>Ga0187842_1000041_pt1 | contig 66149 bp, 55 predicted proteins | sample SpaLakP09_SKY_41_FD_134514 | JGI IMG/M metagenome (GOLD analysis project Ga0187842, IMG submission 134514) | Oligotrophic lake water microbial communities from Sparkling Lake, Wisconsin, USA - SP09_SKY_41 | ecosystem: Environmental > Aquatic > Freshwater > Lake | place: USA: Sparkling Lake... | reverse complement strand
TCTTCCAGCTGGTAGCGCTCCAGGCCATCCAGCGCGAACGGCTCTTCATCCTCGCCCACCTGCGCCGCATCGCCAAACACCACGCCCAGCCGCTGGCGGAAGAAATAGCGCGCCGGCTGGCGCATGAAGTTGACCAGATCGGCCAGCTTCAGCCGGTAGCCGGGGTCGATTTCGTAAGGCGCCAATTGCGCCGCTGCCGCAAACTCCTGCTCGCCGTGCGCCTCGCGCCATTCGCGGGCATAGGTGAGCAGGCCATCGGCTTCAAAATAGCGCCGGCTGAACGGCTGCAGCGCATGTTCGGTGGTCAGCTGGTCCAGCTCGATCTGCCAGCCGGCGCGCAGGTAGTCGCACAATTGCGCCACCAGCACGGACGGCGGCTGGGCCGAGTTGTCGCGCACATTACGCCCCACCCAGCTGATGTACAGCTTGTCGCGCGCGGCCAGCACCGCTTCCAGCATCAGGTAGCGGTCGTCGTCGCGGCGCGAGCGGTCACCGGGGCGTGCCATGCCTGCCAGTGCCAGCAAATCGAAGTCGGCCCGCGGCGCGCGACGCGGGAAGTCGCCATCGTTCATGCCCAGCAGGCAGACCACGCGGAACGGCACGGCACGCATCGGCATCAGCGTGCAGAAAGTCACGCCACCGGAGACGAACTGGTGGTTCAGGGTCGGTTCATCGAGCAGGCTAAGCCAGGCCTCGCGCAGCACGGCCAGCGGCACGGCTTCAACGAAACCGGCGTTGTCGCAGGTGTCGAGCCAGCGCCCCAGCGCTTCATCCAGCTGGGCCAGCGTCAGGCGGTCGCCCTCTTCGCTGCCGTCGAAGAAAGCGGCCAGCAGTGCCCGCGCCTGCCCCCCCCACTCGGCTGGCGTGCGTTCCTGCGCCAGCACTGCGCGCCAGTGCAGCAGTGCCGCCACCAGTTGGGCCAGCGAACCGGCCAGCGCCGCATCGAGCCCGCCCACTTCGCCATAAGGTTCGATGCCGCCGAACGCTGCGCCTGCGCCGCTGGCATAGCCCAGCAGCATGCGGCGCACACCGAACAGCCAGGAATTCTGTTCGCCTGCTGCACCCAGTCCCAGTCCGCTCCGATGGGCAGGGTCCAGTCCCCAGCGCACCCCCACACCCTCTATCCACAGGCCCAGCGTAGCCATATCATCGCCATCGAGGCCGAACCGGCTGGCCAGCGCCGGCACGTCGAGCAGATCACGCACCTCGCTCTGGCGGCAGCGCTGCTGCGGCAGGCGCAGCAGCCATTCCAGCGCCACCAATAGCGGATTGACGCTGCGGTCGTTGACGTCGCCGATTTCAAACGGAATATAGCGCGCATCGCTGCGCCGGTACTGCGCAAACACGGCATGGATGGCGGCCGTGAAGGTGTCGATATCGGGCACCATCACCACTACGTCGCGCGGACGCAGGCTGCGATCGGCCGCCAGCATGGCCAGCAACTGGTCGTGCAGCACCTCCACTTCACGCTGCACGCTGTGGGCCACATGGAACTCGACGGAGCGGTCGCTGGCCGGCGGCGGTACGCCCGGGTGTTCGGCCAGCGGCAGCAGATCGCGCACGGCGGCCTGTATCTGTTCCAGCAGGGTGCGGCCAGCGCCATCGCTGAACAGATCGACGCGCAGGGCCTGACCAGCGCCATCCTTCAGGCTGGCACTGGCCGTGTCGAATTCGTCGAGCAGGCGGATGAAATCGCGCCCCTGTCGTCCCCAGCTTGCCAGCAGCGGATGGCTGTGCGCATGCAGCTGCTCCAGCGGCAGCGCGCCCAGATCGTGGCCATTGCGCGGCGGCTGGCGTTTATGCGCAGCGCGCAGCAGCTCGCGCCCTTCGATGATGTCGCCCCAGTAAAACTGGCAAGGATTCGGCACGGCCAGCAGCACCTGGGTATAGCCGGACAATGCCGCCAGTGCCTGCAGGGTCTGGAATGGCAGGGCCGACACACCGAAAATGACGATGCGGCGCGGCAGCTGCCCCAGCGGCGCCTCGCCCGCTGCCGCGGCGCGCACGAATTCGGTGTGGATGGTGGCGCGGCCCAGCTCGCGCTGTTCCGGGTCCACATCGGCAATCACGGCGCGCCATAACTGCGCCTGCCAAAGCTGCTCGCCGTTCAGCGCCAGCGCTTCGCCGCTGGCCTTGCGCAACTGGTCGCGTCCATGGGCCCAATCGTCGAGCCAGTCGGCGCGGTAGACTTGATACTGGTCGTACAGGTCGGCCAGCCGTTCGGCCAGCTGCAAGCGGCGCTCGGGCGCGCCATCAGCCAGAAAATGGCGCAGCGGAGCGAATACGGGATCTGCCAGCAAGGTAGGCAGCAGGCGCATCAGCCGCCACGTCAGCGGGCCTTTATCGAAGGCGGAAATGGTCGGCACCTGTTCGTGTCCCAGCATGCCGCGGTAGGTCTCCCACAGAAAACGCGCCGGCAGCGCCACCCGTGTGGCAGCGCAGACGCCCAGTTCTTCCGCCAGCGCGATTTTCAGCCATTCCGCCACGCCGTTGGACTGCACCAGAAACACTTCGCTTTCCAGCGCACCGAGCGGGTGGTCCCGCAGCCACTGGAACACGGCGCTGCGCAGCATTTCCAGCTGGTTACCGTGCAAAACTATCAGTCCGGGGCTTAGGCTTGCGTCCATAGGGCTCATCTGGGAGAAGGAGCCTGTATTATCGCTCTAGCCTTCCGAGTAAGCCAGCAGTTCCTGCGTCATCAGGGTTTCCAGCTGCGCCAGCATGGTATGCATCTGCTGAACTAGCTGGCGCGCCATGGCGAGATCGGCCTCATGACGCAACTGCTCCAGCCCAAGGCAGAGCGCACCGAAACGCAAGGCACCGACTGCCCGTGCCGACGATTTGATGCGGTGTCCCAGTTCCGCCAGCTGGACGCTATCGTTCTGCGCCAGCGCAGCATCGATTTCACTCAGGCCATCGCGTGCCGCGCCAAGAAATAACAGCGCAAATTTGTGCATCTTGTCGGCGCGGTGGCCGAAAGTCTGCGCCAACACGGCCAGATCAAACATGGGCTGGGCCAGCGCATCTTCAACCAGCACGGTACTGGGCATGGCCACACCGGTTGGCAGCGCGTAGTAGGACGGAACCGGCACGGCCTTGCTGCCCGCCGGGCGCTCACGCATCCAGCGTGCGAGCATATTGAACAGCAGCGTAGGTGCCACCGGTTTGGAAATGAATTCATCCATGCCCGCTGCCAGACAGCGCCCCTGATCGGCGATACCGGCGTTGGCGGTCATGGCGATAATCAGCGTTTCGGCCAGTTTGGGATGGGCACGGATCAATCGGCTTGCTTCGTAGCCATCCATCACCGGCATTTGCACGTCCATCAGTACGCAGTCGAAATACTCCTTCAACAGCAGATCGATGGCTTCCTTGCCATTGTTGGCCACGCATACGGTGGCGCCCGCATCCTCCAGCAGTTCGCGCCCCACCTGCTGACTGAAGACGTTGTCCTCCACCAGCAGGATGGCGCTGCCCCGTATGCTGTCGAGCACTTCGGCCTGTACCATGTCATCGCGATGCTGTAGCAGGCTGCTGGCACAGGCCAGCCGCGCGGTAAACCAGAAGGTACTGCCGGCTCCAGCGCGGCTGTCGACGCCCACGGTGCCGCCCATCAGTTCGGCCAGCTGCTTGCTGATTACCAGCCCCAGCCCCGTGCCGCCGTAGCGCCGCGTGGTCGAGGTGTCGGCCTGATGGAAGGACTGGAAGAGCTGCTCCAGCTGGTCCGGCGTCATGCCTATGCCCTGATCGGACACTGCGAAACGCACTTCCAGACCATCCTCGCAGCTGCCCTGCAGGCTGGCCCGGATCTGCACCGTACCCTGTTCGGAAAACTTGATGGCATTGCTGGTGAAGTTCAGCAGCACCTGTTCCAGCCGCAGCGGATCGCCGCGCAACTGGCACGGCATGCCTTCGGCCACCACCACTTCCAGCACCAGCCCGCGTGCCGCCGCGCTTTCGCCCAGCTGGCTGACCACGTTGTCGAACAGTGCATCGAGAGAGAAGTCCAGGACCTCCAGCTCCATCTTGCCGGCCTCGATCTTGGAAAAATCGAGAATGTCATTGATGATGCCCAGCAGATGGCGACCCGAGTGAAAAATCTTTTCCAGATAGTCGCGCTGTTTGGGATCGTTCACCGATTTCAACGCCAGATGGGCCATGCCGATGATACTGTTCATCGGCGTGCGGATTTCGTGGCTCATATTCGACAGGAACTCGCTCTTGGCCTGATTGGCCGTATCAGCCCGCTCTTTCAGATCATGCAGCTCCGTTACATCGGTCGACAGGCCGATCACTGCCGTCACGCTGCGGTCTATTACTACCGGCGCCTTGATGGTCCAGCGGTAGTGGGCGCCGCCGTCGGCATCGACCTGATGCACTTCGCCGCTGCGGGTATTCCGGTCGACAAAAACCAGCCGCTCCTGATCCCAGGCCTCATCTGCCACGCTGGGCGGCATCAGCTCGCGGTCGGCCTTGCCTATCATCTGGTCGGCCGTCATGCCCATCGCTTCGGCCATGCGCGCATTCACGTAAATGAAGCGGCGCCGGACATCCTTCATATACACATGGGCGTCGACGTTATCGAGCACCGTATCGAGCAGCAGGCGCTGCTTGATGGCGCGGCGGCGCGACGAATACAGCACCAGCACGTAGCTGTACAGCAGCGCTGTGCCGGAAAAACCCGTCACGCCTGCCACCCACGGCACGGCCCGGTCAAATGGCGTCAGCAGCATATCCTTGCGCACGAAGAACTGGGCTTTCCACAGGCTGCCGTGAAAATCTATCGGCAGCACCGTGACAAAATGCTCGTCATGCCGGTTCACCAAATCGCGCCGCGGCCGCAAGCTGCCATCATCGTTAAACAGCACGTGATCGGCCGCCTCCAGCGTCAGCCGGCGCAGCTCGGGCTCGCGGCTGGCATCGGCATACAGCACCAGATGCAACTGGCGCACTGCCATCTCATCGATGGCGCCCTGCAGCAGGCGCGGTACGCTAAAGCCTACGCCGACCGAACCCAGATAGGCTGCGCGGCGCTGCGCCACGTCGGCCAAGGGCATGCCGGGCCGGTACACCGGTAGCCGTATGCCCATGCCGATATGCGGCAGCGGGCGCTGCACCATCACCGGCTGGCCCGATGCCATCACCTGTCCACCATCCCGCGCAGCCATTACCACCCGCGCCACGGCCGGGTCGGCAATCACATCCACCCCCAGCTTCTCGCGCAGGATCAGGGCCGGTTCCAGATAGGTCAGCGGCATATAGAGTTCACGCTTGCCGGCGGGCCGGATATCGAATTCCGGATAGCCGCGCACATCCAGACTGGTATCGGCCCGCACTGCCGCCACGAAAGCGGCACGCTGCGCGGCGCTGATCTGCGGTGCCCAGTTGAGCGTTTCGATGGCCGGGAAATAGCGCGGGATATCCAGATTGGCCACATACTGATGGAACTGCAAGCGGCTGATCTGCGGCCCGGTCTGAAACAAGGACACCAGTCCGCGCGTGATATCGGAATACGATTTGATGCGCGACGCAATGCCATATTGGGTATTGCGCGCCAGATTATCGAAGCGCAGTGCCGCATTGGCCTCGACCGTGGTGGCCGCCGAACCATACAGCGCAGCACCGATCAGGCTAGCCAGCGCCAGGCCGCCCAGCCAGATCAACGCACGCTGGCCAGGCCTCAGCCTGCTGGCATTGGCGTCCTTGAACACGGCTAGCTACCCGGTCCGGCGCTCAGTACTGCGCCTGTGCGCTAGGGCGCGCCGCAATACGGTCACGCCAAGCCTGCAAATGCGGCATGCCCTCGTCGCCGGGACGGAATTTGAGCAGACCGCGGCCAAATTCCAGCGCGCAGAAAGCCGTGATATCGGCGATGGTAAAGCGCTGCCCGGCGATAAACGGCTGCAGCGCCAGCTGCTGGTCTAGCCAGCGTGCGGTGGTGCGCATTTTTTCGCCCTGCGCGGCACCATACTCAGGAAACTGCGGCTGCTCCAGCGGCGCCAGCGCCGGATGGGTATGACGTGCGCAGTCCGCAATGCCGCTCAGCAGATGCAGCTCCATCCGCCGGTCGGCCATCTCAATAAAGGCGCGTTCGTCATAGCCCTCCCCCATCAGATTCGGCTCCGGCACCAGCCCTTCCAGCCAGCTGCAGATGGCGCGGGTTTCCGTCAATATGCGGCCATCATCGAGTTCCAGCGCAGGCACCCGCCCGAACGGATTCTTCTGCAGGAAGTCGCTGCCGCGCTGCAGTCCCTGCAGCAGATCGAAGGAAACCATGTCGACACCGCTAATGCCTTTTTCAGCCATGAACATGACTACCCGGCGCGGATTGGGCGCGCGTGGCGCGGAATACAGTTTCATCTAACACTCCCCTGGTTCGGATTACACCCTGCTCTGCGGGCCTGCTCCCGCCGCTGCAATGCTGAAGACTATCAAAATGCCAGCAACCATAGGCATGGCGCTGCGTAGCGCATCATACGCCGGATTAGTCCAACGATGTCGGCGCGGGTGCAGCGCTTCAGCAAGAAGATTGACATTATGACCAGATCCACTTAGATTCCAGCCTTGGCTCACCAAGCCGCCCGCCGTTCGTCAGCCTACCGGCTCACCCTCTACAAGGATATTCATGCAACGCACACTGATTTCGCTGGCCGTTACGCTGGCACTGGGCCTGAGCGCCACGCTGCCTGCCACCACGCTGGCAGCACCTGCCAAAGCAGTCGCTCCACTGCCAGCCACCGTCACCAGCCAGCTTCCGCGCAACGCCGTACCTAGCCACTATGCCGTGTCGCTGGTGCCCGATGCCGCGCAGCGCAGCTTCAGTGCCAGCGTCGTCATTGCATTGGACCTAGTGCAGGCCAGCGATAGCCTGACCCTGCATGCCGCAGAGCTCAGCTTCCGTAGCGCGGCCATCAGCGCCGGGCCCGGCCAGCCGGTACTGGCCGCCGACAACATCAGCATCGATGCCGATAAACAGACGGTTACCCTGCACTTCCCGCGCACGCTGGCCAAGGGCGGCTACCAGCTCAAACTGGACTACGACGGCAAGATCAGCACCCAGGCCAGCGGCCTGTTTGCGCTCGATTACGAAAACGCCGGCGCAAAAAAACGCGCGCTGTACACCCAGTTCGAGAATTCCGATGCGCGCGCCATGATTCCATCGTGGGACGAACCCAGCTACAAAGCCACCTTCGCGCTGGAAGCCACCATACCGGCCGGCCAGCTGGCCGTGTCGAATATGCCGGTCAGCAGCACCAGCACACTGGCCGACGGCCGCCAGCTGGTGCGCTTTGCCACCTCGCCCAAAATGTCCACCTATCTGCTGTTCTTCGCCATGGGCGAATTCGACCGCGCCAGCACGCTAGCGCAAGGCACGGAACTGGGCATCATCACCCAGAAGGGTATGGCCGGACAGGGGCAGTTCGCGCTGGATTCGTCGGTAGCCGTGCTAAAGGAATACAACGACTACTTCGGCGTGCGCTACCCGCTGCCCAAGCTGGATAACATCGCCGCACCAGGCAGCAGCCAGTCCTTCAGCGCAATGGAAAACTGGGGCGCCATTTTCACTTTCGAGAACGCGATCCTGCTCGATCCGCGCATCGCTACCCAGAATGACGAGCAAACCTCCTTCCTCGTCGCCGCGCATGAGATGGCACACCAGTGGTTCGGCGATCTGGTCACCATGGCATGGTGGGACGACCTGTGGCTGAACGAAGGCTTCGCCTCGTGGATGGAATCGCGCACCACCCACCGCCTGCATCCGGAATGGCAGTGGAATCTGCGTGCAGTCGACACACGTGAACAGGCCATGGGCCAGGATGCGCTGGCTACCACCCACCCTGTGGTGCAAAAAATCGCCACGGTGGAACAGGCCAGCCAGGCCTTCGACAGCATCACCTACCAAAAAGGTGAAGCAGTCATTCGCATGCTGGAGGATTATGTGGGTGAACAGGCGTGGCGCGCTGGCGTACGCCGCTACATGGCCAAGCACAAATACAGCAACACGGTTTCCGACGATCTGTGGCGTGCGGTGGAAGCCGCGGCACACAAGCCGGTCACCGCGATTGCGCACGATTTCACCCTGCAGCCCGGCGTGCCCATGATTCGCGTCGCCGCAGCCAGCTGCAGCAAGGGCCAGACCCGCGTAACGCTGACGCAGGAGCAGTTCAGCAAAAACCAGCCCGATAAAAAGCCGCTCAGCTGGCGCGTACCCGTGATCGCCCAGACTGTGGGCGGTGCGCCCGTACGTGCGCTGGTAAGCGGCGGCAAAGCCAGCATCACCCTGCCCGGCTGCGGCGCAGTGCTGGTCAACGCCGGCCAGACCGGCTACTACCGCACGCTGTACGCGCCCGACACCTTCGCCAAATTGTCCGGCCAGTTCGGCCAGCTGGCCACCATCGATCAGCTAGGCCTGCTGGGCGATAGCCGTGCGCTCGGTTTGGTAGGCCTGATGCCCGCCAGCAGTGCGCTGGAGCTCTCCCGCAGCGCCGCGCTCGACGCGGCGCCGCAAGTCTGGGGCCGCATCATCGGCACCCTGCTCGACCTGCATGGGCTCTATCAGGGCAAACTGGAACAGCGCGCCGTCCTCGAACGCTATGGCCGGCAGCGGCTGGCGCCAGTGCTGGCGCGCATCGGCTGGCAGGCGCAGCGCGGCGAAAGCCCGGCAGTTGCCAATCTGCGCGAAGCGCTGGTGACGGCACTGGGCGCCATGGGAGACCAGGCGGTGATCGCCGAAGCACAGCGCCGCTTTGCCGCGGCAGGCCACGACGCGCGTGCCCTGCCGGCCGAACTGCGCCGCCCAATCCTGGCCGTGCTGGCGGAAAATGCCGATGCCGCCACCTGGGATCAGCTGCACAAGGCTGCGATGGAAGAGCCGACCCCGATGATCAAGGCCGAGCTGTATGACCTGCTGGGCATGGCCAAGGACGCGGCACTGGCCCAGCGCGCACTGGAACTGGCGCTGGCGGACGAAGGCGGCGTCACCACCAGTGCTGCCATTGTCGGCCACGTTGCAGGCAACCACCCCGACATGGCTTACGACTACGCGCTGGCCCACTATGCCGAGTTCGAAAAGAAAGTCGATGCCAGTGCGCGCAGCCGCTATTTCGCCCGCCTTGGCGGCCGTTCGGCCGATCCGGCCATGGTCGACAAACTGCGTGCCTATGCCGGCAAGTATCTGTCGCCGCAAGCGCAGGGCGATACCAACATGGCCATCGCCGCCATCCAGTACCGCATCAACGTGCGCACTACGCGCATACCTGAAATCGACGCTTGGCTGGCCAAACACCAGTAACATGTCCTGCCCGGGCAAAAAAAAACCAGCGTCATCGCGTGATGATGCTGGTTGTAAAACGCTCGAAGGCGTGGGGATGTTCCGCGTCTGGCGGCTAGCGTGCCGCCTGGACAATGTTTGTGCCGGGCTTTGCGGGTCCGGCAACCGGGCGCAGGGCTCATGCCGCGCGCTACAGGTATAACTTTGCCAGCGAATCGGGTCGCTAGGCTTAGGGGATGATTAAGGTAGTTGAATATGGCCGGCGATCGGGCCACCAAGGCGTGGTGCCGGTGTTTCAGGCCACCGGCCAGCCTGCCGAGTCATACCCCGTGGATTCCCGCACCGGCTTGGATGCAGCGACCAGCTGGGGCATGCTGGATTCAGCGAAACGCATCATAATCAAACTTTGTGACGCCGCCGTGACGCTGCCATCGATGACAAAAGAACATTACCCCCCTACTTTACCCTGCTGCTCCCGCGGCCGCGCAGCTATGCTGGCTCTGGCTGTCATGCTTGGCGCCTGCAGCTCGCCCCTGCCGCCAGCGCCCGCCACTGCTCCGGACAAGGCGAGCATTGCCCCCGCCCCGGCAGCGCAGCCCTCCGCTAGTGCTGCCATACAGCAGAATGATGCAGCGAGCCCCCTTCCGCTGGACGACGCCGCCTCGCAAATCACCATCATCGTGCGGCGCGGCGGTCTGCTGGCGCGACTCGGCCATGACCATCTGATCCTGGTAAAAAATCTGCGCGGCAGCGTGGACCAGCGCCATCAGTGCGCCAGCCTGCAATTCCGCCTAGATGAAATGGAGGTCGATCCGGCGGCCCTGCGGCTCGCCGCCGGCCTGCAGCCACAACCATCGGCAGAGGCGATCAGCGGCACGCGGCGCAATATGCTGACCCGTACGCTCGATGCCGAGCGCTATCCCTTGGTGCAGATACAGGCCGAGCGCCAGGGAGAAGAACTTGCCCTGCAAATAACGCTACATGGTGTCACGCGCAGCCTGCGCGTGCCGGCCGTCATCACCAGCGATGGCCACGGCGTGCGAGCCGAAGGCAGCTTTACCATCCTGCAGAGCGACTACGGCATTACACCGTTCGCCGTGATGGGAGGCGCCCTTGCAGTGCAGGACCCGCTGGAACTGCACTACCGCCTGTTGGCGCACTAAAAGCACACTTGATGTGCCGTGTCACACAAAAAAAAACCCGCGGATGAGCGCGGGTGAAGGAAAATTTCAAATCGGGAGAGACTTGAAAGAGCACAGACAGTATCTCTGCTCTAAGTGACATGGTGATGACAAACGCGCAGTTTTATCGGCTCACCAGAAGTTTTAATCCCAGACCGACAAAAATCGCGCCCGCTACACGGTCCATCCACATCCCGGCGCCGGGATGGCGGTTGATCCAGCTGCCTACGCGGCCCGAGAAATAGCCGAGCAGGCCGAAAATCAGCACGCCCTGTAAGGTGAACAGTATGCCCAGTTGCGCCGTCTGCCAGCTGGCGTCGCCCCGTTCGGCCAGCACGAACTGCGGCAGGAAAGACAGGAAGAACAGCACCACCTTGGGATTGATGGCATTCGCGAACAGGCCTTTGGCAAACAGCTTGCCCAGGCTTTCGTCCGGCACACCGGCGCCATCTACGCGGGCGCCGCCACGGCTGCGCAGCGCGCCTATGCCCAGCCAGATCAGGTAGCCGCCACCGAGCAGCTTGAGGGCGCCGAAGGCCAGCGGCGAGGCCTTGATCAGAGCGCTCACGCCCAGCGTTGCCAGCAAAGTGTGGCTCAGGCAGCCGAGCGCGCAGCCCAGCCCGAACACCATGCCCTGACGCCGCCCGCGCGACATGCCCACGCTGAGCACCATCAGGTTATCGGGCCCCGGCGATACCGTGATCAGCATGGCCGCGCTGAGAAATCCTATCAACTGTTCTGGCGTAATGAGCATCGTCGCGTTCCTGCAGCAAAAACCACCATCTTACCTGCAGGGATACGACAGTGCCAATGTGCCAAAGATCAATTTTTACTTTCCGGCACTAAGTTCTCGTTTAAAATGCTCTCTCCTTGCCAACTTGGCAGCAGTCGCCTTTCCGCCCCATTATGAGCTTTGCGCATCGTCTACTGCAGCACCTGATCGCCGGCCAAGCCCGTGTGCCGGGGTGGTTGCGCTGCGGGCTGCTGCTACAGCTGCTGGGCCTGATGCTGCTGGCCCAGCCTGCGCAGGCGCAGATGCTGCCGGCGCCGCTGGGCCTGAGCGGCAACAGCATCGACCTGATGCAACATGCCCGTTTGTACAACGACGAGGGCCAGCCGTTCCCCGTCGACGCCGCCAGCCTGCCGCAATTCGTCAGCCAGCTCAAACCGGCCAGCAAGGTCGATCTGCTGGGTGGCCATTACTGGCTGGTGGCGGAATTGCGCAACGATAGCCAGCAGGCCGCATGGGTGATCGATCCCAGCGACACCCTGATCGATCTGGTCGATATCCAGCTGTATGGCCCCGATGGCAGTGTGCGCCAGATGCTGACCGGCTACCGCCAGCCGCACGCCTATCTGCTGCACTATGGCCGCGATCTCGACCTGCTGCCCGGCCAGCGCTACCAGATACTGATACGCTTCTCCAGTCCCTACTATGCGCGTACGCCCGTCATGTCGGTGCTGCCGCGCGCGCAGTACCAGCAGCTGGTGGCTTCGGAAAATGTGCTGATCATCGGTTCCATTGGCGCCCTGCTGGCGCTCACCGTGTTCAACTTCTTCATCTACTCGATCACGCGCGACCGCTCCTCGCTGTACTACTCGCTGTATGTGCTGTGCTACGCGCTGGCCTGGGGCATGACCTTCCACCTCTCGGCCGACCTGTTCGACTGGCACAATCTGCACTGGCATTACGTGCCCTTCTTCCTGCTGCCGGTACTGAGCACGCTGTTCTACACCAGCTTCCTGCGCTTGCAGGACTATGCGCCGCGGCTGTACCGATGGAGCCGCATCAACCTGATCCTGCCGCTGCTGACGCTGCCCAGCTGCTTCTTTGCGCTCAGCTACGCGCACACCATCGCCACCATCGTTATCACCATCTGGATGACGCTGGCCCTGATCAGCGGCATCGTGGTCTGGCGCAGCGGCTACTATCCGGCGCGCTTCTTCGTGCTGGGTTTCGTCGCCCTGATGGTGCCTGGCCTGCTGATCCTGCCCGCCAATGTGGGCCTGATTCCGGCCGTGGTCAACAATGCCCAGCTATTTACCCTGCTGGGCGGCACGCTCGACGGCGTGCTGCTGGCGTTTGCGCTGGCCGACCAGATCCGCCTGCTGCGCAATACGCTGGAACAGCGCGTGCAGGAACGCACTGCACAGCTCAGCGAAGCCAAGGAACATGCGGAAGTGGTGAGCCGCCACCGCATCGATTTTCTGTCCGCCATGAGCCACGACATCCGCACCCCGCTGGCCGGCGTGATCGGCATGATCAAGTTCGCCATGCGCGACCAGGCGGTGCGCGGCCGCACCGAAGAATACCTGCGCATCGGCCTGCAGAACAGCGAATCGCTGCTGGCCATCCTTAACGATATACTGGACTTCTCCAAGATCGACGCGGGCCGCCTGACGATAGAGTCGGTGGACTTCGATCTGATGGCGCTGATCGACGACGCCGTCGGCATCCTGCAAACCCAGGCCGATGCCAAGAGTCTGCTGCTGCGTACCAATCTGGCACTGGATCTGCCGCGCTACGTGCGCGGCGATCCAACCCGCTTGCGCCAAATCCTGCTTAACCTGCTGGGCAATGCCATCAAGTTCACCGACCGCGGCGAAGTCCAGCTGCAGGTGTCCACCATGCTGACGCTCGATGGCCAGCACAGCGTCAGCTTCGATGTCAGCGACACCGGCCCCGGCATCCCGGCCGCCGCCTTGGCGCGCCTGTTCCAGAAATTCGAGCAGGCCGACCAGTCCACCACGCGCCGCTATGGCGGCACCGGGCTGGGTCTGGCCATTTGCAAGGAACTGGTGGAACTGATGGGTGGCTCGATTGCCGTCCAGAGCCAGCTTGGCGTAGGCTCGACGTTCAGCTTTACCCTGCCGATGGCGCTGGGCAATGTGCCGCTGCCCGATACCACGCGCCAGCCGCGCAGCGAACGCCACAGCTACCGCCTGCGCATCCTGTGCGCCGAAGACGTGCGCACCAACCAGATCATCGTCAGCACGCTGCTGGAAAACATGGGCCACGAAGTGCGCATGGTAGAAAACGGCCTGCAGGCACTGCACGCGCTCAGCAACAGCCACTACGATCTGGTACTGATGGATGGCCGCATGCCGATGATGGATGGCGAACAGGCGGCACGCCTGATCCGCAGCGGCGGCAGCGACGACTACCGTGTGCTCGACGCCAGCGTGCCCATCATTGCGCTCACCGCTAATGCCAGCGACCACGACAGGCAGCGCTATCTGGCCGTGGGCATGGATGGTTTCCTCAGCAAGCCGGTCGATGAACGGCTGCTGTACGATCAGATCGAACAGATCATCGCGCGTCACCTCAGCAGCGGCAAGCCGCTGGCATTAGGCCAGCACAGTTTCCGTGCTGCGACCAGTATCGAAGCGCTGGACGCCCAGTTCGAGGTGGCGCCGGCGGCGGCGCGCGTCTCGGCGCAGCTGATCAGCGCAGCGCAGCTGGCCGCCGGCAGCAGCTCTGCGGCCAGCCAGGCTGCTGCCGGCGAGGCCGATGGCGTGATCCATATCCAGCCGCTGGCCGGCATGTCGGCCAGCCACATGCAACGCATTACCCAGGCCTTCCTTGAAGAAGCACCGCGCCGGCTGCAAGCAGCCAGCGAAGCGCTCGCAGCGGGCAACGCTGCCATGGCCGCTGCCGCCATCCACGCCCTCAAGGGCAGCGCCAGCTATCTGAGCGACAGCCAGTTGCACGCGCTCTGCCACCTCATGGAAGAAAGCGCGATTGGCGGCGACTTGCCCGCCACCCGGGTCCATCTGCCAGCCGCTGCGGCAGCACTGGAGCAGGCCTGTGCCGACCTGCGCGGCGACGCTGTGGCCAGCCCTAGAAATCCGTCTCGCCCTCAATCACCTGTGGATAGCCACTGATGGCACGCGAGGCCTGCATGCCTGCCATCACGGCCGCTTACACGCAGCCCGCATTAAGGCCGGTACGTATCCAGTCGCCTGCCAGATACAGATTGCCAAAGCCTGACTGGTCGGTCTGCAGCCGGTATTTGGTGCTGTTCACCACCGACATCACATAGCGTTCGGATGGATCGACATTGGCACGCCAGTACTGGGCGTCGAAACGCTGCACGCCAGTCGCGTTGCTGCCATCGACCAGCCATTGCCACGGGAACGCCCCTGCAGGCCCGGCCGCTGACCACAGCGCGGCGATTTCCTGGCTCAGCTGGTGGATCGCCCCGGCCTTGGCTTTGGCCGCCATCACGGCAGGGAAACTGCTGTCGCTGGCAGGAGGATAGGACGCCACCGGCAAGGCGCTGCAGAAATACGACACATTGCGCGGCGCCAGCGGCGCAGGCCAGTCTTCGCGGCGCAGCAGCTGATCCATAGACGCCCAAGTATCGTAAGGCTCGCCAAATGCGCTCAGCACGGGCTGCTGCCCGCCCGGCTGGTGGGTCCAGCCCATCTGAGCCAGATCTTGATTGAGCCAGACCTGATAAGCCTGGGTCGCCACTGTCTGCACCTTCTCGTAGCTGGTGTTCAGGGCCGGACTTTGCGCCAGCAGTTGCGGGCATAGCGCCTGCAGCGAGCCGATGGAAATGCCAAACACCACCTGATCGAAATCGATGCCACGCCGCAAGGTCAGCTGCGGCAGCGCATGGCCGAACTGCTGCTGGTACAGCTGCGGCCAGTCGCTCCAGTAGGATTCCAGATTGACCTGATGCTGCTGCAGCAGCTGCGCCTGATCCGCCTCGATCTGGCTGTAGTCGGGCGCGCTAGGCCAGCAGGCCAGCTGCTGCACGTCCACCAGCGGCTGATATTCGTCGCCCTGCAGCTGCACCTGCTGCGTCATGCGGATACTGCCGATCTGGCGCCCCTCCGGCACCAGCTCTTCGACCTTGTGGAAGAATTTGAACTTGACCCCGCGCGCGCGCAAAGCCTGATACAGCGGCGTGAAAATGGTATCGCCCATGCCCGCCTGCATCTTAAACATGATGCCGCCCTGGTAGCACAAGCCAATGCGGGCCATGGCGCGCAGCAGCGTACCTGCCTCGATATTCGGCTTGGCGAAATCGCCGCCTTCATAGGCAAACACCAGATCATAGAAGCCGCGCACGGGGGCCGACTGCACACAATAAATTTCGCTGCCACCATGCTTGCGCAGCCAGGCACGGAAATCGATATCGTTGATGACATCAAAGCCATGCCGTAACACGCCATCTTCCAGCGCGCCCTTCATCACGGTGGTGCCCAGATCAAGGCAGATCAGCAGGCGACGCAGGGTATCGCGTGCGTCGCCCTCGCCGCTATCGAGCAGCGGCGCATATCGGGCGTGCACGTGGGCCCGCACGCCTTCCAGCGCGCCTGCCAGCATGCGGTGTTCAGCCTCGCTGTGGTTGCGACTGTCGGCCGCCATATTCGCCACTGCGCCGGACAGGGCGGCGGCCAGCAAGGCTGCATCATTGACCAGTTCATGCGCGCTGGCCTCGGGTTTGGCAGCCAGCGCATGCCACCAGTCGTGCAGCATGCCGCCTGTGGTTTCCGCCACACTGGCCGCTGGCGGCACTGCCAGCGTCTGCGCCACCGCGTCTATGTCCTTGAGCCACTGCTCTATCCACGCCACCATCGCCACTGCCATCTGCCACAGGGTGATTTTTTCACTGCCTTCGCCCGGTTCGCCCGGCAAAGACGGGAACATGATATTCCAGTTGCGCCACTCCGGGCCCACCTGCTCGGACAGCACGATGTAGTCATGCTGCTTGAAGGCGTCGCGCCAGGTCGCCAGCGGCGCGCCGGGCGGGCGCTGCAGGCTGGCGTAGGCCGCCTTGATCATGCGGAAGGCGTTGGCATAGAAGCCGAACCAGATATGCAGGCCATGTTCCTCGATGCGCTGGCCATAGGCTGCATTGCGCCCGCTGGCGCCCTTGCCGCCCAGACGCCAGCCCTGCTGGTACACCGTGATGTCGTAATTGTTCTGCCAGCCCGGCTGGTCGCTCAGATAATAGGCCGTGGTCATGGCGCCCACGCCGCCGCCGAGAATGGCGATCTTCTGCGGTGCGATACTGGAATTATCGACCAGCTCGACGCCCGGCTCGGCCGTGAAATCAAAGTGCAGCCGGTACGGCAGAATGGCAACCTGCTGGCCCAGTTGCAGACCCAGCGTCTGGTCCAGCGGGAAGCTGTCAAAGCGGTGCAGCAGGCACTCGTACTCGTAGCCCAGCAGAGCCGCACTATGGATCTTCTGGATGGTGGCGGGCGCCGCCAGCAGCGCCTGATACACGGCTTTGATGCCGGCACTATCGGGGAACTGCTTGAGGAAAATCTGATCGATACGGGGCTGGCGCAACAGCGACACGATGTCTTCCACGCCTGCCGCGTCGAGATTGAAAAAGTCCGGAATGGAAAGGAACAGTTCGATGGCCTGCTCGACCAGATCAAGCACATCCTTGACAGGGCGATCCGCGCCCGTTTTTGCCGTCGCGGTAATTTCCAGCAGCGGGTGCATGGCCAGCTCTGTCTCCGGCCCGAAGGGCTGGAAGCCTTGGGCGGATACGGCGCAGCGCAGCGGCTCGCTGCCTGCCGCAGGGATCGCATAGTCACACAGGTACTTGGGGTAGCCGAACAGTTCGCGCCCGTTAATCAGCGCCATCGCATCGTCAACGAAAATGTGCGCCGGATAGGAATAGATGTGCGCCAGCTTGCCCGCTTCATCCATGGCGCCCACCATGATCCAGGTAACGATGTCGACCTCGCGTATCCAGCCCTTGGCATGATCCACCGGCACGGCCGAATCGGCATGATTCACCCGCGTGAACGTCAGCAGCACATACGGCGACAGCGCCTTGAAGTGCAGGCGCTGCCCAGCCACCTGATTCAGCGTGCCGTCCAGCGTGGCCTGTAGCCTGGCCAGATCGCCGCGCACGAAATAGCCATACATTTCCGCATTCCTGAGCTGCAGCGGAGCATGCATCAGCACAGAACCGCCCTGATAGATGTACGATGGTCGCATGTCTTGTTCTTTCATGTTGAAAGTTTAAGATTGTCAAAGTGTAAGGCTAAAATGCAGTCACGGGGTGATCTTTCCCCGCACTATTTTGCATAACGAGGAGACACCATGGCGAATCCGGCAACGCGCGCATGGGTTCGGATGCCATCTGGGCGACGCCTGGATTTGCTGGATCCTACCCCCTTCGATTGGGACGACTCCGATCTGGCTCTGGGTCTTGCCCGAACCTACCGATGGGGCGGGCACTCGGCATGGCCGCTACCGCTCTCCGTCGCACAGCATTCCATCACGGTGATGCTGCTCAGTCGTACACAATTCCCAACTCAGCTTGCACCACTTTTACAACTGAGAGAACTTCTGCATGACGCCGAAGAAGGACTAATGGGGTTTGACGCCATATCGGTCATTAAGCCTTTTCTGGGACAGGGATTTCAGGCATTAGCAGATCGCCTGCAAGCCAGTATTTTCTTGCGATACGGCATACCCCAGTGGACCGAAAAGGAACACGCACTTCATAAAAAAGCTGACCGGCTAGCGGCGGCCAGCGAGGCGCTCCATGTCGCAGGCTGGACTCCGGATGAAGTGCGAAATACGCTGAAGATCTCCGCCAAACCACTAGCTCTAGACCCGCTGCTTGAAATCTACGGGGGAACTCCATGGGAACCGTGGTCGCCAGATCTGGCTGCCGAACGCTTCCTTGCGGAATTGGAAAAGCTCAAAAAACAAATATAATCGGATTTTCTATAGACCAATTCCACGTCTACAGACGATGCTGGAAACGATAGACTAAGCTGCAATCGAGCACGCAATCAGCAGCTGCGCTGGAAAGTAGCTACCTAATATCAATGCTTGCGCGGCTGGCAATGGCTTAACAAATTTGTTTAACGCCAGAACAGCATCGGAGCCGACAAACAGCAGCGCCCCGTAAAAAGCCAAGGCACTGCCAGGTCCGCCTTCTTGCCAAAGTGCCAGTGCGCTCAGCAGCATGCACAAGATCACCAGGCCATATATCAATACGGGAAAGACCAATTTGCCACAGCGGGGTAGCGTAATCACTAATAATGCAGCGATAGCCATGCACATCGCGGCAGCCGGCACGCCCCAAGGCAACGACTGTGCAACGCTGCGGAACGCCCAAATATAACAACAATGGGCCAGCAAGAAGCTGCCGAGGCCAAGCACAAAATAACGCGCGGCCAGCATCAGAACGATGTCCCCGACCAGTGAAAAAACCAGACCAAGAAGTATGGCTTCACGGTACAGCAAGCGTTCGCCAGGCCATTGCAAGTACGCCAGCAGGATGATCAAAAGCGTGGTGGCCGGCTTGAAGCAGCGGAAAGTGCGTACCGCACGCAAATGGTCAGCGGCTATGGTTACCAGGGTTGTGGCCATGATGGCCGCAGGCAGCCATGGCATCAGCTCCCGCCCTATCACGGGCGGCCTCGCGTGCCATCCCAACCAGGCTGCCCCACCATATACTGCCACCAACGTTGATCCCTTGCATAGGACGAATACACGACACCGGACATGGTCCACCTTTATAAATGTGAGCCTTCCATGCTATCCCCCGCCTGCTTACACATCCATTACCGGAGCTCGCGGATATTTCCCTGTTCAGGCATGGCTAGGCAGCCCGCCTCTATGCTCGCCATACAGCTGCTAGGAATTGTTCACAGCCTGAAAATATCGCCGACACCGACCGGCCGAGGGCGGCTCAATCCATAGCGTTCGGGCACACCTGTTACGGGACGATATGTACCAAAAATGCGGTCCAGGATGGCCAATGTCGGCGCGTAGTTGGCATTGACGGCTGAATGCACACCCGTAGCGTGATGACTCTGATGGACGGAGGGTAATACGAATACCAGCCCGAGCATTTTATTTAGCTGCCGCGCCAGACGAGAGTTCGGCCACCAATGGTCAAATGGCACAGACATATGGTTCAGCACATTCCAGATGCCTATCAACGTAATGGAAATGACATAGCCATCGGTGAGCCCCAGGAAAAGCATCGCTGCCGACCACCAGACATTCGGCGCCACCAGGAACCACAACGCATGGTCACGATACGCCATCCCGGCACACATGGTTGCCGGAGTATGGTGCAGCCTATGTATGCGCCACAGCCACGCATGGCGGTGCGACAGGCGGTGATACCAGTAATGGAGAAAATCGTCGCCGACAAACACCAGCAAAAACGCCGCCCAAACCGGCAGCCCTCTCAGCGCGCCATGCCAATCCGGCACCACAAGCGAAAGACCATACCCCAGCAGCAAAGTTGCCAGCGGACGGGAGACAAACATGATCAGCGCCGCGCTCACCATGTCTATCCATTTGTCGCTCTTGCTGCGCAGCCCGGGTGCGGCAACATACAACTCGATCGCAATGATTGCCAACCATACTGCGCCTACCAGCAATACCCCGTCGGACATCATGGTTGCAATGGACTCCTGGACGCCAACCATCACTCCCCCTCCCTATTTTTGCCGGTAGAAATGAGCCGGTATTGATCGGAATGTAATGCGCTCCATCCCTGCACTAAATGCTGATTGTCGAACTGGGATGGATGAAAATCAGGGGCAAAGTAACGGAGGCCGGGAAGCAGCGCATGCCATACCATGCCCTCTGCGCCGAATAGCATCCGCAACCCGCTCCCTAGCGTGCACCATTTGAAAAGTTGTTTTTCACGATGCAGGTTATGCAGCGTCTGAACCGCAGTTTCGGCGCAATAAGCAAGCATGACGCCGATATACCAGCTCACTCGGCGCCAATATCCGCCACCGACGGCCAGATAGGCGTCAAACGCCACCGACTTATACTCAATTTCCTCTGCGGCATGCCACGCCCACATGAGTTGCAGATGCGGGGCAGCCCCAGCCAGCCACGACTTTTTAACCAATCCCCCTTCGGCCATGATTGCAGTGAAGTGCTCGAATGCGGCCGTGGCGGCAAGCTGATTTTTTGCCGACAATTTGAGCAATGTGCGAGCGCGCCAGCGCACCAGGGGGCCGACGATATAGCGCAGCCCCTGCCGCTCCAGTTCAGCATTGAATTGCATGTGGAAACGCCGGTGTATGGCTTCCTGGGCGATGAAATCCTTGATCTCCCGTCGCTGCTCCGGCCTCAGTTGAGCTGCGGAAATGGCGCGCATACTGTCTATGAAGGACTGCTCGCCGATCGGGAATGTCATAGACATTGCATTAAAAAGCTGGGTGCGGAATGCATCTCCACCCAGCCAATCACGGGCAAAGCCGGAGCTCAGGTCAAGCTCAGGCACCCTCACAAATAGTCGTTTCATACGGTCCGGATCAGCAGAAATACAAGATCCTTGATGCTATGGCCCGCCCACTTACATATCGAAAACCGTTTGAATGAATGGTCCGGTAAATTTCTGCCTGTCGATGTCCGCCACTGCGCCAGACAGTCTTGGCCATGCGTACGGCGCACGCCGCAAATTCGCCTGCGGTCGAGGCAGCCGATCCGCGGCTTGTCGTGCATGCTGGTGTTGTATGGAAATCATGGCAAGCGGCACTCGCCTGCAAAGGCGTTCCGTTCCAGCCGACGCTGCTGGCAGCCCGCATCGCCTGATAAACAAGCTCAGCTTTTCAGCCTAAACCGGTGCAAATAAAGCGCTTTTTCAAGATATCCACATCAACTGTGGATAAGCTTGTGAATAAGCCCCACTTGACAGCCGAGAACGCCTTTAATGGCGCGCTCTAGAACAAATTGCCCATTCTTCGGGCATTTTTTTCGCCTAATAAAATCAAACACTTAGGCAAACAGTTGCGGGTATGAAAGGGCAATCTGCGCTCCCATGAAAAATATTTTTTATGCCACCAGTATAATGAGCGAGACAGTGGCTTACCCGGACACGCGAAATCTTTGACAAACCTTGCCGCAAGGAATAGTGTGAGCCATGATGTAAGCCATAGCACCGCTATTCTTTCTTCGACACACTGTGGGATTGTTGCATGAATCACAACGACGAAGACACTGACTGGATCATAGAAGACGAAGCGGTACCCGGCGCAGATACGGCTCTGGCCAGCAAACCGGAGGCACCATCCGGCCCGCCACCATGGCGCATACTCATTGTCGATGACGATGTGGATGTGCACGTCGTGACAAAATTCTCGCTCAGCAATGTGTGCTTCCAGGGCCGCCGCCTGAGCTTCCTGCACGCCTACAGTGGCGACGAGGCGCTGGCCGTGCTGGCCGACAATCCCGATATCGCACTGGTGCTGCTGGACGTGATCATGGAAACCAGCGATGCGGGCCTGACCGTGGCACGCCAGATCCGCGAAGCCCTGCACAACCACCTGGTGCGCATCGTGCTGCGCACCGGCCAGCCAGGACAGGCGCTGGAACACAGCATCATTCTCGATTACGACATCAACGACTTCTGGTGTAAAACCGACCTGACCACGCGCAAGCTGTTCACCACTGTGATCGCTTCGCTACGCGCCTACGAAGGCCTGCAGCAGGCTCATCAGCAGACCCTGCAATTGCGTGCCGAACTGGAGCTGGCGCGCCAGCTGCTGGCTGCGTCCAAACAGCCTTCCAACGCTTAAGCCTCGCTTAAGTATCGGATTGTTATAGCACTTTTACCGATATCCACAGAGCCTGTGGATATCTATGTGGAAAAGCCCCTCTTGACAGCCCACAAAGCCTGTAACCATGCGGCTTTCAACAAACTGCCCATGAATCAGGCAAAAATAAATTCCTTAATAATCAACAACTTAAAAAATCACAGATTATCACCAGAATTTATTTTAAAAAAATTCTTGCTAACATGCTTTGTGTATAAGTAAACATCAAAAACCTGCTAGCTGCTGCAATTTCCGCCGTAAGTCCGGCTGCAGCAGCACCCGTTCGATCACGGCTGGCGGAATGTTGTGCGACTTCATATATTCGATGGCACACATGGTATTGAAGCTGCTCTGGACCAGCAGGCCACGATCGACGGCGGCGCTGATCAGTACGTTGCGGCGGGGTTGCATGAGGTGGGGAATGGCAGTCTGATTCATGGTCGTCCTGTAGCCTTTAAGGGGAAGAGTAACCGCGGAAACGCAAACCGATACTACCGGATTATTAACCAGCCGGGACAAAAGTCAATATCAGGCGCGCATGCTTGTTCCGACTGAATTTCATGCGGGGAAACCGGCATAGACAGAGGGCAAGAGCGGCGCGATAATGCCGCATGACCTCTTCTCCCGACCATCCGCAACCAACTTCCCTGCTCGATCTGTTTGTATCCTTCACCCTGCTGGCCCTGCAAGGTTTCGGCGGCGTGCTCGCCGTGGTGCAGCGCGAACTGGTAGAACGCAAGCGCTGGCTCAGCAAGGAAGAGTTTATCGAAGAATGGGCGGTAGCCCAAATCATGCCGGGGCCGAATGTGGTCAATCTGGCGCTGATGATAGGCGGACGCTACTTCGGTCTGCGCGGCGCCCTCATGGCGCTGGCCGGCATGCTGACCGTGCCGCTGATGGTAGTGCTGATGCTGGCCGTGCTGCACGCCCAGTTTGCCGAGGTGCCGGCGGTCATGGGCGCCCTGCGCGGCATGGCCGCCGTCTCGGCCGGCATGATCGCCGCTACCGGCCTGAAGCTGGCCGGCGCGCTGCGTAAACATCCGTTACGCTGGTGGATCTCGGCCCTGCTGGCCCTGTTCTGCGTCATCTTCGTGGTATTACTGCACCTGCCGCTGGCCTTTACCCTGTTCAGTCTAGGCGGCATAGGCGTCACTTGCACCTATCGCGTACTGAAACGGGAGCACCCATGAGCCAGGCGCCACTGCATCTGGTACTCACGCTGGGCGACTGGATCAACCTGTTTGCCCACTACCTGCTGCTATCGCTGATGTCGATAGGCGGCGCCATTTCCACCACTGCGGAAATGCACCGGTTTCTGGTGGAAGAACACCACTGGCTGACGCAGGCCCAGTTCAACGACGCCATTGCCATTGCGCAGGCGGCACCGGGCCCCAATGTGCTGTTTGTCGCCCTGATGGGCTGGAAAGTGGGGCTGAATACCGGCAGCTATCTGGCCGCTTTTGCCGGCGTGGCCGTGACCATGCTGGGCATCCTGATCCCCTCCACTACGCTGACCTATCTGGCAGCGCGCTGGGGCCATGAAAACCGCGAACTGCTGGGCGTGCGCGCCTTCAAACAGGGCATGGCGCCGGTGGTGGTGGGCTTGATGGTATCGGTGGGGATTATCCTCGGCAGTGCGCATCGCGACTGGCAGCAGGACTGGAAACTGTGGACCTTGTCGGTCGTGGCGGGACTGCTGATCTGGCGCACCCGCATCCACTTGCTGTGGCTGCTGGCTGCGGGTGCGCTGCTGGGCGGATTACAGCTGGTGTAATCAGTCCTTGATGGCTTCGACCGCGAAGGTCAGGGTCACGTCGTCGCCCACGTACGGTGCATATTTACCGGCATTGAATTCGGTACGCTTGATGGTGGCGGTGGCGTTGGCGCCGCAAGCCAGTTTCTTCATCATCGGGTGATCCATGCACTGCAGGTGAGTCACGGTCAGGGTGACCGGCTTGGTAACGCCTTTGATGGTCAGATTACCGTCGATGGTAGCCAGCGTATCGCCATTGAAGTTGAACTTGGTCGACTTGTAGGTAATGGTCGGGAACTTGGCCGTATCGAGGAAATCTTCACCCTGGATGTGGCCATCGAACAGTTTCGAGCCGGTATCGACCGATTTGGCATCGATCACGGCCTCCACCGAACCCGACTTGCCGGCGCGGTCCAGCACGATTTTAGCGGTGGTGTTGTTGAAACGGCTTTGCTGGGTCGAGTAGCCGAAGTGGCTGTATTCGAAACGGGCGAAGGTGTGGTTCGCGTCGGAAGTGAAGTTTTCCGGTGCAGCAGCAGCAGACAGCGAAACACCAGCAGCGATCAGCAGAGCGACGATTTTTTTCATGTGAGACTCCGGTTAGTGAAACGATTAGTCAGAACTCGACCGGACAGAATAGCTGGCCAGTGAATATCTTCGAGTGTTAGCGATTATGCTTGCGAGTTTCTTGAATGTAAAACGCAAAATTTACCGTTTTATTATCGAAAAAATCGATCAAACCTGTCCATGACAGCGGATTCGTGCGCCATCGCAGCCGCTGCGTCAAAACAGTTCATCAAGCAGCTGATAGAACTTCAGGCGACCGTGATCGAATTCGGCAATACCGTATTGCTGCAGAAAGCGCTCCTGCACAGGGGCGCCAAACTCACCCAGGCAGTTCCACAGGATGGCAAGGTCGTGATAGCGGTCAGCCACGCCCAGCCGGCCAAGATCGATACAGCCCTCAATCTCGCCATCGCAAAATACGATATTGTCGAGCGAGTAGTCGCCATGGGCGACCACCAGATCCGGCTGCTGCGGCAGCAGTTCCTGCAGCGCATTCCATACCTGTTCGGCAGTCCAGCCCGCGCGCTCCTCGTCGAAATCCTCTTCATCCACCAGGCCAACGTCGATACGCGCCCGTGCACTGTCCAGCCGCGACAAATGGTCGCTGGCGTAGGGGCAGTCGCGCACCGGAATGGCGTGAATGCGGCGCAGCTGCCGCGCCAGCTGATCAACCACGGCAAACTGCTGTTCGGGATAGGCTTGCAGCAGCTGGTAGGCAGTCTTGCCATGCAACGCGGTCATCAGCAGCCAGGCCTCGTCTGCCGTGCGGGCAAAGTGCAGCACGGCAGGCACCGCCGCATAGCCGGCCAGCCAGCGCATGCGCTCGGCTTCTGCGCTCAGATCGTCCGCATAAGGACCTCTGCCATGCTTGATATAGAGGTCGGACGTCAGTCCTTTGCCATATAGGCGGTAAACCGTGCAGCCCGACTCGCCTATCGTGCTGCGCGACCACTGATAGCCACTCAGTTCCGGCAAGTCCCGCCACGGGCCCGGCACTGCCTTGCAGGCTTCTTCACGACTCTGATCGATCAACGCGCTCTCCATGAAGTACGTTTCAAAACAGCAGTGCCCGACAAACAGCCCTGACTCTGGCACCAGTATAAGCAAATATTTTCCAGCCCAGGCAAATTGCGCGCACCAGCGCTATCCCGTATAGCAAACGTACTGGACCTGGACTAACTTCCCGCAGTGGAAGGAAAAACGCAGCGTGTCGACATCGCCGCCGAATTCAAGCTGCTCCGCCTCCGGCGTGCTGTCGTTCACTCCCAGTACGCGGAAGACCTGTTCCCGGCTTTGGCCGACATGAAAAGGAGAAAGCCGCTTCCAGCGCGGATGCTGTATGGTCGCCGCTTCGATCAGATAACGGTTGGCATCATTTGAAAAAGTGATGATCTCCAGAGTCAGTCCCCGATAACGCCATCCCTTAGCGGTGGTGTGGTAGCCATCCCATTGCTGCACCTCTATCGGCAGCGTCTCCACGATCGTGCCCAGCTTGCGCACAGCCGCCGGCGTGAGCGGTAGACGCAAGCCCAGCCTGCCCCCGTTGCAGCCAAGGTCTTGAATATAGAAGGGGTCGCTCTCAGCTGGACTGGCCAATGGACATGCCAGCAGACAGGCGGCAATCGTAAACAGGCGCAAACTGGTGTGCATGGCAGTCGTGGTCGCAGAACGTGGTGAAGTGCTTAAATTCAGCATGATGATCCAGACCGCCCAGCATAGCATCGGGGCGGCACAAGAAATGCACGGATTCTCACTGCAACCGGACAGGCCAATAGACAGCGGGCCAGTCCTCACATGGGACTGCCGGCCTGATCGCCTTGCTGCGTCAGGGCAGACAGGCAGTAGTGCACATCGCTGCCCTGCTGTTTTTCCCGCCGCCAGCCCTGTGCTACATAGAAACGCTCGGCCCGCGTGCCAGCGCCTGTGCTCAGACGCACACATTGGTGGCCTTGTGCAAACAGCCAGTCTGTGGCCAGTCGCAGCAATGCCCGGCCTAGGCCCTTGCCCTCATGTTCGGGCGCTACGAAGAGCGCCCAGATCGACGCATCGGTCTGGGCAGCATAGGAAAACCCAGCGATTTCGCCGTCGAGTTCAGCCACCCAGCCGCGCCCCAGCAGCGCCAGATAGTCGCGGTACATCTGCGGCGTGATGCGGGCCGGATGGGACAGCACATTTTCCCGCACCGCCAGCCGTATCGCGGACATGGCAGGAATATCATCCAATTTTGCCTGCCGAAAATGTGAAGAAGCTAGCCCGACTGCTTGCACCTTCATACAACAGGCCTCAGTCTTCATGGCGGGTCAGTTCTTCGCGCTCGCTGTCACTTTTACGCATCCAGCGGTTATGCAGGTGGCGCTCCAGCGGGTGCCCCAGTATGAACAGAGCCAGCACCAGTACCAGCGCCATGGCGGCAATGCGCCAGCCGCCCATGCCGCAGACGATGCCGATACAGGCGGTGACCCAGATCGAGGCTGCCGTGGTCAGGCCGCGCACCTTGGCGGAGTTCCGGTCCAGCACGATCACCCCGGCACCGAGAAAACCTATGCCCGTGATCACGCCCTGCATGGCGCGGCTCAGCGCTTCGCGGCTGTAGCTGCCGGGCGCCGTGACGAACTCCATGCTGGCCATGGTGACCAGCGCCGCACCGAGCGCTACCAGGCCCAGCGTCTTCATGCCGGTCTGCTTGCCATGCAGGTTGCGGTCCAGTCCGATAATGCCGCCAAACACCAGCGCTACCACCAGCCGTGCCAGCACGTCCCAATAATCGATTATTTCCGCCATATTCTGCTATTCACTATCTATCGGATGGACCCATTCTACCCCCACACAGGCTGCTCCGATGCAAAAACAGCAAATCGCGTAAAATGCTGAGTCAACTCCTCGGTACCCCCAAATGAATACTCTGCTGACCTTGCTGTTGGCCGGCCTTTCCATGGTCGGCGCACTGGCCATTGATACCTATCTGCCGTCCTTCCCCGCCATCGCCCGCAGCCTCGACGCCAGCCCGCTGATGATCCAGCAGACCCTCAGCATGTTCCTGTTCTGCTTTGCCTTCATGATGCTGTTCTACGGCACCCTGTCGGACTCGTTCGGCCGCCGCCCCGTGATCCTGATTTCGCTGACGCTGTACATTGCTGCCTCGGTGGTCGGCGCACTGGCGCCGTCTTTCGGCGTGCTGCTGGCCTGCCGCATCGTGCAGGGACTGGCGGCTGGCGCCGGTTCCGTGGTCGGCCGCGCCATCATTCAGGACCGTTTCTCTGGCGCCATGGCGCAAAAGATCATGTCACATGTGATGATGATCTTCGGCCTGTGTCCGGCCGTCGCCCCCGTGCTGGGCGGCTGGCTGCAAGTCAGCTTCGGCTGGCGCTCGGTGTTCTGGTTCCTCGCCGCCTTCGGCTTACTGATGTTTGTGGCCGTGCAGCGCATGCTGCCGGAAAGTCTGGCAGAAAAAGACCGCCATCCTTTCCACCCCGGCGTCATCGCCGCCAATTACTGGAAGGTGGTATGCCATCGCCAGTTCTTGCTGCTGTCGATCGCACTGGGCGCCAGCTTTGCCGGTTTGGCGCTGTATATCGGTTCGGCTGCCTACTTCGTCATGGACATCCTGCATCTGCCGGAAACCGCGTTTGCATGGATGTTCGTACCCCTGATCAGCGGCACGGTGATAGGCTCTGCGCTGTCCGGCAAACTGGCCCACCGCAGCTCGCGTGAGACGCAGGTGTGGATGGGTTTCGTCATCATGCTGGCAGCCGGCCTCCTCAATGTGGCCTACAACCACTATTTCACTGCCGCCGTACCCTGGGCCGTGGCGCCGCTGTTTATCTACACCTTCGGTCTGGCGCTGGCGATGACACCGCTGTCGCTGCTGGCACTCGAATACTTCCCCAACAATAATGGGCTGGCCTCGTCCATGCAATCGTTTATCCAGATGATACTGTTTGCGCTGGTGTCGGGCCTGGTGGCGCCGCTGCTGTTCGACAGCGCGCTGAAGCTGGCATGGGGTGTATTGGTCAGCCTGATTATCAGCCTGCTGGCCTGGATGTGGGCCCAGGCCGGCCAGTCCAAAATACCGGACCAGGCCCGCTTGTAATAGAATAGTGGGCTGATTTGTCCAACCTGCCCTGTCTATGCGCCTGACCTCCTTCACTGACTATTCCTTGCGTACGCTGCTGTTTCTCAGCGCGCACCGCGACCGTCTGGTGACAATACAGGACATCGCCGATACCCACGCGATTTCGAAGAACCATCTGATGAAAGTGGTGTACCAGCTAGGCTTGGCGGGGCTGATAGAAACCGTACGGGGCCGCAACGGCGGCCTGCGCCTGGCCAAGGAACCCAAGGACATCAACATCGGCGCCGTGATCCGCAGCACCGAGAGCGACTTCTACGTGGCTGAATGCTTCGACCGCGCCCACGACACCTGCGCCATCACGCCCGAATGCGTGCTCAAGCACTCGCTGCACGACGCCATGGAAGCATTTCTGGCGGTGCTGGACAAACAGACGCTGCAGGATCTGCTGCCGCCCGCCAAAGGCAGTCCCCGTCCCGTCAAAATACAGCGCGGCGCAGCGGCCTGAGCACTCGGGCGCCAGCCCCGCCCGTCGACCAGATAGCGCCGCCGGCTGCGCCCGATCAAGTCCGCCCGCGCCCCGTCTATCCCGGTTTCAAGCAGCAAACAGCTGCAGCTGCGGCAGCGAAGCCATCAGATCCGAGAAGCGCTGGCCCTGTATCATCACATGCTCGCGCAGCAAGTGCGCGGCGCGCTCGCCATCGCCGTCAATGATGGCCTGCACCACCCCATCATGCTCGCGATAGGAATTCGACAGCCGGTCACGCACCCGCAACTGCAGGCGGCGGTATGGCCGCAGACGGCGGTATAGCGCACGGGTCTGCTCGATCAGGAACTGGTTGTGGCTGCCAGCATATATGGCTTCGTGGAACAGCTCGTTCTTGTAGTAATAGACATCGGGTTCCTCCGCCTCCATTGCCTGCAGACAATCCTGATGGGCCGCCAGCAGGGCCTGCTGTTCTTCGCGCGTCATGCGCCGTGCGGCCAGCCGACCGCAAGTGGCTTCCAGCTCGGACATCATTTCAAACATTTCTACCAGCTGCTGCGGGCCCAGCTCGGCCACGATGGCGCCGCGGCGCGGGCGGATCACCACCAGCCCCATGGAAGCGAGCTGGATCAGCGTTTCGCGAATAGGTGTACGCGACACGCCAAAACGGGCCGCCAGTTCAGTTTCATCCAGATGTTGGCCCGGTTTGAGCGCGCCAACAGCAATCATTTCCTCGATTTCTTCACGCAGGGTGGCGGAATGGGTAGTCATGGTATTTCAAACCTTGTGTATAACAAGCTTCATTATAAGTGTTCAAAATTGCTTGACAATGTATTTGGACAGGATATTCTTGTATACACAGAAAACAGCGTTGCATAATAGACCCATCCTTGGAGGAAACATGAGTACCTTTACCCGCAGGTCCGTGCTGGCTGCGCTGGCCGCCAGCCCCCTGTTGCTACAGCCCGCCTGGGCCCAGAACACCACGCTCAAGATCTCCCACCAGTTCCCCGGCGGTACCATAAACGAAGGCGATTTCCGCGACCGCCTGACCCGCATGTTTGCCGCCGAGGTGGAAAAACGCAGCAAGGGCAGCCTGAAGTTCGAGATCTATCCGGGCTCGTCGTTGATGAAAACCAACGCCCAGTTCTCCGCCATGCGCAAGGGCGCACTTGATCTATCGCTGGTTCCTCTGTCCTACGCCGGCGGCGAAGTGCCGGAAGTGAACATCGGCCTGATGCCGGGTCTGGTCACGTCCTACGAACAGGCCTATGGCTGGAAAAACGCGGAAGTGGGCAAGGAACTGAACCGCATCCTGAATGAAAAAGGCATCGTGCTGATCAGCTGGATCTGGCAGGCCGGCGGCATGGCTTCGCGTACCAAACCGGTAATCGATCCGGAAGATGCCAAAGGCATGAAAATCCGCGGCGGCTCGCGTGAAATGGACCTGATCCTGAAAGCCGCCGGCGCCGCCGTGGTGTCGCTGCCATCCAACGAAATCTATGCCGCCATGCAGACCGGCGCAATGGAGGGAGCCCTGACCTCCTCCACCTCGCTGATCTCGTTCCGCCTGGAAGAAGTGTCGAAGGCGCTGACCACGGGCCGCGCCGGCGCCTACTGGTTCATGTTCGAACCGCTGATGATGTCGAAAGCCGTATTCGACCGCCTCAGCAAGGAACAGCAAGCCACCATCCTCGCCGTCGGCGCCGAGCTGGAAACCTTCGCCCTGACCGCGGCCAAGGCCGACGATGCCGAAGTGGCCAACGTCTACGCCAAGGCCAAGGCAAAAGTGGTGGATCTGAATCCCGCTGCACTGAAAAAATGGCAGGCGATTGCCCGCACCACGGCATGGAAAGACTATGGCGAACGCAATGAAAACTGCGCCAAACTGCTGAAACTGGCGGAGAAAACCCTGTGAGCCACGGCTTCGAACTGGAACCGGCACGCGCCGCCGCGGTGCCGGACAACCGCGCCATCGCAGCCGCCATGGCGCTGCTGGGAACGATCAACCGTGGCCTGATGCGGCTGTCGATGATCGCGCTGGTGCTCACTGCCGTGATCCTGACGTATTCGGTGGTGTCGCGCTACTTCTTTCAGGCGCCTACCGACTGGCAGGATGAAGCCTCGGTGCTCATGCTGGTGGGCGTAACCTTCTTCTGCACCGCCCACGTGCAGTCGCAGCGCGGCCATATCGGCATCGAAGCCATCGCCGGCCTGCTGCCGCCGCGCGTCAATGCGGCTCGCCTGCTGCTGGTCGATCTGGTGTCGGCGCTGTTCTGCTGCTTCTTCGCCTGGAAATCGTGGACCCTGTTCCATGAAGCCTACGTCGATGGCCAGACCACCTCCTCCACCTTCGCCCCGCCGCTGTGGATCCCCTACGGCATGATGGCGCTCGGCATGAGCCTGCTGTCACTGCAACTGGTGCTGCAGCCCCTGGCGCGCATGACCAACAAGCCTGCTACGGAGCGTACCGCATGAGCGATCTGACTTTAGGCGCGCTGTACGGCCTCGCCACCCTGGTCATCATGTTCTCCGGCCTGCCCATTGCCTTTGCTCTGGGCGTGGTAGCTACCGGCTTCATGTACTTCTGCATGCCGCCATCCTCGCTCGACACCATCACCCAGAACGTGTACGAGGAAATGGCCTCGATTACGCTGCTGTCCATTCCTTTGTTCATTCTGAAGGGCGCGGCCATCGGCAAATCACCGGCCGGCAAGGACTTGTACTCCGCCATACACACCTGGATGCACAAGATCCCCGGCGGGCTGGGCATCGCCAACGTGTTCGCCTGTGCCCTGTTCGCTGCCATGGCCGGTTCTTCGCCTGCCACCTGCTCGGCCATCGGTTCGGCCGGCATCCCGGAGATGCGCAAGCGTGGCTACTCGCCCGGTTTCGCAGCCGGCATCATCGCTGCCGGCGGCACGCTGGGCATCCTGCTGCCGCCCTCGATCACCATGATTCTGTATGCCGTGGCGGCCGAACAGTCGCTGGGCCGCTTGTTCTTGGCCGGGATAGGCCCCGGCATTCTGCTGGTCGTGCTGTTTGCCGGTTACGCTGTGTACCGTGCCCGCAAGGAGTACCGACTGGCACTGGAGGTGTACAACCTGGGCGGCGCCAAATCGGCCTATCTGGAAGACGAACACTTCACCCTGGCGCAGAAAGTGGAAATGCTGCCGCGCGTACTGCCTTTCATCATTCTGCTGATAGGCGTGATGGTGGCACTGTACGGTGGTTTTGCCACGCCGTCGGAAACCGCTGGTCTGGGTGCGCTGCTGGCCATGCTGCTGCTGGCCGTGATCTATGGCGTGTGGCGCCCAAGCGAGCTGTCGCCCATCCTCAGTTCCTCGATCAAGGAATCGACCATGCTGCTGCTGATTATCGGCATGTCACTGTTCTATTCCTATGTGATGAGCTATCTGCACATCAGCCAGTCCGCCGCTGCATGGGTAGTCAGCCTGCATCTGTCCAAGTGGCTGCTGCTGGCCGTAATCCTGCTGATGGTGATTGTGTTCGGCTTCTTCCTGCCGCCCGTCTCCATCATCCTGATGACGGCACCCATCATCCTGCCGCCGCTGAAAGATGCCGGTTTCGACCTGATCTGGTTCGGCATCGTCATGACGGTGGTGATGGAAATGGGGCTGATCCATCCACCTGTGGGCCTGAACATCTTCGTAATCAAGAACATCGCACCGGACATTCCGCTCAAGGATGTGGTGTGGGGCGTATTCCCCTTCCTGATCCTGATGCTGCTGGCGGTGCTGCTGCTGTGCTTCTTCCCTGCCATTGCGACCGGCCTGCCTGACCTGATCATGGGAGCAAAATAATGAACTGGAACACCCTACAGCAGAACCGTGCTGTGCGCCTGCAGCGTGCAGCCACGGTACTCGGCAGTGAGCTCGAGGGCAAGAGCCTGCCCGCTGCGCGCATTGCCGATCTGCTGCATGCGGTCCTCGAATGCGGCGACCGCGTCTGCCTTGAAGGGAATAACCAGAAGCAGGCCGACTTCCTCGGCCATGCACTGGCCAACCTCGATCCGGCCCGCATCAACCAGCTGCACATGCTGCAGTCGGTGCTGGCCTTGCCCGAGCATCTCGATGTATCCGAGCGCGGCATCGCAGCGCGGCTGGACTTTTCCTTCTCCGGCCCGCAAGCGGCGCGGGTGGCGCGGCTGGCCTCTGCCGGCAAGCTGAATATTGGCGCCATCCACACCTACCTGGAGCTGTTCAGCCGCTACTTTGTCGATCTGCCGCCGCGGGTCTGCCTGATCGCTGCCGAAGCAGCCGACCGCCACGGCAATCTGTACACGGGGCCGAACACGGAAGACACCCCGGCCATCGTCGAAGCCACCGCCTTCAAGCAGGGCATCGTGATCGTACAGGTCAACCGCATTGTCGATCAGCTGCCGCGCGTGGATGTGCCGGCCGACTGGGTGGATTTTGTAGTGCAGTCGCCCCGCCCCTACTACATCGAACCGCTGTTCACGCGCGATCCGGCGCAGATATCCGAGATACAGGTGCTGATGGCGATGATGGCCATCAAGGGCATCTATGCCGAATACGGCGTGCAGCGGCTCAACCACGGCATCGGCTTCGACACGGCGGCGATCGAACTGCTGCTGCCGACCTACGCCGAATCGCTGGGCCTGCGCGGCAAGATAGGCCAGCACTGGGCGCTGAATCCCCATCCAGCCCTGATTCCGGCCATCGAAGCGGGCTTCGTCAAATCGGTGCACTCCTTTGGTTCCGAACTGGGCATGGAAAACTACATCCACGCCCGCCCCGACGTGTTTGCCATCGGTCCCGACGGCAGCATGCGCAGCAACCGCGCCATGTGCCAGGCCGCAGGCCACTATGCCTGCGATATGTTCATCGGTTCGACCCTGCAGATCGACTTGCAGGGCAACTCCTCCACCGCCACGGCAGGCCGTATCTCCGGCTTCGGCGGCGCCTCCAACATGGGCGCCGATGCGCGTGGCCGGCGCCACGCCAGTCCCGCATGGCTGAAGGCCGGCCAACAGGCGCGCGCCGGCCGCAACACCATCCCGCGCGGGCAGAAACTGGTGGTGCAGATGGTGGAAACCTTCCGCGAGCACATGCAGCCAGCCTTTGTGGAAAAGCTCGACGCCTGGACGCTGATGGAACAGGCCGACATGGCCATCCCGCCCGTGATGATCTACGGCGACGATGTGACTCATATCCTGACCGAAGAAGGCATCGCCAACCTGCTGCTGTGCCGCAGCGATGAAGAACGCGAACAGGCCATCCGCGGCGTAGCCGGCTACACCCCGGTGGGACTGGGACGCGACCAGCGCATGGTGGAAAATCTGCGCGATCGCGGTATCATCCAGCGCGCAGAAGACCTCGGCGTCGACAAACGCATGGCCACGCGCGACCTGCTGGCTGCGCGCAATATGAAAGACCTGGTGCGGGCGTCGGGCGGGCTGTATCAGCCGCCCAAGCGCTTCCGCAACTGGTAAGGAGCACCACATGGAAACTCTGAATTATCGTTTTGAACACGGCAGCCGTGCGCTGACGGCGCAGCCGCAGGTAGTGGGCGTAGTCGGCTCGGGCAATCTGGAAGTGCTGATCGAGGCGGCCGAACTGGACGGCGCCTGCAGCATCGAAATCCAGACGGCGGCAGTCGGCTTCGGCGCCATCTGGCAGGCCGTGATGCACGACTTCCAGCAGCGCTGGCAGCTGGCCAATGCACGCATTTCCATCAACGACATGGGCGCCACGCCGGCCGTGGTCAGCCTGCGCATGGATCAGGCCGTGCAGACTATGCTGGGAGACGCAGCATGAGCCGCCCCGTCAGCTATCAGGAAGCGACGGCGCGCGAACGCCTGCAACAGCTGTTCGACGCGGACAGCTTCGAGGAATTCCTGCCGCCGTCGGCGCGCGTCATCAGCCCCCATCTGGGCCAGCTCAATGCGCCGGTTGCCTTTGACGACGGCGTGGCCGTGGGACGCGCACGTCTGAACGGCCAGACCGTCTACACGGCAGCGCAGGAAGGCGGCTTCATGGGCGGCGCCGTGGGCGAAGTCCACGGCGCCAAGCTGGTGGGCCTGCTGCGCCGCGCCGTGCAAGATCAGGCCTGCGCCGTGGTGCTGCTGGTGGAATCGGGCGGCGTGCGCCTGCATGAAGCCAATGCGGGACTGATCGCCGTGTCCGAAGTAATGCGCGCCCTGCTAGATGCACGCGCCGCCGGTGTACCCGTGATCGTGCTGGTAGGAGGTGCCAATGGCGCGTTCGGCGGCATGGGCATCGTGGCACGCTGCGCCAATGTGGTCATCATGTCGGAGGAAGGCCGGCTGGCCATGTCCGGTCCGGAAGTGATCGAAACGGCCAGCGGAGTAGAGGAATTCGATGCACGCGACCGTGCGCTGGTGTGGCGTACCACGGGCGGCAAGCATCGCTACCTGATGGGCGATTGCCACAGCATCGTGGCCGACGATATTGCCGCCTTCCGCGCTGCGGCAGCCCAGGCCATTGCCACGCTGGCCGGCCAGAGCGCAGCACTGAGCCTGAGCGCACTGGAAGCCGAACAGCAGATGCTGGAACAGCGCTTACAGCAATTTGGCCAGTTGCGCGATCCGGTCGAGATCTGGAGCACCATGCAGATTCCCGATGCAGCCAATATCCCCATGCTGGACGTGGAGAGTTTCATTGCAACGGCCAGCAAGCGCCGGATGGGAGCCTGAGATGCAAGCCAAAACTGACTGGAAGAGTATCGCTGCCGGCCTGTTCCCGGACGGCCATAGCATTACCGAACAGGATAACTTCCTGAGCGGCTATGGCCAGTTCGAAGGCCAGCAGATCGGCGTGATCGGCACCACCGAACACACGCCGATAGGCGTGGAAATCGCACTGGCGCAGGCACAGGCCATCCTGCGCATCGTGCGCGAGCATCCACGCATGCCTATCCTGATGCTGATCGATACACAAGGCCAGCGCCTGCGCCACCGCGACGAAATGCTGGGTATTAACAGCTACATGGCGCATCTGGGCAAATGTGTCGATCTGGCGCGCCGCCAAGGCCACCGCATCATCGGTCTGGTGTACGATCAGGCGCTGTCGGGCGGCTTCATTACCAGTGGCCTGATGGCCGATGCCTGCTATGCCCTGCCCGATGCCACCATCCGCGTGATGGGTTTGCCCGCCATGGCACGGATTACCAAGGTGGCGGAAGAACGGCTGATGGAACTGGCGCGGAGCAATCCCGTCTTCGCGCCGGGGCCGGAAAACTACCAGCGCATGGGCGGCCTGTCGGCCATCTGGCAGGGTAATCTGGCAGCCCATCTGCGCGCCGCGCTGGCCCAGCCGCTGGCAGGCGATATCCGCAGCGGGCTCGGTCTGGAACGCGGTGGCCGGCGCTACGCCCAGCCTGTGATCAACGCCGTGCTGCACGGCAGCGCCGTGCAGATCAGCTAAGCAGCCCATGCCCACTACCAGCGCACTCCGTACAGCAAGGCACCAGCTGGTCTGGCTGGACGCCAGCGGCTGGGAGGCCGCCCTTGCTGGCGCCGGTCCCGAGCACCGCGACGCGCTACAGCAATGGCAGCGGCGCCAGGCGCCGCTGGTGGTGCGCCGCCACGAGCCCGATGCGCGGCCCAGCCAGATCTGCCTCGGCCTGCCCATGCCGCCCGACGCCCGTAGTGGCCAAAAGCTGCGCATCGCCCTGAAAGCCGAACGCCAGCATATCGCCCGTATCAAGCCTGCCTTACCGCTGCATCTGGCACTCGGCACTGCCATGCCATGGCAGGACAGCCTGCTCGACTTGGCCCGTGCGGCCCAGCCATTTGGCCTGCAGGTGTATGGCTCGCTGGCCATGCAGGTGCTCACCGGCCTGCCCTACCTGAGTGACAGTTCGGACATCGATCTGCTATTCCATCCGCGCAGCGCAGCGCAATTGGCGCAGTGTCTGGCCCTGCTGGCCGAATACGCTGGCTGTCTGCCACTGGATGGCGAAATCATTTTCCCCGACGATCAGGCCGTGGCGTGGAAGGAATGGCGGCAGGCACGGGCCAATCAAGCCAAGGTACTGGTCAAGGCCAGCGCCGCTGTGCGCCTGTGCGACACGGCCAGCCTGCTGGCCACACTGGAGCAGCATTGATGGCCCACCTCTACACAGCCCCCACCTCCACCACTTTGCCAGCCAGAGGCAAAGCGGGTACGCGCAGCCTTGCCGATGCGCAGGCTGCCGCCAGCGCCTGCGCTGCCCAACAGGCACGGACCGAGGCGCGCACCTACGCGGCCCGCGTGGCCCGGCTGGCAGTGCGCAGCCTGTACCAGGAACTCTGCCTGTATCCGAAGCCGGGGCTGGTATCGCTGGTCGATAGCGGCAGCCATGACGACATGGATGCGCTGACCTTTGTGCGCAGCCTGTTCTCGCTGCGCCACTACTTCCGCCAGATCTGTCTGGCCGGCTGGGACAACGCAGCGTTCGCCCGCCTGCGCCAGCTCGGCATCGACGCCGAAGCCGCCATGCTGCGCGCCACGCGCGGCATCAACACCCATCGCGGCGCGATTTTCAGCCTGGGCCTGCTGTGCGCCAGCGCCGGCCGCGCCCGCGCGCAAGGCATGGCCAGCTCGCCGGCCAGCCTGCGCGCCGTGCTGCTGATCCGCTGGGGCGCCGAACTGGCAGGCCATGCTGCCATCAAACCGGCCCAGCAGCACAGCAGCAACGGCTTGCGCGTGGCCGCGCGCTATGCCGTCAGCGGCGCCCGCGAGGAAGGCGCGCTCGGTCTGCCCTCGGTATTTGAAGTGGGGGTGCCGGCCCTGCTGGCGGCAACGGCGAGCGGCGCCAGCGCGCGCTGCGCCCGCATCGACACGCTGTATGCCCTGATGGCCCATGTCAGCGACAGCAATGTCTACCATCGCGCCGGTCCCGCAGGTGCCCAGTTTGTGCGCCAGCAGGCGCAGCGCTTCCTTGCACTGGGCGGCACGCGGCATCAGCGCTGGCATGCGCTGGCACTGGCAGACCACCGGAACTTTGTCGGCCTGCGGCTATCGCCAGGCGGTGCCGCCGACCTGCTCGCCGCCAGCTGCCTGGTGCAGGCGCTGGCCGGACCGGCAGCATGAGCGGCAACGGCCGCCTGCTGCTGCTATGCCCGGGCCAGGGCGGCCAGCATGCTGGCATGTTCGAGCTGGCCCGCAGCGATGCGCAGGCAGCCGCGCTGCTGGCCAGCCTGTCGCTGCCTGCCATGGACCAGCTCTACGCCAATCGCCACGCCCAGCCGCTGATCGTGGCCGCGACACTGGCCATGTGGACTGCCCTGCGTGAACGGGCACCAGCGCCAGCCATGGTGGCAGGCTATTCGATAGGCGAACTGTCGGCTTACGGCGTGGCAGGCGCCTATAGCGCAGCCACTACCGTGCAGCTGGCGGGTGGCCGGGCGCAGCTGATGGATGATGCAGCGCAGACCGAACCGGACCAGACTTTGCTGGCAGTATCGGGCATCGCGCTGGCGCGCGTACTGCCGCTGCTGCAGGCGCACGACTACGAACTCGCCATCGAAACGGGAGAAGATAGCTGCATTGCCGGCGGCCCCGGCAGCCGGAGCACGGCGCTGGAACAGACGCTATTACTGCAAGGCGGCCGCAGCACCCATTTGCCGGTGACCGTAGCTTCGCACACGCGCTATATGCAGGCGGCCGTCGCGCCGTTTGCCGCCCTGCTGGCGCAGGCACCGTTCCAGCCCATGCAGGCAGCGGTACTGGCGGGCATCAGCGCGGTGCCCGTGCTGCAGCAGGCCACTGCAGTGGACCAGCTAGCGCGCCAGTTATCGAGCACCATCCACTGGTCGGCCTGCATGGACGCCGCAGCCGAAGCAGGCATCAGCTATGCGCTGGAACTGGGCCCGGGCGCGGCCCTGTCGCGCATGCTGCAGCAGCGCCACCCGCACATCAGCACCCGTTCGGTGGCCGACTTCCGCAGCCTCGATGGCATACTGCGCTGGCTGGAGCGCTGCAGCGAAGATTGAGCGGCTGCCATACGTCCCCCCGCCACCGCCGCACAACGCTTGCCCCTTGCGCTACTAACCTGCGCCCTAAAACGACGACAAGGGATGCAACCGGCAGTTGCATCCCTTGCAGCATAAGCGCCATCGGCCCCCGATGGCTAGCGGCCAGCGCCCTAGTTATCTTTGCGGGCGCCGGTCTGTTTCTGGCTGGCCGTGCTCTGGGCGCTACCAGCACCGCTTGGCGACTGTGCCGTCTGGCCGCCCTGCATATTGCCTTCGCGGCTATCGCTGGCAGACATGCCTGCGCTCTGCATGGTCGAAGTGCCGCGCATTTCGCTGCCACGCGACTGGCGCATGCCGTCGTTGTAGCTGGTGAATGGATCACTGAATTTCTCCAGCGCATCCTGATGGCTGCGCATGGTTTTTTCCGTTTCTTCCGAAGTGACGCGGGCCACTTCGTCGGCCAGGGCTTTGGCCGTACGGCTGGTTTCCTGCACATGCTCCTCTGCCACTTTGGACAGGTCTACCTGAGTATCGGCGGCGATGCGGGACAGATGCTGCTGGTAGGCGCGGACTTTTTCAGCCGTGGGCTGGGCATGGGCGGCGACAGCAGCGAACGCTTCCGTAGGGCGGTGCGACGTAATCATATGCTGGCCAGCCTTGGTGCCTTCTTCCAGCATGGTCTGGGCCAGCTGGATGTTAAGATCGCTATATTGCTGCATAGTACGGAAAAGCGATTTCGACATATCGTTAAAGAACGACAGCTGCGCTTCCATGTGATTTTTTGCGGCGGGGGTGACAGATTGAGAATATGGATACATAGATAAACCTCGATTAGTGTGTGTGTCTGAGAATAATTTGAACCCGTTCAACGCAGCTTAGGCAGCGCGAATGACAAGGCTACGTGACACAGAAGTGGTACCTCTGATGTAGATCAAAGGTGCGCACCTAGAATCGAGGGAACTTTTTTAAATCAGAATTTTCTGATACGGGTAGTGGAACACTGCTCAGCGTATGCGTTTCAAATCACTCAAGTTAAACCACAGTTCCTTGCGTGCCAGCGGCGTCTGTGGCGGCAGCAAAGGATTGGTCAGTTCGATCAGCACCCGCTTGTCGAGCTGCGCCCGGCGGATCGCCGGCCCGAAATGGGCGGCAAACAGCCGGCCGAACGACCCATCGGCCAGCGCCAGCTCCAGCCCCTGGCGCAGGTTTTCGGCCAGTTCGGTATTCTGCTTATTAACGAAATAGTAATCAGCGGTAGGATAGATCAGCAGCACATGAGGCTCCACCGCCAGATCCGGATGATGCCGCACTTCGCTCCAGATTTCATGCACCGAGCGGGGCGCCCAGTCGAAGCGCTCTGCCCTGAGCATGCCGAACAGGCTGCTATACACGGTCACCGGATACACTACGATGCCGTTATGGCGCAGGATGGCCAGATCAGGCCAGTCATGCCCCTGACCGGTGCTGTAGCGGCGCAAATCCTCCACGCTGCGTACCGAGGCCAGCAGATTCCTGCGCTCCGCTTTCACCAGACCCAGCCGCCAGCCGATCAGGCCACGCGACATCGGGATACGGATCGGCAATAGCAGATTTTCCCGCTCCAGCGAAGTCATGGTACTGACCACATCGAGACGGCCGGCGCCGGATTGCAGTTCCACCAGCGCGCGGTTCTGCTGCATGCTGGTGGGAGAGAGTTCCACACGATATTTGTTGCCGGCCTTTTCCAGTGCCAGCTTCAGCAAGGCATAGCCATATTCGCTGCGCTCGTCACCTGCGGCCTCGGCGCGCGGATAACGGATCACCATAGGTTCGGCCCGGACAGCCGCCATCCAGCACAAACCCAGCAAAAAGAGACATACGCGCAGCGCCACTATATTTCCGGAACGAGATATTTTCACTTCGACAATAGCGGCACGCCCGTGAGTCGTCAAGCCTGCCTTTTTTTTCATCAGCACCGTGCACGGCGGCCCGCATGGGTGTACACTGTATGGAATTACCTTGGAGAAACACCATGGCTATCGCTGTGCTCAGTTCAGGCGTCACCGGTCTCAATGCTGCCGAGCGCGCATTGGGCAATAGCGCCCATGCGATCGCCAATATCGGCACCCAGGGTTTCCAGCCTTCGCAGGCCTATTTTAGCGAAAGCCAGCCTGCCGGCGGTGGCGTAACGGTTTCGTTTCAGGCCCAGCAATTGCAGCAGGTCGACGGCCCCAGCCAGACCAATCTGGCCAAGGAAACCACCAATTCCCTGGTCTACGAAAAACAGTTCGATTTCTCGGCCAAAGTCATACAGACCGCTGACCAGATGCTGGGCTCGCTCATCGACATCAAAGCCTGACGTCTATACAACATCGCAGTAGTCGGCGTGTCCATAGCAGTGTAAGCTCTACGGATATTCCCGATGAGGCCGTTCATGCTGCGTTCCCGTCTTGCCCAGCTTTGTGCTCCGCTCTGCCTGCTTGCCGGCACTGCGCATGCGAATGAACCGGCCGTACAGGTACTCTACAGCGAACGTCCGCCCTATCTGATGCCTTCGGCCGAAGGCGGCCCCAGCGGGCTGACTGGCGGCCCCGCCACACGCGCCTTCAAACAGGCCGGCATCAGCGTGCGCTGGCTCAACCTGCCCACCAACCGCCAGCTACTTACCATACGCGACAGCAAACAGCCGAGCTGCGCCATCGGCTGGTTCCGCACCCCGGACCGCGAACGCTATGCCCGGTTCAGCCGCCCGCTCTACCACGACAAGGACTGGACCGTGCTGGCCCACCGCAGCCTGGCCGAACAGGGCGCTGGCAGCCTGCAGGAACTCATGCAGCACAAGGATGTGCGCATCCTCGTTAAGGACAACTATTCCTACGGCAGTGAACTCGACAAGCTGCTGGCCCGGACCAATCCCGTGCTTGCCGTGTCGACTGCGCCAACCGGCAAAATGGTGCAGTCGATCAGCATGGGCGCGGCCGACATGATGTTTATCTCGGAAGAGGAAGGCAGCTACATCATGCAACACCATCCGGCCCAGCAGACGCGCCACCTGCGCCTGCTGCACTTCAGGGATCTGCCGCGCGGCGGCGAACGCTACCTGATGTGCAACAAGGCCATGCCGGAGGCCTACATGGATCGCCTCAACAGCGCTCTGGCCAGCCCCGCCGCCGCTGGCCACTAGACCGCGCCGCTGATACTCCTGTGGCTAGCCGGTGCGGAAGCGCTGGATCGCCGCAGCCACCATGCCTTCGGCACTGCCGCTACGGGCGAACTGCTGGCGCAGATAATGAGCGTCGCTGCCTTCGTGCGTCACCGCCACCAAATGCTCCAGTCCAGCCGTGCCGCCCAGCGCAGCCCCGTACGGCGCCATCCTGCGCAGCGTGGTCAGGATATCTTCGCGCAGCGACAAGCTTTCATAGGTTTGGGGATGGACTAGCGTACCGTCCAGCCCGAAGCGGCAGGCTTGAAAGCGGTTGTAGTTATAAACCAGATAGTCGTCCTCCAGCGGCGCCGCCTCGCGCCGCTCCAGCAGATAGGCGCACAGCGCCTGCAGATAGCTGGCCAGCGCAGCGGCGCGCGCCACCGTCAGCGGCGTATCGCACACGCGCAGTTCGATGGTGCCGTATTCGGGCTTGGGGCGGATATCCCAGTAGAAGTCCTTCATGCTGTTGATCACGCCCGTGTGCTCCATCTTGGCGAAATAGTCGCGCTCGAAACTGGCCCAGTCCAGCAGGAATGGCGCGCGTCCGCTCATGGGAAAGGCAAACACGGAATTCAGCCGCGCCGAATTGAACAGCGTGTCGTTGGCCTGCACGAACGGCGACGAGGACGACAGCGCGATAAAATGCGGCACGTAGCGGCTCAGCGCGTGCAGCAGATACAGCGCATCGTCGCCCGAAGCGCAGCCGATGTGCACGTGCTGGCCGAAAATGGTGAACTGCTTGGCCAGATAGCCATACAGCGCCGAGACTTCCTTGAAACGTGGCTTGGCGTAGATGCGCCGCTCGGTCCACTTCTGGAACGGATGGGTACCGCCGCCGCAAATGCCAATATTGAGCCGTTCGCCCGCCTGCACCAGCGTATCGCGCACCAGTTCCAGCTGTACCAGCAGGGCATCGTGCTGATGCTGCACGTCGCTGTTTATCTCGATCATGCTCTCGGTGATCTCGGGCGTGACATTGCCGGGAAACGGCTTGCGCCCCAGCAGGTGCAGCAGGTCGGGGCTGGACGCCGTCAGATCATAATCGGACAGGCTTACCAGCTGCAGCTCCAGTTCCACGCCCATGCTGAGCGGCGTGGATGATTTAAACGGTGGCAAAGGCATTCAGACTTCCTCCTCGTCAGGGGTTTCGCGCGCCCAGATCAGGGCACGCTGGGTCAGCACGGGGCCCAGCACTTCCAGCAGCAGCGTCATGGCCGCCAGCGCCGCCAGCTCGTCCACCAGCACGATGCCCACATAGCGGGTTTGCTCCAGCAGCAGCGTAACGAACACCGACATCGGCGCCAGCGCCACGCCGGTCAGCAAGCCCTTGCGCCAGCTGATGCCGCCCGCGCGGGCAAACAGCATCACGACGCCGGTCTTGACCAGAAAGCGCGCCAGCACCAGCACGGCACCCAGTGCCGCTCCGGCCAGCACCCGCTCCCATTCCAGCGCCGTGGCGGCGAACACGAATAGCAAGATGGCCAGCAGTTCGCCGATGGCGCCGAAATTGCGCTCGGTACGGCTCAGCATCACGCGGCTATGGCGCGCCGCCAGCCCGAAGGTCAGCGTGGCCAGCACTGGCGACACATCGAGCGCGTGGGCCAGCAGCACCAGCAGCATCACCCCCATGGCAAAAGCCAGCGTGCCATCCTGCGCCAGCGCACCCAGCTGGCGCAGCAGCGCCGGCACCAGCCAGCCCAGCAGTCCTCCCAGCAGGGCCGCACCGCCGAGTTCAATCAGGCTGTGCGACACGGCCTGCGGCAGACTGCCCGACGTCTGGAACACCCAGAAGCCCACCACCACCTTGAACACGAACAGGGCCAGCACGCAGTTGATGGCCACCAGATGCAGCACACGCTCCGTCACCTGCCCCGCGCTGTCGGACTCGTTTATCACGCGCAGCACACCGGCGGGCGAAGTGGACATGGCCAGCGACGCCAGCAGCAGCGACGTCAAAGGCGGCATCTGGGTCAGATGGGAGATCAGGTACACCACCGCGAACGTGGCGGCCGATTCAGCCAGCCCGCTCACGGCGATCCACGGATTGATGCGCAGCCAGTGCAGATTGATGCGGTAGCCAAATTCGAACAGGATCAGGCCGAATGCCAGATTAGCCAGCAGCGTGACAGTACTGGAAGCGCCGCTGCTGAAACTGTCCGGCATGAGCTGCGCCATCAGAAAGCCGACCAGCCCGTACAGGCTGATACGGGGCAGCCGCGTCCAGCGATGCAGTACTTCACCGGCCAGCCACGCCAGTATGATGGCAACCGGCCAGCCCATAGCTGTCACGATGCGCGAAAAATCCGCCATGCTCTACTCCTGCTGTTGGAAACTTGTACAATTCTGGCGGGGCGGCAGGGTTGCTACTGTGCGCCAGGATACATATGGAAGACAGCAGAGATAAAAAGGGTAGCCCATGCTAGAACTACTGAGCGAGCACGTCTGCTTTGGCGGCGTCCAGCGTTTTTACCGCCACACCTCACAGAGCACAGGCCTGCCCATGCGTTTCGGCCTGTTTCTGCCGCCCGCCGCACACAAGGCGGGCGCGCAGGTGCCGGCGCTATTGTTTCTGGCCGGACTAACCTGCACAGAAGAAACCTTCATGATCAAGGCCGGTGCCCAGCGCGTCGCCGCTGAAGTGGGTATGGCCCTGATTACGCCCGATACCAGCCCCCGTGGCGCCGGCATCGACGGCGAAAGTGTGCACTGGGATTTCGGCGTGGGCGCCGGTTTCTATCTCGATGCCACCGCACAGCCATGGGCGCAGCACTATCGCATGGAGAGCTACATCCACGAATTGCAGCAATTGCTGGTAAAGGAGTTTCCCATTCATCCGCGCCGCATCGGCATCAGCGGCCACTCCATGGGCGGCCACGGCGCACTGACGCTGGCCTTGCGCCGGCCCGACATCTTCCGTTCGGTTTCTGCCCTGGCGCCGATCGCGGCACCGTCGCGCTGCCCATGGGGCATCAAGGCCTTCAGCGGCTATCTGGGCGACGACCGCAAGCAGTGGGCCGCGCACGATGCCAGCCTGCTGATGGAACAGGAACAGACGCCCTTTCCCGCCGGCATACTGATCGATCAGGGCCTGAGCGACAAATTCCTCGCCGAGCAGCTCTACCCGGAAGAATTCGAAGCCGCCTGCATCAATGCGCGCCAGCCGCTGCAACTGCGCCGCCACGCCGGCTATGACCATGGCTACTACTTCATTGCCAGCTTCATCGACGACCATATCCGCTTCCACGCACGCAATCTGGCTGGCTGAGGTCACGCCGGCAATCGAGGTGCGCCGCTAGTCCGCTGGCGGCGCAAAAAAACAGGGGCCGCGACGCTAGCGTCACGGCCCCTGCTGTATTCCGCCCGAGATTCTGGCTTGCAGTGGCTTACAGCGGAACTTTGCTCAGCACATTACGGATGGTGGTGGCCAGATCCTCGGCCGAGAACTTGGCCACATAGGCGTCCGCGCCCACGCCTTTGACGTGGTCTTCGTTGGTCTTGCCCGACAGCGAAGAGTGGATCACCACGGGAATCTTGGAGAAACGTGCATCCTGTTTGATCAGGCGGGTCAGCGTAAAGCCGTCCATTTCCGGCATTTCCAGGTCAGTCAGCACCATGGCGATGCGGTCCTGAATCTGGATGCCTTCGGCCTTGGTGCCTTCGTAGATCGCCTGCAGACGGTCCCACGCTTCCTTGCCCGACTTGGTCATGATGAAGTGGGCGCCCATCGCTTCCAGACCTTTTTCGATCAGGTTACGCGCCACCACCGAGTCGTCCGCCGCCAGCACCACGGCGCCCTGCTTCATATTCAGTTTCGGACCGATGGTTTCCGGATCAACGTCATCGCTGTCCGACGGGGTCAGGTCGCGCAGTATGGTTTCCACGTCCAGCACCTGCGCCAGACGGGTGTTCTGCACGTCGCCGTCGACGCGGGCGATACTGGTCACCTTGCCGCCAGCCGTGCCTTCGGCGGTCAGCACCTGGCTCCAGTCCAGACGCACGATCTCGTCCACCGACTCCACTGCAAACGCCTGGGTGGTGCGGGCAAATTCCGTCACCAGCATGATGTTCAGGCCAGTCTTGGGCTTGACGCCCACGATACCCGGCAGATCGAGCACGGTAATGATCTGGCCGCGCAGATTGACCACGCCCAGCATATGCTCGGGAGAACCGGCCACCGCAGTCACTTCCGGCATCGCGACCATCTCGCGGATTTTGAAGACGTTAATACCAAACAACTCAGAATGTTCACCGTTGGCATCGGCGCCAAGGCGGAACAATAGCAGTTCGAATTTATTGGAGTTGGTCAGATTACTGCGCTCATCAACTTCCTGCTGAACTGATTTCATAGATTTCGTCTCCGAAGGTGGTCCGCTAACCAGCAGCCGCCCTGATGGGGCAAGTCTGCCATTACACCTGAGTATAACGTTTGCAAGTGGGATAAGTCACATTTTGGCCTGCAAAGTATTGATTTACAGCACGATTTACAACGCTGATCTTGAAATTGAGCAAAAAAAAAGAAGCCGCAAGGCTTCTTTTTTGATGTACCGCTGAATTCTGGAGCGGGAGAAGAGTCTCGAACTCTCGACCTCAACCTTGGCAAGGTTGCGCTCTACCAACTGAGCTACTCCCGCAGAAGGCAAGATTATGACAGAAGCACGACAAAAATACCAGCGCCTTTTTTCGGCCTGCGCAAACGCGGGCCGCAACAGAGCGGCACTATGACGCCACGCAACTTTTTCCTGTAGTAATGATGGTGTACAGTAAGACTGGTTTGGCAATATTGAAAGTAGTGAAATGGATGCTGTTGAAGTCATACTGATCATGCTGCTGGCAGTGGTGGCCAGTGCCTACATCTCGCGTCTGCTGCCGCGCGCGGTTCCGCTGCCGCTGGTGCAGATTACGCTAGGCGCCCTGATCGCTGCCAAATCCAGCCATGGCGTGGAACTGGAGCCGGAACTATTCTTCCTCGCCTTCCTGCCGCCGCTGCTGTTTCTGGACGGCTGGCGCATCCCCAAAAGCGGGCTGCTGCGCGACAAGGGCATGATCCTCGAACTGGCGCTGGGACTGGTGATCTTCACGGTGATCGGCGCTGGCTTCCTGATCCACTGGCTGATCCCGGCCATGCCGCTGGCGGTAGCATTTGCGCTGGCGGCCGTCGTCTCGCCTACCGATCCCGTAGCCGTCAGCGCCATCGCTGCCAGCACGCCCATCCCCAAGCGCCTGATGCACATCCTGGAAGGAGAATCGCTGCTGAACGATGCCAGTGGCCTGGTTTGCTTCCGCTTTGCCGTGGTGGCGGCGCTGACGGGTGCCTTCTCGCCGGCCAGCGCCGCCATGACTTTTGCCTGGCTGGTGCTGGCCGGAATAACGGCGGGTGTAGCCGTCACCCTGCTGGTGACGGGCGTGCAGCGCTGGCTCACGCGCCACTTCGGCGAGCCCGTTGGCTCGCCCATCCTGGTCAACCTGCTGCTGCCTTTCGGCGCCTACCTGGTGGCCGAACGGCTGCATGGTTCCGGCATTCTGGCCGCCGTTGCCGCCGGCATCACCATGAGCTATGTGGAACTGAGCGGCCATGCGCTGGCCCACACCCGCATCCAGCGTTCGGCCGTATGGGATACCGTGCAGTTTGCCCTTAACGGCGTGATGTTCGTGCTGCTAGGTGAACAGCTGCCCGACGTATTCCATGACGCCCGCGCCACCATCGAGGAAAGCGGCCACCTCAATCCCTGGTGGCTGGCCGTGTATGCGCTGGCCATCAACGCCGGTCTGCTGCTGTTGCGCATGCTGTGGGTGTGGGCTTCGCTACGTCTCACCATCTTCAAGCAGCGCATGCGCCACCAGCCGCGCCTGAAGATCAATCCGCGCCTGCTGCTGGCTACCACGCTGGCCGGTGCGCGCGGCACCATCACGCTGGCTGGCGTGCTGACGCTGCCGCTGCTGATGCCTGACGGGCGGCCCTTCCCGGCGCGCGCGCTGACGATATTCCTGGCCTGTTCGGTGATACTGGTTTCCCTGCTGATCGCCAGCATGGGTTTGCCGCGGCTGCTGGCAGGGGTGAGTTTCCCGGCCGAGACGGAACAACAGCGGGAAGAAGATCTGGCCCGGCGCACTGCCGCCAAAGCCGCCATCACGGCCATCGAGCAGACCCAGATCAGCCTGATGGAAGCGGAGAGCTGCGTTGATCCGGAGGTCTATCCGCAAGCGGCAGCGCGGGTGATTGCGTTCTATGAGCATCGGCTCAAGGAAGTCGACCCCGCCAGCGAGCAGGTATGGCGCAAAACCGACCATGCCGAGCAGGAGCTGCGCTTTGCCGCGCTGGACGCGGAGCGGCGCACGATCTGGCATCTGGCCAAACATGACCACATCTCCGATGAAATTTCGCGTAAGCTGGTGCGCGAAATCGACCTCATGGAAGCACGCTACCGCTGAGCCTATGCCCAAGACCCGCACCATCGTTAGCATCGCCTGGATACTGTTCTGGTTCCTGATGATTTCCACTTCGGTGCAGGAATACCTGCGCGACCATGACCAAGGTTTGTGGAAACCGGTGCTGTGGGAAAGCTCTTCGGCGCTGACCGGCACCCTGCTGCTACTGCTGCAGCGGCGCTACACCCGCCACTACGACGCGCTGGTCGCCACGCCGCTGCGCTGGTTTCTGCGCCAGCTGGTATGGCTGCCCGCCTACTGGATCATGTTCGTGCCGCTGGCATTCAGCATGCGCCATGCCGTGTATGGCCTGATGGGCGAAGAGTATACCCACGTTGGCTGGGTACAGGTTTTTCTGTACGAAGATATCAAGATGACGGTGTTCTTCTCGCTGTTCACCGCCATCACTTTCGGCATCCTGTCCTTCCATGCCATGCTGGACGAGCGCCTGCGCGTCGAGCGCGCCAACGCCACGCTGCGGCAAGCGCAACTGCTGCAGCTTAGCCAGCAGATGCAGCCGCATTTCCTGTTTAACGCGCTCAACACCATATCGTCGCTGATGCACAGCGATGTCGAAAGGGCCGACAGCATGCTGGTGCAACTGGCCGATGTGCTGCGCGCCACGCTGGACGTGGGCGAACGCCATCTGGTAACGCTGGAAACCGAGCTGCGCATCGTGCGCGGCTATGCTGCCCTGATGAGCGAACGCTTTGCCGACCGGGTCAGCATTGCATGGCATATCGACGATGCCGCACTTGCCTGCGAGGTGCCCGTCATGTGTCTGCAGCCGCTGCTGGAAAACGTCTTCAAGCACACGGTGGAACAGCGCCGCCAGCCTGTCGCCGTACGCATTAGCGCGCAACGCCAGCAAGACACAATAACGCTGAGCGTGCAGGACAATAGCGGCATGCTGCCGCTTGCCGGTGCAGGCAGCGCAGGAAGTGATTGCAACGCGAATGCCGCGCCAGACAAGAGCAAAAGCTCTGAAAGCGGAAGCGGAATCAGCCTGCGCAATCTGTGCGAGCGACTTGACGCGCTGTATGGCGCGCGCGCCACCTTCGAACTGCGGCAGCTGGCACCGGCCGGTGTGCTGGCCGAGATAAAGCTGCCATGCGCATCCTGATCGTCGACGACGAGCGACCCGCGCGCGAAAAGCTGCGCCGCTTGCTGGCATCCGAGTCCGGCATCAGCGCTATCGAAGAAGCACGCGATGGCGTTGAAGCGCTGGAACGCCTGCCCGTTTTCGCACCCGATCTGCTGCTGCTCGATATACAGATGCCGGAAGTCAGTGGCCTGGATGTCGCCGCTTCGCTGCCTGCACCGGCACCGTGCGTGGTATTCGTCACCGCCTACGATGAATATGCCATCCGCGCCTTCGATGCCAACGCCATCGACTACCTGCTCAAGCCTTACGATCAGGCCCGTCTGCAACGCGCGCTGCAGCGCGTGTGCGAACGCCTCGTCCTGCGCGCCGCCGCCAGCGCAGCAGCGCAGCACGGCAACGCAAATGAACCAACCAGCAGCTGGTCCAGCGCCACCGCCGGCCTCGCGCCGCCACGTGGCTTAGCGCTACCTGCCGTGAACCAGTTGCTGGTGCCGGAGCGCGGCGGCACGCGCATCGTCAAAATCGACCAGATCGGCTGGATAGAAACCGCCGATAACTATGTCGTCCTGCACACGACCGATGCCGCGCCGCTGATGCGCCAGACACTGGCTGGCCTGCTGGCGCAGCTCGGCCCGCGCTTTGTCCGCTGCCATCGGCGTGCCGCGATCCAGCTCAGCTGGGTAGCCAGCATCGTCAATCTCGACAAGGGCGATGGCGAAATTATCCTGCGCGACGGCAGCCATGTGCCGCTCAGCCGCCAGTACCGCAGCGAGCTTGAAGGCCGCCTCAGCGCCGGCTAATCCGCTTCGCCCCACGCCACGCCCATTTCGCCCCAAAGCCATCGACGCACGCAGCGGGCGGCGCTAGTCTTGCAATATCAACAAGGAGACTAGCATGAACCTCAAGCGCCTGTATTTCCTCGACTGGATACGCATTTTCGCCTTCTGCGTACTGATCTTTTACCACACCGGCATGTATTACGTGAGCTGGGACTGGCATGTGAAAAGCCCGTTTGCCAGCGACGCCATCGAACCGCTGATGATACTGTCGTCGCCATGGCGACTCGGCCTGCTGTTCATGATATCGGGTGCTGCCACCGCATTCATGCTGCAGAAGTGGCGCGTGAGTACCCTGCTCCGTCAGCGCAGCTGGCGCCTGCTGTTGCCGCTCCTATTCGGCATGTTCGTGATCGTTCCGCCGCAGGCCTATTTCGAAGTAGTGGAAAAAGTCGCCTATCAGGGCGGCTATGCGGAGTTCATGCGGCTGTATGTGAGCAGCTACCATGGCTTCTGCCGCGGCAGTGACTGTCTGCGCATGCCAACCTGGAACCATCTGTGGTTTGTCGCCTATCTGTGGGCCTACACCATGCTGGGCGGGCTGCTGGCATGGCTGCTGGGCGCGCGCCTGAAAACTATGTCGGATGGTCTGGGCCGCATGCTGCAAGGCTGGCGTATCGTGGTACTGCCGGTAGCCGTGCTGGCCGCTGTACGCTTCGCCCTGGCCGACAGCTTCCCCACCACCCATGCGCTGGTGGACGACTGGTACAGCCACGCCCAGTACTTCTTCCTGTTCGTGCTGGGCGCCCTGCTGGCAACACAGGCGGCGTTCTGGCACAGAGTGGAAGCGCTGCGCTGGACCAGCCTGGCCTTGTGGCTGGCCAGCTGGGCCCTGATCGTGTGCTACTGGTCGATACCGGAAGCACTGGCCGGCACGCCAGAAGTAAGTCAGTGGAAGCCGCTGATGCGCACCGTCTACTGCCTATGCCAATGGGCGCCCATCCTCACCGTCTGCGGCTTCGGCCTGCGCCATCTGAATTTCGACAGTGCCAAGCGGCGCTATCTGACCGAAGCGGTTTTCCCCGTCTACATCCTGCACCAGACGCTGATCGTCAGCATGGCGCACTGGCTCAAGCCGGTCCGCCTCGCGCCTGCCACCGAAGGGCTGATTCTGGTCGTGCTGACCTTTACCATCAGCTTCGGCATATTCGAAGTGGTGCGCCGCATCGCCGTGCTGCGCCCACTGTTCGGACTGGGCCCGCTTACTTCACAAACGTCAGCGTATGCTGCGCAGGCCCCGGCAGCAGCGGCGTCGGACGGCCATGTACCCAGTCATCCCGGCCATCAAGGAAGTATGGCGACAGCGGGTGCCCGCTCTGGCCACCCGGCAGGTTGAACACCCCCTGCTCTTCATGGCCCGGCGACACCGACAGGCGCTCGGACTGGCCGAAATTCGGCCCAGATACACGCGGCATGTGCTGGTCGCCCGGCAGCATGTCCGGCGCCACCTTCAGGAAGCGGCCCAGCAGCGGCACGGAAGCTGCAAATGGGTGGGCGCTGGTAGCAGTATTGCGCTCGCCCCAGCTGGCACTGGCCAGCGGCTTGCCATCCTTGGCCAGATTGGCGATCACACGGTCGATGGCAGCCAGATGCAGCGCCTGCCAGTTGGCGTATTGCGGCGGCAGCCACGCCGCCGGCTGCTGATCGAGCACACGGGCCACGACTACCGGCCAGCGCGAAGTAATCGAGGCCATGCTGGCTTTCGGATCGATGGCCGCCAGCTGCTCGTTGGCGCTCTCGAACAACAGATCGTACAGCGCATACATATAGGCGCGGGTGATGCGGTAGCCCACCGAGTCCACACTGGCCTTGCCGGTCCAGCTATCCTTGAGCAGCTTGAGCACTTCGGCACGCTGTGGCTGATTGGCCAGCGCCTGGGCATCGAGCGCGGCGATGGCGCGCTCGCGCCATGCCGACAGGAAGATGGCGCGGTCATCGAGACCGATTTCATAGACTTTCTGCACATTGGTTTTCGGCCCCAGCGCCGTCAGGTCCTCGCGTACCTGATGGGTACGCGCACCGAGATCGAAACCGCCATCACCCAGCTTTTCCGAACCGGCATTGAGCAGCTGGCGGCTATTGGCGGTAAACAGCTGGCCGGAAGCAGGATTGACGACTTTGGGATATTCCTCCGGCGTCAGCCAGCCAGTCCATACGCCAGCCGCCTCCGTGACCGGCATCGGATAGGTGGTGACAGTGCCGCTAGCCGCGCGGCGCGGCAGCGGGCCGGCGATGGTCCAGCCGATATTGCCCTTATCGTCGCCGCCGACAAAGTTCTGCGCCGGAATGCCCAGTGTAGGCGCAATCGCCAGCGCCTGATCCAGGCTATCGGCCCACTCCAGCTGTTGCGCGTTGACATTCACAGCTCTGACGGTATGCGCCACCCAGTGCACCGCATAGCTGCGACCACGCGATTCGCGGATAGGGCCCAGCGAGGTTTCGCGCACCGCCAGCTTTTCTGCCGCTGCGCCTTTAACCAGGATGGTTTCTTCGTGCAGCACCGGGGTTTCTCAGCCAGCCTGGGTGCGCACCTGTCCCGGCTTGGAAGCGTCGGTATCGAGCGCAATCAGATCAGCGTAATCGCCGTAGCTATTGGTGAAGCCCCAGGCCACATGGCCGTTACTACCCACCACCACCACCGGCGCGCCCGGCAGGGTCACGCCGACGATGCGGCGCTGGCCGCCCTTCCCGTCCGGGAACTGCAGTGCGGCGCGGTACCAGATGGCTGGCAGAGAAATACCGAGGTGCATATCGTCCGCCACAATCGCGGCGCCGGTATCGCTGCGGCTGCCAGCCACCGCCCAGTTGTTGCTGCCTACGGTGTTGAGGAAGTCGGCGCTAGCCAGCTTGGTGCCGAACAAGGCCTGCACGCTGGCGGCTTTCGGATCGGTCAGGGCAGTGCTGGCGGCGGCCTTGGGCTTGCCCCACCAGACTGGCGGCGTGTCCGGGATGGTGGCGCTACCGGCGATAGGCGATACATCGTCCAGCGGCGCATCCCAGTGGGTGGCCTCCGGTGCGAGGAAAACACGCTGGGCCGGATTGTCATTTTCCGCCAGCCAGCCGCGCGCCAGTTCACGCGCTTCCTGACCACCTTGCAGATCGAAGTACATGGCCCAGATTACCAGCAGCGAATCATCGGCCGACCAGGGACGCGGTGCCATGCCCACCAGTGCATATTCGAACGGACGGCTGCGTAACTGGGCCAGGCCGGCATTGACGCCCTGCGCATAGCGCTCCAGCAGGCTGCGGTCGGCGGCCGGCAAGGCTTTCAATGCTTCGGCAGCGCGGGCGCGGAATCGGTGCAGGCGGTGGGATTTATCGATGCCCAGCGCCCGTTCGCCAAACAGCTCGGACAATTCGCCCGCTGCCACGCGGCGCAGCAGGTCCATCTGGAAGTAGCGCTCCTGCGCGTGCACAAAGCCGGTGGCATAGGCCACGTCGAGACGCGAGCCGCCGCTGATCAGCGGTACGCCGTGCGCATCGCGCGCCACGCTGGCAGTCGTTTCCAATCCCGGCACCTGCTGGGTGCCGTCCAGTTGCGCCAGACTGCCGCGCAGATACAGCCAGCCACCTGCCACGGACAGGGCCACTACTCCCGTCACACCTACTGCCACCCGCTTGGACCAGCGCGCCAGTTTACTTCGATTCATGCTTACCCCATCCGTTGTCTAAGTTACATGACGGTGAGTTTGCCAGAAGCGATGCGCTGCGCGCAAGCACACAGTTTCAGATCAGATCAGCTCAATTGAGTTCGCGCGCCACTTCACGCACAGATTTCAGCAGCAGGCTGGCGCCAGGCGACATGATGTGCCCTTCCACGGTGATGATGCCGTAAGCGTCCATCCGGCACGGCAGCTCGATCGGCAGGATATTCAGCACGCCCTGCGATTCATAGTACTTGGCCACCGCTACCGGCATCACGTTGAGCGCGTCGGTCTGCTGCAGCAAAGGGGTAATCAGCAGCACGGCCGTGGTGTCGATGACGTTGACCGGCACTTCCAGTCCGGCACGGCGGAACATCAGTTCGCAGCGGGCGCGCAGGATGCTGCCCTGTGGCGGCAGGATCCAGGCCTGACTGGCCAGCTCGCGCAAACCCAGTTTGCGCGCCGACAGCAGTGGATGGCCGGGACGCACCACGGCGCATGCCGGTTCGTCGCCCAGTTCCTCATAGCTCAGGCCCTCCGAGCTATGCCGCTCGGGGATACGGCCTATCATGAAATCGAGCCGGCCGCGCTGCAGCTGTTCCAGCAGGATGTTGGACTGCTCCATCTCCACACCGATGCGCAGGCGCGGTGCCTGCTGCTTGGTACGGGTGATCGCCTTGGGCAGCAGTTCTATGCCCGGCGTCATGATGGTGCCGATATCCACCTGCCCCGCCAGACCAGCCTTGATGGCGACGATATCCTCGTGCGCCAGCGACAGGCTGGTCAGCGCCATGCGGGCATGGCGGATCATGGTTTCGCCGTAGATGGTCGGTTCCATGCCGCGCGGCAGACGCTCGAACAACTGCACGCCCAGCATTTCCTCCAGATCCTTGAGCTGCTTGGAGGCCGCCGGCTGTGTCATGTGCAGCTCTTCCGAGGCACGGTGTATATTGCGTTGTTCGTCCAGCGCGATCAGCAGCAGCAGCTGGCGCGTTTTCAGGCGCGCACGCAGGAACCAGTTGGGGTTAGTATCCATCGAAAAATGATATCACAATCAGTATTGCAACATGCTCCAGCTAGATTGATTGGGTATCACTTGCAGGCTGCCGAGGGATTCGCTGCCGGACCTTCCCTGGTCTGGGGGATGAAGGGAATGGTGCCGTCGGCGTTGTACTTGAATTCTTCCACGGCGACGGAACGGCGGTATTCGCCGCCACCGGGGAGCTTGGCATTGTGGTAGAAGATGTAGGACTTGCCGTTAAAGTCGATGATGGCCTGATGGATGGTTTTTACCTTGGCGTTCTTCGACATGATCACGCCGCGATACTGCCACGGCCCCGTTGCCGTCGGCCCCGTCATGTAGGCCGTCTCCTCGGGGAAGTTGCGCGAGTAGGACAGGTAGTAGGTGCCGTTATGCTTGTGCAGATAGGACGCCTCGGTGAACATATCCATGCCCACGGTCTGGATAGGTCCGTCGAATTCGATCATGTTGGGTTTCAGCTTGGCGTACTTGAGCACTGTATTGCCCCAGTAAAGATAAGCCTGTCCATCGTCATCCTGGAATATCGCCGGATCGATGTCGTCCCATGCAATCGGTGATTGCAGCGTCATATCGTTGGTCACCAGCTCCGAGCCGCGCGCATCGACAAACGGACCTTCCGGACGGTCGGATACGGCCACGCCGATGGCATGACCGGGAATGGTGGCATGATCGACCGTGGAATAGAAGTAGTATTTGCCATCGCGCTTGGTGATGTCGGCCGCCCAGGCATGGCCCTTGGCCCACTTGAAGGTAGCAGCCTGCACGGGCGAGCCACGGTCGGTCCAATTCTTCATGTCGCAGCTGGTGTATAGCCGCCATTCATTCATCACATAATCAGGGCTCTTGGGTGTGGCTTCGTCGTGGCCGACATACAGGTACACAGTGCCATTTTCCACATAGGCCGAAGGGTCGGCCGTGAACAGCTTGGGGAACAGCGGATTGGCTGCCTGCGCCAGCGGCGCGGCCAGACCGGCTGCGGCCACAGCGGCCAGCGCAGTCCGGGTAACAGCTTGCAGATAATTTTTCAAAACAGTCTCCTTGTAAATCCTAACGGCGTGCGCCCAGCGCCAGTGCGCGCTGAACCACACAGAATACGAACAGCAGCACCCCGATCACGATCTTGGTCCACCATGAGCTGAGCGTGCCGTCGAACGCAATCAGGGTCTGGATGGTGCCCAGCACCAGCACACCGGACAGGGCCCCAGCCACGTAGCCATAGCCACCGCTAAGCAGCGTGCCGCCTATCACCACGGCAGCAATGGCATCGAGCTCCGTTCCCTGTGCATGCAGGCCATAACCGGACAGCATATAGAACGAGAACAGCACGCCGGACAACGCCGCACAGAAGCCGCTAAAGGCATAGATCAGCACTTTGGTGCGGGCCACGCGCAGCCCCATCATCTGGGCCGACTGCTGGTTGCCGCCCACGGCGTAGATGGCGCGGCCAAACGGCGTGCAGTGGGCTACGTAAATGGCGCCGGCCAGCGTCAGCAAGGCGATCAGGGCCGAGGGCGACAGATAGCCGTCCAGCACCGGCAACTGGGTCTGCGACATGCTGACGAACAGGGGCTGGTCGATGGTAATCGAATTAATGCTGATCAGGTAGCACAGGCCGCGCGCCAGAAACATGCCGGCCAGCGTGACAATGAAAGGCTGCAGCTTGAAATAATGGATCATGGCGCCCATCAGCGCGCCGAAGCCGGCGCCGACCGACAGCACGATGGCTATCGCCAGCAACGGCGGCCAGTGCCACACCTGCACCATCCACGCCGCCATCATGGTGGTCAGCGCCAGCACCGAGCCCACCGACAGATCGATGCCGCCCGAGATAATGACAAAGCTCATGCCCACTGCAATCACCAGCAGGAAGGCATTATCGATCAGCAGATTCAGCAGCACCTGCAACGACAGAAAGCCGGGATAGGCAGCGCCGCCTGCACCCAGCAACAGCGCCAACAAGGCTACCGTGGCCAGCGAAGTGAAATATGGCGACGCCATCGAGGCGCGTGCGCGCAATGCCAGACTGCTCATGCTGCTTCACCCTTATTTGCGTTGGCGCGCGTGCGCAGGGCACGCCACATATTCTTGAACTCGGCCGATTGCGACAGGCAGACCAGGAACACCACCACCGACTTGACCACCATATTGATTTCCGGCGGCAGGCCCAGCGAATAAATGGTGTAGGTCAGGGTCTGGATGATCAGAGCCCCCACCACGCTGCCCACCAGACTGAATTTGCCGCCCGCGAGCGAGGTGCCGCCCAGTGTCACGGCCAGTATCGCGTCCAGTTCCAGCAGCAGGCCGGCATTATTGGCGTCGGCGCTCTTGATATTGGCACTGATAATCAGGCCGGACAGACCGGCGCAGGCACTGCAGAACACATACACGAAGAAGATCAGCAGTGCCGTGCGCAGTCCTGCTAGCCGTGCCGCAACGGGATTGATGCCGACTGTCTGGATGAACAGGCCCAGCGCCGTTTTGCGCATCAACAGCGCAGTCAGGGCAAACACGCCGCCCACCAGATACAGCGAGAACGGCAGCCCGAACAGATAGCCGCTGCCGAGGAAGAAATACGGTTGATAATACACGGTGACGATCTGGCCATCGGTAAACAGCTGGGCCAATCCGCGCCCCGCCACCATCAGGATCAGCGTAGCGACGATGGGCTGCAGGCCCAGACCGGCCACCAGCACGCCATTCCATGCGCCGCACAGCAGCGCCGCGCCCATGGCCGCACACAGCGCCCACACCATCGGCGTATTCGCCACGTAGGTCGGCACGCCGTCCTGCAGCACCATGGTGCCGCCGATCAGCATGGAGGCCACGGTAGCGCTGATAGCCACCACGGCGCCCACCGAGATGTCGATGCCACGCGTGGCAATCACCAGCGTCATGCCCAGCGCCGCCAGTATCAGCGGTGCGGCGCGGTTAAGGATGTCAATCAGGCTGCCGTACAGGTGGCCGTCCTTGATTTCGAGGTGGAAGAAGCCGGGAACCAGCAGCAGGTCCAGCACCAGCAGCAGGACCAGCGCCGCCACGGGGCGGAACAGAGGATGATGCAAAAACATGGTAAGGCTTCCGGTTTTTGGCGCAGCGGCGGGCCGCTGCAAAGTCAGACTAGGCATGGCTGGCTCCTGCGGCGATCACCTGCAGTACCGAGCTCTCATCGAGCGCGTTGCGCGGATATTCCCCAGCCGTCTTACGGTCGCGCATGACCACGATGCGGTCGCTGACGCGCAGCACCTCCGACAGTTCGGACGAAATAAACAGGATGGACATGCCCTTGCGGCACAGATTAGCCACGTAATCCATGATCTCCTGCTTGGCACGCACATCGATGCCGCGGGTAGGTTCATCGAGGATCAGCATTTCCGGCTCGGTCACCAGCCAGCGTGCCAGCAGCACTTTCTGCTGGTTGCCGCCCGACAGCGCACCGACGGGCGTTTCGATGCTGGCCGTCTTGATGCCCAAAGCCTGCACATAATGCTGTGCCAGTTGCTGCTGACGTTTCAACGGTATGGCACGCAGGATACCCATACGGGTCTGCAGGGCCAGCATCATATTCTCGCGCACAGAGAGGTCCAGCACTGCACCTTCATGCTTGCGGTCCTCCGAGCAGAAACCGATGCCGACAGCGATGGCATCGCGCGGGCCGGCAAACTGGCGCTCCACGCCATGAATGGCGATCTTGCCGCCATCGGCCTTGTCGGCGCCGAACAACAAACGGGCCAGCTCGGTGCGGCCGGAGCCGAGCAGACCGGCCAGCCCAAGCAGCTCGCCCTTGCGTACTTCCAGATCGACCGGCGCCAGCGAACCATGCCGGCCCAGACCAAGCGTACGCAGGAAGATAGGCAGGCGGCCATCAGCCTTGGCGCCTGCCGCCACGACGGTATCATTCGCCACGTCTGCGGTGGGCTGCGCAGCAGCAGCAGCAGCAGCCGGCACCCCCACCATCTTGTTGACCAGATCAACGCGCGATAGCTCGCTGCAGGCATACTCGCCTTCACGCTCGCCATTGCGCATCACGGTAATGCGGTCGGAAATTGCATAGGTCTGGTCGAGGAAATGGGTGACAAACAGGATAGCCATGCCCTGCTGGCGCAGGTCGCGCAGCACGGAAAACAGCAGTTCCACTTCCTTGTCATCGAGGCTGGAGGTAGGCTCGTCGAGAATCAGCACTTTGGCAGATCCCAGCAAGGCACGCGAAATTGCCACCATCTGCTGCACGGCCAGCGGATAGCTGGCTAGAGGACGCTCCACATCGATGTCTACCTGCAGGCGGGCCAGCAGCGTACTGGCCTGCTGGCTCATGCAGCGCCAGTCGATGCGACCGGCCTTGTGCGGGTAGCGGCCTATGAAAATATTTTCGGCCACGGACAGATTCGGGCACAGATTGACTTCCTGGTAGACGGTGCTGATGCCCAGATTCTGCGCAGCGAGTGTGGACGCAGGACGGATTGCCCGTCCTTCCAGCAGAATCTGGCCCTTGTCAGGCATGTGCACGCCAGTCAGCACTTTGATCAGAGTGGATTTGCCGGCACCGTTCTGCCCCATCAGCGTATGCACTTCACCGGGATACAGATTGAGCGAGACGCCGTTAAGCGCCTGCACTCCGGTAAAAGCCTTGCTGATGCCGCGCAGTTGCAGCACCGGCGCCACAGACGTTAAGCTGGTCATGGGCTTAGTATTTGCGGTTCGGATATTCTTTGGCCGCCACTTCGGCAGGGAACACGCCCTCCACCGTGGTGATACGACGCGCCACCGGCCTACCGGCCACGATATCGCGTGCCAGCTGCATCAGTTGCGGGCCCAGTAGCGGGCTGCATTCCACCGTGACGTTGAGCTTACCGGCCATCATGGCTTCGAACGCGCCCTTCACGCCGTCGATGGAAATAACCAGTATGTCCTTGCCCGGTTTCAGGCCGGCTTCTTCGATGGCCTGGATCGCGCCGATGGCCATATCGTCGTTATGGGCGTACAGCACGTTGATCTTCTTGCCTTCCGCCTTGAGGAAGGCTTCCATCACTTCCTTGCCTTTGGCACGGGTGAAATCGCCCGTTTGCGAACGGATTACCTTGAGTTTGGGATTTCCGGCAATGACTTCCTCGAAGCCTTTTTTGCGGTCCAGCGCAGGCGCCGAACCTACTGTGCCCTGTAGTTCGACGATATTGATGACCTGATTCGGCAGCTTGGCCATGCGCTCCAGCAGCCAGCGGCCAGCGCGGCGGCCTTCCTCCACAAAGTCGGAACCGATAAAGGTGACGTACAGCGAAGGATCGCTGACATTCACCGCGCGGTCCGTCAGCACCACGGGAATTTTGGCAGCTTTGGCTTCGCGCAGCACCGTGTCCCAGCCCGACTCCACCACTGGCGAGAAAGCGATCAGGTCGACCCGCTGGGCGATAAAGGAGCGGATCGCCTTGACCTGATTTTCCTGCTTCTGCTGGGCATCGGCGAACTTCAGCGTAATGCCGTCCTTCTTGGCGGCGTCCTTGATGGACACGGTATTGGCGGTGCGCCATTCGCTTTCCGCGCCCACTTGCGAGAAACCGATGACCAGCGGTTTGGCAGCAAATGCGGCAGGGGTGGTGAAACAGGCAGCGAGGCAGGCAGCAGCCAGCAGGGTTCTGCGTTTGGATTGCATGACAAAGTCTCCAGATGGATTTTTATGTATCTTCTGCCATCCATACTATGAGAATCTCAAATATCTATCCAATCACATTTTCGCCAACTTCGATAACAATTCCGATATCAGCGTAGCAGACGCAGACCGTACAGGCCGCCAGCCATGGAACCCTGGCGGGCTTCGAACCGCAGTTCCCATTTTTCCGCCCTGGGCAGCTCGTCGGGCAGCACATAATCCACCGTGTAGAACTCCTCTCTGGCATCGGCCTTCAACGCAACTTCAGCCAGCAGGTAGCCGTTGATGCGGATATCGAAACGCCGCCCTGCGTCAGCACGGGCGTAGGTCAGTCGCAGCAGACGCGCTTCGCGCTTGGGGTCATTCATCTGATAGCTGAACCAGCCGCTCGCATGGCGCCAGTGGCGCCCCTGATTCAGCCCGGCGTCGGCACCATCGCCCCGGAAGAAGTGATCTGATTCAGGCTGCTGCTCGCCCGGCGCCACCTGATCGATGGTACGGGCATCGAGCGCCAGCCGCTCGGCTTCATTCTGCGCTGTCTTTTTCCGCAGTTCTGCCAGATTGGCAGGGGTGGAATACGGCCAGTAGATCATGTAGCGCGAGTCGTGCAGACGATAAAACGGGATCAGTGTGACGTTGGCACTGCCCTGCCCTTGCCCATGATCCTGCTGTTTTCCCGGCTCCTGCACCAGGCCTGTGACGGTATAGGTGAGTGGCTGGCCGGGTACGGGGCGCAGGCGCTGCATGAAGTCTTTGGTATCGCTGACCAGCATGGGACTGGCCTCCAGCGGGCACACCGGCCCTTGTGCCACATGGCCCATACGCGATTCATCGGCCAGAAAATTGAGCTTCTCGTCACCGAAGGGCCGGGTCTTCGCTGCCAGCACCACGGGGCCATGCAGCAACGCATAGTAATTGGATTTATCGGGCATCTGTTCCAGCCGCGTCGTCATCGGCAGTTGCATTTCCACCTGATCGCCGTCCTTCCACTGTCGCCGCAGGCGGACATAGCCGTCACTGCCAGCCTGCGCTTTCACTCTCCGTCCATTGACACTGAGACGTAGCGCCTCCGTAGCCAGCCACTCCGGATAACGGATTTTCAGCGCAAAGCGGGCGCTGCCATCGATACGCAGCAGGCTGCGCTCCTCGTCGGGAAAGCGGCCATACTGGGTGACGCTGACGCGGCGCTCACGCCAGTTCAGGGTGGACGGAATGAACAGGTTGACGTAGAGCTCGTCGCCACGGTGGGCGTAGATAAACTCGCCATACTTCGCATGGCTTTCGATGCCGGAGCCAACGCAGCACCACATGGACTTGTCCACCTGCGAATACACGCGATAGTGGTTGGGCCGCATGGGGGTGAAATACACCAAACCACCCGTTTCCGGCCTTTGCGATGAAAGAATGTGGTTGTACAGCGCGCGCTCGTAATAGTCGGCATAACTGGCGCGGCCATCACGCTGAAACAGCAGCGCGGTCAGCTTGAGCATATTGTAGGTGTTGCAGGTCTCCGGCCCTTCCACCTCGTTAATCATGGGCGAAAAGTCTTGCCCATCATGGAAATGCTCCTTGACGCTGTTGCCGCCTATCGCCACCGTGCGGTGGTCGTGCACGGTCTGCCAGAAGAACTGCGCGGCCCGCTGCCAGTCGGCACGGCCGGTCATGCTGCCGATACGCTGGTAGCCTATCACCTTGGGTATCTGGGTATTGGCGTGCATGCCTGTCAGCTGGTCGCGCCCCTGCGCCAGCGGCTGCATCAGCGACGGCTGTGAAAAGCGTATGGCGAGGTCCAGATATTTGCGCTGTCCCGTCAATTGCGCCACATCGGCCAGCACTTCATTCATGCCGCCATGCTCGCTGCGCAGCATGGCCTGCATCTGCAATTCGCTCAGGTGGCTGGTCAGTTCCAGCGCCCAGTCGGCCATGGCGACCAGCATGTCGCGTGCATCGGCATTGCCGCCATACTGGTAGGCGTCGCGCAGACCTGCATACAGCTTGTGCAGGTTGTACCACGGTACCCATTTTCCATTGACGGAGAAATTATCGGCGTGCAGTTCGCCGCGCGCGATAGCCTGCCATGCCGTGCTGCCATCGGGTATGCCGCCGATATAGCCGTTGCCGTTCTGCTGCTGGCAGCGTTTCAACTCGGCGACGAAGTAGTTCAGGCGGCGCAGCACTTCGGCGTCCCCCGTTGATGCGTACATCAGCGCCAGTGCGGACAAATAGTGGCCGCCGAGGTGACCATCGAGCCCGCTGGATTCCCAGTTGCCGTAGCTGGGCTGTCTGGGCGGCAGCCCGGCTTCGCGCAGAAATGGCGCCAGCAGCCGGTCCGGCTCCATTTCCAGTATGTAGTGCAGGTCGGTACGCTGGGCATCCAGAAACGGACTGGCGCCCAGCCTTACATCGGCCAGTGGGAACAGCTGGATGGGAGCTGCAGACACGGCGGCGCTGCTGTCTGCGGGCAGCAGCGTAACAAGCGGCCATGCCGCCAGCAGCGCCAGACGGCGCAGGCACTGTTTCATTTGCGATCTCATTGGTACGGTTAAATTGGCGCTGGTCTGTCACAGCTGGCCAGCCACAACTGGCTGGTTGCGACTGGGCCGCTACTACCGGGCCGCGGCTACTGGCTCGTTGCTACTGGCCGGTTAGACCGGGCTCGCTGAGGCTGGGCTAACCGGGCCGGCTGAATTGTCAGGATTTATTGAGGAGCGATGATGCGGCTGCGGTAGCGATCCAGATCAGCCGGATCCACCACGGGCCAGCCCGCGCCATCCCAGCGGATTGCCAGAACTTTCAGCTTCTGCAGAAAATCATCGGCGGCTTCATAGGCGTGCAGCACCAGATAGTCCTTGCCATCGAAGGTGTAAGTGCCGTTGTGGCCCAGACCACGCCATGCCTTATTACCGGCGATAACGGTCGAGCCGCCACCCTTCATCATGTCCACGCCGTTCTTGTCCAGATACGGACCGGTTACGCTCTTCGCGCGCCCCACCACCACGTAATAGGTGCTATCGCCCTTGCGGCAGCAGTAGCCGAACGAGGCGAACTGGTAATAGTAATCGCCCTTGCGGAAAATGAACGGCGCTTCGATATCGTCCCTGCCCGCCGTGGTGCCTGCCGCTGCAGGCACCGTGCTGCGGCTGGCGATGGCGTGCCACTCCTGCGGCTCGGCCAGTCCGGTGCGCTGATCGTTCAATTTCACCAGCTTGATGCCAGACCAGAAAGAGCCGAAAGCCAGCCACGCGCCGCCCTTGCCATCTTCGATTACGTTGGGGTCGATCGCATTCCAGTTGTCGCGCATCGGCACCGACTGCAGCACCAGCCCCTGATCTTCCCAGTGGTAGTCGGGTGAACGGGGATTGAGCGTCTGGTTGACGGTGACGCCGATGCCGGAAGTGTTCTTGCCGAAGCCGGACACCGAATAGTACAGATAGTAGCGGCCATTATGGTAATGCACATCGGGCGCCCAGATATGCCCGTCAAAAGTGGGAGCGACCTTGCGTGCCCACGCCGGCGGCTGGGCAAACACCTGTCCTTCCGGCTGCCAGTCGCGCATATTCTTCGAGCTGTAGAACGGAATGCCGGGCCCGGTGCTGAACAGATACCAGGTATCGCCTTCCTTGGTCATCACAGGATCGTGCACGCTGACCTGCTGGCCGATGGCGTTCGGTAGATTCGCCGCCACAGCGGACAGCGCGTCGGTCAAGCCTGCAGCCATTACCAGCCCGATGGATAGCGACAGTGCCGCCGCCAGTCTGGTTGCCTTGTTTGTCTGTTTCATGCTAGCTCCCCGTACGTGCGCCCCAGATCGATACGCCATCCACCGATTGCGCCGTCCATGTAACGACAAATGCACTGGCATTGCTGTTCCACTGGCGCGACAGCACGCCATTGAAAGTCCCGCCGTTGCCCAGCACGATGGTGATCTTATTTGCGCCATTATGCTTCCAAGTGCCACTGGCGGCGCCGGAAACTGTGCCATCGGCCGCCAGCTGGATATTCTGCGAAGCCTTGATGGTGACGGAGATGTCCTTGCCGTGGTTGATCATCTTGTAGGCACCGGCGGCATCGGCAGCTGTCACTTCGGCAGCAAGCGGCGTGGCGTTACTGCTCAGGGGCGCGTAACGGAACGGTGCCACCACAAACCAGCCATCCTCGTTGAGGAACATTTCATGCACGCGGATCTGGTGCAGTTCACCGCTGCCGGGGAAGCGGGTGTGGAAGATCAGGAAGTACTGGCCCGTCGCGCTATCGTAATAGGCCGAATTATGGCCGGGCGATACATAGCCCAGCGGCGTACCCGTTTCGCCCGCAGCCAGCGCAAACTGGTAGTTGCCCATGATTTTCTGGCCAAATGGTGCGATGCTGGCATCATCGAACAGCGGCAGGGCCGGATTCGACTTCACGTTGGCCATATCGTTGCCTTTGGCGTCCAGATACGGGCCGTCCGGATTGAGCGAGCGCGCCACCCGCATGTTGTAGGCGCCGTTGGCATCGAGCCCGCCGAAGGAGGTGAACAGATAGTAGTATTTGCTCTGCGGGCTGTAGATGACGTAGGCACCTTCGATGCGGCTATGATTGCCGCCCATAAGATGCTTGCCGTAACCCTGCCCCGGTTTCTGCAGGCCGGTGGCAGGATCGAGCGCGAGGATGAAGATACCGCACGAATAGGAGCCGTAGGCCATCCACAGCTTGCCGTCCTTGTCGAAGAAGGTGGCCGGATCGACCGTGTTGGGCATGGTCAGCGCGTCGTAGACATTCACGCCGTCTTCGCTGGTCTGGCCCCACATGCCGGATTTCAGCATGATCTGCTTGTTGACGAACGGGCCTTCGACCTTGTCCGCCACCGCCACGCCGAGCGCCGAGCGGGGCGAATCGCCCTTGCAGGCATCGTAGTAGAAGTAGTACTTGCCGTCGGCGAGGCGGATAATGTCCGGTGCCCACAAATCGGTAACCTGCGCCCACGCGAAGGTGTCGGCCAGGGCAGTCGTAACGTTGGTGAACAGCGGATTGCTGTTGTTGACGCCATCGGCCAGTTTGGTCCAGTTCATCAGGTCGGTGGACTTGGCAGCCGCCAGATGGGAGCCGAACACATAATAGGTGCCATCGACGCGAATTACCGCTGGATCGTGTACCGAGGCGTCGGTGAAGCTGATGCTGGTCGGCGTCGGTGTCGGCGTCGGCGTCGGTGTCGGCGTTGGTGTCGGCGTTGGTGTCGGAGTAGGCGTCGGTGCCGGCGTTAGCGCCGCCGTACTACTGCCACCACCACCACCGCCGCAACCGGCCAGCAGCAGTGCCACGCCACCGGCCATCGCCTTGCGGCGCGGGATATTGATTTCGTCCAGCTTCATGTTGATGATCTCGTTCTTATTCATTTTTTACTCCACTGCGACCACAACCACGGCCTTGGCCGGAATCTG
>Ga0187842_1000040_pt1 | contig 66812 bp, 55 predicted proteins | sample SpaLakP09_SKY_41_FD_134514 | JGI IMG/M metagenome (GOLD analysis project Ga0187842, IMG submission 134514) | Oligotrophic lake water microbial communities from Sparkling Lake, Wisconsin, USA - SP09_SKY_41 | ecosystem: Environmental > Aquatic > Freshwater > Lake | place: USA: Sparkling Lake... | reverse complement strand
TACGGATGCTCTGCGGCCTGCTGACGCCCGACGCCGGCGAGGGGCAGTGTCTGGGCCTGGACATCCAGCGTGAGGCGGCCGAGATCAAGCGCCAGGTCGGCTACATGACGCAGAAGTTCGGCTACTACGAAGACCTGTCGATACGCGAGAACCTGGACTTCGTCGCACGGCTGTTCGAGTTGCCTGCGCGCAGGCAGCGGGTTGACGAGGCCTTGCAGCGCCTGGGCCTGGTCGAGCGCCAGCAGCAACTGGCCGGTTCGCTGTCCGGCGGCTGGAAGCAACGCCTGGCCCTGGCCGCCTGCCTGCTGCACAACCCCCAGCTGCTGCTGCTCGACGAGCCCACCGCCGGCGTTGATCCGAAGGCGCGGCGCGACTTCTGGGACGAGATTCACCGCCTGGCCGATCAGGGCATCACCGTGCTGGTTTCGACCCACTATATGGACGAGGCCGAGCGCTGCCACGAGCTGATCTATATCGCTTACGGCAAGGTGCTGGCGCGCGGCACCGAGGCGCAGATCATCGAACAGGCGGGCCTGCATGTCTGGTCTGTCCAGGGCAAACTCATTGGCCAGATGGAGGCGCTGAAGGCCGCAGCGGGCGTGCTCAGCGTGGCTGCCTTCGGCAATTCGGTGCACGTGGCCGGCCAGGATGCGGCGCTGCTGGAGCAGGCACTGTCGCCGCTGCGGACCCAGCCCGACCTGACGATCACCGCCGCCGCCGCGAACCTGGAGGACGTGTTCATCAGCCTGATCGCCCAGGCACCGGACAACTTTGCCGCGAAGGGCGCGGCATGAGCGCCGCGCCGGGCCGTCCCAAGCAAGCTCGCTCCCGCTCGGCGGGACAGGCCGCAGGCCGAAGGGTGCCCCGATGAACGCCCGCTTCTCCTGGCCACGCATGTGGGCCGTGTTCATCAAGGAGTTCCAGCAGATGATGCGCGACCGCCTGACCTTCGCGATGGCGGTCGGCGTGCCCATACTGCAACTGGTGCTGTTCGGTTATGCGATCAACACTGACCCCAAGGGCCTGCCGACGGCGCTGGTGGCCCAGGACAACGCGCCGATGGCGCGCAGCCTCGTGGCCGCCTTGCAGAACACCGGCTACTTCCAGATCGCGGCGGTCAGCGGCAGCGAGCGCGAGGCCGAGCAGCTGGTTGATGACGGCAAGGTGCAGTTATGATCGTCATATCGCCGGACTTCTCGCAGCGCCTGGTGCGCGGCGAGAAGCCGGTGCTGCTGGTTTCGGTCGACGCCACCGACCCGTCCGCCTCGGGCAATGCCATTGCGGCGCTGAACCAGCTCAGCGCTCAGGCGCTGCGCCATGACTTGAAGGGGCCGCTGGCGCAGCTGCAGCAGCAGGCGCCGCCATTCGAGCTGCGCATCCACCGCCGCTACAACCCCGAGGGCCTGTCGCGCTACAACATCGTGCCGGGGCTGATCGGCACGATCCTGACGATGACGATGGTGATGCTCACGTCTCTTGCGATGACCCGCGAACGCGAGCGCGGCACGATGGAGAACCTGCTCGCCACGCCGGTGCGCCCGGCCGAGGTGATGGTGGGCAAGATACTGCCCTACGTCGTGGTCGGCTATGTGCAGCTGGGCGTGATACTGGGCGCGGCCTGGCTGCTGTTCGAGGTGCCGATGGAGGGCAGCTTCGCGCTCTTGATGGCGATGATAGGCCTGTTCATGCTGGCCAATCTGGCGGTGGGCTTCACCTTCTCGACGCTGGCGCGCAACCAGCTGCAGGCGATGCAGATGACGTTTTTCTTCTTCCTGCCGTCGATGCTGCTGTCGGGCTTCATGTTCCCGTTCCGTGGCATGCCGCAGTGGGCCCAGTACCTCGGCGAGGTGCTGCCGCTGACCCACTTCCTGCGCATCGTGCGCGGCATTCTGCTCAAGGGCAACGAGGCGACCCAGGTGCTGCCTGAGCTGTGGCCGATGTTGTTGTTTCTGCTTGTCGCCGGCGCGGTGGCGCTGAAGCGCTATCGGCAGACGCTGGATTGACGGCGGTTCCCGGATTGCATCCGGCTACGGGGAGCTGGTAGCCCGGATGCAATCCGGGGCTCAATCGCCCCGCAACAGCTGTTGGCGCGTGACCCGCTCCGGCGCAAACGAGGCTTCCAGCCGCGCCATCAGGCGCTGCGCCTTGGCCGAGTTGTCGCCACCGAAGTTGCAGACATAGACGTCGAGCGTGACGGCCGCCTTCTCGGGCCAGGTGTGCACCGCCAGATGCGACTCGGCCAGCAGCACCACGCCGGTGATGCCGACGAGCTGGCCTGGGCGGGCTGGCTCGAAGCGATGGAACAGCTCGCCCACGGCCAGCATGCCCGCCTCGGCGACGGCGGCCAGGCACAGCATGCGCAAAGCGGCGACGTCGGTCAGCGGCGCCAGGCCGGCCGGGCAGCCGTGCAGATCGGCGGTCAGGTGCAGGCCTTGCATATGGCGTCAACCAGTTAGGGACTTGTGCGGCATGCGGCACTATAGCCTCGCGTCTTCGGTTAGGCTGCGCCCACAAATCTCCGGAGAACCACCGTGCAATACCGACGTCTGGGCCGCAGCGGCCTGCAAGTGAGCGAGCTCTCGCTGGGCTCCTGGGTGACCTATCACAACCAGGTGGACACGGCGTCCGCCACCGAGATGCTGGCCGCCGCCTTCGACGCCGGCGTCAACTTCTTCGACAACGCCGAGGTCTATGCCAAGGGCCAGAGCGAGGTGGTGATGGGCGAGGCCTTCAAGGCCCTGAAGTGGCCGCGCCTGAACTACATCGTCTCGACCAAGTTCTTCTGGGGCCTGGACCGAGACGGCCATGCCACCAACCGCCGCGACACGCTGAACCGCAAATACCTGATGCAGGCCATCGATGGCTCCCTGCAGCGCATGCAGCTGGACTTCATCGACCTGATCTACTGCCACCGCCCCGATCCGCACACGCCGATCGAGGAGACCGTGCGCGCGATGAGCGACATCATCAGCCAGGGCAAGGCGCTGTACTGGGGCACCAGCGAGTGGAGCGCCGCCGACATCCGCGCCGCCTGGGAGATCGCCGAGCGCCATCACCTGCACAAGCCGGTGATGGAGCAGCCGCAGTACCACCTGTTCCACCGCACCCGTGTCGAGCAGGAATATGCGCGGCTGTACGACGAAATTGGCCTGGGCCTGACGACCTGGAGCCCGCTGGCCTCGGGCCTGTTGACCGGCAAATACATCAAGGGCGTCCCCGAGGGCAGCCGCGGCGCAATGGAGAGCATGAGCTTTCTGCGCGACGGCCTGACCGACCCGGCGAAGAACGCTGCCGTGGCTCAGCTCGCCGAGATCGCCGCCGAGCTGGGGGGCAATGTCGCTCAGCTGGCGATTGCCTGGCTCAACAAAAACCCGCGCGTCAGTACCGTGATTCTGGGCGCCAGCAAGCTCAGCCAGTTGCAGGACAACCTCGGCGCGCTGGAGCTGACGCCGAAGCTGACGCCCGAGGTGCTGGCGCGCATTGACGCCATCGCCAAGCCGCTGGCAGTTTGATGCACTTGCGGGCCAGACCTTGAGCTCCACGCGCAGCGTGGCCGAAAGCTCTGGCCCCGACTGACTATGTTTTGTTTTCGAAACCCTGCCGCCGCAGCAGCGCATGCAGCTCGCCTGAGATCCTGCCCATCGCAATCGGGCTGTACTTCAGCTCGCTGGTATAGAACTGCGCCAGTGACTTGATGTCATGCTCGGCGAAGCGGGCCGCCATATCGGGGCCCATGCCCAGGTAGCGGTTCCAGCCGCTGATCTCGCGGGCCTCGTACAGCGTGTTGATCTCGGCCTCGCTGTGCGGCTGGTAGACCTCGTCGTGCACATAGGCGCGCAGCGGCAGGCGGTCGCGGGCCTTCGGCGTCTCATCGGGGTAGCCGACCACCAGGCTGGTGACCGGAAACACCGTCTCGGGCAGCCGCAGGAACTCGGCAATCGCCGGCGCCTGGTTCAGGGTCGTGCCCATGTAGCAGATGCCCAGACCCCGTGCCTCGAAGGCCAGGGCTACCGTTTGCGACAGGATGACGGCGTCGAAGGCCGCCACCATGAGGCCGTGGAAATTGTTGAAGTTGTCGCGCGCCTCTCGCATCTTCAGCCACTGCCGCGTGCGTGCGGTGTCGGCATTGAAGGTGATGACCAGCGGCGCCTGCAGCACCATGTCCTGCTCCAGGTGCAGCTCGTACAGTCGCCGGCGGCGCTCGGCATCGCGCGTCAGCACCATGCTGAAGGTGTTCAGATTGCCCGAGCTGGAGCTGCCGGCAATCGATTCACTCAAAACCTCGTCGATCAGCGCCGGCTCGATGGGCGTGCTCTTGTACTTGCGGATCGAGCGGTGGGCGCGCAGCAGCGGCGAGAGATCGGTGGTCGTCATCGGTGAGTGCCAGGGTCAGGGGTTGTTGAGGGCGTTCAGGCGTTCGACTGTGCCCACATCGGTCCAGGGGCCCGGGTACAGTTCGGCGGCGATGCGACCGGCCGCGATACCTGCGTCCAGCAACGGCCGCAACGCCATGCGCGTGCCGGCTGCGATGCTGCCGAACATCGCGGCGCGAAACAATCCGACGCTGCCCCAGGTGTACTTCTGTTCGCCCTGCAGCGCGGTCCGGCCGGCCGGCGTGATCGCGAAATCACCCTGCGGATGGTGCGGGGCATTGGGCACCAGCCACAGGTGGGCGTCGTCCCGGCCGGCGGCAAAGCGCTGCGCCAGGGCTGCATCGAAGCGGAACTCGGGCAGAAACACATCGCCGGAGACCACCCAGAAGGCCTCGTCGCCATCGGCCCGCAGCAGCGGCAGCGCGGCGGCGATGCCGCCGGCCGTCTCCAGAGCGCCGCCGTAGGCTGCCTGCTCGTCGGAATAGTGCAGGCGCACGCCCAGGCGGCTGCCGTCGCCGAGCCGGGTCGGGAACTGCTCGCCCAGCCAGGCGGTGTTGATGACGATGTCGCGCACGCCGCCGGCACGCAAGGCCTCGATGTGCCATTGGATCAGCGGCCTGCCGCGCACGGCCAGCAGCGGCTTGGGGGTGTGGTCGGTCAGCGGTCGCATCCGTTCGCCCCGTCCGGCCGCCAAAATGAGTGCTCGCATCGGCCCGAGTCTATCGGGCCTGTCGGGGACTTGAGCGATGCCAAGTGGGTGCGCGAGCTTCCCCGTTTAAAATCAGTGGTTTTCCCCAACCCCAACACGGATCTCCCATGGGCCAAACCGCTGACAGTTCCACTTCCTTGATGGCCAACGCCATCCGCGCCTTGGCCATGGATGCCGTGCAACGGGCCAATTCCGGCCATCCCGGCGCGCCCATGGGCATGGCCGAAATCGCCGTCGCGCTGTGGCGCCGCCACCTGAAGCACAACCCGACCAACCCGCAGTGGCACGACCGCGACCGCTTCGTGCTCTCCAACGGCCACGGCTCGATGCTGATCTATGCGCTGCTGCACCTGACCGGCTACGACCTGCCCATCGAGGAGCTGCGCGGCTTCCGCACCCTGCACAGCAAGACCCCGGGCCACCCCGAGCTGGGCATTACCCCGGGCGTGGAGACGACCACCGGCCCGCTCGGTCAGGGCATCACCAATGCGGTGGGCATGGCGCTGGCCGAGAAGCTGCTGGCCAAGGAGTTCAACCGCGACGGTTTTTCAATCGTCAATCACCACACCTACGCCTTCCTGGGCGACGGCTGCCTGATGGAGGGCATCAGCCACGAGGCCTGCGCGCTGGCCGGCGCCTGGAAGCTGAACAAGCTGATCGCGCTGTACGACGACAACGGCATTTCGATCGACGGCAAGGTCGCGCCCTGGTTCATCGACGACACGCCCAAGCGCTTCGAGGCCTATGGCTGGAACGTCATCGCCAATGTCGATGGCCATGATGTGGATGCCGTCGATGCCGCAATTGCCAAGGCCAAGGCCAGCAGCGATAAGCCGACCCTGATCTGCTGCAAGACCGCCATCGGCAAGGGCTCGCCCAACCGCGCCGGCACGGCCAAGGCGCACGGCGAGGCGCTGGGCGCCGAAGAAATCAAACTGACCCGCGAGGCCCTGGGCTGGACGCACGAGCCCTTCGTCATTCCCGAAGAGGCCTACGAGGCCTGGGACTGCCGCCACACCGGCCTCGCCGCCGAGAGCGCCTGGGTCGATGCCTTCGAGGCCTATGGCAAGGCCTATCCCGAGCTGGCGCTGGAACTGAACCGCCGCATGAACGGCGAGCTGCCGAAGAACTTCGCCCAGACCGCCGTCGATGCAGCCGTCGCCGCCCACACCAAGGGCGAGACCGTGGCCAGCCGCAAGGCCAGCCAGATTGCGCTGGAAGCCTTCACCGGCGCCCTGCCCGAGCTGCTGGGCGGCAGCGCCGACCTGACCGGCTCCAACCTGACCAACACCAGCCACACGCCGGCGCTGCGCTTCGAGGCCGATGGCTCGTCCAACGGCGGCCGCCACATCAACTACGGCGTGCGCGAGTTCGGCATGGCCGCCATCATGAACGGCGTGGCCCTGCACGGCGGCTATATCCCCTACGGCGGCACCTTCCTGACCTTCAGCGACTACAGCCGCAATGCCATCCGCATGGCTGCTCTCATGAAGCTGCGCGTCGTCCATGTGTTCACCCATGACTCCATCGGTCTGGGCGAAGACGGCCCGACGCACCAGAGCATCGAGCATGCCGCCAGCCTGCGTCTGATCCCTGGCCTGGACGTCTGGCGCCCGGCCGACACGGCCGAAACCACGGTCGCCTGGACCATGGCCATCGGCAACAGCACCCGCCCCAGCGCCCTGCTGCTGAGCCGCCAGAACCTGCCCTATGCGCCCAAGCGCGGCCTGGACGAAATCGCCAAGGGCGCCTACGTGTTGGCCGAGCCGAGCGAAGTGGGCATGAAGAAGGCCAAGGCGGTGATCATCGCCACCGGCTCCGAAGTGCAGCTGGCGATGCGCGCACAAGAGCTGCTGGCGCTGGACGGCATCGCCGTGCGCGTCGTCTCGATGCCCAGCACCTCGGTGTTCGACCGCCAGGATGCGGCCTACAAGAAGAGCGTGCTGCCCGCCGGCCTGCCACGCATCGCCGTCGAGGCGGGCGTGACCGACTACTGGTGGAAGTACGGCTGCGCCGCCGTCGTCGGCATCGACACCTACGGCGAATCGGCCCCGGCCCCGGCGCTGTTCAAGCACTTCGGCTTCACGGCCGAGAATGTGGCGGCCACGGTCAAGGTAGCGCTGGGCAAGAAGCGTTGATTTCGAAGGGGTGCATGGCGCCCCTTTTTCTTAGGTTTCTGTTTATTGTTTTTTAGGAGACTCAGATGACGATCAAGATCGGTATCAACGGCTTCGGCCGCATCGGCCGCATGGTGTTCCGCGCCGCCATTGCCAACTTCAAGGAAATCGAAGTGGTCGGCATCAACGACCTGCTCGAACCCGACTACCTGGCTTACATGCTCAAGTACGACTCGGTGCACGGCAAGTTCGACGGTGAGGTTTCGGTTGATGGCAACACGCTGGTCGTCAACGGCAAGAGGATCCGCCTGACCCAGGAGCGTGATCCGGCCAACCTGAAGTGGAACGAGGTCGGCGCCGACATCGTGATCGAGGCCACCGGCCTGTTCCTGGACAAGGCGGGTGGCGAGAAGCATCTGGCCGCCGGCGCCAAGAAGGTCGTGATGTCCGCACCAAGCAAGGACGACACGCCGATGCTCGTGTTCGGCGTCAACGACAAGACCTATGCCGGCCAGGCCATCATCTCCAACGCCTCGTGCACGACCAACTGCCTGGCCCCGCTGGCCAAGGTGCTGAACGACAAGTGGGGCATCAAGCGCGGCCTGATGACCACGGTGCACGCCGCCACGGCGACGCAGAAGACCGTTGACGGCCCGAGCAACAAGGACTGGCGCGGCGGCCGCGGCATCCTGGAGAACATCATCCCCTCGAGCACCGGCGCCGCCAAGGCCGTCGGCGTGGTGATCCCCGAGCTGAACAAGAAGCTGACCGGCATGTCGTTCCGCGTGCCGACCTCCGACGTGTCGGTGGTTGACCTGACCGTCGAACTGGTCAAGGAAGCCAGCTACAAGGAAATCTGCGCCGAGTTCAAGGCTCAGAGCGAAGGCGCGCTGAAGGGCGTGCTGGGTTACACGGAGGACAAGGTGGTGGCCACCGACTTCCGCGGCGACGCCCGCACCTCGATCTTCGACGCCGACGCCGGCATCGCGCTGGACTCGACCTTCGTCAAGCTGGTGGCCTGGTACGACAACGAGTGGGGCTACTCGAACAAGGTGCTGGAGATGGTGCGCGTGATCTCCAAGTAATCAACAAGCCGGCCTGCCAAGGCATGCTCGGAGGCCCCTCGCGGGGCCTTTTTTGTTTCGCCGCCGATCTGCGGGGACGCAGGCGGCTGGGCGAGCCCACAGCTCCGTGTCCCCCGGGCGCTACGCGCCCTCCTCCTTTTACCTACGCTGTGGGCCCACCCAGCCTCCCGCTTGTGCCACGCCGCCGTATTGCAGCGTACGCCCGCAGCCCGAGTCACGCTAGAACCGGCTCCCCCTGGAAACCGGCAGTGGGCTGTTTTCATGGTGCGGCCCAGGGCTAAGATCCCCACCTCATTCACCCACTGCGGCAAGGACCGACAACCATGACCATCGCCTGGAACCTGTTCACCCCGGGCGCGGCCCTTGTCGGTGGGCTGCTGATCGGCCTGGCGGCTGCCCTCTACCTGCTGGGCAATGGGCGGATCGCGGGCATTTCCGGCATCGTGGGAGCCCCGCTGCGCGCGTTGACGGCGCGCACCGAGCTGCGGTCGCAGCGCCTGAACCTGCTGTTCCTGGCCGGCCTGCTGCTGGCGCCCTGGCTCTGGCAGCTGGCGGCACCGCTGCCGGCGGCAACCGTCGATGTGGGCCCGCTGGCTCTGGTGATCGCCGGCCTGTTCGTCGGCGTTGGCGTGCGTATGGGTCAGGGCTGCACCAGCGGCCATGGCGTGTGCGGGCTGAGCCGCTTCTCGCTGCGCTCGCTGGTCAATGTGCTGGCCTTCATGGGCGCGGGCTTCGTCACAGTGTTCCTGATGCGCCACGTGCTCGGAGGCTGATTCATGACCCGCTATCTGATCGCACTGGCTAGTGGCCTGATCTTCGGCCTGGGCCTGATCGCCAGCGGCATGACCAATCCGGCCAAGGTGAAGGGCTTTCTGGATCTGTTCGGCGCCTGGGACCCCAGCCTGGCCCTGGTCATGGGGGGCGCCATCTCGGTGGGCGTGATTGCCTTCGCACTGACCAAGCGCCGCAGCCGGTCATGGACGGGTGACCCGTTTGAGATCCCGGCCGAAACCTTGATCGACCGGCGTCTGATCGCCGGTGGCCTGCTGTTCGGCGTCGGCTGGGGGATTGCCGGCTTCTGCCCGGGGCCGGCCCTGGTGTCGCTGGCCAGCGGGCTGCCGGCCGCCTGGATCTTTGTGCCGGCCATGCTGACAGGCATGTTGGCCTACGATTACTTTGCCAAGCGCTGAGGAGCACCGCCATGCTGATCTTCCGCCAACTGTTCGACCCCACGTCCTCGACCTACACCTATCTGCTCGGCGACTCGGCCTCCGGCGAGGCGGTGCTCATCGACCCGGTGTACGAGCATGAGCGCCGCGATGTGGCCCTGCTGCGCGAACTGGACTTGCGCCTGGTGGCCACCCTGGACACCCACGTCCACGCCGACCATGTGACCGGGGCCTGGCTGCTGAAACAACGCTGCGGCAGCCAGATCCTGCTGTCTGAGGCCTCAGCGGCCGAGAACGCCGATCGCGGGCTGGTCCATGGTGATCACGTCAAGTTCGGCACCCGCCATCTGGAGGTGCGCGCCACGCCGGGCCACACCAGCGGCTGCCTGACCTATGTGCTGGACGACCAGCGCATGGCCTTCACCGGTGACAGTCTGCTGATACGCGGTTGCGGCCGCACCGACTTCCAGCAGGGCAGCCCGGGGCAGCTCTACCATTCGGTGCATGAGCAGATACTGTCGCTGCCCGCGGCCTGCCTGCTCTACCCGGGCCATGACTACCGCGGCCTCACCGTCACCAGCGTGGCCGAGGAGCGGCGCTTCAACCCGCGCCTGGGCGGCGATGTCGACGAAGCCGATTTCACCGGTTATATGAACCACCTGGGCCTGCCGCACCCGAAACTGATGGACCTGGCGGTGCCGGCCAATCTGCGTTGCGGCCGGCCCGAGACCGAGGGCCAGGGCGGCCATGGCGGCGAAAGCACTGCCGACTGGGCGGCCCTGACCTGCACCTTCAGCGGCATCTGGGAGATCCAGCCGACGGCGCTGGCCGAGCGTATCGCCGGGGCGGGTGCCGGCGAGATCCAGGTCATCGACGTGCGCGAGCCGCAGGAGTTCACCGATGTGCTGGGCCATATTGCGCACGCGCGGCTGCTGCCGCTGTCCGAGCTGGCGGCGCGGGTTGGCGAGCTTGATGCCCAGCGCCCCATCGTCGCCGTGTGCCGTTCTGGTGCCCGTTCCGCCCAAGCCACGGTGCTGCTGCAGAAGTCGGGGCTGAAACGGGTGGCGAATCTGGCCGGTGGCATGCTGCGCTGGAGGGCCGAAGCCTTGCCGGTTGAAGGCGGTGCGGAGTAAGTCAGCACAGGCCGCCGCCCATGTACGACCCTGTAGCCATTGTGTGAACAGACGTAAAGCGCCTCTTATTTGGCGCTTTTTGGCTTCCAAAGCGGCGCCGACTCGGGTCTGATGGCAGCATGATCGTGATCTGCGCGTTTGCAGCCACGCCACCCGTCAATCGAAGGGCCTTTCGCCATGAAGCTCCTGCGCTCACTCTTGCTCAGCACCGCCGTGCTTGCGCTGCTGCCCCTGCCGCTGGGCGCCGCCCAGGCGGTCACCGATACCCCCGCTGCCAGCATCGGCCAGAATGCCCGCCTGATCGTGCGCTTCAAGGCCTCGGCCGCCAGCGTGCGTGCCAAGGCCCTGTCCGCCAACGCCAGCGCCAGTGACGCCGCCACCACCACCCAGAGCCGGGCTTTGAGCCTGGGCCAGCGCATGGGGGTCAACCTTGCCGGCGGCCGTGCGGTGGACGAGCGCACCCAGGTCGTCACCGCCAGCGGCGTCGATGCCGCCACCCTGGTCAGGCGCCTGAGCCAGGATGCCGAGGTCGAGTGGGTGACGGTCGATCAGCGGCGCAAGCACTATGCCGCGCCCAATGACCCCCTGTTTGAGACCGTGCCGATAGGCAGCGGCGGCCCGGTCAGTGGCCAGTGGTATCTGAAGGCCCCGGACGCCGGCGGCGCGTCGCGCGAGGGCGGCAATATCGCCTCCAGCATCAATGCGGTGGGCGCCTGGGAGCGCACCACCGGCAGCGCCAGCATCGTCGTGGCCGTGCTCGACAGCGGTGTGCGCTACGACCACCCGGACCTGGCCGGCAAGCTGCTGGACGGCTACGACATGATCAGCGAGACCCTGGTCTCGAATGACGGCGGTGGCCGCGACGCTGATGCCAGCGACCCCGGCGACTGGTTGACCAGCGCCGAGAAGGCCTCCACTGCCAACAACAGCTTCTACAAGGACTGCGACGTCGAGAACAGTTCCTGGCACGGCACGCAGGTGGCCGGTCTGATCGGGGCGGCCAGCAATAACGCCACCGGCATGGCCGGGGTGAGCTGGGGATCGAAGATCCTGCCGGTGCGGGTGCTGGGCAAATGCGGAGGCTATGACACCGACATCGTTGCCGGCATGAAGTGGGCCGCCGGCATTGCCGTGCCGGGTGTGCCGGCCAATCCGAACGCGGCAAGGGTGCTGAACATGAGCCTGGGCGGGGTCGGCTCCTGCGACCCCGTCACCAACAGCGTTGCTTCCCTCTACCGTGAGGCCATCACCGCCATCACCGCCAAGGGCTCGGTGGTCGTGGTGGCCGCCGGCAACAGCACCGGCCACGCGATCAATCTGCCGGCCAACTGCCCGGGTGTGGTCGGCGTGGTCGCCCTGCGGCATATCGGCACCAAGGTCGGCTTCTCCGACATCGGGCCGGAGGTCACGATTGCCGCACCGGGCGGCAACTGCGTCAATATCGGCGCAGGCGACGCCTGCCTGTACCCGATGCTGAGCACCTTCAACGCCGGCACCACCGCGCCCGGTGCCTCGAACTACACCGACAGCTTCCGCGCCGCCGTGGGCACCAGCTTCTCGGCGCCGCTGGTCAGCGGCACGATTGCGCTGATGCTGTCGCAGAAGCCCACGCTGGCCCCGGCCGAGGTCATCAGCCTGTTGAAGAGCACGGCGCGGGCCTTCCCGAGTTCCGGCGCGGCCAACAATGCCGACGGCACACCGATCAAGCAATGTGTCGCACCCAATGGCATCGACCAGCTCGAGTGCTACTGCACCGCCACGACCTGCGGCGCCGGCATGCTGGACGCCGCGGCCGCGGTGGCCGCCGTCACCACGGCCGCGCAGGCCCGCATTACCTCGACCCCGGCGGCGCCGCAGTCCGGCGATGCGATCCAGGTCAGCGCAAGCACCAGCCAGGCCGCCACCGGCCGCACCATCGCCGGCTATGCCTGGACCCTGGTCAGCGGCGGCGGCATCGTCAGCGGCTTCAGCAGCGCCACCAATGCCAGCACTGCCGCCCTGGCCGCCGCCACCGGCGCCGGCACGGTGACGGTGCGCCTGCAGATCACCGACGATCAAGGTGCCGCCACCACCAGCGAGGCCACCATCACGGTGGTCGCAGCGCCGGTGGTCGTACCGCCGGTGGTCACGCCGCCGGCCACCTCCTCGGGCGGCGGTGGCGCGGTGACCTGGGGCTGGTTGCTGGGCTTGGCACTGGCGGCATTGGGCCTGCGGCGCCAACGGGTTTCGTAGCCCGGATGCCAATCCGGGGCCATTGAGCCGCTGACGACGGCCCCGGATTTCATTCGGGCTACGGACGCATTGGTTGCCCGGAAGAAATCCGGGGACCAACTCAGCGGCTGGCCGCGGCCGATGCCGCGGAAGCAGCCGGCGCCACCGCCGGCGCCTCACAGCGCGCAAAACCTGCCCCCTGCAGCTTCGGCCCCCAGCCGGGGTCGGCTTGCGCCAGGCGCAGCCGGTGCTGTGTCACGGCAGGGCTCAGCTGCATCACGCGCAGGCCCTTGATCAGGCGCTGACTCAGCGCTTCCATAGCCTTCTCGGCCGCGGCCTCGGAGTCATGGCGGCTGAGCAGCAGGCTGGGGTCTTCGGCTGGCACGCCCTTCAGCACCTCGAACGGCACGCGCATGCGCTTCAGCGTCTCTTCCTTGCGGGTCTGGAAGTCGCGGTTGGGCATCTTGATCGTCAGCACGGCCCAGACGCCGGAGCGCTCGGTGCGCTGGTCGGCGATGGCACTGGCGGGCACACCGGCGCGCTCGAGTGCCGCGCCGGCACTGCGCAGTGCCTCGTCGCCGGTCAGCAGGGCGGTTTCCAGGCAGATCGGCTGGGCCGCCACCGGCGGCGACGGCAAGGCCGGCGCCACCTTGATCGAGTCGGTTGCCAGCTGACGCTTGAGCCGTTCAGGTTCACGGCCACCGTGGGCGGGCTGGCCACCTAGCTGCTCGACCCAGCCGCTGCTCCAGGCCAGGAAGCCCAGGTTCAGCACCAGCAGCATCAGCACCAGGGCCCGGAGCATCTGTCTCACAACGTGGTTTGGGTCAGGCGCACGCTGACTTCGCCGCCGCTGAGGGCCTGCCGGCCCTGCGCGGTCTGCAGCAGCAGCTCGCCCTGGGGCGAAACGCCGCGGGCCACGCCCTCCAGCGCACCGGCGGTGATGGCACGGTCCTTCAGCGCGTCGCGGCGCTGGTAGCGCTCCAGCCAGGGCCCGAAGCCCTGGGCCTGGAAGTCGAGCAGCGCCTGCACCAGCGGCTTGGCGATCAGGGCCAGGACTTGCGGGGCACTGGCGTCCAGGTCCAGCTCCTGCATGCAGGCGAAGCCGCTGCTCAGCGCATTGAGGCTGTCGGTGTCACGCCAGGCCGGCGCGATGTTCAGGCCCACGCCTACCACGGCCATGCGGTGGCCGCCGGCCGGCACGGTCTCGATCAGCACGCCGCCGAGCTTGCGGCCGTCGAGCCACAGGTCATTGGGCCACTTCAGGCTCAGGCGCGGCGCTTCATCGCTGACGCTCCAAGGCTCCAGCGCATCGGCCAGGGCCACACCGACAACGAGGGACAGGCCCGACCAGTCGCTGAGCTCCAGCGGCACGGCCAGTGAGAAGGTCAGCGAGGCTCCGCTGCTGGAATGCCAGGCCCGGCCCATGCGGCCGCGGCCATGGGTCTGGTGCTCGGCAACCAAGAGGCAGGGCTGCAAATCATGCTGGCGGCGGCCGAAAGGCTGGGCCTCGCCGGGGTTGCGGCCCTCGGCACGCACGCGTTCGATCAGCGTGGAGTTGGTGGATTCGGTGCGGGCGACGACCTCGACGCTGAGGCCCGGCAGCAGCGGTTCCAGCTGCTGCCAGAGGGCCTCGCCTCCCCAGTGCTGATGCGGTAGCGGGTGCTGGGACTCGGTCATGCTCGGGGGGTGCAGATCGTCATGATTTGGGTGCCAGCATGGTGCCACGACACTTCTTCGCACCGCAACGACATTCGAATTGTTTTTTTAACTTAGGGGTGTAGCGCTCGTCGATGACCAGGCCGTAGTCGTAGAACAGCTCCTCGCCTGGCTTGATGGTTCTCAACGCCTTGATGAAGATGCGACCGTCGGCCTCGTCGGCTTCGCAATTGGGCTGGCAGGCATGGTTGATCCAGCGCGCCGCGTTGCCACCGACCTTGGCATCGATGACGCGCGCATCATCGATGTGGAAGTAGAAGGTGTGGTTGGGCTGGCTGGGGTCATGGGGGTGGCGGCGCAGCGCCTCGGGCCAGTCGATGACCTCGCCCTTGTACTCGATGATGACCTCGTCGCGCTTCAGCGCGGCCAGCGCAAACACCCCCTTGCCATGCACGCCGGAACGCCTCACCTGGATGCGGCGCCCTGAGGTGGACGTGGCGACCGGGGATTGGAGGGCGGGGCTTTTTCGTGAGGCTGCTTGCGTCATCGACTTGTTTGGGTACATTGAATTCATGGGTGCGCGCGTGCGTGTGCGTGCGCGCAAGAGCCCGGATTGTAGGCAAGTGCCGGACAGGCACTGGTTTCATCACTAAGAAAGAAACATGAGCAAGTCACTCATCATTGCGGAAAAGCCCTCGGTGGCGCAGGACATCGTGCGCGCACTCACGACCACATCGGGCAAGTTCGACAAGCACGACGAGTACTTCGAGAATGATCGATATGTCGTCAGCTCGGCCGTCGGCCATCTGGTGGAGATCAAGGCGCCGGAGGAATTCGACGTCAAGCGTGGCAAGTGGAGCTTCGCCAATTTGCCGGTGATCCCGCCCCGCTTCGACCTGAACCCGATCGACAAGAGCAAGGGTCGGCTGAACGCCCTGGTCAAGCTGATACGCCGCAAGGACGTGAGCGACCTGATCAACGCCTGCGACGCGGGACGCGAGGGTGAGCTGATCTTCCGCCTGATCGTGCAGTACGCCGAGCCGGCCAAGGGCCCGCTGAACAAGCCGGTGCAGCGGCTGTGGCTGCAGTCGATGACGCCGGCGGCCATCCGTGACGGCTTCGACAAGCTGCGCAGCGACGCGCAGATGCTGCCGCTGGCCGATGCCGCGCGCTGCCGCTCCGAGGCCGACTGGCTGGTGGGCATCAACGGCACGCGGGCCATGACGGCCTTCAACTCGCGCGATGGCGGTTTCTTCCTGACTACCGTCGGCCGGGTGCAGACGCCGACGCTGTCCATCGTCGTCGAGCGCGAGGAGAAGATCCGCAAGCACGTCTTCCGCGACTACTGGGAGGTGCGCGGCAATTTCGACGCGCAGGCCGGCCAGTACATCGGCAAGTGGTTCGATGCCAACTGGAAGAAGAACCCCGATGACGCCGAACAGCGTGCCGACCGCGTCTGGAGCCAGGCCGAAGCCGAGCGAATAGCCGCCGCGGCGCTGGGCCAGCCCGCCACCGTCACCGAGGAAAGCAAGCCCAGCACCCAGGCCAGCCCGGGCCTGTATGACCTGACCACCCTGCAGCGCGAGGCCAACTCGCGCTTCGGCTTCTCGGCCAAGACCACCTTGAGCATCGCCCAGGCGCTGTACGAGAAGCACAAGGTGCTGACCTACCCGCGTACCGATTCGCGCTATCTGCCGGAGGACTATCTGGCCGTGGCCAAGCAGACCGCCGAAATGATCGCCAGCGAGGACCTGCCGGGCCCGCTGCGCGAGCTGGCTGTGCATGCCAGGAAGGCGCTGAAGGAAGGCTATATCAAGCCGACCAAGAAGGTGTTCGACAACGCCAAGGTCTCGGATCACTTTGCCATCATCCCGACCCTGCAGGCGCCGCGCAGCCTGAGCGAAATCGAGGCCAAGCTCTATGACCTGGTGGTCAAGCGCTTCCTGGCGGTGTTTTTCCCCGCGGCCGAGTTCCAGGTCACGACTCGCATCTCCACCGTCAAGACCAGTGGCCAGGAATACAACTTCCAGACCAACGGCAAGGTGCTGGTCAAGCCGGGCTGGCTGGCCATCTATGGCAAGGAGAGCCAGACCGATGACGCCGCAGATGGCAGCGGCGCCAACCTCGTGCCGGTGGCTGCCGGCGAGGTGGTGCGCACCGAGAGCGTCGATGTGAAGGCGCTGCAGACCAAGCCGCCGGCCCGCTACACCGAAGCCACGCTGCTGTCGGCCATGGAAGGCGCGGGCAAGCTGATCGATGACGACGAATTCCGCGAGGCCATGGCCGAGAAGGGCCTGGGCACGCCAGCCACGCGCGCGGCCACCATCGAAGGCCTGTTGACCGAGAAGTACATGCTGCGCGAGGGCCGCGAGCTGATTCCCACCGCCAAGGCCTTCCAGCTGATGACCTTGCTGCGCGGCCTGGGCGTCGAAGACCTGACCAAGCCCGAACTGACCGGCAACTGGGAGCACCAGCTGGCCGAGATGGAGAAGGGCCGGCTGAACCGCGCCGTCTTCATGGCCGAGATCGCGGCAATCGCCGAGCGCGTGGTGCAAAAGGCCAAGGAATACGACCGCGACACCATTCCCGGCGACTACGCGACCCTGAAGGCCCCCTGCCCGAACTGCGGCGGCGTGGTCAAGGAGAACTACCGCCGCTTCACTTGCACCGGAAAAACGGGGGACGCCGAGGGCTGCGGCTTCTCGGTCGGCAAGATCCCCGGCGGGCGCAGCTTCGAGCTGCACGAGATCGAGCAGTTCCTGACGAACAAGAAGATAGGCCCGCTGGAGGGCTTTCGCTCCAAGGCCGGCTGGCCGTTCACCGCTGAACTGGCCTTGGTGTTCGATGACGAAATCAAGAACTGGAAGCTCGAGTTCGACTTCGGCGAAGACGCCCGCAAGGCCGAGGGCGACGGCGAGCCGGTGGACTTCAGCGCGCAAGAGAGCCTGGGCGCCTGCCCCAAGTGCCAGGGCCGTGTGTTCGAGCACGGCAGCAACTACGTCTGCGAGCACAGCGTCGGCGCGCATGTGACCTGCGACTTCAAGACCGGCAAGGTGATACTGACCCAGCCGATCGAGCATGCCCAGGTGCACAAACTCTTGACCACCGGCAAGACCGATCTGCTGGAGAACTTCGTCTCCAACAAGACCCGCCGCAAGTTCAAGGCCTTCCTGGCCTATGACAAGAAGGAGGGCAAGGTCAGCTTCGAGTTCGAGCCGCGGGCGGCCAAGCCGGGGGCCAAGCCTGTGGCCGCCAAGACATCAGCGGCGGCGGTCGAGAAGGCACCGGCCAAGGTGGCGGCGAAGAAGGCACCGGCCAAGAAGGTGGCAGCCAAGAAGGTCGCCGCGAAGAAGGTGGCAGTGAAGAAGGTGGCGGTCAAGAAGGCCTGACCCCGCCTTCAGGCTACGGGCTGGACACAGGCTCCAGCCCGCCGCCCTGCAGAATCGGCTCCCGCCGCAGCCGCTGGGCCGCGAAGTCCACGAAGGCCCGTACCTTGGCCGGGGCCCGCCGGCCCGCCGGATAGACGATGTGCACGGGCACCGGCGGCCGCTCGTGCTCGGCCAGCACGATCGTCAACGCGCCGCTGCGCACGGCCTCGGCCGCCTGGTAGGCCAGGCAGCGGGTCAGGCCCCGGCCGGCCAGTGCGGCGGCGATGGCGACCTCGCTGAGGTTGCAGATCCAGTCGACCATCGGGGTGACCGTTTGCTGGGCCTTGCCCGCGCCGAACTGCCAGGGCTGGGGCACCAGGCCATCGAACGAGAAGGCGATCGCTCGGTGCCGGGTCAGGTCTTGCGGCTGCTGCGGCGTGCCGTGGCGCGCCAGGTAGTCGGGCGAGGCGACGACGATGCGGCGCAGTGCACCCACCTGCAGCGCGGTCATGCCGGAGTCGGGCAGGTGAGCGATGCGCAGCGCCACGTCCATGCCCTCGTCGAGCAGATGGACCAGCCGGTCAACGAACAGCGTGCGCAGCTGCACCCTGGGCTGGGTGAGCACAAAGTCCCGCGCAATCGGCGCCACATGCAGGCGACCGAACATCTGCGAGGCGGTGATGGCCAATACCCCCTGAGCCTCGCTCTGCACACCCGTGGCCGCCCCCTCGGCCTCGTCCAGATCGGTCAGGATGCGCCGGCAGTCGTGCACAAAGCGCTCGCCGATGTCGGTCAGGCGCACGCTGCGGGTGCTGCGTTGCAGCAGCAACACGCCCAGGCGCTGTTCCAGCGCGGCGATGGCGCGCGTCATCGCCGGGGCCGAGACCCCCAGCCGCCGCGCCGCCGCCGCAAAGCCCTGGGCCTCGGCGACGGCAACAAAGCAGCGTAGGCTGTCCAGATGGTCCATTGATGCAGATCCTGTAATTCTGAATGGTTGACTATGAGGATTCCAATCAAGACATGCAATACCTAAGCTTGGCCTTGTCGTGTCAACATCTTGGAGCCTCGCCTCATGAACACTCCGCTGCGCCTGCACCGCCTCGCCATCTCAGGTCACTGCCATCGCGTTGAGCTGATGCTGTCACTGTTGGGCCTGCCCTACGAGAATGTGGAGGTCGATCTGTTCAAGCGCGAACAAAAGTCCCCCCGCTTCCTGGCTCTGAATCCGCTGGGCCAGGTGCCGGTGCTGGAGGATGGGCCGCTGGTGCTCAGCGACAGCAATGCGATCCTGGTCTATCTGGCCCAGCGCTACGCGCCCGACGATGGTTGGTTGCACAGCAGCCCGGTCGCAGCAGCACTCCAGCAGCGCTGGTTCAGCCTCGCCGCCAGCCTGCTCGACGATGGTCCGGCGACGGCGCGCTTCGGCGCGCTGATCGGGCGCGAGGTCACGCCGCAAAGTCAGGCCACGGGTCACAGGCTGTTCGCCCTGATGGAGGCTGAACTCGCACGGCATCGCTTCCTCGTCGGCGAGACCCGCAGCCTGGCCGACATCTCGCTGTACAGCTACACCTCGCAGGCACCGATAGGCGGCATCTCGCTGGCCGACTATCCGCATATCCGCGCCTGGTTGGCCCGAGTCGAGGCGCTGCCGGGCTTCATTCCACTGCCGAGTGCCTTGTCATGAGCGTCTTCCATGCAGGCGAGCAGGCGCTGCAGGAGCGCGTTGGGGTGCGCGAGCGCCTGGAACGGGGCGCCGCCAGCTTCATGCGCGAGCACATGCCCGATCAGCACCGCGAGCTGTTCAACAAGCTGCCGACGTTGCTGCTGGCTGCGCTGGATGCGCAGGGTCAGCCCTGGGCGACTATGCTGGCCGGCGCGCCGGGCTTCGTCAGCACGCCGGATGCCAGGCAGATGCAGATTCGGCTGGGCAGCCACCGCGATGACCCGGTGCTGCAGCAGTTGGACATCGGCTCCGCCGTCGGCGTGCTGGGCCTGGAGCCGCACACCCGGCGGCGCAACCGCATGAACGGCGTGATCGGGTCCATCGACGGTCACAACCTGAGCATCGAGGTGCGGCAGAGCTTCGGCAATTGCCCCAAATACATTCAGGCCCGGGAGCCATCGGGCTTTCACGCCACTACGAATCCGTCGGCTGCACAACCGTTGGGGCCAGGTCTTGATGCCGCCGCCCTGGCACTGATTCGAGCCAGCGATACGCTGTTCATTGCCAGCGCCTCGGCAGCCCGTCCTGATGGCGAAGGCGGCGAAGGCGCCGATGTCTCGCACCGCGGCGGCGAGCCGGGTTTTGTGCAAATCGAGCAGCAGGATGGCGCCACCGTGCTGACCCTGCCCGACTATCCCGGCAACCAGTTCTTCAACACACTGGGCAATCTGAGCGTCCATCCCTCCGCAGGCCTGCTCCTCGTCGACTATTCCAGCGGTGATCTGCTGCACCTGGCAGCGCGGGCCGAGATCCTGTGGCCGCAGGATGCGCCGTTCGCCTTCCATCGCTGGCCCGGCGCGCAGCGCCTGCTGCGCCTGAGCGTGTCGGCCGGCCTGTGGCGCCCGGCGGCATTGCCCTGGCGCTGGAGCGAGGCGCAGGCGGCGCCGCAGTTCCAGGCGCTGCGTGCGGCATCGCCCTGACCGACGGTCGGCGGGCGGGATTTCGTAAGCCGGGTGGGCGAGATCGGTGCGATCTGCGATTTGACAGAAAATAGCGGGCAGAACCCGAACCGCCTCCCCAACTTCGCTCCTCCCTGCCCATGTCAACCATTCTTCAAAACCTTCCCGCCGGCCAGAAGGTCGGTATCGCCTTCTCCGGCGGCCTGGACACCAGCGCGGCCCTGCACTGGATGCGCAACAAGGGTGCGATTCCCTACGCCTACACGGCCAATCTGGGCCAGCCGGATGAGCCGGACTACGACGAGATTCCGCGCAAGGCGATGCAGTACGGTGCCGAGAAGGCGGTGCTGGTGGACTGCCGCTCGCAGCTGGTGGCCGAGGGCATTGCCGCGCTGCAGGCGGGCGCCTTCCATATCACCACCGCCGGTGCGACCTACTTCAACACCACGCCGATCGGCCGCGCCGTCACCGGCACGATGCTGGTGCAGGCGATGAAGGAGGACGAGGTCAATATCTGGGGCGATGGCAGCACCTACAAGGGCAATGACATCGAGCGCTTCTACCGCTACGGCCTGCTGGCCAACCCGGCGCTGAAGATCTACAAGCCCTGGCTGGACCAACTCTTCATCGACGAGCTGGGCGGTCGCGCCGAGATGTCGGCCTTCATGACGGCGGCCGGCTTCGGCTACAAGATGTCGGCCGAGAAGGCCTACTCGACCGACTCGAACATGCTGGGCGCCACCCACGAGGCCAAGGACCTGGAGCACCTGAGCAGCGGCATGAAGATCGTCAATCCCATCATGGGCGTGGCCTTCTGGCGCGAGGATGTGACGATCAAGCACGAAGAGGTCACGGTGCGCTTCGAAGAGGGCATGCCGGTGGCGCTGAACGGCCAGACCTTCGCCAGCACGGTGGACCTGCTGATGGAGGCCAACCGCATCGGCGGCCGCCACGGCCTGGGCATGAGCGACCAGATCGAGAACCGCATCATCGAGGCCAAGAGCCGCGGCATCTACGAGGCCCCGGGCCTGGCCCTGCTGTTCATCGCCTACGAGCGCCTGATCACCGGCATCCACAACGAAGACACCATCGAGCAGTACCGCGACAACGGCCGCAAGCTGGGCCGGCTGCTGTATCAGGGCCGCTGGTTCGACCCGCAGGCCATCATGCTGCGTGAAGCCGCCCAGCGCTGGGTGGCACGTGCCGTCACCGGCGAGGTTACGATCGAACTGCGCCGCGGCAACGACTATTCGCTGCTCGACACCCGCTCGGCCAATTTGACCTACCACCCCGAGCGGCTGACGATGGAAAGCGGCGCGTCGAGCTTCACGCCGCAGGACCGCATCGGCCAGCTGACGATGCGCAACCTCGACATCGTCGACACGCGCGAGAAGCTGATGACCTATTCACAGGTCGGGTTGCTGACGCCCGGCACGGCCACGACGCTGCCAGCGCTGAAGAACAGCTGAGTTTGAGCTGACAAGGCAACGGGGGCAGCGCTCACACGCTGCCCCCGTTTTGTTTGTGCCCCGACCGAAGCCGGGGCTTGCCGCTTGCTCAGGCCTTCTTGCGACGGACCATGAAACCCATGGCCGCCAGACCGGCCAGCATCAGCGCGTAGCTTTCAGGCTCGGGCACGGCTGTGGTCAGGGTGTAGCTGCCGAAGCCGCCACCGGCCGCTGTCGAGTAGCTGAGATAGGCATCAGCGAAGGCGCTTGGGCCAGATGCCATGCCGACCGTGTGCTGGCCGCCTGCGTAGTCAAAGCTCAAGCCGAGGAATTGGCCGTCGTAGAAGTCCGCAAAGGCCTGCTGCGCGACGGTGTCGCTCTTGGTGATGCTTAGGCCGAAGATGTTCAGCTGCAGCTGGCCCAGTTCCAGGTTCTGGAAGCCGCTGGCGGCAATCAGGGACTCGTCGTAGCTGAAGCTGCCGCTGAAGCTCTGGCCGGTCAGCGGGCCGCTTTCGGTGGCACCGGTGAAGCTGAAGGTGGCGGCCTGGGCAGAGCCCAGGGCAAGGGTGGCGGCCAGCGCCAGCAGGGTGTTGCGAATCATGTTGGTAGTCCTTGAGATGTGAATGGTTTAGAACTTGAAGCTGCTGGAATTCAGCGCGGCGCAGCTGACACCCTTGAGGGTGACCATGGCGCGGCTCCTCAAGGCGCCAGCACTGCCGTCGGTGTCGACGCCGATGACGGCGCCCAGCGGACCGGCGCTGCAAGTGACGAAACCCTGGCCCAGCGGGTCGGCGCTGACGATGCCCACGTTCTGCAGCAGCTTGGTCAGCACCAGCAGGTCGGTACCCGGCTTGAAGTCGGTGATGGTGTCGCCGCCATCGACTGCGCTGCTGTAGACGAACTGATTGCGGCCGCCCTTGCCGGTCAGCGTGTCAGCACCGGCGCCGCCTTCGATCACATCGTCGCCGTCCGTGCCGACGATCACATCGCGGCCACCCGTGCCCGTCACCGACTTGACCAGGTTCAGCCCGAGGATGACCGGGTCATGGTCCGATGAGCGATAGGCGGTGGCGGTGTAGTAGTCCGGGCCGCAGGCCGGGCAGGCGGGCTGCTTGAACTCCAGGTTGTAGTCGATGATGGTCGGCTCGTCGGCATTGATGTGCCAGTTGTTGGCGCCGACGATCTTCGGTGTGATCGACGGGGTGGCCAGCGCATGGTCCAGGCGCCCGGCCATGCCATCGAAGACATAGGAGTAGGCGGTCGGGTCGAAGCGGCCGAGCTGGTCGATGACAAAGCCGTCTTGGGTCAGCGTGTGGATCGGGTCTTCCTGGGCCAGGGCGTTGAAGTCGCCGAGCAGTATCACGTCCGGGGTGCCGGCCGCGGCCTGCACCTGGGTCACGAAGTTGCGCAGCTGCTGGGCCTGCTCCACGCGGGTGGCGTTGAAGCAGCCTTGCAGATCGCCCTGGTCGGCGTCCGGATCGCCAGCGCTGGGGCAGCTGCCCTTGGACTTCAGATGGTTCACCACCACGGCGAAGCGCTCGCCGTTGGCAGCCACAAAGCCCTGGGCAAAGGTCGGGCGGTTGTTGATGGGATGCGGGTCGGACAGCGTCGAGCCGCCGATCAGGCCCAGTGTGGCGGGTTTGTAGATCAGCGAGACTCGGATCGCGTCGGTGCCGGTGTTCGCCGGCAGCGGGGCGGCTGCATAGACCGTGCCGCCGATGGCCGTGTTCAGTGCCTCGACCAGGGTCAGGGTGGTGGCGTTGCCGTTGTTCTGAACCTCCATCAGCCCGATCACGTCGGCGTTGAGGGCGCGCAGATTGGCCACGATCTTGTCGCGCTGGCGCACGTACTCGGCGAGGTTGCTGGCGCCGCGGCAGTTGCTGGCCGAGGTGCTGGCACCCAGCGTGCAGCCCTGGCCGCTCTGGCCCAGTACGTTCTGGCCATTGGTGAAGGTGGTGAAGTAGTTCAGCACATTGGCGCCGGCCACGCGCACATTGCCGCCGGGCGAAACCGGGGCTGCGGTGCGCGGATTGCTGCGGGCAAACACCGGCGTGGTGACCGGCTGGATGCGATACATCGTGGCGCCCGCGGTGCTGGACGTGGCCAGGCCGTAGTCCACCACGCCGACGATGGTGTCGGTGGTGTCGCCGGCGCGCACCGTGTTGTCGGCGCCGATGTAGGGCGTCGGGTTGACGTTCTGCGCCGAGCTGCCGTCGTCAAGAATCACCGTGCGGCGCAGGTTCTGCGCCAGCAGGGCCTGTGCATCAACGCCGGGGCGCAGCACATTGGTGGGCGACATCAGGCGCTCGCCGCCCGAGACGGTCAGCTGGCCATAGCGGCCCAGGAAGAAGTTCTGCTGCACCATCAGCGGGCCGGTCAGCTTGACCAGCATGCCCTCGTAGGGCTCCAGGCCTTCGGCGCCGAGCTGGGTCAGGTCGACCTCGGTCGGAGTGATCGCGTGGCCCGAGCTTTGCACCGAGAGGCCGCTGACGGTGGTCAGCTGGGTGACCGGATTGGCGGCGGATTGGGCGCTGGCGCCGGTGTTGAACTCCGCCACCTTGGCCGTGAGCGAGATCATCTGGCCGACCGTCACCGTGGGCGCAGTGCTGGTGAAGACGAAGATGCCGTCCGACGTGGCCGGATTACCGTCCCCGTTGGGGTCCTGCAGGTAGAAGCCATTGCTCATCAGCTTGGTGACCACGCCGCCGGTGCTGACGGTCTGGTCCTTCAGCGGGCTCTGGCTGCCGCTGCCCTGGATCGTGTAGATCGGCGTGGCTCCGCTCACGGCGATCTTGATGCTGCAGCTGGCGTTCTGTGCTTCGTTGTTGGACCACAGCAGGTCCATCGTGTAGCTGGCGATGGCGACATCGCTGGCCACCGAGATCCTGGCCGTGGCCGAGCCGCCGTCGGCGGTTGCGGGCGTGACCTCGTCCAGGCTGAAGCCGGCCGGCCAGGTGCCCACCTTGGTGGCACCGGTGACGATGCTGTCGGCATCCTTGGCCGTGACCGTCACCAGACCGGGCTTGCCGAAGGCGGACGAACCGTCAGGGCACTCCGGCACGATCGGAGCGGCCGCGCCGCCGCAAACGTTTGCCGGCGCTGAAGAATTACGCGGCGTGGGGGCTGCAATGTCGAAGTCGGCGCTGTTGACGTTGGTGTCGGTACAGCCGGCTGCCTTGCGAATGGCGGCCGTGGAGTTGCTGATAGCGGCAGTAGGGGTCGTCTCGAAGCCGGTGGCGCTGGGGCCAGCGCCGACCAGGTCAACAAGCGTGCCGCCGCTGGGGTTGGCACCGCTCAGGGCGGTGGTGCTCGAAACCAGGGCAATCTTGCCTCCAGTGCCGCCCATGGCGATCGTGCCGGTCACATCGGGTGTGGGCAGATCGGTCGTGCCGCCAGTCCCGGCAGCCTGCTGCACCAGCAGGTAGCGGCCGGGTTGCACGGTCACGGAGGGCAGATTGGTGACTTGCCAGCTGGTGCCTGTGGCACCTGCGTACTGCACCGACCAGCCACCGACGCTGACCGGAGCGGCTCCGCCGTTGAAGACCTCGATGAAGTCGTTCTTGTAGGTGGCGCCGCTGTTGCCGCCGCCGCCATAGACCTGGCTGATGACCAGACCATTGGCAGAAGCCAAGGCCGCGGGTGCCGCAAATGCAGCCGCGAGAAGGGAGACAAGGGGTTTAAGCTTCATTGACGGGACCGGTTGTTGAATGGCTTGGTTTGACCCGGGCAGCGAGCCCGGGTCGGCGGATGGCTTTCGGTGCTGGAGCACCTGGCGAATCGTGCGTGTCGCTTGTGAAAAATGGCACGAGTCTGGCCGTTATAGCGGTTCGCGCCTCCGCGCTTTACCGAGTAAACCATGACGCCCGTGACGAGCCTGTGACGAACGGCGTATAGGGTAAACGCCAGGTTTTGATGGCTTGGCAGGCCTGCAGCCAGCCCCTTTTTCTCCAGTGAATGAGGGGAATTGGAAAAAATTGACAGAAATAGCGCCGGACTTAAACTGTTTTGACGATTGTTCGGCGGGAGGCATCGAGGCGCGTCTTTAGCGGTCATGGCGTCAGGATGGCGCGCCCAGGCCATAACGTCGGCGCACCCGATATGGGGGGGTCCGTGTGGCTGCACGGAGAACACCGAGCCCCCGGCGAGCCAAGGCCCACCAGGCTGATCACCCCGGGCGGGCTTGTACCCGGCCCCGAACCTGTACCCAGAACAAGGGCATGAACGAAGCCGTTGAGATTTTTGTGCCCGACGATGTCGTGGCCTCCCTGTCGGCGGCCGTGACGGGTCTGCGCGGGCGCGAGCGTGTCAACGCCCTGGTGCGTCTGGCCTGGCAGCTGCGTCAGCGCGATATGCGTCGGGCGTTGACCCTGTGCGATGAGGTCGAGTCCGGGCTGCCCGGGTCGCCCGCTGCGACCGACCCGTTGCTGATCGCCCGCCTGGGCCTGGTGCGAGCCGAGTCGGCCTGGCTGGGGGCTCGGCCCGATCAGGCACGCGATCTGGCCTGGGCGGCTCAGCAGGGCTTTGCCGCGGCTCAAGATGCCGCCGGCAGCGCCGACGCCTGCTGGCTGCTGGCCTTGCCGGGCCGGCCCGAGGAGGCGCTGAGCCTGGCCCGCCTCAGCCTGGACCTGGCCCGGCAGGCGAGCGACGTGCCCCGCCAGGTCACCGCCCTTGGCATCCTCGCCGATCTGCATGCGGGGCAGTCTCTGCCGCAGCCCGCCGACCCGTCCATCCCCAGCCTGGCCTTGCTCTACCTGAACGAGGCGCTGGCCCTGGCAGAGCGGCAGGCCGGCCTGAGCCTCACGCCGGAGATGCCGCAGGCCGCTGCGCGGGAGCATGCCCGGCTGGGCCAGCACCAGCGCGCCTACGAATTGGCGATGAAGGCCGTTGCGGTGATGCAGAGCCTGCACGGCCGCAACACCAGCAAGCAGGCCACGGCGATGGAGATACGCCATCAGACCGAGCGCGCCCAGGTCAAGCTGAAGCACCACCGTGCGCTCGCGGTGGCCGAGGCCCGGCGCGCCGCCGTGCTGCAGCAGAGCAGTGCCACGCTGGAGCGGCTGAGTGCGGTAGGTCAGGAGATCACCGCCCACCTGGACGGTGCCGACGTGGTGCAGACGCTGGCCCGCCACATCCACGGCCTGCTCGATGCCCATGCCTTTGCCATCTATCTGCCCGATGTCGATGGCCGGCATCTGCGTGTCGCCTTCCATATCGAGGCCGGCCGGGCTGCCGCTGCGGTGCGCGTGGCGTTGGACGACGCCGTTGAGCCTGCCGCCCGCTGCGCCCGCGAGCGCCGCGAGCTGCTGCTGGATGCGGGCCGCCGCCTGCTGGCACCGATGCTGGTCGGTGATCGCCTGCTGGGTGTGATGGCCCTGCAGGCGCCGCAGGAGCAGGCCTATGGCGAGCGCGAGCGTCAGGTCTGTCGGACCCTGTGCCCTATGCCGCCATCGCACTGGATAACGCACAGGCCTATGCGCAATTGCATCAGGCCCGCGACAAACTGGTGGACAAGGAGAAGCTCGCCGCGCTGGGCGCCCTGGTGGCCGGCGTGGCCCATGAGCTGAACACACCGATCGGCAACGGCCTGTTGATTGCCAGCAGCCTGCGCGACAAGACCCAGCAGCTGGTGGGCAAGGCCGAGGGTGCCCAGCTGAGGCGTGCAGACCTGCAAGCTTTCGTCAGCGAGGCACCCGAGGGCTTCGAACTGATCATGCGCGGACTGGGCAGTGCCGCCAGCCTGGTCAGCAGCTTCAAGCAGGTGGCGGTGGACCAGACCAGCGAGCGGCGCCGCCGCTTCGGCCTGATGCAGATCTGTCAGGACGTGGCCAAGTCACTGGCCAGCCGGATTCGCCAGGACGGACACAGCCTGACCGTGGATGTACCGCCCGATGTGGAACTGGACAGCTATCCCGGCCCGCTGTGCCAGGTGCTGAGCAATCTGATCGACAACAGCCTGCTCCACGGTTTTGCCGAGGGCGTGCCCGGCGAAATGCGCCTGACGGCCGATGCCCTCGCGCCCGGTCGCGTGCGCCTGCGCTTTGCCGATGACGGCCGCGGCATTGCCGCCGAGCATCTGAAGCGGGTGTTCGAGCCCTTCTTCACCACCCGGCTGGGGCAGGGCGGCAGCGGCCTGGGCCTGAGCATCAGCTACAACATCGTCAACTCGCTGCTGCAGGGGCAGATCGGCGTGGAGAGCCGCCCGGGCGAGGGGGCGGCGTTCGTCCTGGAGCTGCCGTTGAGTGTGTAGGCCCCCGGATTGCATCCGGGCTACCGGAGGTCTGTAGCCCGGATGCAATCCGGGGCCGCCACCTACCTTCGCCCGAACATCATCTGCCGCGCCAGTGCCGTCTTGAGCCCCGGCAGCGCCTGCACCGCCGCCAGCCCCAGGCCCCGCGCCGCCGGCAGGCCCGGCCAGCGCCAGGTGAAGCTGCGGGCCAGGAAGTCGGTGGCCAGCAGGGTGCTCCAGCGGTCGGGGGCCCGCTGCCACTCGACGCGCCTCAGTGCCGCGTCCACGTCGCCGCTTCTCAACCCCGCGTCAACATCCGACCGATTCAGCGCATGCACCAGCGCAAAGGCATCGCGCAGGCCCAGATTCATGCCCTGGCCGGCCACCGGATGTAGCGTCTGCGCCGCGTTGCCTATGCGCACCGTACGGCCCTGCACCAGACTGCGCTCGGCATTCAGGCCCAGCGGGAATGATTTCAGCGGACTGATGCCCATGATGCGGCCGGTACGGGCGTGCAGCTGATGGTTCAGCACCGTGATGCGCTGGGCGTCGTCGAGACCCGCCACATCATCGTCACGCGCATCGACGCACCAGACCAGGGCCGCGCGCGGCTGGCCGTCCAGCGGTTTCAGCGGCAGCAGGGCGAGCGGCCCCTGGCGGGTGAAGCGCTCGTAGGCCACGCCCTCCGGGCTGGCCGGCGCCAACGTGACTGTGCCGACCCAGGCGGTCTGCTGATAATCGTGGGTGATCGCCTTGCGCGCCTGTTCGGCGAACACGCCGCCTTCGGCCACGACCGCCAGATCGAACCACTCCGCAATGCCGGCATCGACCTCGACGCCTGACGCATAGGATTTGAGCGCCCGCACCGGTTCGCCGAAACGGTTGATGAGTCGCTGCGGCTGCTGCGCCTGCAGCGCCAGCCAAGCCTGCTGCAGCGGTGCCAGGAGCTGGCCATAGCTGAGCACGGCGCCCAGTTGCGGCACGGCCTGCTCCAAGGCGCTGATGCGCACCTCGGGTTCACCCAGCTCAAGGCCCAGCAGGCGGCGCGGTGTGGGCGGTGCCTGCGAGACCTGCACCTCGCGTATCGGCTGGGCCAGCGCTGCCGGCCAGGCGCCCAGACGCTGCAGCAGTTGCACGCTGCCCAAAGACAGGGCCAGGGTGCGAGGGTCGCCGGAGATGTCCTTCTCCAGCGGCCGGGCGTCGAACACGCTGATCTGGGCCTTGGGCAGCTGAGTGGCGGCATGCAGGGCCAGGGCCAGGCCGACGGGGCCGGCGCCGGTCACGGCAATGCGCAATGGCCGGGTCGAGGGCAGCGAATCAGGCGAGGTGTTCATACAGAGTTCAGTCAGTTGGGGTCAGAGCTTGTCGAAATACGACAAGGTCCGACCCGCAAGTTTTACGCGCGCGTATTATTGGCCGCACCCGAATATCCGGGTCGGTTCAGGGAGTGGATCATGGGACTGATGGATTTCATCAAGAAACAGTTCATCGACATCATCGAATGGACGGAGGCTGGCGACGGTGTGCTGGCCTGGCGCTTTCCCGTCGCCGATCGCGAAATCCAGTATGGCGCATCACTGACGGTGCGCGAGTCCCAGCTGGCGGTGTTCGTCAACGAGGGCAAGGTCGCCGATGTGTTCGGCCCCGGCATGCACAAGCTGACCACCCAGACCCTGCCGGTGCTGACCTATCTGAAGAATTGGGACAAGCTGTTCGAGTCACCGTTCAAGAGCGATGTCTACTTCGTCAGCACCCGCCAGCAGATCGACCAGCGCTGGGGCACGACCCAGCCGGTGACGATACGCGACAAGGATTTCGGTGCCGTGCGGCTGCGCGCCTTCGGCAACTATGCCTACAGCATCGTCGATGCGAAGCTGTTCCATACCCAGATCTCGGGCACCCGCGACACCTACACGGTGGCCGACCTCGAAGGCCAGCTGCGCGGCCTGATGCTGCAGCACATCAGCGATGCGGTGGCGGGCAGCGGCATCCCCTTCCTGGACCTGGCCGCCAACCAGGTCGAGTTTGCCAAGCAGCTGCTGGAGGCCACCCAGGCCGACTTTGCCAAGCTGGGCCTGCGCCTGGACGCGGTGACGATGCAAAGCGTCTCGCTGCCCGAGGAGTTGCAGAAGATTCTCGACCAGAAGATAGGCATGGGCATGGTCGGCAACGACATGGGCAAGTTCATGCAGTACCAGACCGCGCAGTCGCTGCCCAAGTTCGCTGAAGGCGCGGGCCAGGGCGGCGTGGTTGGCGACGCGATGGGCCTGGGGGCAGGTGTTGCCCTGGGCCAGGTGATGGCCCAGCAGCTGAACCAGGGCTTGCAGGGCGCGCCTGCCGCTGCGGCCGCGGCGCCGGCCAGCCTGCGCCCGGACGAGGTGATGGCCACGCTGGAGAAGCTGGCCGATCTGAAGAGCAAGGGCATCCTGACCGAGGAAGAGTTTTCGTCCAAAAAGGCGGAGTTGTTGAAGAAACTCGTCTGAGGCTTGGCGTTTGGCCACCGAACCGTCTCCGCAACGCAGCTACCGCGCCGCTTGCCCCAATTGCGGGGCGCCGGTGGACTTCCGCTCGGCCGCCTCGGCCAGCGCCGTCTGCTGCTTCTGCCGCAGCACGCTGCTGCGCGAGGGCGATGCACTGCGTCGCATCGGCCAGAGCGCCGAGCTGTTCGACGACCACACGCCCTTGCAACTGGGCGCCTCGGGTCGCTACCAGGGCGCTGCGTTCACGCTGGTCGGGCGTCAGCAATACAGCTATGCCGACGGCACCTGGAACGAGTGGCATGCGCTGTTCGACAGCGGCGGTGTGCAGAAGTCGGCCTGGTTGTCAGAGGACAACGGCGCCTATGTCCTGAGCTTCGAGGCGCCGCTCAGTGGCGAGGTGCCGACCGCCGAGGAGCTGAGCGTGGGCGTGCGCCGCCTGGTAGCGGGTCTTGCCTGGGATGTGGCCTCGGTCACCCGCGCCAAGTTGCTGGCCGCCCAGGGCGAGTTGCCGCATGCGCCGAATCAGGGCGGCGAGTTCGTCGTGGCCGATCTGCGCAACGAGCGCGCCGAGGTCGGCACGCTGGACTATGCCGATCCGGCGCGGCCGGCCTGGAGCGTGGGCCGGGCGGTGGCCCTGTCCGAACTGGCGATGACCGGCCTGGCCGAGGCCACGGAGAAGACGCTGAAGGGCCGCTCGGCCGAGTGCCCCAGTTGCGGCACGTCGCTGCAGATCACGCTGGACAGCACGCAGTCCATCGTCTGCCAGCAATGCCATGCGGTGGTCGATCTGTCGCAAGGCGTCGGCGCCGATCTGAAGCACTATGCCCAGGCCGCCAACACGCTGGAGCCGCTGCTGCCGCTGGGTGCAAGCGGCGTGCTGACGCTCGGCAAGCTGGGCCCGCTGACCTGGCAGGTCGTCGGCTATATGGAGCGCTGTGATGTGCCGGACGATGGCGACGAGCAAACCTTCTGGCGCGAATACCTGCTCTACAACCAGCGTGCCGGCTTTGCCTTTCTGGTCGATGCCGAGGACGGCTGGTCCTGGGTGCGGCCACTGACCGGCACGCCCAGCGGCCGCGGTGAGCGCCTGCAGTTCGAGGGCGACAGCTATCAGAAGCGCTACAGCTACCCGGCCAAGGTGACCTATGTGCTGGGCGAGTTCTACTGGCGCGTGACGCGCGACCAGCGCAGCCTCAACACCGACTATCAGGGCCAGGGCAGCGCCGCACGCAAGCAGCTCAACCGCGAGGAGACCGGCAACGAGGTCACCTGGTCGGCCGGCGAGACGCTTGAGGCCGCCACCATTGCCCGCGCCTTCAAGCTGCCCGACGACCGGCTGGCCGCGTTGCAGCGCGATGCCGCGCCGACCGGCCTGGGCGATCTCGGCGACGTGCTCGGCTCGGCCGGCGGCCTGCTCAAGCCCTTGCTGATCTTCGGCCTGCTCGTCATCGTCATCATCGCCGTCACCCGCTGCGGCAGCGACGACTGCGACGCCTACCGCAGCACCTATGGCGCCGACAGCGCCGAATACAAGCAGTGCCAGCGTGGTGGCAGAACGGGCACCAGCGGCGGCGCCTACGGCGGCTTCAGCAGCGGTGGCGGCGGCCACAAATGAACCCTTCAACCCAAGCGTTTTTTCAAGGAGACGACCATGGAAGGCTTTGAATGGCTCAAACCCGGCATCGTGCTGGGCTCCATCCTCTATGCCCTGATCGGCGTGCTGGTGTTCTGGATCAGCTTCATCATCATCGACAAGCTGACCCCCTACAAACTCTGGGACGAAATCGTCCACCACAAGAACGTCGCCCTGGCCATCGTCGTCGGCGCGATGTGCATCTCGATCGGGCAGATCGTGGCGGCCGCCATACATGGCTGAGGAGGCCCTGGCGCCGCCGGTGGAGGCTGAGGCACCCGCCAGCCCGGGGGGCGCCTCGCTGCCCGAGGTGCTGCTGCTCGCCAGCGTCTTCGTCATCGCCGCCTGCGGGCTGATCTACGAGCTGGCGGCCGGCGCGCTGGCCAGCTATCTGCTGGGCGACTCGGTGCTGCAGTTCTCCACCGTCATCGGCACCTATCTGTTCGCGATGGGCATTGGCTCGTGGCTGTCGCGCTTTGTCGAGCGGCAGCTGGTGGCGCAGTTCCTGCGCATCGAGCTGCTGGTGGGCGTGATCGGTGGGCTGATGCCGGCGGCGCTGTTTGCCGCGCACAGCCTCCTGCCCAGCGCGGCAACGGGCGCCTTCCGGGCGCTGCTGTATGGGCTTGTGCTGCTGGTCGGTGCCTTGGTGGGGCTCGAGATTCCGCTGGTGATGCGCATACTGAAGCGTCATTTCCGCGAGCGCTATGCACTCAAGCATCTGGTCTCGCAGGTGCTGACCTTCGACTATCTGGGCGCGCTGGTGGTGGCCCTGGCCTTTCCGCTGCTGCTGGTGCCGCAGCTTGGGCTGATACGCACCGGCCTGCTGTTCGGCCTGCTCAATGTGGCGGTGGCGGTGTGGGCGCTGTGGCTGTTCCGCGGCGAGCTGCGGCGCTTCAGCAGCCATGCCGTGGCCTGCGCGGCGGCGGCGGCGGTGCTCGGTGTGGGTCTGGTCTGGGCCGATCGGCTGACCACCTGGGCCGAGGACCGCTTCTATGGCGAGAACATCATCCTGCGCCAGAGCAGCGACTACCAGCGCATCGTCGTCACCAGCGGCCCGGCCGGCGTGCGCCTGTTCCTGAACGGCAATCTGCAGTTCCACTCGCGCGACGAATATCGCTATCACGAGGCTCTGGTGCACCCGGCGATGGCCGCCCACGGTGCGCCGCGCCAGGTGCTGGTGCTGGGCGGTGGCGACGGCCTGGCGGTCCGCGAGATCCTCAAGTACCCGAGCGTCGAGCAGGTCACCCTGGTCGAGCTGGACCCGCGCATGACGCGGCTGTTTTCCGAGCAGCCGCTGCTGCGCACGCTGAACCACGACGCGCTGCGCTCGCCCAAGGTCCGTGTCGTCAACGACGACGCCTTCACCTGGCTGGAGCAGCACCAGAAGAGCTTTGACGTGATCGTCATCGACTTCCCGGACCCGACTAACTTCTCGCTGGGCAAGCTCTACACCACCAGCTTCTACCAGCTGATCGACCAGCACCTGTCGGCCGATGGCTATGCGGTGGTGCAGACCACCTCGCCGTTGGTGGCGCGCCGCAGCTTCTGGACCGTGGCGACGACCATAGAGACGGTGGGACTGAGCGCCACGCCCTATCACGCCCATGTGCCCAGCTTCGGCGAGTGGGGCTTCATACTGGCCAGTCACCGGCCCTGGCACCAGCCGGCGGCCCTGCCCGAGGGCCTGCGTTTTGTCACCCTGGGCGGTCTGCCGTCGTTGTTCGACTTTCCGCCCGATATGGAGCGGGTGCCGGCGGAGGCGAACCGGCTGTCCAGCCAGGTGCTGGTCCACACCTTCGAGGAAGAGTGGGGGAAGGTGCATTGAATCCAGTCCGGCGGGGCCTGCTGCTGGGCACGGCGGCCGGTCTGCTGGGCTGCCGCCCGGATGCCGCAGCGCTGCAGGGCGAGTGGATCGGCGCTTCGCAGGCACGCGGCCACCGGTTGCGCGAGCTGAAGTCCGGCGCGCTGCCGGCGCCGCAGGCCCGGCACGGTACCCAGGTCCTGATACTCGGTGCCGGAGTGTCAGGTCTTGCCGCCGCGCGCGGCTTCACCCGGGCCGGCGTCGGCGATGTGCATCTGCTGGAGCTGGAAGACCAGGCCGGCGGCAACTCCCGCGGTCACCAGATGGGCGGCCTGCGCTGCCCGCTGGGCGCGCACTACCTGCCGCTGCCCGGCGAGCAGGCGCCCGAGGTGGTCGAGCTGCTGGAGGAGCTGGGCCTGTCAAGCCTGGAGTTCGGCCGCCGCGTCTATGACGAGCGCCATCTTTGCCACAGCCCGCAGGAGCGGTTGTTCTACCAGGGCGCCTGGGTCGAGGGCCTGCTGCCGCCGGTCGAGGGCGATGCGGCCACGCTCGAGCAGTACCGGCGCTTTGCCCGTCTGGTCGAGCAGGTGCGCAGCGAGCTGAGCTTTGCCATGCCCAGCCTGCGCGCGCGCGGCTCGGCCGGGCTGGCGCGGCTGGATGTGATCACCTTCGCACAATGGCTGCAGCGCGAGGGCCTGGTTGACGCCAAGCTGCGCTGGTACCTGGACTATTGCTGCCGCGACGACTACGGCGCCGGCGCTGACACGGTGTCGGCCTGGGCCGGCCTGCACTACTTCGCCAGCCGCCACGGTTTTCACCCGCCCGGCGACGATTCAGAGTCCGAGCCGGTGCTGACTTGGGCTCAAGGCAATGCCTGGCTGGCCGAGCGCCTGGCCGCGCCGCAGCGTGAGCGCCTGCGCACCGGCATGACGGTGCTGCAGGTGGATGAGCAGCGGCACCAGGTCGAGGTGCTGGCCTGGAATGAGGGTACGCAACGCGTCGAGCAATGGGCGGCGCAGACGGTGGTATTCGCGCTGCCGCTTTTCATCGCCGCGCGCCTGCTGCGCTCAACGCTGCCGGCGCTGAATTCGGCCGCCGAGAAAATGCGTTATGCGCCCTGGCTGGTGGCCAATCTTCGCTTGCGCGAGCCGCTGCTGCAGCGCATCGGCGCTGCTCCGGCCTGGGACAATGTGGCCTATGGAGGCAGCGCCACCGCGCTGGGCTATGTCGATGCCTCGCATCAGGACCTGCGCACGCAGGCCGGGCCAACGGTGCTGACCGCCTATCACGCGTTGTCCGCCTCGCAGCGCGGCGCGCTGTTGAACGATCCCTGGTCCGTCTGGACCGATCGGGTTCTGACCGATCTGCTCGCTGTCCATCCGGATCTGGCGACCAAGACCGAGCGAGTTGACTTGATGCGTTATGGCCACGCGATGAGCATCCCGGTGCCCGGTCTCCACACCGATGCGGCGCTGCAGGCGCTGTCGGCGCTGAGGGGCCGGCTGCGCTTTGCCCATGCGGACCTGGCCGGTTACTCGGTCTTCGAGGAGGCGTTCTGCCGGGGTATGGCCGCCGCGACCTAGTCAGTTGGAGCCCGCCAGGCCGCTCGTAGGCGTCCTGGCCTTCACCAGGCAGCAACAGTCCTAAGGACTGTCGCTGTCCGGGCTCAGAGCTTGCCGAGTACGGCAAGGTCCGACCCGCAACGCATTAGATTGCCCACCCAGTGCTCAAGGTGCTGCGCACCGGCCCGACGATCTGCTGCAGCTCGACCAGGCCTTGCTGGCGCGCCTGCTCGAAGTCGGACTCGATGGTCTGCAGCTTGGCGGCCTCATGCACATGGACGCTGCTGATGCCGATGGCGCGGTTGCGGCCCTGGCTCTTGGCTGTGTAGAGCGCCATGTCCACCAGATTGACCGCCTGCTCCCAGCGCAGTGGCACCTGGTGCGGGGGCAAGGGAAAGCGGGCGAAGCCGATCGAAACACTGATGTCCAGCGGGCCGGTGTCCAGTTTGACCGGCGCGTCGCAGATCTTGAACAGCACGCGCTCGGCGAGCAGTTCCAACTGGTCGGCGGGCACGGCGGGGGCGAAGATGAGAAACTCCTCGCCGCCCCAGCGCACCACGAGGTCTTCGGTGCGCACCGCCTCATTGAGGCGCCTGGCAACCTCGCAGATCACCACGTCGCCGGCGGCATGGCCGTGGCGGTCATTGACATGCTTGAAGTGGTCGATGTCCACCATCAGCAGCGCGCCCTCGAAGTGCACGGCCGCCTGCTGCTCCATCACCGCCATGAAGTGGCGGCGGTTGGCCAGATCGGTGAGCGGGTCGCGCTCGCTTTGCGCACGCAACAGCGCATGGCTGGCGGCCAGGCGCCGGTTGGCTTCGCGCACGCGCTTGACCATGATCACCGCCAGCACCAGAGACAAGGCCATCAGCAGCGCCACCGCCATCCAGGCCTGGCGAGCGAGCTGATAGTTGGCCAGCGCCTCGGCCTGCAGCAGATGGTCGCGCTGCAGCAGGTCCAGGTCGGCGGCCTTGCGCTGGCTGTCGTACTTGATGCCCAACTCCTGCATGGCGCTGGCGCGCAGGGCTTCATGCGCCTTGGCGCTGAGGGCACGTTCTTCGTGGTACAGCGCCAATGCCTGCTTGTGCTGCCCGGCCCGCGCCATCGCTTCACCGAGCTCGCGCAGCTCCAGCGCCTGCCGATCCACCGCCTTGCCGGGGTCACCCAGCGAGCGGCCCTTGTGCATCTCGGCCAAGGCCGAGGCGATCTGGCCCAAGGCCGTGTAGGACATGGCCATGTTCAGACGCAAGGTCCGTTCAACGCGCTGGTCCTGGAATTCCTGCACCACCGGCAGCGCCCGCCGGGCTTCGTTCAGCGCCTCGGCCGGCCGGTGCAGCTTGAGGTAGTTGTCGCTTGCGTTGACACGCTGCATCGCCCCGAACCGCACGGCCCCGGCTTTCTCCGCCAGGCCCACCGCGTCCAGGCGGGCGCGCAGGCTGGCCTCGGCCTGACCCTTGATATCGTTCATCAGCGCCTGCGCCACCCTGACGTGGGCCAGCGCGAGGGGTTCGTCGCCGGCCAGCGCCTGGGCACGCACCATCAGGTTCTCGGCTGAGGCATTTTCACGCTGGCGCAGCAAAGCAACCGCCTGTGCACCCAGCGACTGGAGCAGTCGGAAGTCATCCTTGGCACGCTCGGCCAGCGTGAGCGAGCGCGACAGCAGCGCATCGGACAGGGCGCGCGCGCCGGTGCTGTCGCGGAAGCGTTCCGACATGCGCAGGGCGCGCCAGACCGATCGGTAGTCGCAGGCCTCGGGCAACGCCCCTGTGCCTCCGCATTGTGGCTCCAGCACCGTCAGCGCGCGCTCCGACAGTCCGCCGGCGGTGTCGATCTGCCCCGCGGTCTCGGCGACCATCGCTCCGACCAGGTCTGCCCAGGCGGCCAGCCCTGACAGCCGGGCTTCTGAGGACTGGGCGCGCAACTGGTCGGCCAGGGCTCGGGCCTTGGCTGCACCGCTGCCGCGCGAAGCTTCGATCTGCGCCTGGGCGTACAGAGCCAGGCGCTGGGTGTGCGGCGCGCGGTCGAGCTCGCGGCGCAAGGCCTGCAGCTGGCCAGCGCGATTTCCGGTTGATCATTGCCCAAGAGCACCAGGCGATCGAGCCTGGCCTCCAGATTGGCATCGGCGTGGGCCGTCTGCTGCGGCAGCAGGGCTACCAGCCAGACAGCCCGGATCAGCAGGGCCTGCCAGCGGTGCATCATGTCTGGGCCTCGATCTGCGGGCCCTGCAGCGCGCTCAGGGTGACCCGGCCTTCGCGCCAGGCAGCGTCCATGCCCTGAGCCAATTCATCGAGCGCCGACTCGTCCTGCACTTCGAGCTGGTCGATGCCATAGGCCCGGTTGCGACCATGGGCCTTGGCCATGTACATCACGGTGTCGACCAGATTGATCGCGCGCTCCCAGTTGACTGCCAGGTCATGGGGGGCGATGGGGAAGCTGGCGAAGCCGATGGACGCCGTGACGGTGACGGCCAAACCGGCGTAGCTGACCGGTGGCTTGCCAATCATGTCCAGCAGGCGCTGGGCCAGCGCGTGCACCGTCTCGGCGCTGCGCGATTCGACGACGATCAGGAACTCCTCGCCGCCCCAGCGCACCACCAGGTCGTCGGCACGCACGGCCTCGCGCAGACGGCGCGAGACGTCCACCAGCACCGCATCGCCGGCGGCATGGCCGAAGCGATCATTGATGCGCTTGAAATGGTCGATGTCGATCAGGAACACCGTGCCGCACAACTTCCCGTCGTCGGCCAGACGTTTGATGGCGAGCTGGAAGTGCCGGCGGTTGGCCAGGCCGGTGAGCGGGTCGATCTCGCTCTGTATCTTCAGCTGCTCGTTGCTGGTGGCCAGCGCCGCATTGGTTTTGCGCACCCGCTGGTAGAGCAGGACGAGCAGGATGCCGAAGACGACAAAGCAACCGGCCAGGATGGCCCACAGCCGCATCTGCAGACTGCCGCGGCGCAGCTGCTCGCCGGCAATTCCGTTGTCGCGGTTCAGCAGCTCGATTTCCTTGGCGCGACGCTCGCTGTCGAAGCGCTCCTGTGCTTCCAGAATCGCCTTGCGGTCCTCCTGCTGCAGGTCCTCGTCGGAGATCTGCCGATAGGCGTGATAGGCGTCGATTGCGCCGGCGACATCACCGGCACGCTCCAGGTAGATGCCCAGCTCGTTCAGGGTGTCACCGACCGAGCTGACGCCGCCCCCCTGCTTGTCCATCACCATGGCCTGTTCGACGAAGCGCTTGCCTTCGGCGATCCGTCCCAGCGAGATCTTGGCCAGGCCGATATTGGTCAGGGCCACCAGTTCGCCGGTGCGGTCCTTGGCTTGTCGGGTCAGCGGCAGCGCCTCTTCCGACAGCGACAGTGCCTTCGCAAAGTCGGACTTGCGCAGATAGTTGTCGGCCAGATTGGCCAGACTCAGCGCCAGGTCACGTGGCGAATTGGCCTCGCGGGCATAGCGGATGGCCGCCTCGGCGGAACGCAGCGATTCCTCGGGCTTGTCGAGCTGCGCATAGACAATGCCGCGCAGGGTGTAGACGCGCAGCAGGGTGATCGGGTCGCGGTCGAGCTCGGCCAGCCGCGTGGCTTCATCCACCATCGTCAGCGCGCGGTCGGGCTGCTGGGCATGCAGATAGGCCTGGGCCAGCTCACCGCGACACAGCGCCTGCAGCCAACGTCGGCCGCTGAGCTCGGCCAGCGCGAGCGCCTGCAGCTGCAGCGAGATCGCGTCCTCGATGCGCCCCGAGCCATCCTTGAGCCGGCCCAGCGCGCGCAGAAAGCGCAGGCGCAGCGGTGGCGGGGCGTTGCTCAGCAGCTGCTTGTCAATGCCATCCAGCTGCACCTCGGCCTCGCGCAGATTGTTGGCCGCGGACAGCTGGCGGGCGCGCACGTAGCGGGCAGTCGCCCGGGCGGCCTCGGACAGCTGCGGATTGGGCCAGTTCTCCAGCGTGGCGACCACAGTTGCCAGTGCCGCACCATCGCGTGCCTCGGCCAGCAGAGAGCCTTGCAGGCTGAGGATCTCCAGGGCGTTGAGGCTGCCGGGCGGGCTGCCGGCGTACAGGGACTTGGCTTTCTCGGCCGCCGCGACGGGATCGGCAGAGCCGGTACGCTCCAACTGCTCCAGCTCGGGCGAGCCGGTCGCAAACTGGCCGGTGGAGGGGGTGGCGGGGGCAGGGCTGCAGGCCACCAGGCATGCCGAACCGAGGATGACGATGCTCCGCAGATGGCGTTGTAAGCACAGCGAATCGCTCAAGCTCGAACCCTTTGTCCACCCCAAAGCACGCACCCAGACCCTTTGCATCAGTTTCTATCGACGCCCTTGCGGCGTGACTTGAGCCAGTGACGCGGATCGATTTGTGCAGATTGTCTCAGGAGCAGCGGCTGATTCGACTATGCGCTTACCCGGGGTAGGCGGGGTGCAGATGGGCCAGCACCGCCGCGGCCACCTGCGGATCGGCCAGCAGACGGCGATGCCCGAGGCCGTGGGTGATCTGCAACTGCGCCTGCGGCAGGCTGCGGGCAATCAGTCTTGAGTTGGCAAGCGGTGCGGCGCGATCCTGGTCATCATGCAGTATCAGCGTCGGCTGGCTCAGGCGCTGGGCCAGCCAGCCGGGCTCGAACTGGTGCAGGGGCACGCCCTCGCGGGCTTCGATCTTACGCACCATGTGCTGCAAGGTGGCCGGCTTCAAGCCGAAGGCCTGGGCGAACCATTGCAGCACCTGGCTTGGGCCTGAAGGGGGCCAGCAGCACCAGGCGCTGCACCGGCCAGCCCTGTGCGGCCGCGTGCATGGCCGCCACCGCGCCCAGTGAATGCGCGACCACGCCATGCAGAGGCCCGAGGCGGGCGGTCGCGGCATGCAGGGCGCGGCCGAACTGGGGCAGGGTACTGCTCCAGCCCCGGCTGCGGCCGTGGGCGGGCAGGTCCAGCATCACGGGATTGAGGCCGGCACACCAAAGCGCATCCGCCAGCGGGCGCATTTGTTGTGCGTCGCCGGCCCAGCCATGCACCAACAACACGGTAGGGCGCCCCTCGATGGATCCGGGTTCGCGCTGCCAGGCGGTCAGCGATACCCCCTCGAACAGCCAATGGCTGGCGCGCCAGACGGCGGGCACCGGGCGCCGCCGCGCCGCCCACTTGCTCGGCAGCGGCGTGAAGAACAGCTTCAGCGCCGCGCTGCTGGCGGCGTTGGTGCCCAGCGCCTGGCTGGCTCGCAGCAGGCCCGCCAGGGCCCGCGTCAGCAGGTTGGCGCCATAGAACAGGGTGCTTGGATTCGCGGGGGTGGCAGGCATGGTCAGTCCAATACAAAGTCGTCATTGCTGTCGGGCACGCCGGTCAGCAGGCGGGTGAGGTGGCCCAGGGCCAGCACCGGCAGGGCCAGCGCGGAGAAACCCAGGAAGATGAAGAAAATTGGGGCCATGGAAGTGCTCCTTGAGCGTCAGTGGGTATCCAGACCATTCAAGAGTCGTGCCAACTTTTGTGCGATGCAGCAAAATGCTTGAAGAAATTGCGCACGACCGTGCGAAATTGGTTCGAGCAAGACGGGCATCGAGGTACTCCTGGGTGAGATCGGTCAGGCCGGGCCGGTGCCGATCAGGCGGCGGTAGGCCTGAAGCGAGCGCTCCAGCGCCTGCGGATTGCGCATGAAGCGCGCCTCGCGCATCAGTGCCACGAACAGGCCGTCCAGCTCATAGGCCAGCTGTTCGGCGTCGGTGTCGGCGGGCAGATGCCCTTCAGCAATGGCCTGCTGCACGGTACGCAGCAGCGCCTGGCGCCAGCGCTGCAGATTGTCCAGCAGCAACTCGCGCAGCGGGCCTTCGACATCGTCCAGCTCGAAGGCGCCCGAGCAGTACAGGCAGGTGCCATAGGTCTCGGCATCGACGGCGCGGCGAAACAGGCACTGCACCATCTTGTCCAGTCGGGGCAGCCCCCGCGGCTGCTGCAGGGCCGGCGCCATCACATCGGCCACAAAACGTCGGTTGAACTCGTCGAGCACCGCGCATTGCAGCGTTTCGCGCGAGCCGATGCGCGAAAACACACCGCTCTTGGACAGATTGAGGCGCTTGGCCAGCTCGCCGATACTGAGACTCTCCAGCCCTTCGTCGCAGGCCATCACCAGCGCGGCATCGACGATGGCCTGCTGGGTGAGCTCGCTGCGTTGGGTCTTGGCTTCCATGGGGTGGAATTTAGCACGATCGTGCGAAGTGGCAAGCGCGACATGAAAAAAGGGGCCTCAGCCCCTTTTTCTGCACGGCGCACGAGCACCGCCTAGCGGATCTGGAAGCGCGTCAGCAATTGCACCAGATTGGCCGCCTGCATCTTCATCGAATCGGTGGCCGCGGCCGCCTCCTCGACCATGGCGGCGTTCTGCTGCGTCGATCGGTCCATCTCCGCCACAGCCTCGTTGACCTGGGCGATGCCATGGGCCTGCTCCTCGGTGGCGCGGGCGATGTCGTCCACCGTCTGCGTCACGCGAGAGATCGCCTGTTCGATGCGGCCCATGGTCTGGCCGGCCTGCTGGACCTTGCCAACGCCGGAGTCGATCTGCTCGACCGAGGAACTGATCAGCGTGCGAATCTCCTTGGCCGCGCCGGCGCTGCGCTGGGCCAGCGTGCGCACCTCCTGGGCCACGACGCTGAAGCCGCGGCCATGCTCGCCGGCACGTGCGGCTTCAACCGCCGCATTCAGCGCCAGGATATTGGTCTGGAAGGCGATGCTGTCGATGGTGCCAATGATTTCGCCGATCTTCTTGGCCTGGGCATTGATCGCACCCATGGTGGTGACCACATCGGCCACCACGCTGCCACCCTCGGCGGCCACGCTGGAGGCATCGCGGGCCAGGCGATTGGCCTCACGGGCGTTCTCGGCGCTCTGCTTGATCGTGGCCGACAGCTGCTCGATCGAGGCGGCAGTTTCCTCCAGCGCCGAAGCCGTGCTCTCGGTGCGCGAGGACAGATCGCTGTTGGCGCTGGCGATCTCGTTGGAGGCAGTGCTGATCTCCTCGGCCGTGTGACGCACGTTGCCGACGATGCCACTCAGGCCGCTGGCCACGTCCTGCAAGGCGGTAAGGACGCGGCCGGTGGCATCGGTCGAGGCATCGACCTGCTGCGGCCGCAGATCACCCTGGGCGACGGCCGCGGCAATGCGCGAAGCCTCGCTCAGCGGTGAGTTGATGGCGCGCACGCAAAACACGGTCAGTCCGATGGCCAAGGTCAGGGCCACGAGGAAGGACACAAGCATGATGGTGGTCTGACGCGAGGCCATCGCGCTGGCCTCGTCCACGGTCGCCTCGGTTCGCTTGCGCTCCCCGGCAACGAAGCTGCGCACCGCCTCCATGCAGTCCTTGTAGGCGGTGTCCATCGTGGTGACGAAGCTGGCCGCGGTGGCCACGCCGGCACTCTTGATGTCCAGCGTGTCCTTGGCGGCTTTGACATAGCTGGCGTAGGACTTGGCGAAGCGCTTCAGAATCTCGCGCTGCGCCGGCTCCAGCGCGGTGTCATCGGCGCTGGCATTGACCGACTTGGCGAAGGCATCGAGCTCCTTCACCAGGCTGTCATCGAGGGCCTTGATCTTGGCCGGGTTCTGACCGATCGCTTCCCAGGTCAGGCTGGTCATCAGCTGGATCTGCAGCCCCTGCAACTGCTCGCTCAAGGCCTGGGCATTCAATACGCGTTCGACACCCTCGCCGCCCACCGCCTTCAGCTCGCCGGTCAGGCTGCGGTTGCCCAAATAGGACAACAAGGCCACCAGGGCAAGGCAGAGGATGGCGAACAGCGGCGCCAAGGACACCTTAACGCCCACCGGGGCGTTGCGAAGCAGATTGCTCATGGCGTGCTGCGGCTCAGCGGTAGATGCCCACGCCGACGAAGCCGTCCGGGCTGGCGCTCTTGCGCACATACGAGGACTTGGGTTCGATCTTCTTGCTGACAGGGTGAGCCCAGTCATAGTCGACCCAACCGTCCTTGCCGGCGCTGGTGAGCTTGATCATCTCGACAATGATGGGCTTGCCGTTCGAGTCCTTGACCTGGCCCATGTCCTTGCCGACCAGCTTCTCGTTGGCGCCATGAGCCAGGCACAGGCCCTTCATGTCATAGGCGAACACGTACAGGTCCTTTTTGGCCCACTTGGCCTTGTCGGTGGTGAAGTCCTTCATGGCCTGCTCGCCGCCGACCTTCTTCACATGCTCGACGGCTGCATCGACCATGGCCTTGGCCTCTTCCTTGCTGCCATGCTCCTGGGCCAGGGCGGTGGTGGTCAGGCCCAGAGCGGCAACGCTCGCCAATATCCAGTGCATCAAGGTCTTCATGGTTTGTCGTCCGATCAAATCGAGGGTAGGGATGGAAGCGCCGGGCAGGGCCGCAGCGCAGGTCAGCTGTTATCGACGTGCAAAGTCGATTCTTGACCTGTGGGTCGATGACAAAGCGATGAATAGAACGCAAAAAAGGCGGCCAAGGCCGCCTCTTCTGGCAAAGCGTGACATTTGCCCGGTCAGGCCGCGGGGGCCTCCTGATAGCCGCGCGGGATCGCGCCCAGCAGCCGGCGGGTGTAGTCCTGCTTCGGATGGGCCAGGATCTCCTCGGCGCTGGCCTGTTCGACCACTTCGCCGTCCTTCATCACCAGCACCTCGTCGGCCATGAAGCGCACCACGGCCAGGTCGTGGCTGATGAAGATATAGGCCAGGCCGAGCTCGTCCTGCAGGTCTTTCAGCAGGTTCAGCACCTGGGCCTGCACCGACACGTCCAGCGCCGACACCGCCTCGTCCAGCACCAGCACCTCGGGGTCCAGGGTCAGGCAGCGGGCAATGGCCACGCGCTGGCGCTGGCCGCCCGAGAACTCGTGCGGGTACTTGTGCATCGCCGAGGCATCGAGACCGACCTTGACCAGCAGTGCGCGGGCGCGCTGCTCGCGCTCGGCGTCGTTGGCGCCGATGTTGTGGATCTGCATCGGCTCGATCAGTGTCTGGCCGACGGTGAAGCGCGGGTTCAACGAGGCATAGGGGTTCTGGAACACGATCTGGATGCGCCGGCGCATTGGCAGCCAGGCCGCCTTGCTGAGTTTCATCAGGTCGTGCGAACCCTCGGCGCCGTGGAACACCACCTGGCCGCCGGCCGCGCCGCCATTGGGCTCGTGCAGGCGCAGCAGGGCCAGGCCCATGGTCGTCTTGCCCGAGCCGGACTCGCCGACCACGCCCAGCGTGTGGCCGCGCCGCAGCTGGAAGCTGACGCCCCGGCCCTCGCGGCCAACGGCCTTGAATTCCCTGCGGCCGAACACGCCGCTCTTCAGCCAGAAGCTCTTGGTCAGGGCGGTGGCCTCGACCAGCACCGGCGCATTCGCATCCTTGGCCTTGCCCTGCACCGCTGCGGCCGTGGCGCCGCCCTGCTGCACGGCGATGTGGTCGTCGATCACCATCAGCCGCGCGGCGGTGTTGTCCAGCGTCGGGCGGCAGGCCAGCAAAGCGCACGTGTAGCTGTCCTGCGGGTGGTTGAAGATATCCTTCACCGCGCCCTGCTCGCGCACGGTGCCGCTGCGCATCACCACCACATGGTCGGCAATCTCGCCGACCACGCCCAGGTCGTGGCTGATGAAGAGCATGCTCATGCGGTGCTTGTCCTTCAGCTTGGCCAGCAGCTCCATGATCTGGCGCTGGATGGTCACGTCCAGGGCCGTGGTCGGCTCGTCGGCGATCAGCAGCTTGGGCTCGCAGGCCAGGGCCATGGCGATCATCACCCGCTGCTGCTGGCCGCCCGACAACTCGTGCGGATAGGCCTTCAGCCGGCGCTTCGGTTCGGGCAGGCCGACCTCGGCGAACAGGCTCTCGGCCTTGGCCAGCGCCTCGCGGCGGTTCATGCCCAGGTGGCGCACCAGGGTCTCGACGATCTGGTCGCCGACGGTGAAGACCGGGTTCAGCGAGGTCATCGGGTCCTGGAACACGCAGGCGATTTCCTTGCCGCGCAGCGCCTGCAGCTCGGCCAGCGAGGTTTTCAGCAGGTCGCGGCCCTGGAAGTTGATGGAGCCCAGCCGTTCGGCATTGGTCGGCAGCAGGTTAAGTATGGACATGGCGGTGACGCTCTTGCCCGAACCCGACTCGCCGACCAGGGCGACGGTACCGTTCTCCGGAATGTCGAAGCTGACGCCGACATCGCCTCTGCCAACGGCCTGTGCATAGGTTTGCACGCCGTCGTTCTTGCCCATGCGGAACTGGACCCGCAGGTCTTTGATACTCAACAACATAGTCGTTCCAATCAGCATTTGTAGCCCGGATGAAATCCGGGGCCCCGGATTTCATCCGGGCTACGGAGCTCGTTCTGGCCAGTTGGGGACAGAGTTCGCCGACGGTCAGGTGAGGTCAGAGCTTGCCGAATACGGCAAGGTCCGACCCCACAGTCTGAAGACGGTCTGTCCCGCAAATCATTCCAAACCACGCAACTTCGGATCCAGCGCATCACGCAGCGCATCGGTGAACAGCGAGAAGGCCGTCACGAACACCGCCATGAAGGCGGTCACGGCGACCAGCTGCCACCAGTGGCCCAGGATCAATTCGGACTGCGCCTCGGCCAGCATCGTGCCCCAGGACACCTGGTCCACGCCGACGCCCAGACCCAGATAGGACAGGATCACTTCCGACTTGATGAAGCCCACCACATGCAGCGACAGCTGCACCAGGGCCACATGCGACACATTCGGCAGGATGTGCTTGAACATGCGCGACATCTGGCTGGCGCCAATCGCCTCGGCCGAGCGCACATAGTCGCGCACCGAGTGCTTCAGGAACTCGGCACGTATCAGCCGGTAGATGCCGGTCCAGCCGGCCAGGCCCAGGATCAGCGCGACCGACATCACGCCGCGGCCGAAGATCACCGCGAAGGCGAAGATCAAGAGGATGCCGGGGATGGCGGTGAAGACGTTGTAGACCCACTCCAGCAGGTCGCCGATCTTGCCGCCGAAGAAGCCGCTGATGGCACCCAGCACGGTGCCGATCAGCGTGGCCAGCAGTGCGGCCAGCAGGCCCACCAGGATGGAGACCTCGGCGCCCTTGACGGCCTTGGCCAGCACATCGCGGCCCAGACGGTCGGCGCCGAAGGGCAGGGTGTCGGCCTTGACGCTGTCGGTGGTCTTGAACTTGGCGGCGCGCTCGGCCCATTCCTTGTAGCGCGGGGCCAGCGGGTCGATGTCGGTCAGGTCGACATTCGGGCCCGTCGGCACGGCAATGGTGCCGGTGGCGTCCTTCGGTGTCGGACCCATGAAGGTCGGCTGCGCATTCGGCACGGCTACTTCCCGGGTCCAGTCGGCGGCCACCAGGCCGGTGCCGGCCAGCAGCATCAGCAGGATGAAGGCGCCAACGATGGCCATGCTGAACATGCCCACCTTGTCGGCGCGCATGCGGCGCCAGGCCGCGTGCCAGACGCCTTCGGAACGCTGCGAGCCGTTCTCGGGCGCCTGGGGTTTGGAGCTAAGAACTGCGCTCATTTCAGCACCACCCGCGGGTCAACAAGCTTGTACATCACGTCGGTCAGCAGATTGATCACCATCGTGATCACGGCGATATAGATCGCGAAGGCCTGTATCACCGGATAGTCGCTGCGGTTCACCGCCAGCAGGATCTCGCGGCCCAGGCCCGGAATCGAGAAGAACACTTCGAGCAGGAAGGATCCGACGAACACACCGGGCAGGGCCACGGCGACGTTGGTGAGGATGGGGATCATCGCGTTGCGCAGCACATGGCGCAGCAGGATGGTCTTCTCGGTCAGGCCCTTGGCGCGGGCGGTGCGTACATAGTCCTGGCCGATCTCGTCGAGAAAGAAGGTGCGGTACAGCCGCGTGTAGGGCGACAGCGCCACGAACACCGCCACCAGCACCGGCAGCGGCGCATAGGTCGTCAAATTAGTCCAGAAGCTGTCTGTCCAACCCTGCACCGGGAACCAGCCCAGGCGGAAGGCAAACACATACTGGCCGACGATCACATAGACCAGCAGCGAGATCGACACGGCCACCGTGGTCAGAATCATCACCACGCGGTCGCTCAGCGAGCCGCGCACATAGGCCACGCCCAGGGCCAGCGGAATCGCCACCAGCACCTCGAGGATCAGGATCGGCATCATCACCGTCAAGGTCGCCGGCAGGCGGCTGGAGAACAGGCTGGCCACCGATTCATTGGTGGCCCAGCTCTTGCCCCAGTCGAAGGTGACGATCTGCTGGATGAAGATCCAGAGCTGCTCCCAGACCGGCTTGTTCAGGCCAAGCTGCTCGCGTATCGACTGGATCTGCTCCGGCGAAGCGTTCAGGCCGCCGAGAATTTCAGCGGGATCGCCGCCGAAATATTTGAAGAGAAAGAACACCAGCAGCACGACGCCGAGCAAGGTCGGGATCATTTGCCACAGGCGCCGTATGAGGTATGCCGCCATTGCTGTCGGGTCTCCAAGGGGACGTCGTGGTTTCGACAAGACTGCGAGCCCGGCTGCTTGTGGCATCCGTGCAGGCAAGATTTAAGCAGGCGCGAGTCTAGACCAGTTGCCCGCGGCGCCCACTCACGTTTGCCCGCAATGGCTACGGGTTACACCCTAGATGAGGGACGATGGGCTCGAAATAATGCCCCTCGGCCATGACCTAAGGGCTTGCACGACGTAGGCGGCGGGCCGCGGGGGCACTAGACTCCGCGCCTTGGACGGTGGGCGGCCTCAAGAGCCGCCATCGGATGAAAGCGCCCACAAGGCGCGACCCAGGACAAGGATGAAGAAGTAATGCGAGCTCGTGTCAACAAAGCGCTCAGCGCCCTGATAGTCGGCCTGATGTTGGCCAGCGGCCTGCCGGCAGCGGCCCAAGGTGAGGCCACGGCGCCAAAGACCCTGCGCTATGCCTTCCTGATTGCGGAGACCGGCTTCGATCCGGCCCAGATCACCGATCTGTACTCGCGCACCGTGGCCTCGGGCATCTTCGAGGCGCCGCTGCAGTTTGAATACCTGGCGCGGCCCTTCCGCATGAAGCCGGCCACTGCTGCGGCCATGCCCGAAATCTCGGCCGACTTCAAGACCTTCACCTTCAAGATCAAGCCCGGCATCTACTTCTCGGACGATCCGGCCTTCAAGGGCAAGAAGCGCGAACTGGTGGCGGCCGATTACATCTACGCGCTGAAGCGCCACTACGACCCGCAGTGGAAGAGCGGCAACCTCTACATCCTGGAGAGCGCCAAGATCCTTGGCCTGTCCGAGCTGCGCAAGGAGCTGATGGCGGCCAAGAAACCGTTCGACTACGACCGCGAGGTCGAGGGCCTGAAGCTGATCGACCGCTACACCTTCCAGATCCGCTTGGGCGAGCCCACGCCGCGCTTCCTCTACAACTTTGCCGACGGCTCCTTCACCGGCGCGGTGGCGCGCGAGGTGGTCGAGATGTATGGCGACAAGATCATGGCCCACCCGGTGGGCACCGGGGCTTGGGTGCTGGCCGACTGGCGCCGCAGCTCGCGCATCGTGCTCGAGAAGAACCCCAACTACCGCGACGAGTTCTATGACGAGCAGGTGCCCGATGACGCGCCGGCCGCCATCAAGGCCCAGGTCGCCCAGCTGAAGGGCCGCAAGCTGCCGATGCTGGATCGGGTCGAGATCTCCATCATCGAAGAGGCCCAGCCGCGCTGGCTGAGCTTTCTGAACAAGCAGGGCGATATGCTGGACCAGCTGCCCGCCGAGTTCGCCACCATCGCCATCCCGAACAACAAGCTGGCGCCGAATCTGGCCAAGCAGGGCATACAGATGGTGCGTTACCCGCGCGCCGATGTGTCGGTGTCCTACTTCGGCATGGAGAACCCGGTGGTGGGCGGCTACACGCCCGACAAGGTGGCGCTGCGCCGCGCGATCTCGCTGGCCATCGACCTGGACAAGGAGATCCGCATCCTGCGCCGCGGCCAGGCAATTCCCGGCCAGTCGGTGATCAGCCCCGGCGCCTGGGGCTACGAGCCCGGTTTCAAGTCGGAGATGAGCGACTACGACCTGGAGCGCGCCCGTGCCCTGCTCGACACCTTCGGCTATGTCGACAAGGACGGCGACGGCTGGCGCGACCTGCCCGATGGCTCGCCGCTGCTGCTGACCTACTACACCCAGCCCGATCAGGTCTCGCGCCAGTCTAACGAGCTGTGGCGCAAGAACATGGACGCGATCCGGATCAAGATCGAGTTCAAGACCGCCAAATGGCCCGAGAACCTCAAGTCCTCGCGCGCCGGCAAGCTGATGATGTGGGGTGTGGGCTGGAGCGCCGGCGCGCCCGACGGCGACACCTTCCTGGCCCTGGGCTATGGCCCCAACAAAGGCCAGGCCAACCATGCCCGCTTCGATCTGCCGGCCTTCAACAAGCTCTATGAGCAGCAGCGTGCCTTGCCCGATGGCCCCGAGCGCCTGCAGGCGATGACCGACGCGAAGAAGCTGATGGTGGCCTATATGCCCTACAAGGTTCATGCCCACCGCACCTTCACCGACATGGCCCATCCCTGGGTGAAGGGCTATCAGCGCAATATCTTCATGCGCGATTTCTGGCGCTTTGTCGACATCGATACCGCGGCCCAGCCCAAGCAATAAGCACGAGAGGTGCCCATGTTCGCGACGATCCGCCCGCGCCTGGTCCTGGCCGCCTTGCTGCTGCCGCTGCTGGCCGCCGTCTCGGTGGGCGCCCTCGCCGCCGAGCCCAGGGTGCTGCGCTATGCCTTCCCGATCGCCGAAACCGGTTTCGATCCGGCGCAGATTTCGGACCTGTACTCGGCCACCGTGGTCTCGAACATCTTCGAGTCGCCGCTGACCTATGACTATCTGAGTCGGCCGATACGGCTCAAGCCACAGACCCTGCAGGCCATGCCCGAGGTCAGCGCCGACTTCAAGACCTTCACGCTGCGTGTGAAGCCGGGCATTCTGTTTTCTGACGATGCGGCGTTCAAGGGGCAGAAGCGGGAACTGGTGGCGGCCGACTATGCCTACTCGCTGAAGCGCCATTTCGATCCACGCTGGAAGAGCCCGCGCTACGCGGCCCTGCAGGGCGAGAGGATCAGCGGCATGGACGAGTTGCGCCAGCGGGCCACCAAATCCAGCCAACCATTCGAGTACGACACGCCAGTGACCGGCCTGCAGGTGCTGGACCGCTACACGCTGCGCATCCAGCTTGATCGGCCCAGCCCGCGCTTCGAGCACTACCTGGCGCACAGCGGTGTCGCCGGTGCGGTGGCGCGCGAGGTGGTCGAGGCCTATGCCGACACCATCATGGCCCATCCGGTCGGCACCGGCCCCTTCTACCTGGCCAAGTGGCGGCGTTCGTCGCAGATGGTGCTGGAGCGCAACCCGAACTTCCGCGAGCTCTATTACGACGAGCAGCCGGCGGCCGGCGATGCCGAAGCTCAGGCGATCGCGCTCAAGCTCAAAGGCAAGCGCCTGCCGCTGCTGGACCGGGTCGAAATCTCCATCATCAGCGAGTCGCAACCTCTGTGGCTGGCCTTCCAGGCCGGAGACTTCGACCTCGTCGCTGTGCCCTACGACTATGCCAATCTGGCCGCACCGGGCGGCAAGCTGGCGCCCAATCTGGCCAAGCGCGGCATGCATCTGCACAAGGCACTTCGCGCCGACCTGGTGTTCACCATCTTCAATATGGAAGACCCGGTGGTTGGCGGCTACAGCCCCGAGAAGGTGGCGCTGCGCCGCGCGATCTCGCTGGCCTATGACACCGACGAGGAGATACGCCGTCTGCGCAAGCAGCTGGCCGTGCCGGCCCAGGGCCTGGCGCCACCGGAGACCTTCGGCTACGCGGCCGACTTCAAGTCCGAGATGAGCGAGTACAACCCAGCCAAGGCAAAGGCGTTGCTGGACATGTATGGCTATGTGGACAAGGACGGCGACGGCTGGCGTGACCTGCCCGACGGCTCGCCCCTGGTGCTGCAGCAGTACACCCAGCCCGATAGCAGCTCGCGTCAGTTCAGCGAGCAGTGGAAGAAGTACATGGATGCGGTGGGCCTGCGCATCAACTTCAACATCAGCCAATGGCCCGAGCAGCTCAAGCAGGCCCGCGCCGGCCAGCTGATGATGTGGAATCTGGGCAATACCTCGACCCGGCCCGATGCCGAGGAGTCCCTGGTGATGGCCTATGGCCCGGCCAAGGGCGAGGACAACCTCGTGCGCTTCGCGCTGCCCGAGTACGACCGCCTGATCGAGAAGATGCGCGCATTGCCCGATGGCCCTGAGCGCGCCGTGCTGATCAGGGAGGCCAACCGCCTGCTGGTGGCCTATATGCCGATCAAGGCCCATGTGCACCGCATCGGCCTGAGCCTGACCCAGCCATGGCTGACCGGGCTCAAGCCCCACCCGTTCATGAACGGATTCTGGCGCTTCATCGACGTGCAGGCCCCGGCCGGCCGCGACAAGCCGCAGGGCTGATTTGACGATGCGGCGCCGTACCCTGCTGGCCCAGGCCGGCGCCCTGAGCGTGGCCCCGGGACTGACCGCTGCGGCCGCAGAGCCGGGCCTGAAAACCCTGCGCGTGGCCTTCAACACCGGTGAGGTCGGCTTCGATCCACCGCTGGTCTCGGACCAGGCCTCGGTGGTCATCAACGCGCACATCTTCGAGTCACTGCTGACCTATGACTGCCTGGCCCGGCCGGCCCTGCTGCGGCCCTTGACGGCGGCGGCCCTGCCCGAGCTGTCAAGCGACTTCAAGCGCCTGGTGTTCACCGTGCGGCCGGGCATCTTCTTTGCCGACGATCCGGCGTTCAAGGGCAATGAACTTGGAAAAAGGCGCGAGCTGGTGGCGGCCGACTACGTCTACAGCATCAAGCGCTACTACGACCCCCAGGTGCGCACCGAGCACCTGTACCAGTTCGAGAACGCCAAGCTGCTGGGCTTGTCCGAGCTGCGCCGCCGGGTGCAGAAGAGCAAGCAGCCCTTTCCCTACGACGAGCCGGTGGCCGGCCTGCGCGTGCTCGACCGCTACCGCTTCGAGGTCAATCTGGCCGAGCCCGACCCGCGCTTCGTCCATGTCTTCGCCGCGCCAGGCTATAGCGGCGCGGTGGCACGCGAGGTGGTCGAGGCCTATGGCGACGAGCTGATGGCCCATCCGGTCGGCACCGGGCCGTTCCGGCTGAAGGCTTGGCGGCGCGGCTCCAGCATCATCCTGGAGCGCAACCCGGGCTTTCGCGAGCAGATCTTCGACAGCCTGGCGCCGCCCGGCGATGCCCAGGCCGAGGCGATGGCCGCCCATCTGCGCGGGCGCCGGCTGCCCTTGGTCGATCGCGTCGAGATCAGCATCATCATCGAGAGCCAGCCGCGCTGGCTGGCCTTTCTGGGCGGCGAGTTCGACCAGTTGCTGCTGCCCTCCGAATTCGCCACGCTGGCCATGCCCGGGGCGAAGCTGGCGCCCTATCTGGCCCAGCGCGGTGTGCAGGCGCGCAGCCAGGTGGGGGCCGAGGTCAAGCACAGCTACTTCAATTTCGACGACCCGCAGGTCGGCGGCTACGCGCCAGAGAAGGTGGCGCTGCGCCGCGCTATTGGCTTGGCCTACGACGCCCCGACCGAGGCGCAGCGCGTCTACCAGGGCCGGGCGGTGGCCGCGCAGTCGCTGCAGGTGCCGCACACCTATGGCTATGACCCGGCGCTGAAGACCGAGCTCAGCGGCAGCGATCCGGCCCGGGCCAATGCGCTGCTGGACCTCTACGGCTACGCCGACCGGGATAGCGACGGCTACCGCGAGAACCCCGACGGCAGCCCGCTGATACTGCGCATGGCCGCCACCAGCAGCCAGCGCCAGCGCCAGATCAATGAGCTGTGGAAGAAGAGCATGGACGCGGTGGGCCTGCGCATGCAGTTCGAAGACGGCAGCTTCGGCGAGCTGATCAAGCGCGCACTGGCCGGCAAGCTGATGATGTGGGGCTTCACCTGGACCGCCGGCACGCCCGACGGCGACTTCTTCCTCGGCATGGGCTATGGGCCCAATGCCGAGCAGTCCAACGATGCCCGTTTCAAGCTCGCCGCCTTCGACAAGCTCTACGATCGCCAGCGCCGCCTGCCCGACGGGCCCGAGCGCCTGGCCCTGATGCAGCAGGCCAACAAGCTGCTGCTGGCCTATATGCCCTACATCCCGCACCTGCACACGATCAACACCGATCTGTGCCAGCCACGCGTGCGCGGCTTCATGCGGCACCCGTTTGCGCGGGACTACTGGCGCTATGTCGACCTGATCTGACGCCGCCGGGCCAGGCCGCCGACCAAGGCCAGTCCGGCCGCGGCCAGCAGCGCACTGGCCGGCTCCGGCACGGCCGCCAACGGCTCGGCATACAGAAAGTCGTCCATCACCACCACATCGTCATTCGGATTGCCGAGCAGGCCATTGGCAACGATCGTATTCAGGCCCGAGGTGATGCGCACCCGGCTGATGGACCCGCCGCTGACCGTGGCGCCGAGAAAGCTCAGGCCCTGGTTGCCGGAGACCAGCGCGTCGCGGGAGTAGATCAGCGCATTGTTGGCGTCGAAGAACTCCAGCTTGGTCAGGCCGCCGACCTCGACATCGACAAAGACCAGGCCGAAGGCCGTAGAGGTGGCCACCTGCGCGGTGCCGGCGACGAAGAAGTTCACATCGGTGACGTTGCTGTTGACGGCGGTGAACAGCCGCTGCGGGCTGAAGGCCTGGAAGTCGCTGGCGAAGCCGAACAGGGCCGGCGTGGCCCCGCCGCCATTGGCGCTGACCAGAAAGCCGGTGCCCGGCGTGCTGAAGACGACGCCGCGCGGCGAGTTGAGGTTGAAGAAATTGGCTGGCAGGGGGTTCGAGTCGGACCGGGCGTCGGGCACGCCATCCCAGTTGATCTCGCGCCGCAGCCCGCCGAACGAACCATTCGCCCCGGCGACGCCGCCGCCGCCGATGGCGGCACGGAAGGCGTCACGGGTGGCCGTGATGGCCGCCGCATTGGCGCCCGCGGCCTCGAACGTGGTGATCACCGGCAGGCCCCAGGCCGTACTGCCCAGCAAGGAGCCGCCCAGCAGGGCAAGTTGCATCAGTCTCTTCATGCTTTCTCCTGGTTCGCGCCGGACCGGCCGGCATGCAAGTCAAGCGGCCGAGCGTACGACTGCTGCGGCGAAAAGGCCAGTTTGCCGGCCCCCTAGGTTCGCAGGGTGCCGGGGTTTGTCCCGGCGAGAGAACAAACAGCGTCTTCCCGCCTTGACCCGCGTGACGGTGGGCGCGAAGCTGCGGACATGACGCAGCCCACCCCCCATATCACCCGCTACCAGGACTGGCTGGCCCGCACTCGAGGCCTGCATTTCGACAACTACAACGCGCTATGGCAATGGTCCGTTACCGAGCTCAACGCCTTTTGGCTCAGCATCTGGGACTATTTCGAGCTGCAGTCCGCTACGCCCTTTGAGCGCGCGCTGTGTGAGGAGAAGATGCCCGGCGCGCGCTGGTTCGAGGGCGCGAGCCTGAACTACGCCAGCCAGGTGATGCGCCATGGGCCGGCCGCACATGCCGCCGGCCATCCGGCCATCGTCTGGGCCAATGAGGCGATGCTGGCCCAACATGCCGTGGGCGAGCTGGGCTGGCCCGAGCTGCAGCGCCAGGTGGGTGCACTGGCTGCCTCGCTGCGGCGGCTGGGTGTTCAGCGTGGCGACCGGGTGGTGGCCTATATGCCCAATATCCCGCCGACGGTGCTTGCCTTTCTGGCCGTGGCCAGCCTGGGCGCGATCTGGTCGGTCTGCTCGCCGGACATGGGCCCGGTGGCCGTGCTGGACCGCTTCGCCCAGATCGAGCCCAAGGTCTTGATCACCGTCGATGGCTACGTCTATGGCGGCCAGGGTTTCGATCGTATGCCGCTGCTGCGGCAGTTGCTGGCGGCCCTGCCCAGCGTGCGCGATGTGGTGTTGCTGCCCTGCCTGGATGCCCAGGCCGAAGCGCAGCTGCTGGCGGGGCCGGCGCGGGCCGCCCATGCGTTCGCGGACCTGATTTCGCCGGGCACAGCGGAGCTGGCGCCCGAGCCGCTGCCCTTTGACCATCCGCTGTGGATCGTCTACTCCAGCGGCACCACCGGCCTGCCCAAGCCCATCGTCCACAGCCATGGCGGCGTGGTGCTGGAGGCGCTGAAGATGGGCACGCTGCACAACAATATCGGCGCCAGCGCCGAGGACGGCGACGCTTTCACTGGTACAGCTCGACCGGCTGGATCATGTGGAACTGCCAGGTCAACGGCCTGCTGGGTGGCAGCACCATATGCCTGTTCGACGGCAATCCGGGTGGCACCCGCGACAGACCCGACTGGAGCACGCTGTGGCGCTTTGCCGCGCATGCCGGCGTCACCTTCTTCGGCGCCGGCGCGGCCTTCTATGCCAACTGCCTGAAGGCCGGGGCACAGCCAAGGCAGCATGCGGACCTGTCTCGGCTGCGTGCCGTCGGCTCCACCGGTTCGCCGCTGGCCGACGAGTGCTATGACTGGATCTGGAGCCGCCTGCCCCAGGTCGAGGGCCGGCCGATCTGGATCGCCTGCATCGCCGGCGGCACCGACTTTGCCGGCGCTTTCCTGGCCGGGGTGCCCACGCTGCCGGTGCGCCGCGGCCAGATGCAATGCCGCTGCCTGGGCGCGGCCGTGCAGGCTTTCGGCGAACCCGATGCCCAGGGCAGGGGCCAGGTCTTGATCGACGAGGTCGGCGAGCTGGTCTGCACCCGGGCGATGCCGTCGATGCCCTTGATGTTCTGGAATGACCCCGGCAATGCACGCTACCTGGAAAGCTATTTCGACATGTACCGCGGCGCGCAGGGCGAGGGCATCTGGCGCCACGGCGACTGGCTGAAGATCACGCCCGAGGGCGGGGCCATCATCTACGGCCGGTCTGATGCGACCATCAACCGCCATGGCATACGCATGGGTACGGCCGAGCTCTACCGCGCCGTCGAGGCGCTGCCCGAGGTGATCGACAGCCTGGTCGTCGATCTCGAGTATCTCGGCCGCGACAGCTATATGCCGCTGTTCGTCGTGCTGCGCGAGGGCCTGGTCCTGGACGATGCGCTGACCCGGCGGCTGCGCGAGGCGATCAAGCAAGGGCTGTCGGCCCGCCATGTGCCGAACGAGATCGTCCAGGTGGCGGCGATTCCGCGCACCCTGTCGGGCAAGAAGATGGAGTTGCCGGTGAAGAAGCTGCTGCTGGGTGCCAGCGCCGATGCGGTGCTCAAGCGCGACGCGATGGCCAACGCCGACTGCGTGGACTGGTTCGTGGCGTTTGCCGAAGCGTATGCACGGCGAAAGCCACTCGGTGCACGCTAAGTCAGGCAGGTGACGTGCGGGATCGTTGCCTTTCAAGTCGATTTTTTTGGCGGTGCTGCGGGCGCGATGTCGCTTTTTCAACTGCATGACGATCATGGTCGCGCGCCGACGCATCAGAAGCGCCCATAGCTTGACCGGCGCGAGAAAGGGGGTGATGAGGTGCGCCATCTACATCAGGTAGCTGCTCAGGTCGAGCTGCCACATGGGAGCAGCCTCCGTCAGCACCCTGTACGTAGGGAGGAACCAAGTTCAGAGTTGAATGGGTTTCGACAACGGATGTCGGCGGAACTGCACACCTGTTGACAAAGGGTACGTGTGTGTACTACTGTATTGGTACACCATATTAATCCATGCTCCCTTGTCTGCTCTTGACCTCTTTCACATCAACACCGGCTCCACCGAACCGATCTATCGCCAGTTGGTGGAGCTGGTGCGGCGGCTGGTGGCCAGCGGGCAGCTGAGGGCTGGCGACGAGATTCCGTCGGTGCGCGAACTGGCTCAGGGGCTGGTGGTGCACCCGATGACCATCTCCAAGGCCTATGGGCTGCTGGAGGCTGAAGGCCTGCTGGAGCGCCGCCGCGGCCTGGCAATGCGGGTGGCGGCGCAGCATCGGCGCGCGCAGGCACCGCTGGACCGGGCCGAGCTGCTGCGGCCCAGCCTGGAGCGTGCCGCCCAGGAGGCGCGGGAGCTGGAGCTGTCTGCGGCGCAGGCGCTGGCCTTGTTCAACGAGATTCTTCATGCTGGGGAGCCCAAATCATGAACAGCACCACCTTTTCCATTGCCGCCGAAGCTGGCTTGCCCGCGGGTGCCGCGGCGCTGGCACCCGAGGCCTCGGTGGCGCTGAGCGGCCTGAGCCTGCGCTATGGCGGGCAAGCCGTGCTCAGCGGGCTGGACTGGGTGCTGCAGCCGGGCCAGGTGGTCGGCCTGCTGGGCCGCAACGGCGCCGGCAAGACCACCTTGCTGGAGTGCCTGCTGGGCCTGCGCGAACCCGATGCCGGCGAGGTGCGGTTGTTCGGCCGGTCGGTGACGCAACTGGACGATGAGTTGCGGGCACGCGTCGGCTACGTGCCGCAGCAATCCGACCTGTTCGAAGGCTTTACCGCCGGCCAGCTGCTGGCCTACTTCCGCAGCTTCTATCCGCGCTGGAACGAGGCCAAGGTCGAGGGCCTGATGTCGCGATGGGAGGTGCCGCGCGACCGGCTCATCAGCAAGCTCTCGGGCGGCCAGCAACAGCGCCTGTCCATCATCCGCGCGCTGGCCCACGAGCCCGACCTGCTGGTGCTGGACGAGCCGGTGGCAAGTCTTGACCCCGCGGGTCGGCGCGATTTTCTGCGCGAACTGGTCGAGCGTGTGCTCGATAGAGGCACGACGGTGGTGTTCTCCACCCACATCCTGTCCGATCTCGAGCGGGTGGCCTTCAATGTTGCCTTTCTGAAGGAAGGCAGCATCGCCTGCCAGGCACCGCTGGAGGAGTTGCTGGACCAGGTGCGCATCGCCATCGGCAGCCCGGCCGAGCTGCAGGCCCTGCAGGCCGCCCATGGCGCGCAACTGCTGCGCCGCCAGCCGCTGGCGCCGGGGCGCGAGCAGTGGCTGCTGCGCTTTGCGCGAGGCGTGCCGGCGGTGGCGTTGCTGCAGCCGCTGAACCTGGAAGACCTGTTCATGGAGTTGAGCTGATGCGCGCACTGGCGGCAATTCCCCAGGCGCAGATCCTGCTGGGCCCCTGGTGGTCGGCCTGCAGCACCTCGCGTCGGGTCTGGCCGCTGCTGGTGGCGGCCGGCTGGCTGTTGCCTGTGGCCCTGCTGGCCTATTTCAAGGGTGCCCATGCCGCCACCCAGCTGGGGTTGCTGATCGCGGTGGTCTATCTGCAGATGCTGGGCCTGGCCCTGCTGATCAGCCTGGTGCAGCAGAACCATCCCCATGCGGCGCGCCTGGTGCCCGGCCATCTGCAGCATCTGCGCGCTTGTGCCGCGGTGCTGATGCTGGCGCTGGCGCCGGCCTGCGGCTTGCTGGTGGGCGCGGCTCTGGGCGATTCCTTGGTCTGGTCGCTGGCGGCCGGGGGCTGCCTGCTGATGATCGGCGTCAGCGTGCGCTGGCCCCACACCTTGTGGTGGTTGTGGATCGTGCCGTCCACCGCCTGGTGGTGGTCTGACGGCGTGGTCTGGGGCCTGCTCAGTGTTGCCATGCGCCGCTGGTATGCCGAACAACCGCTGATCCTGGCCGCCTGCGGGCTGCTGCTTCTGCCCTGGCTGCTCAGCCGCATCGTGCTGGCCGGCGGTACGGGGCATCGGCGTGCGCAGGCCCGCGCGGCCGAGTGGCGTCGCAGGCCCCGCTCGACCCGCTGGAGCGTGGCCGAGACCCCGGGCGCGGGTGGTGTGGGCAGCGCCTTCAACTGGTTGTATGGGCTGTGGTGCGCCTGGCTGCTAGCCCGTGCCCGGCCGCAGCCGCGCAGCGTGTTGGCTCGCGCCGAACTGGTGCTCTACGGCAACTCGCACTGGGCCGCCCACCTCGGTGCCGTGCTGCTGGTGCTGGCACTGGCCGCGCTGCTGCTGGTCGGCGTGCTGATGTGGACGCCGGTCACCTGGGAGCTGATCCGCAGCAAGGGCGTGGCCGGCATGACCGTTGGCGTGATGAGTGCCTGCTTCAGCCCGCTGCTGGGCCTGCCGGCTGCGCTACATCAGTCGCGGCGCGAGCAGGCACTGCTGATGCTGCTGCCGGGCATGCCGCGCGGCGCCGCGCTGAACCGGGCATTGGCGCGGCGCCAGTTGTGGCATGTCCTTGTCGCGCTGTTGATGACGCTGATCTTGCTGCAGCTCCTGCTCGGCCCGCGGGCGCTGGAGAATGCGGCGCTGTTGGTGGCCGTGGGCCTGTTGCTGTCGGTCACACTGTGGGCCGATTGGTCGCGGCGCGGCCTGCCGCGCGAGCTCTGGTACGTGGCCCTGATCGGCGGCGGCATTGCGCTGGCCATCAGCCTGGCGGTGGTGCTTGATGGTTTGGCCTGGCCGCGCTGGCTGGCCCTGCCCCTGGCGTTGCCGGTCTGGCTGGGCCTGCTGCGCTGGCGCTGGCAGCAACTGCAGGCCTGGCCGCAGGCCCTGCCGGTCGGGCGCAGCATCGGCCGTTGATCTAGCCGCGAGTCAAGCCCACGATCTGCGCGGCCGGCAGCACGCCCGAGACCCGTTGCTGTTCGACCCCCTGACGAATCTTGACCAGCGTCGGGATGCTGCGTATGCCGAAGCGCTGCGCCAGCTGCGGGTTCTCGTCGCTGTTGACCTTGACCAGCAGGGCCTGGCCCTTGAGCTGGGCGGCGGCCTGCTCGAATTGCGGCGCCATCTGCCGGCAGGGGCCGCACCAGGGGGCCCAGAAGTCCACCAGCACCGGCAGCTCGCTGCCCTTGACCACGGCATCGAAGCTGGCGTCGCTCAGGGTGATGGGTTTGCCGTCCAGCAGTTCGAGGCCGCAGCGTCCGCAGACCGGGTCCTGCTGCGCACGCTCGTCGGGCACGCGGTTCTTGGCTTGGCAGTGGGGGCAGGTGATCAGCATGGCGGTTCCTTGGCGCAGACATCCGCATCTTGGGCGGCCGGCGCGCATTTCAAGGCGCGTCCTTCAGCCGCTGCTCCAGCGCCGCGCCCACCTCCTGCATGAAGGCCCGCACACGGCCAGTGTGGCGCAGGTCCGGATGGGTGAGCAGCCAGACCGGCGTGCTGACATCGGGCAGCACTTCGGATACCGCCACCAGCTCGGGCTCGCTATCCTCGATCACCGTCGGCAGCAGCGCCAGCGCCAGGCCGGTGCGGGCCATGGCCACGGCCGGGTGCAGCAGGTCCAGGCGCATCACCACTTGCGCGGGCGGCACATGATCCAGCATCCAGCGGTCGAAGAAACGCGTGCGGCGCTCGCCGTCAAAGCCGATCCAGGGGTGGTCGCGGCACAGCTCGGGCAGTGGCGTGATGCGCTGCGGCAGGGTGGTCGAGCCACGCCGGGCGTACACACGCATGCGCAGATCGCCGAGGTTGCGCCCGACCAGATGCTCTGGCACCAGGCGGCTCATGCGCAGCGCGACATCTGCGTCGCGGCGCGACATATCGACCAGGGCTGAGTTCTCGCTGACCTCGACCGTGATGCCTGGATGCGTGCGCCGGAACGCCGCCAGCGCTTCGGGCAGCAGGTGCAGGGTGGCAACGAAGGCAGTGGTCAACCGCAGCACGCCTTGCAGCTCGAGGTCGCGGCCGACGATGCGCCGCTGCATTTCGACTATGGCCTGCTGCATCTCCCGCGCCTGTTGCGCCATCAGCGCACCGGCCTCGGTCGGCTGATAACCCTGGCGCAGGCGCTCGAACAGGCGCGTGCCCAGGCCCTGCTCCAGCGCATTCAGCCGCCGCAGCACGGTCGTGTGGCGCACGCCCAGCGCCTGGGCCGCGGCGTTCAAGGAGCCGTGGTCGGCAATTGCCAGGGCATAGCGCAGGTCGTCCCAGTCGGGCATGCCTGTGCCGTGCGGGGCCTCTGTGTGCAAAGTTGCAAACTTCAAGTGCAGTTTGTGCAGTTGTTTGTGCGATTTTGCAAACATACCATGGACACACCGAATCACAAACCGGAGTGCCCCATGAAGCTGCCCCTTGTTCCACGCTCCATTTCGTTGCATGCCTTGCTCGACCGCTGGCTCAGTGCCTGGATAGCCCGCAGCGAGGCGCGCTGGCGGACGGTTGAGCTGCGCCAACGCTATTTCTGAACTGACCTGAACGGAGAATCTCATGCCCCATCTGCACCTCAGTCTCAGCCCGGCGCCCGGCCGGGAACCCGATCACGCGCACCTGGCCCAGGAGCTGACCGATCTGACGGCCCTGCATCTCGCCAAGGACCCGGACCTCACCGCCGTGCGCATCACTCGCGTGCTGGTGCAGGACTGGTTTGTCGCCCGGCGCTCGCTTGCCGTGCAGGCGCTGGCCAGTTACCACCTGGAAGTGCAGGTCACGGCCGGCACCAATACCGAGGCGCAGATCGCCGCCTGGCTGCGGGCGGTGCATCTGCTGCTGGGCGAACAGCTCGGCCCGCTGCATCCGGCCAGCTATGCGGTGGTGCAGCAGCTGCCAGCTTCGGCCTGGGGCTATGGCGGGTGCTCGCAGCTGGCCCGGCGCCAGCAGGTCGCGGTGGAAGCGGCAGTTTGATGCGGTCACTGGCTGCTGCCCCCGTTAGACTTGCCGGGTGGCCGCGCTACCAGCGCTGTCAGTCACCCGGCGCAGAGCCGGGGCTCATGGAAGGCTTGTGGACACAGCAGTATTGCAAGGATCAGCGACGGGCGAGGGCCGGCGTGCCTGCCTGCAGCGCCTGGCAGTGGCGCTGGGTGTCGGCGGCCCCTGGGCCGGTGCGCGGGCGCAGAACGTGCGCGCCGAGGCGCTGGCCGTGTTGTATCCCGAGATCGGCGAGCCGTTCCGCGCCATCTTTGCCAAGATCCTCGAAGGCATAGACGACCGGCTGCAGGCCCGTATCCTCAGGGTCGCGGTGCCGGCCGAGGCCGACATGGCTGGCCTGGCGGCGGATATGCAGCGGCGCGAACCCAGACTGGTGATCGCGTTGGGCCGTGCCGGGCTGCGCCTGGCCAGCGCGCTGGACCGCCGCATCGAGGTCGTGGCCGGCGGTGTGATCAGCCCCAGCGAGGCCGAGGCGCGTGATGCCACCGTGCTGAGCCTGGCCCCCGATCCGCTGCTGCTGCTGCAGCGTCTGAAGGGCTTGATGCCCGGCGTCAAGCGCGTCAGCGTGGCCTATTCGGCGCGCCACAGCGCCTGGCTGATGCGCTTCGCCCAGGAAGCCGCGCGTCAGCTGGGCCTCGAACTGCAGGCCCAGGAGGTCGGCGACCTGAAAGCCGCGCTGCGCCACTATCAGGAGTTTTTCGCCCAGGCCTCGCCGCAGCAGGCACTGTGGCTGCCACAAGACCCCCTGTCGGTTGATGAGTCGACGGTGTTGCCCCTGGTGCTGCAGGAGTCCTGGAACCACGGCGTGCCAGTGTTTTCAAGCAATCTCGGCCATGTGCGGCGGGGCGCGCTGTTCGCGCTTTACCCGAACAATCTCGAGCTGGGCCGTAGCCTGGGGGGGTCGGCGCTGGCGCGTCTGGCCGGCAATGCCGGGCCGCGCAGCGCCCTGCCGCTGCGCGACGTGCACGCGGCGCTGAACACCCGTACCGCCAGCCATCTGGGCCTGGACCAGAGCCCTCGACTGCAGCGGGCCTTCGAGCTGCTGCTGCCCGAGCGATGAGTCGACTGCTGGCGCGCTGGAGCGCCCGCCTGCGAGGCGCGAACTTTCGACGGCAGCTGACCCTGGCGGTGGCCGCCGGCGTGCTGGGGGTGGCCGCGGTGTCGGCCGTGCTGTCGTCCTGGCAGGGCAGCTTGCAGGTCCGCGAAACCCTGGTGCGTCAGGGCCTGAACCTGGCCACCAGCCTGGCCCAGCAAAGTCAGCTCGCCCTGCTGACCGAGGGGGCCGACAACGCGCGCGAGCCGGTGGAGCGGGCGCTGTCGTTCCCCGATGTGCTGCGGGTGGAGCTGCTGCGTGCCGATGGTCGGGCCTTGCTGGCACGTGGCGGCGCAGCGCCCGCCGTGGCCGTGCCACCGCAGGCAGCTGCCCTGGAACCCTATCTGGAGGCGGAGACCGGTGCGGCCTGGACCTTTGTCGCGCCGGTGCGCATGCACCCGGGCGAGGCCTCGCCGTTCGAGGCCCCGGCGGCGCAGGCCGAACTGCTCGGTTTTGTCCGCGTCACTCAGGGCAAGGCCGCGCTGGTGCATCTGGTCGGCCGGCTGGTGGCGATCAACTTCGGCGTCGGACTGGCGCTGTCGGCCCTGCTGCTTTGGGCCTTACGGCAGCTGGCGCGCCGGCTGACCCGGCCGCTGGGCGAGCTGGCCGCCGTGATGGCTCATGCCGGCGAGGGACGCTTGGGCCTGCGTGCCCAGGTCGAGGGGCCGCGCGACATTGCCAATATGGCCCATGTCTTCAACGGCATGATGCAGGCGCTGGAGCTGCGCGAGCAGGAGCTGCAGCAGAAGAACGAGGAGCTGGCCCGCCATGCGCTGACCCTGGAGGAGAGAGTGGAGGAGCGCACGCGCTCGCTGAGCAGTGCCAACCGCGAGCTGCAGCAGGCGCTGGACACCTTGCGTGACACCCAGCGGCAGCTGATCGAGGCCGAGAAGCTGGCCTCGCTGGGTCGACTGGTGGCCGGCGTGGCCCATGAACTGAACACGCCGCTGGGCAACGCGCTGATGGCTGCCTCGACGTTGCAGGCCGAGCAGACCCAGCTGTCTAAGGCCATGCATGCCGGTCAATTGCGCAAGTCCGAGTTCGACCGCATGCTGAGCAAGACCATCGAGGGCAACACACTGGTGATGAGCAATGTGCGGCGTGCTGCCGAGATCATCCGCGGCTTCAAGCAGTTGGCTCTGGACCAGACCACTGACATGCGGCGCCGCTTTCTTGCGCACGAGGTCATTGGCGAGTTGCTGGCCACGCTGCAGCCGATGTTCCGTCATTCGCCTTATCAGCTGGCGGTCGAGCTGGAGCCCGCTCTGCGGATGGACAGCTATCCCGGCCCGCTGGGCCAGGTCATCAGCAATGTCGTTCAGAACGCCCTGCTGCATGGCTTTGCCGGCCGAGATCAGGGGCGGGTGAAAGTGCAGTGTCATGCACTGGGTGAGGACCGCATACAGATCATCTGCAGCGACGACGGCGAGGGCATGGACGAGGCAGTGCGCCTGCGCGTGTTCGAGGCCTTCTTCACCACCAAGCTGGGTCAGGGCGGCTCGGGCCTGGGCATGCAGATCGTGCACAGCCTGGTGACCGGGCTGCTCGGCGGGCGGGTGCAGGTGGATAGCGAGCCGGGTGCCGGCACGCGCGTGCTGATCAGTCTGCCGCGCCAGGCACCACAAGCTCCGCAACCGGGTCAGTCCGGCGAGGCCGCGACGCTGCTGGACAGCCCTCCCGGTGCGTAGCAAGATGAGCCCCGGCCAGCGACCGTTGCGAAGGAAGAACGCCATGCAGAGGCTGAGATGGTTCGCGGTGTTGAGCCTGTCGTGGCGCGCCATGGCGGCAGCCCAGGGCAGCGAAGAGCAGGAGCTGGCCGAGGTCTATGGCGACCAGGCCACGCTGAGCATCGCCAGTGGCACCGCGCAGACCCTGCTGCGCGCCCCCGCTGTAGCGACCGTGATCACCGCGCAAGACATCCTGGCCATGGGCGCCCATGACCTCGACGAGGTGCTGGAGCGTGTGCCCGGCCTGCATGTTGGCCGCAGCAGCGGCAGCTACCCGACGCTGTATCTGGTGCGTGGCATCTACAGCGCCTACAACCCGCAGACCCTGGTGCTGCAGAACGGCGTGCCGTTGACGACCTTGTTCGTCGGCAACCGCGGCAACGGCTGGGGCGGCCTGCCGGTGCAACATATCGCCCGCATCGAGGTGATGCTGAGCCCGGGCTCGGCCTTGTACGGCGCCGACGCCTATGCCGGTGTAGTCAACATCATCACCAAGACTGCGCAAGACATCGCTGGCACCGAGGCCGGTCTGCGGTTGGGCTCGTTTGGTAGCCGCGAGGCCTGGGTCCAGCACGGTGGCAGCTGGGGGCCGGTGCAGCTGGCGGCTTTTCTGCGCCGCTACAGCAGTGACGGCCCGGGCTCGCGCCTTGAGGCCGATGCGCAGAGCTTCAACGACCGCACCTTCGGCTCGGCTGCCAGCCTGGCTCCCGGCCGCATGAACCAGGGCAACGAAAGCGTTGACGCGAATCTTGACCTGGCGCTGGCCACATGGCGCCTGCGTTTGAACTACAAGCAGCGCGAACTGGGGGCTGCGGCCGGGGTGTCGCTGGCGCTAGATCCGACCGGCCTGTATCGCACCGAGCGTCTGGTCAGCGACCTGTCATGGAGCGCGGCCCAGCTGGCCCCGGAGCTCGGTGCGGGCTTCACCCTCAGCGCGATGCACTATGCGGTGACCTATCCGCGGCCGCTGCAGATTTTTCCGGCCGGCGTTCGCTTCCCGACCGGGGTGTTCCCGATGGGCATTTTCGGTGCCCCGGAGACCTGGGAGCGGCAGTGGCGCTGGCATGGCTATCTGAGCTATGCCGGCTTCAAGGGCCACCAAATGCGCATCGGCCTGGGTCTGGAGGACCTGGACCTCTACCGCACGCGCGAGTTGAAGAACTTTGGTTTTGCGCCCAATGGCCTGCCGATCCCGCTGCCCGGGATCACCGACCACACCGGCATCGATCCCTTCATGCGGCCGCAGCGCCGCCGCGTTGCCTACGCCTACGTGCAGGACGACTGGCAGGTCTCGCCCGACTGGGCGCTGACCCTGGGCTTGCGCGCCGACCGCTTCTCCGACTTCGGCAGCACCGTCAACCCACGCATCGCCCTGGTCTGGGAGGCGGCCTACAACCTCAGCCTCAAGTTCCTGCATGGGCGGGCCTTCCGTGCGCCCACCTTCAACGAGCAATACAGCATCAACAACCCGGTGTCGCGCGGTAACCCCGACATCCAGCCCGAGACCCAGCGCACCACCGAGGCGGTGTTGATCTGGCAGCCCAACCGTGCGGCGCAGCTGGCGCTGTCGGTGTTCGGCTACAAGATGGGCGACATCATCCGCGCCACGCCCAATGCTCTGGCCGGCACCGGCACGACCTACAACAACACCGGCGATCAGCGCGGCAAGGGCCTCGAGCTCAGCGGCAGCTGGGAGCCGGTCGAGGCGTTGCGCCTGCAGGCCAGCTACAGCTATCAGCGCTCGCGCGACGACGCGACCGCCGTCGATGCCGGCTATGCGCCACACCATCATGGCTACCTGCTGGCCGACTGGCGCCTGAGCAGCGCCTGGCGCCTGGGCGCCCAGGTCAACCATGTGGCCGGCCGCGCCCGGCCTGTCGGCGATGCCCGCCCGCCGGTGGCCGACTACACGGCCCTGGACCTCAGCCTGCGCCTGGCCCTGCCGGGCACGGCCTGGACCCTGGCCGCCC
>Ga0187842_1000039_pt1 | contig 67944 bp, 69 predicted proteins | sample SpaLakP09_SKY_41_FD_134514 | JGI IMG/M metagenome (GOLD analysis project Ga0187842, IMG submission 134514) | Oligotrophic lake water microbial communities from Sparkling Lake, Wisconsin, USA - SP09_SKY_41 | ecosystem: Environmental > Aquatic > Freshwater > Lake | place: USA: Sparkling Lake... | reverse complement strand
TTCTCGACCCGGCTGATGAAGCCGGCCATGCCCATCTGGCCCGGCGCGCGCAGGGCGACGACGGTGCCGTTCTCGGCGAGGGCGGTGTCCGGATAAACCTGGTTGATCGCAGCGGCCATGCGCTGGGCCGTCGTGAAGTCGGGATTGCGCAGGGTCAGGCGGACCTCGTTCATATTGGCGAGGTGGAAGCCCGTCTCGCGCTCGACCGTGGCGCCTGAGGCGATGCGGCCGGCGGTGGGGACGCCGCGGGTGACGGAGGAGCCGGAGGCCCCGCCGCCCGACACCGCGCCGGTCTGAACCGAGCCCTGGGCCACGGCATAGACCTGGCCGTCTGCGCCCTGGAGGCTGGTCACCAGCAGGGTGCCGCCCAGCAGGCTCTTGGCGTCACACATCGAGGAGACGTTCACGTCGATGCGGGCCCCCGGCGTGGCGAAGGGCGGGAGCTCGGCCGTCACCATGATGGCGGCCATGTTCTTGGAGTTGGCGTTGGCCCCGCGGATGTTGACGCCGAGCCGCTCGGCCATGCCTTCCAGCGACTGCCGCGTGAAGGGGCAGTTGCGCAGGCTGTCGCCCGTACCGTTCAGTCCGACCACGCGGCCGTAGCCGACCAGCTGGTTGGATCGGACGCCCTCGACCGCGGCGATGTCCTTGATCCGCGACTGGGCCAGTGCCGGAGACGCGAGTCCGGCCAGGGCGGCGGCGGTCAGGAGGGTAGCGAGCAGTTTCTGCATAGGCGGGGCGTCCACGAACTGTTGCGCTCTGCGTCATGCCAGCGCCGTGCCAGTCAGAAAGGTTCGTAAAAACAACAGATCTGCGGAGCTCAGGGCGGCGGGCCGCGGCAGAAAGTGCCGGGCCGTTAACCAAACGGTCACGCTGCTCCGACGATGGTTCGGCATGGACTGGAGTCTCATGCCATGAAGGTCACAGGTCCGTCCGGGCCGTCCCGGGCCCAGGGGCCCCGCGCCGCACGCGCCGGCGGCGGCTTTTCTGTGCCGTCCGCCCCCGCGGCGGCCGGCACGAGCGCCACGACCTCGGCCTCGGCACCGTCAGCCGTGACGGATGTCTCGGCCCTGATGGCGCTGCAGGGTGTTGAGGACGCCACCGAGCGGCGTCGCCGGGCGATCCGCCGCGGCGGCGGGCTGCTCGATCGTCTGGAGGAGCTGAAACTGGCCCTTTTGATGGGAGAGGCGGGCGAAGGCGCGCTGGACCGGCTGACGCGGACCCTGCGCGAAGAACGTCCGGTTGACGCCGATGCAGAGCTCAACAACCTGCTGGATCAGATCGATCTCCGCGCCGCGGTCGAACTGGCCAAGGCCGACTTACGCCGCAGTGCAGCATAAGCCTCCAAAATCCCTTGTAAAAACAGGGTCGGCGAGCGGCGGGTGATGAAGAAATGTCACGGTCGCGCACGGAGTCTCAGCTTCACCGGTCACGCTCGCGCGAGTGTTGTTGCCGCGACTCCTCGTCCTCCCTATAGGCAGGGCTGCGCCACAGGGGGGCGCTGTTTAAGACCGTGAGTGCGAACGATGACCGCATTGGCGTCTGTGATTGTCGAGCCGGCCGCGTACAGGCCGTCCGACGACGAGCCGTTCATGAACGAGCGGCAGCTTGCCTATTTCAAGGGCAAGCTGATGGACTGGAAGGATGACATCCTTCGCGAGTCCAAGGGGACTGTCGTCAACCTGAAGGCCGAGACGGAGAATCATCCGGATCTGGTCGACCGGGCGTCGTCGGAATCCGACCGGGCACTGGAGCTGCGGACCCGGGACCGCCAGCGCAAATTGATCTCCAAGATCGACGAGGCGCTGCGCCGCATCGAGGACGGCTCCTACGGCTATTGCGAGGAGACCGGCGAGCCGATCAGCCTCGGACGGCTGGAAGCCCGCCCGACGGCGACGCTGTCGGTCGAGGCGCAGGAGCGGCATGAGCGCCGCGAGCGCGTGCATCGGGACGACTGATCCCGTCCATTCAGACGGCGTTCATCGCACGATGGTTTTTTGCCCTTGAAACAGTTTCAGGGGGAAGGCGATGCGTGAATGGATGATCATCGGATTGGGTGCGCTCGCCCTGGCCGGGACGTCTCGGGCCCAGGACGCTGCGCCTGAGCCGGGGTTTCACCAATGGTCCACCGGTTCGGGCCTTTATATGTATCACCAGATCAAGGCTGACTGCGTGACGGTCGAACACGGCCATGGCAGGAACGCGGTCTGGGGCCTCTGGCGCATGCCGCTGGCTGAAATCCTTGAGGATGGGCCCGAAGAAGGCCCGGACGGGGGAGCCATCCTCACATTCCGCTGTGCCGATGGTTCGGCCTGTATCCAGAGCGGTGCCTATCGGACCACCCCGGACCGGATCGGGACCCACGCCATCCCCTTTGAAACGATGGACGGCGCGAGACAGTTGGCCACAGCGATCGCGAACCTGAAGGTCGCCTGCAGCAGCGCCGGCTGACCGGATCCGCCGCCGGCGTCCGGTGCGGCTGCGCTTCCCGGGCTGACACCACACGGACGGCTCGCCTTGACTTGGCCGCAAGGGAGCGCGACCTAGCCGCCTCCCAATTGAGGTCTTCTGCGCTCCATGTCCGTCAAGGTCCGTTTCGCCCCGTCGCCGACGGGTAAGCTGCACGTCGGCAACGTCCGCACCGCTCTCGTGAACTGGATGTTCGCGAAGGGGCATGGCGGCAAATTCGTGCTGCGCATCGACGACACCGATCTGGCGCGGTCCACGCCCGAGTTCGAGCAGGGCATCGAGGACGACCTGACCTGGCTGGGGCTGGTCTGGGACGAACGTTACAACCAGTCAAAGCGGTTCGACCGCTATGAGGAGGCCGCAGCGCGGCTGAAGGCCTCGGGCCGGCTCTACGCCTGCTACGACACCTCGGAAGAGCTGGATCGCCGCCGCAAGGTGCAACTGTCCCGTGGCCTCCCGCCGATCTACGACCGCGCGGCCCTGGAGCTGACGGAGGCGGAGAAGGCGGCCTATGAGGCCGAGGGCCGTCGTCCGCACTGGCGCTTCAAGCTGGAGGGCCGGCGGGTCGCCTGGGAGGACCTGGCGCGCGGCCATGCCGAGGTGGACACGACCTCGATGTCGGACCCGGTGCTGATCCGCGAGGACGGCCTGTTCCTCTACACCCTGCCGTCGGTCGTCGACGACATCGACATGGCCATCACCCACGTCATCCGCGGCGAGGATCACGTCACCAACACCGGTGCCCAGATCGAGATCTTCGAGGCCCTGGGCGGGCCGACGCCGGCCTTCGCCCATATGCCGCTGCTGGTCGGGGCCGACGGTCAGGCCCTGTCCAAGCGGCTGGGCTCGCTGTCGATCAGCGAGATGCGCGATCTCGGCTATGAGCCGATCGCCATCACCAGCCATCTGGGCCGGATCGGCACCTCGGATCCGCTGGAGGTCGGAACCTCGATCGATGCCCTCGGCAGCAGCTTCGCCTTCTCGAAAATGGGCCGCTCTCCGGCGCGTTACGACACGGCCGACCTGGACCGGCTGAATGCGCAGTCCCTGCATGTGATGGACTATGCGACGGCCCGGCCGCGGCTGGCCGAACTGGACGCCGATCTGGGCGAGGCCTTCTGGAACGGCGTGCGAGGCAACCTTCAGAAGTTCGCTGATGTCGTTGAAATGGCGACGATCGTGCGCGGGCCGGTCACGCCTTTGATCGAGGATGCGGCCTTTGCGGCGGCGGCTCTGGCCGCTCTGCCGGAGACGATCGATGAGACGCTGTGGCCGGTGTGGACGAACGCGGTCAAGGAGGCCACGGGTGCCAAGGGCAAGGCCCTGTTCATGCCTCTGCGGATGATGATCACCGGCCAGCAGCATGGCCCGGACATGGCCACGCTGGCGCCGATGATCGGGCGCGAGCGGATCGTGAAACGGCTGAAGGGCGAAACGGCCTGAGGCGGTTTCGCCCTCCATGCCCTGCGCAAGAAAAAGGCCGCCCTTCGCAGGGCGGCCTTTGTCGTTTCAGGGCCTGAAGGCGATCAGGCGTTGCAGGCGGCGATCTGTTCGGCGGTCAGGGCGACGCCCTTGTAGCTGAACGACGACACGGCACCGAAGCGGGCCACGACGCGGCGGCAGGCGCGGGTCGCCGGCTGGTTGGCGCCGCCGCTGGCGGTGCAGGACGCGCCCTGGCAACGCCAGGAGGCACCGTCGATGATAATGGCGGCGACCGGGGCGCGGGCGGCGTCGACGAGAACGGCGCTGGTGTTCGGGGTCTGGGCGAAGGCGGGGGCGGCGGCGAACAGGGCCGCGGCGATGAGCAGAGCACGCATGGGGAGGTCTCCGATTAGGCGGGAGCGGTCATCCGTCCCGTGGCACCAGTGTCCGTTTTCATACGCAACTGTCAAGGTGCGTCTCTAAAAGAGACTTACGGACACCGGCTGGCTAACCAGTGATTACTTAACGGCGATCATGTTGCAAGTGCGGCATGTCGTCGGCGGCCTGCATGGCAGCGATCGCGGCATCGACCGTGTCGCAGACGACCCAGGCCTGACGGAAGCTGGCGGGGGTCATGCCCTCGGCGATGCTGTGTTCCATGACGGCCAGCAGTGGCTCCCAGAAGCCGTTCAGATTCAGGAAGATGACCGGCTTCGAGTGGAGGTCGAGGCGCTTCCAGGACAGGACCTCGATGACCTCTTCCAGCGTGCCCACGCCGCCCGGTGCGACCACGAAGGCGTCGGACTGGTCGTACATGATCGTCTTGCGCTCATGCATCGAGGGCACGATCAGGGTTTCGACGTCGTCGAACAGGCGCTCGCGGCTGCGCAGGAAGCCGGGCATGACGCCAAGGACCCGACCGCCGGCCGCGTGCGCGGCACGGGCGGAGGCCCCCATCAGGCCGACCCCGCCGCCGCCATAGACCAGCCGCCAGCCGGCCTGGGCGGTCTGCTCGCCGAAAGCGCGCGCCGCGGCGGTGTAGGCCGGGTCGGAGAGATCCGACGAACCGCAGAACAGGCAGACGGACTTTCCGTCGAAGGGCTGGATGACGACAGGCGAAGACATGGGGCCTCGGGAACGGATGGGAGACAGCGGCCGCCTTGGCGCGCTATCTGGGCCGATACTCCTAGCGGTCGGATGCATGCGATGAAACGGGCCATGTTGGGCAAGGCGGTGATAGCGGCCGTGTTGTGCGCCGCGAGCGCCGCCTGTTCGCCGCCTGCGCCGGCGGCATCGGAGGAGACACGGGCCCCCGCCGCAGTGGGGGGATGGACCCGTCCGCCGATGATTCGCTCGGTGCGGCGCGTCCCGGGCGGCCTGGTCTTTTCGGGTCAGGCCGAGCCGGGTGCCCGGGTTGTGCTGCGCAGTGAGTCGGGCCCTGCTCATGCCGCGGCCGCCGATGACCAGGGGCGGTTCGAGATTCGCATGACCGCTCCGGCCGGCGACCTGTTGCTGCGCCCGGAAACCCAGGTGGGGCAGGACGCTGCGCCGGCACCGGAGCGTCTGCTGATCGTCGCCGGGGGGCGTGGCCCGGTCGCCATCCTCCGTGCGGGCGCGGCGACGCGGCGACTGGACCGTGCGCCGGCCCTGGGCGCAGTCGACAGCGACGGCCGGATGCGGCTCGCGTCCGGCCTCAGCGCGCCCGCGGGTGAGCCGCTTGATGTGTCGGCCGGGGGCGAGGGCGGGGCGGTCAAGTCGGACGCCGCGGGGCGCTGGAGCCTCGTGCTTGGCCCTTCCACGGGGCCGGACGAAATCCGGGTCGGCGGTCGCGCCTTCACCTGGCCGGGCGAAGGCGGCGGCGAGGGGACAAGGGTCGAACGGGCGGGCGCGGGCTGGCGGGTGGTCTGGAGCGGCCCGGCGGGCGGGCGGCAGACGACCTGGCTGCCGGACGGCGAATGATCGCTTTACGATCGATTAACCAATTCAGGGCAACGGAGGATCGTCTTCTTTCTTCGAGGACACCCACCATCACCGAACTTCTTCAGCCCGGCGCCTGCGTCGGGCTTTTTTTTCGGCTGACGCTGTGGTGGGGAAAGAGTGGCTCCGCGGGTAGGATTCGAACCTACGACCAGCCGATTAACAGTCGGCTGCTCTACCACTGAGCTACCGCGGAACACTTCCTCTCGGGAAGGCGGGCGCTATAGCAGCGCGAGTCAGACTGACGCAACGGGAAATATCCGATCTTGGCCCTGATCCGTATCGACGACCCCGACGATCCACGCATCGGCGGCTTCCGCGACATCCGCGAACGGGACCTTACGGGCAGGCAGGGCCTGTTCGTAGCCGAAGGCGAGGTGGTGCTGAACGTGCTGACATCGGACCGGTCGTTGTGCCGGCCGATTGCGTTCTTGCTGGACGAAAAGCGGCTGGAAGGGCTCTCAGCGGTGCTGGGACGGGCGGCCGGGGACACGCCGGTCTATGTCGCGAGTCAGTCCGTGCTGGATGCGATCGCCGGTTTTCACCTGCATCGGGGGATCCTGGCGCTCGGAGAAAAGCCGGCGGCCCGGTCGCTGGAAGCCTGTCTGGCCGGGATGGGGCCGGAGGCCGTCGTGGTCGCGGCCTGCGGCACCGGCAATCATGACAACATGGGCGGGATCTTCCGCAACGCCGCGGCCTTCGGCGCGGACGCCGTTCTGCTGGACGCGCAATGCTGCGACCCGTTTTACCGCAAGGCCATCCGGGTCTCGGTCGGCGCTGTGCTGCGGACCCCGATGGCGACGGGGCTGGACGCAGTGGCCATGGTGGAGGGGCTGACGGCTGCGGGGTTCGAGGTCTTCGCCCTGACCCCGGGGGCGCGTGAGGCGCTGGACCAGGCACCGCGGGGCGGGCGGGTGGCGATCGTGCTGGGGCCGGAGGGGCCGGGCCTGGCACCGGCGGTGATCGAACGCTGCCGGCCGGTCGGAATTCCGATGTCAGGCGGCTTCGATTCGCTGAATGTTTCAGTCGCCAGTGGAATCGCGCTGCACCATTTCACGCGCCGGGCGTGAATCGATCACCAAATCGCGATTAACGCTTTGTACACCTTGATGAACCGGCAAAGCTGTGTCGCTGTGGGGCGTCCGGGGGGAGTTCAATCATGTTTGGCGGCATTTTCGTCTTCATTCACCGCAATGCGCGCATCGCGCTGGCGGTCGGTATCGTCGCAGCGGGCGTGAGCGCCGCCAGCGTCATCGGCTGGATCACCGCACCGGTCGCCTGACCGGACAGCCCGGGTCGGCCACCCCGCTTCTTGCTACCGGCGTCTTCGGCCGCTTCGGGCGCACGGTCTCACCCTCGGTACGACGCCGGCGGCAGGCGACCGCTGCCTGTGAGCGGCGCGGCCGGTTCGGGTTGGGACGAAATCGCGATGGAGGCCTGACCGAGAATCGAACTCGGGTGCAAGGATTTGCAGTCCTCTGCGTAACCACTCCGCCATCAGGCCCTGGGCCGTAAAAAACGGCCGCGCCATCGCGAGGGGCGTTCGCTATCAGATCGGATTGTCCCCCGCAACGCACAGACCTATAAGCGCGCCAGATTTCCCGGATTTCACCGGGCCCCCTAGCTGCAGGATCGTTCCTCCATGGATTTCGCCGCCGCCCGCAAGGTCATGGTCGACAGCCAGGTCCGCGTGAATGATGTCACAGACCGCGCGCTGCAGGCGGCGCTGCTGGCTGTGCCGCGGGAAAGGTTCCTGCCGGCGGAGCGTGCCTATTCCGCCTATGCCGAGATCGAGCCCGAGATCGCCGGCGGCCGAAAGCTGATGCTGGCCCGCGACCTGTCGAAGCTGCTGATGGCGCTGGACGCGCAGCCGGGCGAGACGGCCCTGGCGATGGCGGCGCCCTATGCCGCCGCGGTGCTGGCGCGACTCGGCCTCGAAGTGACCGCCCAGGAAGCCGACGGCGCTGTGTTCGAGGTGGTCGGCGATGTCCTGGCGGAGGAGGGCGTCCGGACGGCGGTGGCACCGCTCAAGGCCCCTGCCGCCGGCGGCTATGACGTGATCGTCTGCGAAGGCGCGGTGCCCGGACGTACAGAGGCCTGGCTGGATGTGCTGAACGTCGGCGGCCGGATGGCGGTCGTTGAGCGCACCGGTCCGGTGGGCAAGGCGGTACTCTATGTGCGGGGCGAGCAGGGGGTGTCCCGGCGGGAACTGTTCAACGCTGCGCCGCCCCTGCTGGCGGAACTGTCGCCGCTCCCCATCTTCGCGCTGTAGGATCGCAGGCCCCGACGGACTTTCCCGGCGAGTGCGTGAAAAAAACTTAACTGGCGTGAGCGCAAAGCGTCCCGCATCACACCGATGAGATACGAAGGGCGCGCCTCCCCGCGCCAGGCAGGAACAGACATGCTGAAACGTACGCGCGCGCTCGCCTCGGTCGCCGTCATCGCCGTGATCACCGGCATGGGCGCTCCCGCCTGGGCCGAAACGCTGAAAGATGCGCTGGCCCTGGCCTACCAGACCAATCCGTCGCTGCTGGCCCAACGGGCGAACCAGCGGGCGCTGGATGAATCCATCGTCCAGGCGCGCGCCGGACTGCGTCCGCAACTCGATGTCAGCCTGACCGCCAGCTACGCCCGCGACTACAGCGGCGCGACGTTCAGCAACCCGGACAGCGACAGCGGCAGCGCCAGCATCGGCCTGTCCCAGACGCTCTGGTCGGGTGGCCGCATCGGCCACGGTATCTCTGCGGCCGAGGCCAACATCCTGGCCGGACGCGAGAACCTGCGCGACATTGAACAGACGGTTCTGGCCTCGGTGATCCAGGCCTATGCCGACGTCATCCGCGACGGCGAAATCCTGGCCATTCGCCAGTCGAACCTCGGCGTTCTGCAACGCCAGCTGGAAGAAGCCTCGGCCCGTTTTGAGGTCGGCGAGATCACCCGCACCGACGTTGCCCAGTCCGAATCCCGTCTGGCCCAGTCCGAGGCCGATCTGGCCAATGCGCGGGCGCAGCTGTCGGTGTCGCGCGCGGTCTATGCCGCGGTCGTCGGCCAGGCCCCGGGCGATCTGGCCCCGATGCCGGTCCTGCCGGGCATCCCGGCCGATTTCGACGCCGCTCTCGACGTCGCCCTGACCGACAATCCGTCCATCCGTTCGGCCGCCTATACCCTGGCCGCGGCCGAGTCCAACGTCGCAGCGGCCAAGGCCGAGTACATGCCTTCGGCCCGTCTGACCGCCTCCTATGGCGGGACGGCCAGCGATCTCGGTGCCATCGACGATCTTGGGGACAACACCCGGTTCCAGGCCGGCGCGACCGTCTCGGTGCCGCTGTTCACCGGCGGGCTGAACAGCTCGCGCGTCGCCCAGGCCCGTGAGCGCGCCAATGTGGCCCAGATCAACGTCGAGGGTGAGCGCCGCAACACCCTGCAGGCGGTCAGCTCGGCCTATGCCCAGTCGATCTCGTCCCGCGCCACGCTTCAGGCCGGCGAGGAAGCCGTGCGGGCCGCGACCGTAGCCGCCGAGGGCGTGCGGCAGGAGGCCCAGGTCGGCCTTCGCACCACGCTTGACGTGCTGAACCAGGAGCTGGAGCTGCGCAACGCCCAGATCACCCTGGCCAGCGCCCGTCGCAATGAATACGTCGCCCAGGCCAGCCTGCTGGCCGCCATGGGCCGGCTGGAGGGTGTGGATCTCGACGCTGCACTGACCGTCTATGACCCGGCCGCCAACTATAACCGGGTGCGCAATCGCGGCGGGCTGCCCTGGGATGGCATTGTCGAGACGATCGATCGTCTCGCCGCGCCGTCGGTCGTTCCTGCGAACGATGCGGCTGACGCGCCGATCGACAGCCAGCTGAAGTCTGATGTGGTGATGACCGCGCCGCGCGACTGAGTGTGCTTCGGTCGCCTGTCGCGCGACTGTGGACGTGTCCGTTAACCTGACAGGCGAAAAACGCCCGTTGATTCCAGCGGGCTGAGATGCGACGACATGGTGTGGGAGGGGTCTCCTCTTCCTTGCCGCAAATCGACTTGACTGTGCGTTCGCCGCGCACCCCCGGGGTTTCGACATGACCGACCAGACCGCCCAGGAACCGACGATGGAGGAAATCCTGGCGTCGATCCGCCGGATCATTTCCGAAGACGACGCCCCGGCAGAGACCGCGCCGGTTGCCGCTGCGCCTGCGCCGGAACCAGAGCCGGAGCCCGCACCGGAGCCCGAGCCCGTCGTTTCCTCTGCGTTGATGGATGAGACGCCGTCCATGGAAGAGCCGCATGCCTCTGAAGAGGACGTGCTGGAACTCACCGAGGCCTATGAAGCCCCGGCGGCCGAGAGCCTCGGCGACCTTGATATCTCTCCTGCCGAGCCCTTCCCGAGCGCACCGGTCGCTGAGTCGGTGTTCGTCGATGAGCCGGTCCCGGCCTATGCGCCCGAGCCCGCGCCGGCCTATGACAGCCTCGTTGGCGACAGCGCCGCGGCCAGCGCCGCATCGGCCTTCGCCGGCTTCGCCTCAACGATCCGCAAGCCCGATCCCATTGAAACCATGGGCGGCTCCGGCCCGACCGTCGACGAACTGGCCCGCAGCCTGCTGCGGCCGATGCTGAAGGAATGGCTGGACGCCAACCTGCCGGCCATCGTCGAGGCCCAGGTACGCAAGGAAGTCGAACGCATCGCCCGTAACGCCGGCTGACTTCACCCGCGACCCGATCAAGGCTAGATCATTCCGGGGCGGCTCCAGTCGGGGCCGCCCTTATCTTTTGTCTGAAGACCTTCCCAATGCTCGACAAGACCTTCGACCCGACCGCCGCCGAACCCCGCCTGTATGCGATGTGGGAGGACAGCGGCCTGTTCGCGCCGCGCGACGTCAGCGCCACCGACGGCGCGGCGGATGCCTATTCGATCGTGATCCCGCCGCCCAACGTGACCGGCTCGCTGCACATCGGCCATGCGCTGAACAACACCCTGCAGGACATCCTCGCCCGCTATCACCGGATGCGGGGCAAGGCGGTGCTTTGGCTGCCCGGCACGGACCACGCCGGCATCGCCACCCAGATGGTGGTCGAGCGTCAGCTGGCCGCGGCGGGCAATGTCAGCCGCCGCGACATGGGCCGCGACGCCTTCGTGGCCAAGGTCTGGGAGTGGAAGGCCGAGTCCGGCGGAACCATCGTCCAGCAGCTGCGCCGCCTGGGCGCGTCGTGTGACTGGAGCCGGGAACGGTTCACCCTCGACGAGGGGCTGAATGCCGCCGTGCGCAAGGTCTTCGTCCAGCTGCACCGGGACGGGCTGATCTATCGCGACAAGCGCCTGGTCAACTGGGATCCGCATTTCCAGACAGCCATCTCGGACCTCGAGGTCGAGCAGCGCGAGATGGACGGCCACTACTGGCATTTCGCCTATCCGTTGGCCGACGGCGTGACCTATGAGCACCCCGTCGCCTTCGATGAGGACGGCAAGGCGACCGGGTGGGAGACGCGCGACTTCATCGTCGTCGCCACGACCCGGCCGGAGACCATGCTGGGCGACACTGGCGTGGCTGTGCATCCGGACGACGCCCGCTATGCGGGGCTGGTCGGGAAATTCGTGACCCTGCCGATCGTCGGGCGGCGCATTCCGATCGTCGCCGACGACTACGCCGACCCGGCCAAGGGTTCGGGCGCGGTGAAGATCACTCCGGCGCACGACTTCAACGACTTCCAGGTCGGCAAACGGGCCGGGCTGGCGGCGCTGAACGTCATGGACGCCTTCGGCCGCATCACCGCTGCCGATACGGCCGACGTGCCTGCCGACTTCGAGGGCATGGACCGCTTCGCCGCCCGAAAGGCCATTGTCGCCCGCGCCGAGGAAGACGGCTGGCTGAAGGAGATCGAGAAGACCCGCCACGTCATCCCGCACGGCGATCGCTCGGGCGTGGTCATCGAGCCCTGGCTGACGGACCAGTGGTACGTCGACGCCCACACCCTGGCCCAGCCGGCCATCAAGGCGGTGGAGCAGGGCGACACGGTCTTCGAGCCGAAGAGCTACGAGAAGATCTATTTCGAATGGCTGCGCAACATCGAGCCCTGGTGCATCTCGCGCCAGCTCTGGTGGGGTCACCGCATCCCGGCCTGGTATGACGCGGACGGCAAGATCTACGTCGCCGAGAGCGAGGCCGAGGCCGTCGCCCAGGCCGGCGGCAAGCCGCTGACCCAGGACGAGGACGTGCTAGACACCTGGTTCAGCTCGGCCCTGTGGCCATTCTCGACCATGGGCTGGCCGGAGAAGACGGAAGACCTCGAGCGCTTCTATCCGACCAGCGATCTGGTGACGGCGGCGGATATCATTTTCTTCTGGGTTGCCCGGATGATGATGATGGGACTTCACTTCATGGATGAGGTTCCGTTCAAGCGGGTCATCATCAATGGCCTGGTCCGCGACGAGAAGGGCCAGAAGATGAGCAAGTCGAAGGGGAACGTCATCGACCCCCTCGGCATCATCGACGAGCTCGGTGCTGATCCGCTGCGTTTCACCATGGCCATTCTGTCGGGCACGCGCGACATCAAGTTGTCGAAGCAACGCATTGAAGGTTATCGCAACTTCGGCACCAAACTGTGGAACGCGGCGCGCTTCTCGCAGATGAATGAGGCCCGGCGGGTCGAGGGCTTTGATCCGGCGACCGTGGACCAGACCATCAACCGCTGGATCCGCGGCGAACTGACCAAGGCCGAGCGCGGGGTCAGTGAGGCCATCGAGGGCGGCCGTTTCGACGATGCGGCCTCGGCCCTGTATCGCTTCGTCTGGAACGTCTTCTGCGACTGGTATCTGGAACTGGCCAAGCCGGTGTTCATGGGGTCGGACGAGGCCGCCAAGGCCGAGACCCGGGCCATGACGGCCTGGACGCTCGACCAGACCCTGAAGCTGATGCACCCGATCATGCCCTTCATCACCGAAGAGCTGTGGGACAAGCTGGCCGGCGAAGGCGCGGCGCGGCGTGAAGCGACGCTGATCGGGGCGGCGTGGCCGGTGCTGCCGGACGCCTTCATCGACGCAGCGTCGGAGGCCGAGATCGGCTGGCTGGTCGATCTGGTCACCGAAATCCGCCAGCTGAAGGCCGAGATGAATGTGCCCCAGGGGGCCAAGCCCGGCCTGTCCTTCATCGCGCCGGACGCGGTCACCGCGGCCCGGATCGCGCGCCATCGCGACCTGATCCTGACCCTCGGCCGGGTGTCGGACCTGTCGACCGTCGAGTCGGCGGCCGAGGGGGCGGTGACCTTCGTCTCCGGCGGCGCGACGGCGGCGCTGTCGCTGGCGGGCATCATCGATCTGACGGCCGAGCGTGCGCGCCTGACCAAGGAAATCGCCGCGTTCGACAGCGACATCGGCCATTTCAACAAGAAGCTGGGCAATCCGAACTTTGTGGATCGCGCGGCCCCCGAGGTCGTCGACGAACAGCGCCAGAAACTGGCTGAGGCCGAGGCCGGCAAGGCCAAGCTGCAGGCGGCGCTGGCGCGGCTGGACGCGGTGGGGTGAAAACGCGGCTCGACCAGCTGCTCGTCGCCCGCGGACTGGCGGAGAGCCGGGCGCGGGCGAAGGCGGCGATCGAGGCGGGCGGGGTGACGGTCAACGGCGTTCCGGCCAAGGCGGCGTCCCAGGCCGTCGCCGGGGATTCGGTCGTTGACTATGCCGATGCCCACCAGTGGGTGGGCCGCGGTGCCTTGAAGCTGGATCACGCGCTGTCGCTGTGGCCAGTCGTGGTCGAAGCGCGGACGGTGCTTGATGTCGGTGCCTCCACGGGCGGTTTCACCGAGGTCTGTCTGTCCCGCGGCGCCGCGCGGGTGTTCGCCGTGGACGTGGGCTCCGGCCAGCTGCATGCCCGCGTGGCGGCGGACCCGCGGGTGATCAATCTGGAGCAGACCGATGCGCGGGCGCTGACGCCGGGGCTCATCTCCGAACCGCCGCAGCTGATCGTCTGCGACGCCAGCTTCATCGGCCTCGCCAAGGTCTTGCCGGTGGCCCTGTCACTGGCCGCGCCGGACGCGGACCTGGTCACCCTGGTCAAGCCGCAGTTCGAGGCGACCGGGCCCGGCGGGACGAAGAAGGGCGTGGTCAAGGATCCGGCGGCGCAGCAGGCGGCGCTGGCGGCGGTCTGCGACTGGCTGGAAAGCGATGGCTGGTCGGTGCAGGCCACGACGGAGAGTCCCATCACCGGCGGCGACGGGAATGTGGAGTTTCTGCTGTGGGCGAAGCGGCGGGAAGCTGTTGGCTCGGCCGGCGACTGAAGCTGCGTCGTCGGACGCGATGCGTCCTCCTCCGGCACCCAAGCAGCGAGCGCCCCGCGCCGGGCGTTAGCGCCCTCCCAACAAGGAAAAACCCCCGGTGGATTGCTCCACCGGGGGTCTCCGTCACGCCGCCGATCGACAGGGGGGCTGAAAATTAATCGGCGGCGCAATTCTGTCAGCAGGACTGCTGGTAGCGGGTGACCGTGCGGCCGTACTGGTCGCGGCTGTGGACGGCGACGGGGCGGCAGTCGGACTGGTAGCGGTCGTCGGACTGATAAGGCTGGTTCTGGTAGCCACGGTCATCGTAGCGGTCGTCGTAGCCGTAGCTGCCATTGCCCTGGCTGCTGTAGCCGCGGTCCTCGTAGCGATAACGGCCGGAGTCCTGGTAACGGCTGTCATAGCCACGGTCGTCGTACTGGACGTGGCCGCTGTAACCGTCGCTGCAGTTGCGGGCCGAGTCGTTGCCGACGGCCGCGCCGAGCGCGCCGCCGATCACGGCCCCGAGCACACTGCCCTCGGTGCGGCGACCGCGGGCGCCCAGCTGGGAGCCAAGAACAGCGCCGAAGGTCGCGCCGACGGCGACACCGGCCCCCGTACGGCCACGGCGCTCGCTGCGGCAGTTATAGTTTGAGCGGTCGTACGACTGGCCATAGGCGCGGTCATCCCGATCGTCGGGCCGCTGGGTGTAGCCATAGGAAGACGACTGGTCGTAGCCATAGGGCTGGCTGCTGTAGCCGCCGTAGGGTTGGGGCGCGCCCTGGTAGCTGTAGGCCTGGGCCGAGGCGGCAGCGGGGGTCAGCAGCAGGCCGGCCGCGGCGAGGGCGGCGGCGCCGAAGGCGGTCTTGAGGGGCAGACGGGCGAACATCGGCATCATCCTGGCTGAAGGGCGGGCGCCGGAGGTCGACGCCTGTGCTTGTGATGACGATGAATAGGCCCCCGAAACTGAACGGCCTTTGATCGGGCCGTTCATCTTCGTTCAGGTTTCGCCGACGCGTCGGAGTCTGTGGAGGTGGCGCGAAATCTGAGCGCGGACGCAATCGCGTCCGAACCGATTTCGCTCTAGAAGCGGCCGATGACGGAGACGCTGACCATCAGCCGCGTGGGCGGGCAGGGCGACGGGATCGCCGAGACGGCGGCCGGTCCGGTGTTCGTACCCCTGACCCTGCCGGGCGAGGCCGTGCGGGGCGAGGTGCGCGAGGGGCGGCTGGAGGGGGCCGAAATCCTGACCGCCAGCCCGGAACGGATTGCGCCGGTGTCGCCCCACTATGGCGACTGCGGTGGGTGCTCGCTGCAGCACTGGGCAGCCGGACCATATCTCGACTGGAAGCGCGAGCAGGTGCGGCTCGCCCTGGCGCGGGAGCGAATCGAGACCGAGATCGAGGCGACGGTGGCGGTGCCGCCGGGCACGCGCCGGCGACTGGCCCTGCATGCGCGCCGAGGCGAGGACGGGCGGGTCCTGCTGGGGTTCAAGGCGCGCAAGAGCTGGCGGCTGGTCGAGGTGACGGCCTGTCCCGTCGCGGATCCGCGACTGGTGGCGGCCTTTCCGGCGCTGGCCCGGGTGGCGGACGCCTTCCTGGAGCATCCTAAATCGGCCCCGACCCTGCACGTGACCGCGACCCTGACCGGGCTCGATGTCGATGTGACGGGTGTCGAGCGGCGCACGGGCGGCCTGTCGGGCGACGCGCGGATGCGGGCGATCGCGGCGGCGGCGGATGCCGGGCTGGCGCGGCTGAGCCTGGCGGGCGAGGTCCTGATGATGGAGCGGCAGCCGAAGGTGGCCTTCGGGCCGGCGACCGTGCCCCTGCCGCCCGGCGGCTTCCTTCAGGCCGTGCCCGAGGCGGAGGCGGCCATGGTCGCGCGCGCGGTCGAGGCGGTGCGGGGGGCGAAGAAGATCGCGGACCTGTTCTGCGGGGCCGGGACCTTCACCTTCCCGCTGGCGACGGTGGCGCCGGTGCTGGCGGCGGATGGATCGGTGGCGGGGATTGCCGCGCTGAAGGCGGGGATCGGTTCGGGGCCGGGGATGAAGGCGATCACGGCCGAGGCGCGCGACCTGTTCCGGCGCCCATTGGCCCCGTACGATCTCCGCGGCTGCGAGGCCGTGGTGCTGGACCCGCCGCGGGCGGGGGCGCTGGAGCAGACGCGGCAACTGCCGGGGACCAAGGCGTCGGTCGTGGTCGGGGTGTCGTGCAATCCGGTGACCTTCGCCCGCGATGCGCGGGTGCTGATCGATGCCGGTTTCCGGCTGGAGCGGGTCACCCCGGTCGACCAGTTCCTGTGGTCGGCCCATGTGGAGCTGGTGGGAGTGTTCCGGCGATGACCATGAACGACAACCTGCCCGACGAGGATGGCGGCGGTTTCGACGCCGAGGACTGGACGCGCCTGACGCCGTTTGTCGGGGCCGTGGCCACCCTGGATGACGTACAGGCGCGTCGCGCGGTCTTTGCGCTGGGTGACACCGACGATCCGCGTCCCATCGCCATGGACCTGCCGCAGCCGGTAATCTGGTGGGACGATGACGGTGAACAGGCGGCGGTGGCGGTGCAGGCCGAAACCCATCTGGGACCGGACGGCGAGGAGATGGAGGTCCTCGGCCTGATCCTGCCGGACGGCGGCGGTGCCGTGGCGCTGATGGAGGATGTCGATCTGGTCGACGCGACCGACCCGACCTGGCGCGAGCTGGTCACCAACGCCATCGATCCGTCGGCGGCGGAGGACTAGGCGGCCTCGACCTCGCTCAAGGGGAGGGGGGTCGGGAGATCGAACAGGTCCATCTGCTTCTTCATGTCAGCCGGAACCCGGAACTGCGTCTCGTCCAGCGGCACCCGGGTCGTATCGAGGCCGTAGCGTTTGATCGCGGCCTTGAAGCGGGTGGCGATCAGTTCGGCGACCGGGCCGGTCCCCTTCATGCGCTGGGCCCAGTCGGCGTCGTAGTCCTTGCCGCCGCGGGTCTGGCGGATCAGGGACATGACCCGGGCGGCGCGCTCCGGGCGGGCGTCGGCCAGCCATTCGCGGAACAGGTCCTTGATCTCGAGCGGCAGGCGCAGGGTGACGTACATGGCCGAGGTGGCACCCGCCTTGGACGCCGCCTCCAGGACCGATTCCAGTTCATGGTCGTTGAGGCCGGGGATGACCGGGGCGAAGCCGACCATGACCGGGCAACCGGCGTCAGCCAGGCGCGAGATCGCCTCCAGCCGCTTCGCCGGTGTCGAGGCGCGCGGCTCCATGGCGCGGGCCAGACCGCGGTCGAGGGTGGTGATCGAAATGCAGGCCGAGGCCAGGCCGGCCTTGCCCATCGTCCCCAGAATGTCGGCGTCGCGGGCGATCAGCACCGATTTGGTGATGATGCTGAACGGGTGTCTGAATCTCTGCATCACCTCGAGGATCGAGCGGGTGGAGTTCAACTCGCGCTCGACCGGCTGATAGGGGTCGGTGTTGCCGCCTATGTGGATGCGTTTGCAGACGTAGCGGGGCTTTGCGAGCTCCTGCTCCAGCAGACGTGCGGCCTCGGGCTTGAAGAAGAGGCGGCTCTCGAAATCCAGGCCCGGGGATAGGCCCATGTAGGCATGGGACGGACGGGCGTAGCAGTAGATACAGCCATGTTCGCAGCCCTTGTAGGGGTTGATGGACCGGTCGAAACCGATGTCCGGACTGGTGTTCTTTGCGATGATGGTCCGGGCGTGCTCGGGCGTCAGGGTCGTGCGCAGGGGCGCGGCCTCGACATCGTCGCCGGTCCAGCCGTCATCGAAGACTTCCACGGCTTCGGGTTCAAACCGTCCGCTCGCATTCGACCGCGCGCCCCGTCCTTTCGCCGCTTCCGCCATGGACACACCGTAGCGGGAAAAAAGAACAAAGCAAGAACTGTCTGTGTGGGTTCATGCGACGAACCGCGTTCCGGATCCCTTGAACCTTGTTGTCGGTGCCATAACCTGCGGCGAGCCTCGGGCCTCCGCGCCCTGGGGAAGCAGGCGGGGGCGGGTGGAAGGCTCGACCAACACCTGGCCCGACCCGCTCAAGGACGCCTGTGCTATGCCGAACATATTGAGATACGGCCCGGACGAGGCTCAGTTCGGCGAGCTGTATCTGCCGGCGGGTCTGCCGCGAGCGACGATCTGCCTGTTCCACGGCGGGTTCTGGCGGATGCCGTACGACCTCACCCAGATGTCGGCCGTCGCGCGCGACCTCTCGGCCACAGGCTATGTGGTCTGGAACCTTGAGTATCGGCGCATCGGCGCACCCGGGGGCGGGTTCCCCGGCTCTCTTGAGGACGCGGCTTCCGGCATCGATCATCTTGCGGTCCTCGCCGGCCAGTTCGGGCAGGTTGATCTGCGCAGGGTCGTGGCGGTTGGTCACTCGGCGGGTGGGCATCTGGCCCTATGGGCCGCCGGTCGACCGAACGGGCTCCTCCGTCTCGCCGGAGCTGTCGGACTCGCGCCACTCGCTGATCTCGAAAATGCCGATGAACTCGGACTGGGCCGGAATTCGGTGACGGAATTTCTTGATGCTGATGGGGAGGAGAAGCGTCGGCGTTTGCGGGAGGCTTCACCCCGCCATCGTCTGCCTGCCGGAGTGCGCCAGCTGATCCTTCACGGCGACGACGACGAAGCGGTACCGGTCGATTTATCGCGCCGGTACGCCGCCGCGGCGGAGGCCGAGGGCGACGACGTCGATTATGTCGAATTGGTCGGGGGGGACCATATGGCTTTTCTGGACCCTGCCAGCGTAGCTCACGCCGCTCTCAAGACCTGGCTTGATCAGCTGTGGCCGGAGACGGCACCTTTGCCCTGAGGATACGGCAGGCTGGGTGGTGCGGATGAGAGGACTCGAACCTCCACGCCTCGCGGCGCCAGAACCTAAATCTGGTGCGTCTACCAGTTCCGCCACATCCGCCAGGTCCGCTGCAGCGTCTAGGCGAGGCGGGGCGAGGCGGCAACGAAAAAGGCCCGGGATTGCTCCCGGGCCTTTCGTCTTCCGGAGCTGATCGCGAGGATCAGTCCTTCTGATTGTCCACGCCGGAGCCCATGGCTTCGGCAGGCGACGACATGGTGCTGTCCTCGGTGATGTCGATCCCCTTGGCCAGCTTGGAGTGCCAGAAGCCGTAGAGGATGTAGATCACCGCGCCGACCGCGGCATAGGCGCCGAGGATGGTGAGCGGCAGCGGGTTGCCGTCCATGGCGTGCTGGATCATCGGCCAGAAGTTGAAGCCGGCCAGCGCCAGGCAGGACAGGATGCCCAGCACGGCGGTGAAGATGCCACCGGGCACCTTGAACGGACGCTCCATCTCCGGATGCTTGATGCGCAGGAAGATCACGCTCAGGCAGACGATCGAGAAGGCCACGGCCGTCCCCAGCGACACCAGGTCGCCCAGGATCGAGATGGGCAGGAAGGACGCCGCGACGGCGATCAGGATGCCCAGCAGGATGGTGCCGATCCACGGCGTGCGGAACTTCGGATGGATGACGGCGAAGGCTTTCGGGAGAAGGCCGTCACGCGCCATGGTGTAGAAGATCCGCGTCTGGCCGTAGCACAGCACCAGCATGACCGAGGACAGGCCGGTGATGGCACCGACCTTGATCAGGAAGCTGATCAGGTTCAGCGGGCTGCCATCGGGCGTGATGAAGGCCGTGTCGGCCCATTCCAGACCCATGCGGTCGATGGCGACAGCCACCGGCGCCGGGCTGGCCAGTTCGAGGTAGGGGACCACGCCGGTCATGACGGCGGCGACGGCCATATAGATGAGGGTGCAGACGATCAGGGCGCCCAGAATGCCGACGGGGACATCCTTGGAGGGGTTCTTGGCCTCGGCCGCAGCGGTCGAGACCGCCTCGAAGCCGACGTAGGCGAAGAAGATGATCGATGCGCCGCGCAGGATGCCGGTGGCCCCGTATTCACCGAACTTGCCGGTCGTGTTCTCGGGGATGAAGGGCACCCAGTTCTCGGGGTTGATGTACTGGATCCCGACCGCGATGAAGGTCAGCAGCACCACGATCTTGATCATCACGATGACGTTGTTGAGCGAGGCGGACTCGCTGACGCCGAGCACCAGCAGGCTGCAGACCGCGGCGATGCCGATGGCGGCGACCAGGTTGAAGGTGCCGGTCAGCGGGAAGCTGGCGACGCCCGTGTCCGAGGTCACGGCCTGGATCAGCGGCGTGGCCCAGGACGGGCCTTCACCGCCCGCGTACTGGATCATCGGGAACAGGCCATCGGCCACCCCGAAGTCCCGCAGGATGGAGACGACATAGCCGGACCAGCCGACCGCGACGGTCGAGGCGGCGACGCCGTATTCCAGCACCAGCAGCCAGCCCATGATCCAGGCGAAGACCTCGCCCAGGGTGCCGTAGGCATAGGTGTAGGCGGAACCGGACACCGGCATGGTCGAGGCCAGCTCGGCGTAGCAGAGGCCGGCGAGACCGCAGGCGATGCCCGCGACCACGAACGACAGCATGATGGCCGGGCCCGCATGGGCGGCGGCGACCTGGCCGGTCAGCACGAAGATGCCGGCGCCGATGATGGCGCCGATGCCGAGGCTCATCAGGTTGATGGGACCCAGAGACCGCTTCAGCTCGCTCTTGGCGGCTTCCTTCTGGATCTGGGCTACGGATTTCTTGAGGAACAGGCGGTTCCCCTTGGGCCTAAGGCCTTCTGCGGACATAGAGTCTCGCCCCCTGATACACGGCAAGTCCTCCCCGGACCGCCTTCAATGGCGCGGACGCTAGCGGCGCATGGGGCCGCTGGCAACGCGGTTTCCGAACGGTGAACACCGGACGACGCTTTCGTGAAGGGCCACCGAGCGTCTAGAGCCTAGGTCGATGCTGCCGATCCACGCTGTTCTTGAGCCGTTGAAGGCCGCCCTTGCGGCGGGCAATGCCGCCGTGCTCGCCGCGCCGCCCGGAGCCGGCAAGACCACGGTCGTGCCTCTGGCCCTGCTGGATGCGGCCTGGCTGAACGGCGGAAAGATCCTCGTGCTGGAGCCGCGCAGGCTGGCGGCGCGGGCCGCGGCCGAGCGGATGGCGGCCACGCGGGGCGAGGCGACCGGCGATACCGTCGGCTATCGCACGCGTCTGCAGAGCCGGATCGGTCCGAAGACCCGGATCGAGGTGATTACCGAGGGCGTGTTCACGCGGATGATTCTGGACGATCCGGGTCTGGAGGGGGTCGGCGCGGTCCTGTTCGACGAATTCCACGAGCGATCGCTGGACGCCGACCTCGGTCTGGCGCTGGCGCGGGAGACACAGGGACTGCTGCGGGAAGACCTTCGGCTGCTGGTGATGTCGGCGACGCTGGATATCGGCGGTGTGTCGCGGCTCCTCGAGGGCGCGCCGGTGATCGAGGCCGAGAGGCGGATGTTCCCGGTCGAGACGCGTTATGCCGGACGCAATCCGGTGGAGCGGATCGAGGACGCCGTGACGCGGGCCGTGATCCAGGCGCTGGGCGAGGAGGGGGGGTCGCTGCTGGTCTTCCTGCCTGGTCAGGGGGAAATCCACCGCACCGCGCAGCGGCTGGCGGAACGGCTTCGCGATCCGGCGGTGGACGTGGTTCCGCTTTACGGCGCGCTGGACCGGGAGACGCAGGACCGCGCCATCGAACCGGCACCGGCCGGGCGTCGCAAGGTGGTGCTGGCGACCTCGGTGGCCGAGACCAGCCTGACCATCGAAGGGGTGCGGGTGGTCATCGACGGCGGCCTGTCGCGCGTACCGCGGTTTGAGCCGGCCAGCGGCCTGACGCGGCTGGCGACGGTCCGGGTCAGCCGCTCCTCCGCCGAGCAGAGGCGGGGCCGGGCAGGGCGTACCGGGCCGGGCGTGTGTTACCGGCTCTGGGATGAGGCGGCGACGCGGGGACTGGTCCCGCACCAGCGGCCGGAGATTCTGGAGGCGGACCTGACGGGTCTCGCGCTCGATCTGGCGCGGTGGGGTGCGCGGTCGACCGAGGCACTGGCCCTGCTGGACCAACCGCCCGCAGGTGCCTTCGCCGAGGCGCGCAAGGTCCTGACCCGGCTCGGCGCGCTGGATGGGGCGGGGGCGCTGACGGCGCACGGGCGGCGAATGACGCGGATCCCCCTGCCGCCGCGTCTGGCGCATATGGTCGCCGCCGCCAGCGATGCGGGCGATGCGGCGCTCGGCGCACGGATCGCAGCGGTGCTGAGCGAGCCGGGACTGGGCGGGAATGAGGTCGATCTTAGGGACCGGCTGCGCGGTCTGGAACGCGACCGGTCGCCAAGGGCGCGCGACGCCATCAAACTGGCGGATCGATGGGCGCGAGCGGCCGGTGGGGGCCAGAGGCCGGACGCTGAGGGCGAGGCTGACGTCGGTGCGCTTCTGGCCGAGGCCTTTCCCGAGCGGGTGGCGAGGGCGCGGGGCAAGCCGGGCGAGGTGCTGCTGGCGTCGGGGCGGGGCGCCTTCCTCGATCCGACCGACGGTCTGGCGCGCGAGCCGTGGCTGGCGGTGGCGGAGCTGGGTGGCGGCGATGCGCGGGATCGCATCCGGCTGGCGGTTCCGGTCGATCCGGCGGCGCTGGAGGCCCGGATTGAGGTCGAGGACCGACTGGCGCGCGAGCCTTCGGGGCGGATGACGCTGCGCCGCATCCGCCGCATCGGAGCGATCGTGGTGGATGAGAAGGTCGTCGGAACGCCGGACCGGGCGGCGATGACCGCGGCGCTGCGGGCCGAGATCGATCGGGACGGACTGTCTGCCCTGCGCTGGGGCGAGCGGGCGGCGGGGCTGAGGGCGCGACTGGCGTTTCTGGCTGCGCTTGAGGATGGCTGGCCGGATGTGTCGGACGCGGGGCTGACGGCGGAGCGGAAGGTCTGGCTCTGGCCCCTGCTGGATGCGGTGCAGGCGCTGGAGAAGATCGATGACGCTGCGCTGGAGGCAGGGCTGCGGGCGCTGATCCCATGGGACCGCCAGCGCGCGCTGGACGACCTCGCCCCGGCGCGGCTGGCGACCCCGCTGGGGTCGGCGGCCATCGACTACGCCGCTGACGGCGGTCCGCGGGTGGATATCCGGGTGCAGGAACTGTTCGGGACGACCCGCCATCCGACGGTGGGGGGTGGTCGCGTGCCGCTGACGCTGGCGCTGTTGTCTCCCGCACGGCGACCGGTGCAGGTAACGAAGGATCTGCCTGGCTTCTGGGCCGGGAGCTGGGCCGCGGTCCGGAGCGAGATGCGCGGCCGCTATCCCCGGCATCCCTGGCCCGAGGACCCGACCAGGGCGGAGGCGACCAGCCGGGCCAAGCCGCGCGGCACGTGACCCCGCCGACGCCGCTTGCCTTTTGCGCCCAACGCGCCTAGAAGCCCGCCCACTTCACACGCAGGCGTGGCGCTGACGGGGAGAAATCCCGTTTGCTCCGTTCCGAGGGCCAAATGGCCTTTACCCGTCTGCGGCGGATCAATCGGATAAAGGACTTCACCATGGCTCTGCCAGAATTCTCCATGCGTTCGCTGCTCGAAGCCGGCGCGCACTTCGGCCACCAGACGCACCGGTGGAACCCGAAGATGGAGCGCTACATCTTCGGTTCGCGCTCGAACATCCACATCATCGACCTGTCGCAGTCGATCCCGCTGCTGCACCAGGCGCTGGTCGCCGTGCGCGAGGTTGCCGCCAAGGGCGGTCGCGTCCTGTTCGTCGGCACCAAGCGCCAGGCGTCGGATCCGGTGGCTGAAGCCGCCAAGCGCTGCGCCCAGTACTACATGAACAACCGCTGGCTCGGCGGCACCCTGACCAACTGGCGCACCGTGTCGGGCTCGATCGCCCGCCTGCGCGAGCTGGACGCCCTGCTGGAGTCTGGCGGCGAAGGCCGGGTCAAGAAGGAACTGCTGAACCTGCAGCGCGAGCGCGACAAGCTCGAGCTGTCGCTCGGCGGCATCAAGGACATGGGTTCGATCCCGGACATCATCTTCGTGATCGACACCAACAAGGAAGCGATCGCGATCCTCGAAGCCCGCAAGCTGAACATCCCGATCATCGCCATCCTCGACACCAACTCGGACCCGGACGGCATCACCTATCCGATCCCGGGCAACGATGACGCCGCCCGCGCCATCCAGACCTACTGCGACCTGATCGCCGACGCCGTCCTCGACGGCCTGGCCGCCGGCCAGTCGGCCGCCGGTGTCGACCTGGGTGCCGCGGTGAACCCGGACGAGCCCATGCTGCGCGAAGCCAAGGCTCCGAAGGCCGCCAAGGTTGAAGCCGAAGTGGCTCCGGCCGAGGCTGAAGCTGTCGCCGAGGAAATGATCGCCGCCGCCGAGCCGGCCGTTGCCGACGAAGCCGCCCAGGCTGCGACCTCGGAAGCCAACGACGCCGTCGAAACCGAGGAAGCCGCGGTCTAACCGACCCGCTTCCCGACGGCGAAACCAACATACGGCCGGGCCCCTTAACCGGGTCCGGCCGTTCCCGCATACGCATACCCAAGGAGACTACCCATGGCCGAGATCACAGCCGCCCTCGTGATGGAACTGCGCGCCAAGTCCGGCGTCGGCATGATGGACTGCAAGAAGGCGCTCCAGGAAACCGACGGCGACATCAACGCCGCGATCGACTGGCTGCGCGCCAAGGGCCTGTCCAAGGCCGCCAAGAAGGCCGACCGCGTCGCCGCGGAAGGCCTGGTCGCCGTGGCCTCGAAGGAAGTCGGAGCCGGTGAAGTCGGCGCCGCCATCGAGTTCAACGCCGAAACCGACTTCGTCGCCCGCAACGACCTGTTCCAGAACGCCGCCAAGGCTTTCGCCCAGCTGGGTCTCGAGCACGCCACGCTCGAGGGTCTGCACGGCGCCGAGCTGGAAGCCGGCAAGACGGTCCAGGACGAAGTGACCCAGCTGATCGCCACCGTCGGCGAGAACATGCAGCTGCGCCGCGCCGCCCGCCTGTCGGTCGATGAAGGCGTCGTCGCCTCCTACGTCCACAATGCCGTCTCGCCGGGCCTCGGCCGTATCGGCGTGCTGGTCGCCCTGCACGGCGGCGGCGACAAGGCTGCCCTGCGTGAACTGGGCCGCAAGATCGCCATGCACGTGGCGGCGACGGCTCCGCTGTCGCTGAACACGGACGATCTGGACCCGGCCGCGATCGAGAAGGAACGTCAGGTCCTGACCGAAAAGGCCAAGGAAGAAGGCAAGCCGGAAGCCATGATCGCCAAGATCGTGGAAGGCCAGATCAACAAGTTCCAGAAGGACGTCGTGCTGATCAAACAGCCCTTCGTCATGAACCCCGACGTGACCATCGAACAGCTGGTCGCTGACGCGGGCAAGGAACTGGGCGCGCCCGGCCTGCACCTCGCCGGTTTCGTGCGCCTCGCCCTCGGCGAAGGCGTCGAGAAGGTCGAAGGCCCGGACTTCGCCACCGAAGTCGCCCAGATGTCGGGCGGCCAGTAAGGTCTTTTCGAACAACCACTGATGAAGGGGCCGGCGGGAAATCGCCGGCCCCTTTTTCGTTGTGCCGTTTGCGGTTCGTGACGTCTCGGGTCAAATGCGCGTCGATTGATTCAAGGGGTCTGTTCATGAAGCGTCTGCTCGTCGCCGTATCCGCGCTCGCCCTCCTCGCCGCCGTCCCGGCCGCCGCACAGGATCTGGACCGGGTCGCCATCAACGGCATCATCGACCAGGGCCTGAACCACAGCGAGGTCATGCGGACGGCGGCGTATCTGACCGACCGTATCGGCGGGCGGATGACCAATTCGCCCCAGATGCGCCAGGCCGAGCAATGGACCGCCCAGCAGTTCCGCGACTGGGGACTGTCCAACGTCCGTGCGGATCCCTTCGACTTCGGGCGCGGCTGGTCGATTGTCCGTTCCAGCGCCCGCATGATCGCGCCGCGTCCGCTGGATCTGCGCGCCATCCCGATCGCTTGGACGCCGGGCACCAACGGCGTGATCAGCGGCGAGGTGATCGTGGCACCGATGACCACGGCCGCCGACTTCGCGCGCTGGCGCGGCAAGCTGGCCGGCAAGATGGTCCTGGTCTCGCGCCCGAACGCCGGCTCCGAGCCGACCGAAGCGGCCTTCCGTCGTCTGACGGAAGAGGATCTGCGCAACGCCAACACCTACAATATCCCGAACATCACCACGCCGTCGGTGGAGAGCCTGCGCGGCCCGGACTTCGCCCGACAGCTGGATGCCTTCCTGCAGGAAGAGGGTGCCCTGGCCTGGGTGCGGATGTCCCAGCGCGACGGCGGCCTGCTGCACGGCACCGGCTCCGGCTACCGGATGGACGACCAGCGGCTCACGCCGGGCATGGAGCTGGCGGCCGAGGACTACCGACGTCTGGCCCGACTGGCCCTGACCGAGGACGCGAAGCCGACGCTCGAACTGATGAGCGAGGTCCGCTTCCATGAGGAAGACACCAACGCCTACAACATCCTGGCCGACATCCCCGGGACGGACCGGTCCGGCGAATACGTCATGGCGGGTGCCCACCTCGACAGCTGGGTCGCCTCCGACGGGGCGGTCGACAACGCCGCCGGCAGCGCCGTGGTGATGGAGGCTGCGCGCATCCTCAAGGCGCTGGGTGTGCGTCCCAAGCGGACCATCCGCTTCGCCCTGTGGAGCGGGGAAGAGCAGGGGCTGTGGGGCTCGCTGGCCTATGTCGACCGCTATCTGGCCACGCGTGCACCGCTCGGCGACGCCCAGCTGGATGCCCTGCCGAACGGACGGACCTGGCGCCAGCGCTGGCCGGTCCAGCCGCGCGAGGGCCACGGCGATCTGGTCGCCTATTTCAACCTCGACAACGGCTCAGGCAAGATCCGCGGCATCAACGCCGAGGGCAATGTCGCCGCCGCCCCGGTGTTCCAGGAGTGGCTGGCCCCGTTCAACGCCATGGGGGCCACGACGGTGTCGATGCGGACCTCGGGCAGCACCGACCACGTCTATATGCAGACGGTCGGCGTCCCGGGCTTCCAGTTCATCCAGGACCCGCTCGATTACGGTGCCCGTCTGCACCACACCTCGATCGACAGCTATGACCACATGCGCGCCGAGGACCTGCGTCAGGCCGCCGTCATCATGGCCGCCTTCCTGCTGAACGCCGCCAACAGCGACGAGCCCCTGCCGCGGATGCCGGTTCCCAGCCGGCCGTCGCCGACGGATCCGTTCGCCTTCCCCGCCAACTGAGGTCCCGACCGGCCCGGTTCGTGATCCACGCCGGGCCGGCGTGACGGCGCGTTGACTTCAGTCCTTTCGCGACGACCTCCTCCCGGAGCGCGACGGAACGGTGGCCTGCGCGCCCAGACTCCGCGGCTTCATCGACGCGACCCCTTCGCGACGAACGGGGCGACGGATCGTGACACCTCTCAATGGCGGCTGGACCATCATCGACGCGGAGGCCGGCGTCTGGATCCGCGAATACAGCTTCGACGGCCGGGCGACGGCGAACTGTCTGGTTGCCCGGATGGCCGACGAAAACCTGCTGGTCATCAGCCCGGCCTGCAACATGACCGAGGCGGCCTTCCAGACCCTTCAACATCTGGGGCATGTCGGGGCGATCGTGGCCAACAATGGCCTGCACCATCTCGGGCTGGCCGAATGGACCGCCCGCTTCCCCGAGGCCAGCGTCCATGCGCCGGGCGCGGCCATGGCGCGGATCCGCGAGCGATCGCCGGGACTCGCGGCCATCCAGCCTTTCGAGAGGCTGGGCGGGCGACTTCGTGGCCGGATTCATCTTATCGAGGCCCCCTTCACCCGTATCGGGGAGTCCGTCGCGGCCATTCGTATGGGGCGTGGCTGGGTCTGGTACGCATCCGACCTGCTGGTGAACCTTGAGCGTATCGAGGCTCCGCTGCCCGTCCGGCTGTTGTTCCGGATGAGCCGCAGCGGTCCCGGCTATCGCATCTTCAACCTCGCCATGAAGCGGACGACACGGGATCGCACCGCTGTCCTGTCATGGCTGTCCGGCGAGCTGACGCGGCGGCCGCCGACGGTCATCGTGCCCGCGCACGGGCGTGTTCTCGACCATCCGGGGCTCTATCGTCAGACCCAGGACATGATCTCGGACGCGCTTCGCCGGCGCTGACGCCAGCCGCGACAAAGCAACCACCTTCTCCGACGTCGCGGGACGGGCTAAGGGCTGATGATGATCGGAAGACTGAATCACGTCGGCGTCGCCACGCCATCCATCGAGGCCAGCGTCGCGATGTATCTCGACATGCTCGGTGCCACGAAGGCGCATGAACCGTTCGACCTGCCGGCCCAGGGGGTGCGGGTCTGTTTCGTCGACCTGCCCAATGCCCAGATCGAACTGATCGAACCGCTGGGCGACGACAGCCCGATCCATGGCTTCCTCGCGAAGAACCCCAGGGGCGGGCAGCATCACGTCTGTTTCGAGGTCGAGGACATCCTGGCCGCGCGGGACGCCCTGCGGGCCAGGGGCGCGACGATCCTCGGCACGGGCGAGCCGCGCATCGGCGCGCACGGGACGCCGATCATCTTCGTCCATCCGAAGGACATGGGCGGGGTCCTGGTCGAACTGATGGAAACGCCGAAAGCCAATCACGAGAACGGAGCGCACTGATGCCGATCGGTTGGGTCACCATGCTGGGCGTCTACATCATCTGCTGGTGGACGGTCCTGTTCGCCGTCCTGCCGCTGGGAACGTCCCAGGAACGGCACGAAGTCCCGACCGACGGGGGCCAGTGGGGTGCGCCCGAGAAGCCGGATCTGAAGCGCAAATTCATCACCACGACCTGGGTCTCGGCCTTGCTGTGGCTGCTGGTGATGGTGCTGGTCTACATCGGCTGGATGCCGCTGCCGGACCTGGCACCGCCGGTTCCCTGAGGCCCTGATGACCGAACGCCTGTTCCTGCTCAATCCCGGCTGGACCGACGACCAGGGCGGGCCTTGGTACTGCCCGGCCGGTGCCATCGTCGAAGGTGTGCTGGCGTTCCATCCGGCGCTCCGCGACCAGCTGGAGATCGTCTATCTCGATCACCCGCGTCCGCGGCCGCCGGTGATCGATCTGGTCGGCGAGGACCACCAGAGCTGCCCGATCCTGGTGCTGGACGGGACCTTCGACTGGCCGGAAGCGGCGACCTCGGCGACGACCGGCCGGCGCTTCCTGCAGGACGAGGCCATCATCCCCTATCTGGCCGCCCGCTACGGGATTGCGCGACCGCATCCCTGAGCGGTTCTGATCAGGAGTCCGGGATGCTGGCGCGCTGTCGCTTCCGCATCGCCAACTTCCCGATCTCGGACGCGTTCCAGCCCAGCAGCAGGATCAGGAAAACCAGCATCACGATGCGGTGGGTCATGGCGATCAGTCCGGGCCCTTCCTGATTCAGGATCACCTTCAGTGCATCGATCCGCAGGTAGACCTCGTTCACGCCGCCGCCGATCAGCATGTAGTAGGTCAGGATCATGCAGCTGAGGTGGACGTGCTTCCACGCGACATGCCGACGGATCATCCGCGCCGCCCCCCAACCCGCCGCCATAAGCACCAGGGTGACGACGGCCAGCACGTGGGGGAAAAAGAACACGCCAAGCTGGTAGATACCGAGTGCCGTCAGGTTCAGTACCAACATTGAGGCCAGATAGGCCCGCCCTAGCTGTTGATGCCGACGGGTGCCTTTTGGCGTCGCGAAGATGAAGGCACCGGCCGCGAGAGCGACGAGACAGGCCAGGCTATGCATCCAGCCGAGCGGAACAAGATCCAGGGTCATGGCGATCACAGGCCCAGTGCGACGGGTATGACGGCGCCGGCGGCGGATATGGTCAGGAGCGCGTCGGAAAGGTTCGGGGGACCCATGACGCCACGCGCGCCCCGGCTGAAACCCCAGGGCTCGGCCGGGGCGCCCATCATGTTGAATCTCATCCGGCCGTTAGAATCCAAGTCCTGAAACGCTGAGACGGCGTAGCGGCCGGGCGGAACGTCTGCGAACCGAACCACCATGTTGCCCGGCGTGGGCGTGACCCGGACGCGGCGCGCGCACTGGGTTAGCCCTTCGGCTTCTGCACAAAGTTGAACCAGCATATGCCCGCCGGCTCGCACGCCGGTCAGGCGGACCTCGACCGGACCGGCGATGGCGAGAGTGGGAAGGGCTGCGGCGAGCGACGCGACGGCGAGGGAAAGCAGCTTCATCTGTAATTCCACGGTAACACGTTCCAAGTACTTTATATATTAAAGTTCAAGAGTGCGAGACTGTCAAATCGCGCCGCCATCGCGTTGCCAAGGTTCGTCGGCACGGGCTAGAGCAGAGGCCTCCCGAACAAGGACTGCTCCATGCGCCTGTCGCGCTATTTCCTGCCCACGCTCAAAGAGGCGCCTTCGGACGCCCAGATCGTTTCACACCAGCTGATGCTGCGCGCCGGCCTGATCAAACAGGAGGCCGCGGGCATCTATGCCTGGCTGCCGCTGGGGCTGCGGGTGCTGAACCGGATCGAGCAGATTGTGCGCGAGGAGCAGGAGCGGGCAGGGGCCGTCGAGCTGCTGATGCCAACCCTGCAACTGGCGGACCTGTGGCGCGAGAGCGGGCGGTATGACGCCTACGGCCCGGAGATGCTGCGCATCACCGACCGGCACGAGCGCGAGCTGCTGTACGGGCCCACCAATGAGGAGATGATCACCGACATCTTCCGGGGCTTTGTGAAGAGCTACAAGGCGCTGCCGCTCAACCTTTTCCACATCCAGTGGAAGTTCCGCGACGAGCGCCGGCCGCGCTTCGGCGTGATGCGCGGGCGCGAGTTCCTGATGAAGGACGCCTACAGCTTCGACATCGACGAGGCCTCGGCCCGCAAGGCCTACAACCGGATGTTCGTGGCCTATCTGAACACCTTCGCCCGGATGGGGCTGAAGGCCGTGCCGATGCGCGCTGACACCGGGCCGATCGGCGGCGATCTGAGCCACGAGTTCATCGTCCTGGCTGACACCGGCGAGAGCCAGGTGTTCTGCGACCGCAAGCTCGTTGAGATGCCGGCGCCGGGCGCGGGCGTGGACTGGGACGACCTGCAGGCCATCGTCGACGAGCGGACGGGTCTCTATGCCGCCACCGAGGAGATGCACGACGCCGGCCAGTTCGAAGGCCAGACGGCCGAGGCCGACCGCCTGACGGCGCGCGGCATCGAGGTCGGACATATCTTCTATTTCGGCACCAAATATTCGGCGCCGATGAAGGCCAGGGTCGCGGGGCCGGACGGCAAGGACACCGAGGTCCACATGGGCAGCTACGGCGTCGGGGTGTCGCGCCTGCTGGGTGCCATCATCGAGGCCAGCCATGACGAGGGCGGCATCATCTGGCCGGACTCGGTGGCACCGTTCGACGTGGTCGTCATCAATCTGCGCGTCAATGACGATGCTGTCTGCGCGGCCTGCGAGGAGGCCGTGGCCAAGCTGGAGGCGCTCGGCAAGGACGTGCTCTATGACGACACCGACGAGCGGCCGGGCGGGAAATTCGCCACCGCCGACCTGATCGGCATCCCGTGGCAGCTGACGATCGGCCCCAAGGGCGTGGCCGAGGGTCTGGTCGAGCTGAAGCGCCGGGCGACCGGTGAGAAGGTCTCGATCCCGCTGGACGAGGCGCTGGCGAAGGTGCGCGGATGACGGATGTTCCGGCGGCCCTGAAGCCGACGAAGCCCGCGGGGCCGTTCTCGGCCTGGGAGTTCGAACTGGCGCTGCGCTATCTGCGCGCCCGGCGGAAAGAGGGCGGCATCGCCCTGATCGCCATCATCTCCTATGTCGCGATCGCCCTGGCGGTCATGGCCCTGATCATCGTCATGAGCATCATGGCCGGGTTCCGGAACGAGCTGCTGGACCGGATGCTGTCCTTCAACGGCCATATGTACGTCCAGGGCCAGGTGCTGGTTGATCCCGACCGGGAGGCTGCGGTCACGCGTATCGCCGCCGTTCCCGGCGTGGTCAGCGTCTCGCCCCTGACCGAGAACCAGGCGCTGGTGCGGGCTGCGGGCCAGACGACCGGCGCCGTCGTGCGCGGCATTCGTCCGCAGGACCTGGACTCCATGTCCTATGTGTTCGACAGCCTGACGCCGGCGGCGCGACGCGCCTTCGGCGAGGGTGCCTATGGCGGCGACAATATCCTGATCGGCAAGGCACTCGCCGAGAGCATGGGTCTGCGTATCGGCGATCCGATCACCCTGTATTCGCCCACCGGCGCGGACAGCGCCTTTGGCAATCTCGGGGGCCTTGAGAAGACCTATCGCGTGGGCGGGGTGTTCACCTCGGGCACGGCCGATTTCGACCGCGCCTTCCTGTTCATGCCGCTGGAACAGGCCCAGCTCTTCTTCGGCAAGGAGGGCGTCTGGGACGTCATCGAGCTGAAGGTGGCCGAGCCCGACCAGGTGGGCGAACTGCATGCCGCGGTGCGCGAAGCCTCGGGCCGCAGCGCCATCGTCAGCGACTGGCGCGACCGTCTGGCCGCCTTCTGGGGCGCGCTCAAGGTCGAGCGGGTGGCGATGAGCATCATCCTCGGCCTCGTCGTCGCCATCGCCGCCCTCAACATCATCTCCGGCATCGTCATGCTGGTGAAGAACAAGACCCGCGACATCGCCATCCTGCGCACGGTCGGGGCCAGCCAGTCGTCGATGCTGCGCATCTTCTTCATCGCCGGTGCCGCGATCGGTGTGGCGGGGACGGTCACCGGCCTGGTGCTGGGCCTGGTGTTCTGCCTGAACATCGGGGCGATCCAGCATTTCCTCGAGTGGGTCCTCGGCGTCCAGCTGTTCAATGCCGACGTCTATATGCTCGACTCCATCCCGGCCGAGGTCGACGCCATGGATGTGGTCTGGGTGACGCTCTGGTCCGTCTTCATGTCCTGCGTGGCCAGTCTGCTGCCGTCGTGGCGCGCCGCGAAAATGGATCCGGTTGAGGCGCTTCGTTATGAGTAGGCCTGTTCTGTCCGTTCGCGGGGTCACCCGCACCTATGACACCGCCTCGGGTGGCCTGACGGTGCTCAAGGGCGTTGATCTCGACGTCATGCCCGGCGAGGTCGTGGGACTGATCGGGCCGTCGGGCTCGGGCAAGTCCTCCTTGCTCCACGCCGCCGGCCTGCTGGAACGGCCGACCTCGGGCGAGATCCGCATCGACGGTGCCGATGTCGGCGGTCTCGACGAGCGGGCGCGGACCCATATCCGCCTCGCCAGCATCGGCTTCGTCTACCAGTTCCACCATCTGCTGGCCGAGTTCGACGCGCGGGACAACGTGGCCCTGCCGCTTCGTATCGCCGGTGTCGGCCAGGCCCAGGCCCGCGAGCGGGCCGGCGAAGTGCTGACCGCCCTCGGCCTTGGCGAGCGCCTGACCCACCAGCCCGCCCAGTTGTCCGGCGGGGAGCAGCAGCGGGTCGCCGTGGCCCGCGCCCTGGCCAACCGTCCGCGTCTGCTGCTGGCCGACGAGCCGACGGGGAACCTTGACCCCGCCACCAGCCAGAGCGTGTTCGAGGCCCTGCAACGGCTGGTCAAGGACACGGGCGTCGCCGCCCTGATTGCCACCCACAATATGGAGCTGGCCGGGCATATGGACCGGGTCTTCGCCCTGAAGGACGGCCATCTGGAAGAACGGCCGGCGGAGAGCCACGCCTACTGAGCCGGGCGTGCTACGGTCATTCCATGACTGACGCTATCGAGGCCCATCTGACCCTGGCGCGCGACGCTGCCGCCGAGGGCAGGGCCGGGGACGCGCGCAATTCCTGGGCCCGCGCCGCGGCCCTGAGCCGTGAGAGCGGGGCACCGCTGCTGCAGGCCCATGCACTGCGGCACCTGTCAGACCTCGACCGCGAGGCCGATCATCTCGAACAGGCGCTCGCCCACGCCGAGCAGGCGTCGGCGCTTTATTCCGCCAACGGGCAGGGGGCGTCGGTCGACATGGCTAATGCCCTGCGGCTCAAGGCGCTGGCGCTCGACAGTCTGCGGCGCGCGAAGCCGGCGCAGGCCGCCTGGAGGGCGGCGCGCGATGTTTATGTCGCTGCGGACGTCGAGACCGGTGTGGCGGAATGCAATGTCCGGCTGGACGCTGACGCCGTAGGCTGAGCCCTTCCCCCGGAGGGGAAGGGTCCTGAACCCTATTTCTTGCCGGGAGGCGTGGTGAAGGGCGAGCTGCTGCCGACCGAGACGGACGGCTTGGGCTTTCGGCCTTGGGTTTGCGGACTTCCTTGTTGCTCTTGACTTGACCCTTGGCCATGGCCGGAACTCCTGCGCCGCCTGCCGCCAGGAAGGCGGCCGTCCGAAGCACAGTCGGCATCATACACGCCCGCCGGATGTGAGGAACGCATCGAAGGGCGCCGGACGTCGGCTTTGCAGATTCAGGCCAGCCAGTCGGGCTGTCGCGGCGCGGCGCTTCCGGTCAGCGCCGCTGTGATGCAGTCCGACAGACTGCCCAGGCGCACCGCCCGGCCGCTTAGCCCGGGGCCGTAATGGGCGTATTTTCCGGAATTGGTCATCACGGTCCGGGTCACGGGCGGAAAGACCGGCTCCGAAATCGAACACCAGCAGATATCAGGAATGACCTGCACGCCGGAGGCCCGGAGGCGCGCCAGAAGGCCTTCGGCGGCGGCCTGGCCGATCACCTCCCGTCCAGCCGTGACAATCACTTGGGTCAGGGGATGCCGCCGTCGGCCCGCCAGACCTTCCGCCAGGTCCCGGCATTCCCGGAGCGAGGCATGCGGGCTGCCGATCGCCACCAGTTCAACAGCGGCCGGTCCGCCATTCAGCTGGGCCCAGGCGGCGCGCAAGTCGTCCCGGGTGATGGAGGCCTGGTCCGCATCCGCAGCCGCCGCACCGTCCGCCTCGGGCGTCACACCCTCGATATGCAGCATCGGCGAGGCCGAGGTGGTGCCGAAGGCGGCGCACAGGGCCTTCAGATCGTCGCGTGAGGGCTGCCCGGAGGCCAGTCCACGCAGCAGCGGAATCCGGTCGGGAGCCCGCTGACCCGCCAGATAGCCGATCAGCGGCCAGAACCCGTCGTCGACCCCCTCGGGCAGATCGACATCAATGATCCGCCGGGCCTTGCGCGCCGCATCGAGGTAGACCCCGGCAAGCGGCGTCCGCCCGGTCAGGGCGATGCACAGGTCGAGGAAGTCAGGGTGTTTCGCCGTCCGCGCGCCCAGCACGGAGTTGGCATAGATCACCGCATTGGACTCCGACCAGGCGATCACCTCATCGGCCTCCGGTGCCGTGTCCAGCAGATAGGGCGCGCAGGTGAAGCTGGGGCGGCAGCCCATCCGGACATAGGCGTCCGCCAACCGTTGCGCGGGCAGGCCGAAATCGGGCGAAACGCCCTGGGCCCGCCAGTTCTGCCGATCGACCGAAATCGCGTTCATCGTCGTGGGGATGCGGACCGTCCCGCCCAGGTCCGCCATCGCTTCGGCAAAGACCAGATTGGCGGGACTGGCATAGATGCAGCCGTCGATATGGCCCTGCGACACGTCGACCAGACGTGTGGCCCCCTGATTGGCCGCCATCGCGCAGAGGATGCGCATGGCCTGGGCCGCGGCTTCGCCCGCGTCGCCGTACAGCATCGCCCGGTCGGCCTCGGAGAGCTCCAGCGCGCTCGTCAGCGGTGGGGAGAGGGACAGCCGCAGACCGCCCGCCTCAAGCCCGTCAGGCCCGATGCGCGCCTCGGCCTCGCGCGCCAGCAGGCTGAACGGCCCGGGCGCGAGGCGCAGGACCGGCAGCGAGGCACCGAACATCCCTTCAGCGACGAGGGCCCCGAGGGTCAGCACATCCTCGGCCTCGCGGAAGACCAGGGCCGCGGGGCCGCGTCCGCTCAGCACCAGGTCCAGCAGCACACCACTGCCGGTGCAGGAACCGCGGCTCGACGGCATGACCAGAACCTTGCCCGTCAGGCACTGGCCGTGAAGCGGGTGGTGCACATCGATGATCAGTCCGGTGGCGGGATCGACACCGCCCCAGAAGCTCAGCGGTTCGTCGGTCGCCAGGATGCTACCGACGGCGCTGCCCCGAAGGATGAATCGCCCCTGAGCGGCTTCTTGGGTCATGGCGGCACGAAGCCATGGGGGCGGAGGGCAGGCAAGGGCGTTTCGGTCGGGTCGGTCCGACGCTGCGGGCACCCCTTGACGTGAACAAAGCCGCAACATAGAACATAGGCAGAACACGCAATCTGGGGACAAGATCATGGCGCGTTGGATGAGGGATATGCTGTCGCTTGCGTCGTGCGGCGGCTTCGTTTGGATGGCGTGGCAGGCGGCCTTCCTGATTTCGTGAGTCGGGGATGGGCCAGCTCAAAGAGGGTCTGGCCATCTCAACCGCCGCTACAGCCGCGCAATTCATCCACCTGAGGGTCCGCTCGGCCTATTCGCTGCTGGAAGGCGCGATCAAGGCGGGGAAGGTCGCGACCCTGACGGCGGATGCGGGCATGCCGGCGGTGGGTGTGGCGGACCGGGCCAATCTGTTCGGGGCGCTGGAGTTTTCCGAGGCGGCGAAGGGATCAGGCGTTCAGCCGATCGTGGCCTGCGCCCTGCCGGTGACCGGCATCGGTGGCAAGATCAACGAACGCTGGGCCCGCGTCCCGACCGTGGTGTTGGCCGTCCAGAATGAAGCCGGCTGGCTGAACCTTTGCGCCCTGTCTTCGTCGGCCTTCCTTGATGCGGGGTCGATGGATGAACCGAGCGTCCCTTGGTCGATGGTGGCGGAGCGGTCTGAAGGTCTGATCCTGCTGTCCGGCGGGCCAGACGGGCCGGTTGATCCCCTGTTCGTGCAGGGCAAGCCGGCGGAGGCCAATGCCGCGCTCGACGAGATGGCGCGGGTATTCGGCGACCGGCTCTATATCGAGCTGCAACGCCACGGCCTCGCCGGCGAGCGGCAGGCGGAGCGGGGGCTGGTCGAATGGGCCTACGCCCATGACGTCCCCCTGGTTGCCACCAATGACGTCCACTACGCCAAGGCCGCCCAGGCGAAGTCGCACGACGCCCTGATGTGCATCGCGGACGGTGCCTTCACCGGACAGGAAGACCGTCGCCGCGTCACGGGAGAACACTGGTTCAAGCCGGCGGCGGCCATGCGGGAGCTGTTCAGCGACCTGCCCGAAGCCTGCGATACGACGGTGGAGATCGCCCGCCGCTGCGCCTTCCTGGTTCCCACGCGGGCACCCATCCTGCCGCGGTTCGAGGCCGGGGCCGGGCGGACCGAGCCCGAGGAGCTGATGCATCAGGCCCGTGAAGGGCTGAAGGCCCGGCTGCTGGCCGTGACCCCCGCCGCGCCGGAGTCTGAATACTGGACCCGCCTCGAGTGGGAGGTCGGGATCATCCAGCAGATGGGCTTCCCCGGCTATTTCCTGATCGTGTCGGACTTCATCAAATGGGCCAAGAACCACGGCATTCCCGTGGGCCCGGGGCGGGGCTCGGGTGCGGGTTCGCTGGTCGCCTGGGCCCTGACCATCACCGATCTCGACCCGTTGCGGTTCGGCCTGCTGTTCGAGCGGTTCCTGAACCCCGAGCGGGTCTCCATGCCCGACTTCGACATCGACTTCTGCCAGGAGCGGCGGGAAGAGGTGATCGACTACGTCCAGGACCGCTACGGCAAGGACCGGGTGGCCCAGATCATCACCTTCGGCACCCTGCAGGCGCGGGCCGTGCTGCGCGACGTCGGCCGGGTGCTGCAGATGCCGCTGGGACAGGTGGACCGGCTGGCCAAGATGGTGCCGGCCAACCCCGCCAATCCGGTGACCCTGGCCCAGGCCATCGAGATCGAGCCGCGGCTCAAGGAGGCGCGCGATTCCGAGGCGGCGGTGCGCACCCTGCTGGATACGGCGCTGGAGCTGGAGGGGCTGTATCGTAACGCCTCGACCCACGCCGCCGGCATCGTCATCGGCGACCGGCCCCTGACCGAACTGGTGCCCCTGTACCAGGATCCCCGTTCGACCATCCCGGCCAGCCAGTTCAACATGAAATGGGTCGAGGCCGCCGGTCTGGTGAAGTTCGACTTCCTCGGCCTGAAGACCCTGACCGTGCTCGACCGCGCCCGGATCTATCTGGAGCGGCGCGGCGCGGCGGTCGACTGGAACAGCCTGCCGCTGGACGACCCGAAGACCTATGAGCTGATGGCCTCGGGCCAGACGGTCGGGGTGTTCCAGCTGGAATCCCAGGGCATGCGCGACACCCTGCGCAAGATGCGGTGTGGCTCCATCGAGGAAATCACCGCCCTGATCTCGCTCTACCGGCCCGGGCCGATGGAGATGATCGACACCTATATCGACCGGAAATTCGGCCGGCAGGACGTCGACTGCCTGCACCCGTCCCTGGTCGATGTCCTGACCGAGACCTATGGCGTCATCATCTACCAGGAGCAGGTGATGAAGATCGCCCAGGTCCTGGCCGGCTATTCGCTGGGCGAGGCCGATCTTCTGCGCCGGGCCATGGGCAAGAAGAAGAAGGAGGAGATGGACTTCCAGCGCGCGCGCTTCGTGGCGGGAGCCTCGGAGAAGGGCGTGTCGGAGGAACAGTCCGGCTTTATCTTCGATCTGGTGGCCAAATTCGCCGGCTACGGTTTCAACAAGTCGCACGCCGCCGCCTATGCGCTGATCAGTTTCCAGACCGGCTGGCTGAAGGCCAACCACCCCGTCGAATTCATGGCCGCGTCCATGTCTCTCGATCTCAGCAACACCGACAAACTCGCTGTCTTCTATCAGGATTGCCGTCGCTTCGAGGTGCCCATCAAGGGCCCGGACGTGAACCGGTCCTCGGCCGATTTCGACGTGGCCTGGGACGATGGAAAGGGCGCCGTTCTCTACGCGCTGGGTGCCATCCGCAACGTCGGGCTGGAGGCGATGAAGCATCTGGTCGAGGTGCGCGAGACCGGCGGGCGGTTCACCGACATCTTCGACTTCCTGGAACGGGTCGATCCGCGCAGCGTCAACAAGCGGGCGCTGGAGAACCTCGCCCGCGCCGGGGCCTTCGACAGTTTCCACTCCAACCGACGCCAGCTGGTCGAACAGGCCGACACCCTGATGGCCTATTGCCAGAGCGTGGCCGCCGAGCGGGCCTCATCGCAGGTGTCCCTGTTCGGCGGCGACCAGGCCGGGGCGGCGCGGCCGCGGCTGAGGCCGGTCGAGCCCTGGGTCGGGCCTGAGAAGCTGGACCAGGAACTGGCGGCCGTCGGTTTCTATCTGTCGGGCCACCCGCTGGAGGACATGGCCCCGGCACTGAAGCGCAAGCGCGTCACCTTCGTCGCCGAGGCCACGGCCCTGGCCGAAAGCGGTCACGAGGCCTTCCTGATGGCCGGCGTCGTCCGCCGCCGTCAGGAGCGGGCCAGTGCCAAGTCCGGCGAGAAATTCGCCTTCGTCACCTTCTCGGATCCGACCGGCGAGTTCGAATGCCTGTTCCCGCCCGAACAGCTGCGCAAATGCCGCGAGGTGCTGGAGGTCGGGGCCTCGATCATGGTGCGGGTGCGGGCCAAGTCGGCGGACGGTGAGGTACGCTTCTTCGGCGATGACGCCAGCCGGCTGGACACGCTGATTGACGATGGGGCCATGGGTTTGCGGATCCATGTCTCGGCCCGGGGTGTCGATCCGGAGGCCCTGAAGTCGCGGCTCGAACGGGCGCGGGCGCAGGGCAAGGGCGGGGAGGTGTCGTTGATCGCCTCACTGGACGGCCGGCGCGAGGTCGAGCTGAAACTGCCGGGCCGCTACCGGCTGGACGGTGCCCTGCGCGGGGCGCTGAAATCGGCGCCGGGTGTGGTGCTGCTCGAGGATGCCTGAAGGCTGTGTGGGGTTGGCGGGCCCGGTGCCCGTCGCTCACTCGGGTCGCGGTCTGAACGTTTCGCGCGGCGTCCCGTCGACGGCATAGAGCCGCTCGGTCGGCAGTTTGATGACCAGGCCTGAGTTCGGCAGCCGGTGATCGTAGATGGCACCGAGCAGCCCGGCCATCCGGTCGCCGACGACATGCGCGCCCAGGGCCTCCATGCCGACGGCCAGGCCCTCGCCCATACTGCCGGTCCAGCGGCCGACCCGGACGGTGAGTGAGCCCCGGTAGCGTTTGCCGGGCCGGGGCAGGACCTGTTCGATCCACTGGCGCGGCACGCCGGTCTCGCGGGCCTCGGCGGGCAGGTTGTGGACCTGGTAGGCGGTGGGCGCATCCACAAACCAGCCCATGACCGCGCGGGCGATCACGGTATTGCCGCCACTGGCGGTGTCGGTGAGATCGAGCACAACGGGCTGGCCGGGTCGGGCGGTGGCCATGGCGGCGTCAAAGGCGGCGACGGTCTCATCCCCGCCGAGCGAGTCATTGAACCGGATCACCAGCGCGCCGTCGGCCTCATGGACGGAGACCGGCGGCCGCGCGCCGGGGCCGGCGGCGTAGAGGTTGGGCAGGGTCAGGCGGCGTTCGATCCCCGAGGCGTCGCGCAGGGTCAGGTCACGCGGCCGGTCGCGGCGGCCCGCGGCCAGAACACGGGCGGCGTAGCCGGCACGGTCTCCGGTCGGTTCAAGGCCCAGCTCGGCCCAGAAGGCGGCGACGGCGTCGGCGGCAGGGGTTTCGCCGATGGCCAGAAGACGGTCACCGGGGCGGATGCCGGCCCCGGCCGCAGGCGATCCCTCGCGCACGGCAGTGATCTTCCAGGTGCCGCCCTCCGGCTCGATCCAGAGATCGGAATAGCTGGGCACGAGGCCCCAGCTGTCGGCGAAGGAGGCACCGGTAATGGCGTGATGGTCGGCCAGGGCCGCGATGGCGTGTTCGGCGTATCGCAGCAGCGAGCGACGGTCCGCGACCGCGCCGGCCTCGGCGCGCAGGGCGGGGCTCATCGGCATCGCGCCGTCGGGGAAGCGGTCCAGATAGGCGTACTGGCTGTTGATCAGACCTTCGATCGAAAGTGCGTCCTCGCGGAAGGCCTCGGCCGTCGGTTCAGACCGCTGTGCCTGGGCGTGCACCGGTAAGGCGCCGCAGCCGAGGACGAGCAGCAGGGTCAGCAAGGTACGCATGGTAAGTCCCGGATGTGAGCGGCCGAGGCTGGCCCGCGCAACGGCGAGCGGCAAGTTAATCCGCCGTCATCCGGGGTCGGGATCAGGCCTTGTCGGTCACCGCATAGACCATGATGCCGGTGGCCACGGCGAGGTTGAGGCTGTCGGCCCGGCCGCGCATGGGAATTTTCACATTGACGTCGCAGGCCGCGGCGAGCGTGTCGGTAAGGCCGGCCTGTTCATTGCCCATCAGGATCAGGGCCGGATAGGCGATGGCAGCGTCGTGGTGGCCGACCGTGGCGTCCAGCCGGGTGCCGATGACGCTGCCAGGCCACATCTGGCGCCAGGCGATGAACTCTGCCGGCGTGGCGCGGGCGATGGCGACGGCGAAGACCGACCCCATGGTGGCCCGCACGGCCTCGACGGAGAAGGGATCGACGCAGTCGCCGATCAGGATGACGCCGCCGCAGCCGGCCGCGTCAGCGGTGCGGATGATGGTGCCCAGATTGCCGGGATCGCGGACCTGCTCCAGCGCCACCCAGGCCGGGGCCGAGGCGGGCTGGATCGCGGACAGGGGTGTGTAGACCTGGTCGAACACGCCCAGCACCGTCTGCGGATTGTCGCGACGGCTGATCTTCTCGAGGATGGCGTGGGTGACGACCACGACCTCACCCCCGGCGGCGCGGGTCGCCTCGCGGGCGCGCTCAAGAATGGGATGCGGCCGGGCGTCCTCGCCGACCAGCAACAGGCGCGGTGCGCGTTGCTGGTCAAGGGCTTCACCGATGAACTTCAGACCTTCGGCGAGGAACTGACCCGTCGCCTCGCGCTCCTTGCGCATGTGCAGGGCGCGGACGTTCTTGACCGTGTCATTGGTCAGGGAGGTGATGAGGCGGTCGCTCATGCCGACCAGCGCGCGAAGAAGCTGAGGCCGATGGCGCGGCCGTCCGGGCCGTCCTCGGCCAGGGCCAGTTCGCCCCAGTCGATCACGCCGCCCCGGTCAGCCGTCGCCTCCGCCATCAGATGGGCCAGCGACAGGCCGGAGACGCGGGCGGCATAGGCGTTCAGCAACAGGAAGGAGGCGTCGTCCGACAGCAGGGCGGCGCAGTCCTTCAGCAGGGCGGGCATGTCCTCAAACAGCCGCCAGACCTCACCGGTCGGGCCGCGCCCGTATTTCGGCGGGTCCAGGATGATACCGTCATATTTCGAGCCGCGCCGGACCTCGCGGGCGACGTATTTGCGCGCATCCTCGACGATCCAGCGGATCGGGCGGTCGGCCATACCGGACAGTTCGGCGTTTTCGCGGGCCCAGGCGACCGACTTCTTGGAGGCGTCGACGTGGGTCACCTCCGCGCCGGCCGCCGCGCAGGCCAGGCTGGCCACGCCGGTGTAGCCGAACAGGTTCAGGATCCGGGGCTTGTTCAGTCGCCGGATCCGCCCGTCCAGCCACTCCCAGTTGGCGGCCTGCTCGGGGAAGAAGGCGAGGTGGCGGAAGGGGGTGAAACGGCTGGTGAAGCGCACGTCGCGCCAAGCCAGGGGGAAGCTGTCGATCGGATTGCCCGCGAACCGCCAGCGACCCGTCTCGTCCTCATCCGTCGGATCGAAGACCGCGTCGGCGGCGTCGAAGGCGGCGGGATCGCGCGGCGACCAGAAGCACTGGGGCTCGGGGCGGACCACGGTGTGGCGGCCGTAGCGCTCGAGCTTGCGCCCGCCGCCGCTGTCCAGCAGGGCGTAGTCCGCCCAGGCGCGGGTGACGAGGGTCTCAGGCGACGGGTTGAGGCGCGGTGGCATGACCCGCTGATAGGCGGAGAGGCGCTGTCGCGTCCAGCATGTCGTGTGTTTCGCCGTCGGCGGCAGCGGACGATTCCGCGTCGGCGGCCGGGTCGCGCCGATGCGGGGTCTTGTCCCAGGCGAAGGGGTCGAGCACCAGACGCCATGCCGCGTGGGCAAAGGCGAGCGACAGCAGGGCCCAGTAGGCGGGTGCCCGGATCATGTCCCCGGCGTCATAGGGCGCTCCGGCCCGCCTTGCCCCGATGGCGCAGGACAGCCATGCGGAGGCCGTGCCGAGCACCAGGACGCAGAGCGCCAGGACCGGCGTGTCGGGCGGCAGGCCGGCCATGACGGATACCAGCACCGTCGCCGCGACCCAGGCGAGGGTCAGGCCATGGATGGCCGCCGAAACAAGGCCGGCGCCAAGGGTCATGGCCAGCGCCAGCATGCCCCGCCAGCCCAGTCTCCATGGCCTGCGGGTGTGGACACCCCAAGTCTGGAGATAGCCCTTCAGCCAGCGGGTCCTTTGCGGCAGCCAGTGCGCCAATCCCCCGGGCGGTGCCTCCCAGGTCGGGTGCGCCATCACCCCCAGGGTCCAGCCCCGGCTCCAGAGACGGAAGCCCAGATCGGCATCCTCGGTCACATTCCACGCATCCCAGCCGCCGACGGCGCGAAGGACATCGACGCGGAAATGGTTGCTGGTGCCGCCGAGCGGGAAGGGCAGGCGCAGCCACGCCATGCCGGGGAGGATGGTCTCGAACAGACCCGCATATTCAGCGGCGAATTGACGGTCGATGAAGCGGGATCCAGCGTTGACCGGCGCGCGGATCCGAAGCGGCGCCTGCAGGCAGGCCAGACGGCCATCGCGGTCGTCAGCGAACCTTGCGGCGGCCTCCCGAAGCTGGGCGGGATGGGGCGCATCCTCGGCGTCATAGACCGTCAGGAGCGCGCCCGTGGCGTGGGTCAGGGCGAAGTTCAGGGCGCGCGGTTTGGTCTGGGGTTTGCCGGGCGGGGTCACCAGCACGTCCAGCCAGTCCGGACGGGGCGCGGCCAGGGCGGCGGCGATCGTTTCATGGTCGTGGGCTTCCAGCACCAGAAAGCCCTGAAGCCGGTCGGGCGGATAGTCGATGCGTGAGAGGCGTTCGACCAGCTGGCCGACGATGTCGGCTTCATCATGCAAGGCCGCCAGCACGGTGTAGCGTGGCCAGATCGCCGGGATCGGCGCTTCGGGCGGAGGCGCGGCGCTGAGCAGAATGAGGACAACGCGCCAGATCGCGACGGTCAGGAAGGCGAGCGCCGCGACGACAACGAGTCCGTCGGAGAATCCCCCGGGCCAAAACCTGAGCGCGAGCGCTACCGCCGCCGCCAGGGCCGCAAGGCAGAGGATCTGAACGGGTGCAAAGTCCCGCATGGACGCGCTCTGGTCGAGCGGCGGTCCGTATCGCGCGGCGTCGCGCCGGCGATCTTCCAGGTCGCTGAGCTGCACTCTCTCCACTACCAAGGGTTACCTTGGCGATTCGCGCGCTGCAAGCGATTGGCGTGGGGCGGGGAATGTCGCTATTCAGGACCCCGACGTCCGGAGCCGCCCGCGTGACTGTTGCCGCCACCCCTCTCAACCTGCGTTCCCAGCGCAAGCCCAAGGGCGAGGGCCATGCCCGCCGCGCGGAAATCCTCGCCGCAGCGGAACGCATCTTCGTCGAGCACGGCTATGAGGGGGCGACGATCCGCAAGATCGCGGACGAGGTTGGCCTGTCCTCGACCGCGCTCTACATGCATTTCGCCGAGAAGGGCGAGATCCTGCACGAGATCTGCCGGCAGGCCTTTGCGGCCCTGCTGGAGATGAACCAGTCGATCGTGGCCGAGCCCGGCGGGCCCGAGGAGCGGCTGCGGCGGATGCTCCGCGCCTATGTCGAGTTCGGCTTCGCCAATCCGAACGCCTACCGGCTGATCTATATGACCCGTCCGGTTGAGCTTCAGCACGGTGCCCTGTCCGCGGCGCAGGAACTGGGCGGCGGCCTCTACCGGTCGTTCGAAGCCGTGGTCCAGGACGCCGAGGCGGCCGGGTTGCTGCGGGGCGATGCGCCGACGACGGCGCAGGCGCTGTGGGCCGGGTGCCACGGGGTGGTGTCGCTGGTGATCACAAAGCCGTATTTCGACTGGGTCGAGCGCGACACCCTGGTCACGACCCTGCTGGACGGTTTGTTCGCGGGCCTGCTGAAGCCGTGAGGCGGCTGGCGGGGACGCTGGCCGGACTGGTGCTGCTCGGAGCCGGTGTTGCCGAGGCCCGGCCGTTGCGGGTCATGGCGCTGGACCAGTGCGCCGACCAGTATGTGCTGGCGCTGCGGCCGGACGCTGAACTGGCCCTTTCGCCCCGCGCCGATGACCCTGATGCCTGGCTGCGGGACGCGGCCGCTGGACGGCGGCGGGTGCGGCCTACGCTTGAGGCGGCGATCGCCTTCCGGCCCGATGTGGTCGTCCGCTACTGGGGCGGGGAGCCGCGTCTTCTGGCCCGTCTTGAAGCGACCGGTGTGCGCGTCGTGACGATCGAGGATGCAACCGATTTCAACGGCGTAAGGGCGGATATTCGCACGGTCGCGCAAGGACTGGGCGTGCCGGAACGGGGCGAGGCCCTGACGGCGCGGATGGATGCGAGGCTGCGCGCGGCCGCCCGTGGAGCATCGGCCCCCAGGCCGTCGGCCCTGTATCTGACCGCGGGAGGCTTCACCGCGGGCAAAGGTACGCTGGTGGACGCCATTCTGGCCGCAGCCGGGTTCGCCAATGCGGCCCCCGGGCCGTTCTTCGGGCCGGTCAGCGTGGAGCGGATCGCCCTCTATCCGCCCGCCCGGTTCGTGTTGGGCTTCTTCGATCAGGTGCGAGGCGACTGGCGTGGCCCGGGGCGGCACCCGGTCGTGCAGAGGGCGGCCCGGGGCAAGGTGTCTGCGAGACTGCCGGCAGCGGCCCTGACCTGTCCTGCCTGGTTCGCGGCCGATGCGGCGGCGATGCTGAAGGCCGGATCATGACGCGGCCCTCCCGGCTGACGCTGGTCCTGGCCGGCCTGATCCTGGCGGCGTCTGCGTTGGGAATCCTGCTGGGCGAGACCGTTTTCGACATGGCGCAGATAAGCCAGGCCTTTGCCGATCCGGGCTCGGGTCCGGCGGAGGTGTTGTGGCAGGTGCGGGCGCCGCGGGTGGCGACGGCCCTGATGGTCGGCGCGGCGCTGGGCCTGTCGGGGGCGGTGATGCAGGGGTTGTTGCGCAATCCGCTGGCCGATCCGGGCGTGCTGGGCGTGTCGGCTTCGGCGGCGCTGGCGGCGGCGGCGGCGATCGTGCTCGGGGCGGCTGCGGCACCGGGGGCGGTGGAGGTCTCGGCGCTTCTGGGGGCCGGGCTGGCGGGTGGCCTGCTGATCCTGTTCTCGGCGCGGGTGCGGTCGCCGGAGGCGCTGATCCTTTTCGGCGTGGCGGTGTCGAGTTTTGCCGGCGCGGCGACCGCCCTGATCTTCAACCTGTCGCCGTCGCCGATCGCCGCGGCGGAGGTGATGAACTGGCTGCTGGGCTCGGTGCAGAACCGTAGCTGGATCGATGTGGCCTGGGTCACGCCGGCGGTCCTGTTAGCCGGTGCGCTGGCGGCGCTGGCGGCACCGGGGCTGCGGATGCTCAGTCTCGGCGAGGAGACAGCGCGGACCTCGGGCCTGCCGATGGCGCGGCTCCGACTGCTGGCCCTGCTGGCCACGGCCCTGGCCACGGGTGCCGCTGTGGCGGTCGCGGGCGTGATCGGCTTTGTCGGTCTCGCGGCCCCCCATCTGGTGCGAAGCGCGGTGCGGGGGGATCCCGGACGGCTGCTGTTGCCGTCCGCGCTGGCGGGTGGGCTGATGCTGGTGGTCGCGGACCTGCTGGCGCGGATGACCCCGACCGATCAGGAACTGAAGCTCGGCGTGTTCACCGCCCTGGTCGGTGCGCCCCTGTTCGCGATGATCGCCTGGCGGGCGGCGCGGGAGTGGCGGCTGTGACGGCCTTCCTGACCATGTGGGACGCGGACGCCCGTATCGGCGGACGCACCGTGCTGGATGGCGCCGACGTGCTGGTGGAAGCGGGCCAGCTGGTGGCCGTCGTCGGCCCGAACGGGGCCGGCAAGTCCAGCCTGATCCGGGCGTTTGCCGGACTGCTGCCGCTGACCGGGGGTGTCGTGCGTCTGCAAGGGGACGACGTGACCACCCTGTCGCTGCGAGCCCGGGCGGCCCGCGTATCCTATCTGCCGCAGGAGGGGCGGATCGCCTGGAACCTGCCCGCGGTCGAGGTCGCCGCCTTGGGCGTGCCCTTCCTGTCGGGCGCGGAGGCCATGACCGCAGCGCGCGCGGCGCTGGATGAGGTCGAGGCCGGACATCTGGCCGACCGCGGCGTGGCCGAGATGTCAGGCGGCGAGCGGGCGAGGGTGCTGCTGGCGCGGGCCCTGGCGGCCCATGCGCCGGCGCTGCTGGCCGATGAGCCGACCGCGGGCCTGGATCCGGACGCGCAGCTCATGGTGCTGGAGCGGCTGAAGGCGCGGGCGGCGGCGGGGCAGGCGGTGCTGGTCAGCCTTCACGATCTGGGCCTTGCGGCGCGGTTCGCGGACAGGGTGGTGGTGATGAATGCCGGACAGGTTGAGGCCCACGCCGCGCCGCTGGAGGCGCTGACGCCCGAGGTCATGGCACGGGTCTTCGGACTGGCGGCGCGTTGGGTCGAGGGTCCTGATGGGCCCTTGCTTTCAAGCGGCCGCTATTCCGACGGCTCGCCCTCGGGCACCCGGACCGCGTCCTCGCCAGCATAGGTGTAGGGCGCGGGACCCGCGGGGGCACCGCGGCGCAGGTCCTGGGACAGGGTCAAGGGAGCCGAACCGCCGTTCAAGCGCGCGCGATAAACCTGCATGTTTTCCATGACTCGCATCATATAGTTGCGAGTCTCTGTGAACGGCGCGCACTCGATGAAGTCGACGGGATCGACCGTCGCGCCGCGCGGGTCGCCGCAACGCGCGACCCATTGCGGCGGGCGTCCGGGTCCGGCGTTGTAGGCGATGGTCGTCAGCAGCATCGAGCCGCCGAAATCGCTGGTCAGGTCCCCGAGGTGGTAGCTGCCCAGCGTCATGTTGAAGTCGGCGTCGTACAGCCGCTCATCCGAATAGGGCAGGCCCAGCTGACGGGCGACCGAGCGACCCGTGGCCGGGATGAACTGCATCATGCCCCGGGCATTGGCATGGGACCGGGCGCGAGGATCGAAACTGGATTCCTGACGCGTGATGGCGAGGGTGAACTCGACCGGTGCTGCGCCGGCGACCGCAGGCGGCAGGCGGACGGGGTACTGCCGCTCGGGAATCAGGAAGCCGCGCTGGCTGGCGGCGCGGCCCACCATCATGGCGGTGAAGCCTTCACCGTAGTTGCGCGACAGATCCATCAGCAGGGCCAGGCCGGCGGGACCCGGCAGGTCATCGTCCAGCTGGAAGGCAAAGACGCGGAACAGGCTCATCTCGCCGGTCTCGCCGAGGATCCGCATGGCGCGGACCACCTCATTGTTGTCGAAGGCGGCGACGGCGGCGGCGGTCGGGACCGGATCGGCGGGCAGGTTGATCGTGGTCAGCCCGGCCTTTTCAGCGGCCAGCTGGCCGTAGAAGGTCTGGATGTGGCGGGCACCGTCCCGATAGTGCTGGATGGCGGCCGGGGTATTGCCCTGGGCCTCGGCGGCGCGGCCCAGCCAGTAGAGGGCGCGACCCTGGGTGATCGGGGTCGAGGACATCTGGCGCAGGGCCTCAAAATGCCGCGTCGCCCGAACCGGGTCGTTCAGCTTCACCAGCGCTGCCCAGCCGGCGAAGAACTCGGCATCGACCTTGCGTTCGCCGGCGGGGAAGCCGTGGCCGGCCATGGCGTCATAGGCGGCCTGGCCGTTGCGGCGCTCCAGCGCGTCGAGGAAATAGTTGCGGCGCTCGCTCCACAGGGTGTTCTGGCCCTCGGTGTGCGACGGCGCGGCGGGCAGGGCGGCCAGAAGGGCGAAGCCTTCGGACTGGCGGTTCTGCGAGCGGAGGATGCGCACGCGTTCGAGGGCGACGGCCGGGTCCAGCGCCTGGGTCGGGCTGAGGTTGGCGACGATGGCGTCCGGGCTGTAGGCGGTGCGCAGGGCCATGACCACGTTGGCGACGGCCTGGCGGTCGGACGGGACCAGCGGAATCATGGCGCGGGTCGCCGGACCGTGCGGCCCGAGCAGGAGCATGTTCAGCCGGGCCGTGTGATCGGCCTGGGTCAGGCTGGAGCCCCAGCGGGTCAGGATGCGGGTCTGGGTCGCGTCGTCGAAGGAGCGGGTCCGCCACCAGTCGGTGATCAGGCGGCGGGCCTCATCGGACCGGCCGCGCTGTTCCAGCGCATCGGCGAGGGCGAGGGCCCCCTGGATGGTGGTCGGTCCGCTGCGCGCGAACAGGTTGATGGCGGCGTCCGGCCCGGCATAGGCGCGGTCCAGAGCCCGCTCGGCGGCGGCATTGCGGCTGTCGGCGCGGGGCCAGCCGGCGAAGGCGCTGCGGGCGGCTATGAGGTCGCTGACCGGCATCTGGTCGGCAGACGTGTCCAGCAGGGCCCATTCGACCAGCTTGCGGGCGACCGGGTCGCCGATCTGTGAAGCGGCGGCGCGGGCGCCGGAAATGTCGCGCGAACGGGCTGCGGCCAGGCCTTGGCGGAAGAGCGCCGTGTCCTGATCGTTCAGCACGCGCGGCTGGTTGCTGGCAGGACCCGTGGACGCCACGGCGCTGTACGGCACTTCCTGGGGCAGCAGGGTTTCAGGCGCGGGGGCGAGCAGGGCCAGGACGGCCGCAAGGCTGGTAGCGATCATTGCCTGTCCGATCTCCATGCGTCGCGGTTGCGGTCGGGCGACCGGCAACCTACCCTCCAACGCTTAATATCCGGCGACTGTCGCCCCGATTTTCCACGCAGGACCATCTGTCTCAATGACCGCCCCCTTGTTCAAGGGCGTGATCACCGCCCTGATCACACCACTTCGTGACGGAAAGGTGGACGAAGCCGCCTTCACGCAGCTTCTGGAACGCCAGATCGCCGCCGGCATCCACGGCGTCGTGCCGATGGGCACGACGGGCGAGAGCGCCTCGCTGTCGCTCGACGAGCACAAGCGGGTGGTGGAGCTGTGCGTTCAGGTCGCGGCCGGGCGCACCCGCGTGATCGCCGGCGCCGGATCGTCGGCGACCGAAAAGTCGATCGAGCTGGCCCGGTTCGCCAAGACCGTCGGCGCCGACGGGGCCCTGATCGTCACCCCCTATTACAACCGGCCCTCGCAGGCGGGACTGGCGCTGCATTTCGAGGCGATCGCCGAGGCGGTCCAGCTGCCGGTGCTGCTGTACAATGTGCCCGGGCGGACGGGCGTGGATATGTCGAACGAGACGGTGGCGCGGCTGGCGGCCCATCCGAACATCGTCGGCATCAAGGACGCCACCGGCGACCTGTCGCGGGTCAGCTGGATGCGGGCCAATATCGGCGGCCAGTTTGACCTGATCTCGGGCGATGATCCCAGCTACCTCGGCTACCACGCCCAGGGCGGCGTGGGCGTGATCTCGGTGACGTCCAATGTTGCGCCGGAGGCCATGGTGGCCCTGCATGAGGCCGCGGCGGCGGGCGACTACGCCACGGCGCGCGACTGGCAGGACCGGCTGATCGGCCTGCACAAGGCGCTGTTCCTCGATAACTCGCCGGCGCCGACCAAGTACGCCCTGTCGCGCCTGCAGCTGTGCGGCGAGGAGATGCGTCTGCCCCTGTCCCTGACGTCCGATGCGGTGAAGCCAGCCATCGACCGCGCCATGGCGGATGCGGGCCTGGGCTGATGGCGTCCACAGCCCCCAAGATGAAGATCATCGCCGAGAACCGGCGAGCGAAATTCGACTATTTCCTCGAGGACTATGTCGAGGCCGGCATCATGCTGCTCGGCACCGAGATCAAGGCGCTGCGCGACGGCCGGGCCAATATCGCCGAGAGCTATGCGGCGGTGGAGGGGCGCGAGATCGTGCTCGTGAACGCCGACATCCCGCCCTACAAACAGGCCAACCGCTTCAACCACGAGCCGCGCCGGCACCGGAAGCTGCTGCTGCACCGCAAGCAGATCGACAAGCTGATCGGCGCCGTCCAGCGCGACGGCCAGACCATCATTCCGGTCAAGCTGTACCTGAACGAGGCGGGCAAGGCGAAGATCGAGATCGCCCTGGCCAAGGGCAAGAAGCTGCACGACAAGCGCGAGGCGACAGCCCAGCGCGACTGGCAGCGGGACAAGGCCCGGCTGATGAAGGACCGGGGGTAGATCAGCCCAGCGGCTGGCCCAGGTCGATCATCGGCTGGGCGTCGATGACGCCGGGGGGCGGGGCGGTCATATAGGCTTCGTACCCGCCGGGACCGACCGAGGGCTGGCTCCATTGCTGGATCACCATGCCCATGACGGCGATCAGGCCCGCCATCAGCAGCGCCCACAGTGCCGTCTTCCGTTCCTGAGGTGAAAAGACCCCGTTCGACCTACGCATCACAGCCCTCCAAAGCTGTTCGATCAACGCCAGGTACGCAGCACTGTTCCTCGAGGATGAGGCTACACCCGGTGCCCGCTGATTCGCGTGGCAGGAGAGCCACACTCGCCCGTTTGGAGAGCGGTGTTCGGTCAGGATTCGATGATTTCGCGGGCGCGAAGGAAGATGGCCTCGAACATGGCCGGGGTGAGCCGGCCGGTGTTCGTGTTGAGCCGGGAGCAGTGATAGCTGTTCAGGATCACATAGCCGCCCAGCGAAGCCTCGACGCCGTGGCCGGGCGGGGCCGCGGAGCCGGACAGGCCCAGCGCCTTCAGCACATTGCGGCGCGAGACGTCGCCGAGGGTGACGATGACCTTGAGCCTTGGCAGGGCGGCCAGCCGGGCGGTCAGGAACGGACGGCAGGTGGCCTCCTCGACGGGCAGGGGCTTGTTGCCGGGCGGGGCGCAGCGGACGGCGTTGGTGATCATGCAGTCGACGAGCTGGAGCGTGTCGTCGGGCCGGGCCTCGTACTGGCCGGTGGCGAAGCCCGTCTTCAGCAGGGTCTCGTAGAGAATCACCCCGGCACCATCGCCGGTGAAGGGCCGGCCCGTGCGGTTGGCGCCGGTGCGGCCGGGGGCGAGACCCGCGACCAGCAGGCGCGCGTCGGGGTCGCCGAAGGAGGGGGCGGGGCCGTTGAACCAGCCGGGGTTCTGCCGCTGGTTCTCTCGCCGGTACTCCACCAGACGGGGGCAGAGCGGGCAGTCGCGGGGCGGTTCGGAGGGTGTGGTCGGCAAGGCGGGCGAATCCTTCGGCGAGGGGCGGGCGCGCATGTCCTCATTGGTGTATTACGCAGGGATGGAGAAGCCCGGCTCGCAGCAGAAAGCGCCGCCGCCCGTTCCGTTCGACGGCGCGGCCGGGCTGGACGACGCCATTGTGGTGGCGCTGGGCTGCAATGACTGCGGGGCCTGGCGCGACTGCCGCGAGGCGCTGGAGGCGGCGCTGGCGCGGTTCAGGGCCGAGGGGATTGATGTGGTGGCGCGGTCGTCCTGGTGGCGTTCGGCGGCCTGGCCCGATCCGACGGATCCGCCGTTCCTGAACGGAGTGGTGATCGTCCATACGGCGCATGACCCGCACCAACTGATGGCGGCGCTGGGCCGGATCGAGGAGGCGTTCGGGCGTCAGCGCGGCGCGGCCAATGCGCCGCGGACCCTGGACCTCGATCTGATCGCCTATGGCCGGACGACCGGAGACCTCGACGGCCTGATCCTGCCGCACCCGCGTGCGGCCGTGCGCAGGTTCGTCATGGGCCCGCTGGCGGAGATCGCGCCGGGGTGGATGCATCCCGGGGGGGGGACGGCGAAGGCGCTGGCCGGGTCGGCTTCGATCGGAAAAGACGCGGCACCGCTGGGTTGACGCCTCATTCCCGCCCATGCGGCGTTGCACAATTGAGGCTGACCCTATAGTTTGTGCGGTTCTCCCCCCGCGCCCGAGGATATTCATGGCTCGCGTCACTGTCGAAGACTGCATCGAGAAGGTGCCGAACCGGTTCGGCCTGGTCCTGCTGGCGGGCAACCGCGCCCGCGCGATCGCCAACGGCGCGCCCCTGACCCTCGATCGGGACAACGACAAGAACCCCGTCGTGGCCCTGCGCGAACTGGCCGACTCGACCGTCGTGCCGGACGAGCTGCGCGAGACCGTCATCGTTGCCCTGCAGCGCGTCGACGAGCGCACCGAAGCCGAGGACGAGGCCGAAATCGTGGGCCTGCTGGCTGAACCCCAGCACATGAACATGGCCGAGGCCGAGCTGATCCGCGCGCTGCAAAGCGACCGCGACGGCGGCCAGGAGGAACGCTACTGACGGCGGATCCCGCCAACGGTATCACCATCCTGCCGGCGCGGCAGCCCGCGCCGACGCCCGAACCCGCCAATCTGAACGATCCCGGCGGCCCGCGTCCTCACGTGGATCCGGAACCCCATCCCCGCTCGAGGGTGCTTCGCCAGTTCGAACTGGTCGAGGCGGTGCGCGCCTACGATCCCACCGCGGACGAGGCACTGCTGAACCGCGCCTATGTCTATGCGATGAAGATGCACGGCTCGCAGCTGCGGGCCTCGGGCGATCCCTATTTCGCCCATCCGATCCAGGTCGCAGGCATCCTGACCGACTACCGGCTCGATACCGCCACCATCGTCACCGCCCTGCTGCACGATGTGGTCGAGGACACCTCTGCCACGCGCGACGACATCGCCGAACGCTTCGGTGAGGAGGTGGCCTCGCTGGTCGAGGGGGTGACCAAGCTGTCGCGGCTGGAGCTTCAGGCCGAGCACACGCGCCAGGCCGAGAACCTGCGCAAATTCATTCTCGCCATCTCCAAGGACGTGCGCGTCCTGCTGGTGAAGCTGGCCGACCGTCTGCACAACATGCGGACGCTGAAGCATGTGAAGCCCGAGAAGCGCGAGCGCATCAGCCGCGAAACGCTTGAGGTCTATGCGCCGCTGGGCCGGTCGATCGGTATCCATTCGATCGCGTCCGAGCTGGAAGAGCTGGCGTTCGAGCATCTGAACCCGACCGCCCGCACCGCCATCGAGCGGCGGCTGGAAGCACTGAAGCTGGAACACGGCCGCGCCATCGACGGGGTCTCCCGCGAGGTCGAACGCGTGCTGGAGGAGGCCGGGGTCCGGGCCAAGGTGTTCGGCCGGCAGAAGACGCCCTATTCGATCTGGCGCAAGCTGCAGCGCAAATCGGTGGGTTTCTCGTCCCTGTCCGACATCTACGGCTTCCGCGTCATCGTCGAGGCCGAGGACGACTGCTACCGCGCGCTCGGGGTGATCCACCGCGCCTGGCCAATGGTGCCCGAGCGGTTCAAGGACTTCATCTCCACGCCCAAGTCCAACAACTACCGTTCGCTGCACACGACCGTGGTCGGGCCGTCGGGGCTGCGCATCGAGATGCAGATCCGGACCGAGCCGATGGACCGGGTCGCCGAGGACGGGGTGGCGGCGCACTGGGCCTACAAGAACAAATCCTATGGCTTCGACAAGGAGGCCATGGAGCAGGACGGCGGACGCGATCCGCTGCAGAACCTGCGCCATCTGGTGCAGGTCATCGAACACGGCGAGGGCGGCGAGGACTGGGTCGAGCACGCCAAGCTGGAGATGTATCTCGAGCAGGTGTTCGTGTTCACGCCCAAGGGTTCGCTGATCACCCTGCCGCGCGGCGGCATGCCGCTGGACTTCGCCTATGCCGTCCACACCGAGGTCGGCGACACGGCGGTCGGGGTCAAGATCAACGGCGAGCTCAAGCCGATGCGGACCCAGCTGCAGAACGGCGACGTGGTCGAGATCGTGCGCGGTGCCAAGCGGGAAATTCCCGTCGACTGGCGCTCCCTGACCATCACGGGCCGGGCGCGGTCGGCGATCCGCCGGCATATCCGGACCTCGGAACGGGGTGAGTTCCAGAAGCTGGGCCGGGCCACGCTCGACCAGACCCTGTCGCGTGCGGGCAAGTCCCTGGCCGAGGTGTCGCTGAAGGCGATGCTGGAAACCTTCGCCTTCGCTTCGGAGGAAGACCTGTACGAGGCCATCGGGCGCGGTCGGGTGTCGGCGGCCAAGGTCGGCGAGACCCTGTTCCCGGCGCTGAAAGGGCGGCTTAAGGCCGGCCCGGACCGCAAACGCATCGGCGATGATCAGGCGCGGCTGTTTGTGCGCGGCGGCGGACTGACGCCGGGCATCAGCGTCCATTTCGGCCACTGCTGTTCGCCTGTTCCCGGCGACCGGATCGTGGGCATCCTCGAGCCCGAGGAGGGGCTGACCGTCCACACCATCGACTGCCAGAAGCTGGCCGACTACGCCGATGACGACTCGGTGTGGCAGGACCTGCAATGGACGCCGCAGGCGGAGCAGGGGGCTGTGGCGTCCGCGCGCATCCGGGCCACGATCAAGAACGCGCCCGGCGTGCTGGGCCAGGTGGCCACGATCATCGGCGAGGCCGGCGGCAACATCCTGAATCTGGTCATGAGCCACCGGCAGCAGGACTTCTTCGATGTCGACATCGACATGGAGGTCGAGGACGCCAAACACGCCACGGCCATCATGGCCGCTCTGCGGACCAACCCCTCGGTGGATACGGTCGAGCGGGCGAGGGGGTGAGCGAGGCACCGGGAAGCCCGGACAACGCGGATCAGATGGCCTCGGCCTCCTACCGCCTTGCGGCCCTCGATCCGGACTTCATCCTCGGCGATTCGATGCGCGGCGTGCGCTTCCTGATGGAGTACGCCAAGGCCGAGGAGGCCCTGCGCACCTGGGGCGTGAGATCGACCATCGTGGTCTTCGGCAGCGCCCGGATCGGTGAGACCGGGGCCGGCCAGCACGCGCGCTGGTACGCCGAGGCCCGCGCGTTCGGGCGGCTGGCCTCCGAGCGGGGTGGCGCGCTTCGGGATACGCCTGGCCAGCCGAGAGACAATGTCATCGCCACCGGGGGCGGCCCCGGCGTGATGGGCGCCGCCAACCGCGGGGCGCACGACGTCGGCGCGCCGTCGATCGGCTTCAACATCACCCTGCCGCACGAGCAGGAACCCAACGGCTGGTCCACGCCCGAGCTGACCTTCCGCTTTCACTATTTCGCCATGCGCAAGATGCATTTCGCGATGCGGGCCAATGCGCTGGTGGTCTTTCCGGGCGGCTTCGGCACCTTCGACGAACTGTTCGAGATCCTGACCCTGCGCCAGACCGGGAAATCGCCGCCGATCCCCATCGTCCTCTTCGACGAGGCCTGGTGGCGCTCGGTGATCAATTTCGACGTCCTGATCGCGCACGGGATGATCGCCGCCGACGATCTCCGCCTGTTCCGTTTTGCCGAGGACGCCGATGGAATCTGGCAAACCCTGCTGGCCGCCGGCCTGAAGCCGGGCGAAAGCCTAGAATGACGCAGGTGAGCGGCTTCTGTTGCGGCCACGGCTGAGCTAGACACCACGCCATGACCTCAGACGACGTACTCGACGAATTCCGTGGTGCCGGCGCCCTGCGCGAAGGCCATTTCGTGCTGTCCTCGGGACTGCACAGCCCCGTGTTCCTGCAGAAGAACCTGGTGTTCATGGACACGGCGCGTTGCGCCCGCCTGTGCAAGGCGCTGGCGGAAAAGATCACGGCGGCGGTCGGCCCCGTCGACGTGGCCATCTCGCCCGCCGTGGGCGGCATCATTCCGGGCTATGAGACCGCGCGCTGGCTCGGCGTGCCGTCGATGTATGTCGAGCGCGAGGGCGGCACTTTCAAATTGCGCCGCGGCTTCCATGTCGAGCCCGGGCAGAAGGTCGTGATGGTCGAGGACATCGTCACCACAGGGCTGAGTTCGCGCGAATGCATCGCGGCCATCGAGGCGGCTGGCGGAACGGTCGTGGCGGCGGCCTGTATCGTCGATCGCTCGGGCGGACGGGCCGATGTCGGCGTGCCGCTGGTGGCGCTGGCGACGCTCGACGTGCCCGCATACCCCGCCGACGCCCTGCCGCCCGAACTGGCCGCCCTGCCGGTTGAGGACCCCGGCAGCCGCCGGCTGGCGAGCAAGGGTTAGGCGCATGACCGCTCCGGTACGCCTTGGCGTCAATATCGACCACGTCGCCACGGTGCGGAATGCGCGCGGCGGGGTGCATCCCGATCCCGTTCGGGCCGCGCGCGAGGCCCTGGCGGCCGGCGCCGACGGCATCACCGCCCACCTGCGAGAAGACCGGCGCCACATCACTGACCCGGACATCGAGGCCCTCAGCCTGCTGTGCGCCGAGGCCGGGCGGCCGCTGAACCTCGAGATGGCTGTCACCGACGAAATGCTGGCCATCGCCCTGAGGCACAGGCCGCACGCCGCCTGTCTGGTGCCGGAGCGGCGCGAGGAGGTCACGACCGAGGGCGGGCTGGCCGTCGCGGGGCATGAGACGCGCATTGCACCGGTGGCCAGGGCGCTTTCCGACGCCGGGATACGGGTGTCCCTGTTTATCGAGCCGACCTCCGAACAGGTCGACGCCGCCCATGCGGTGGGCGCGCAGGTGGTGGAGTTCCATACCGGCCGCTACTGCCATCTGTCCGGCGATGACCGGGCGGTGGAGTTCGAGCGGCTGCAGTCGGCAGCGACGCGGGCCTTCGATCTGGGCCTCGAGGTCCACGCCGGGCACGGCCTCGACTACGTGACGGCCGCCCACATGATGGCGATCGCCGAGGTCCGGGAGCTGAATATCGGCCATTTCCTGATCGGCGAGGCCCTTTTCACCGGCCTGTCTGCAGCCATCCACCGGATGCGGGCCGCCATGGACGCCGCGGCGTGATCATCGGGGTCGGCGCGGACCTGTGCGATATTCGCCGGATCCAGGCCTCGCTCGAGCGGTTCGGCGAGCGGTTCAAACAGCGCTGCTTCACGGACATCGAGCGCGCCCGCTCGGACCGGAAGCCCGACCCCGCGTGGAGCTACGCCAAACGGTTCGCGGCCAAGGAGGCCTGCGCCAAGGCACTGGGCACGGGCATGCGGGCGGACGTCTACTGGCGGGACATGGGGGTGGTGAACATGCGCTCAGGCCAGCCCACCCTGGCCCTCACCGGGCATGCCGCCGAACACCTGTCCAGGCTGACGCCAAAGGGTCACGAAGCCCGGATACACCTGACCCTCAGTGACGAGCACCCCTATGCACTCGCCTTCGTGGTGATCGAAGCCTTGCCGATATCTTAATCACGTTATACCGATTTCGCCGCAAAGACCGCGGACAGCGGCTGGGGGACAGAGTCACAATGAGCGACGAGCACAAGCCGCACGACGATCACGGCCACGGTCACGACGACCACGGCCACGGTCACGATGATCACGGTCACGGTCACGATGACCACGGACATGCCGCGCCTGCCGCCCATGGTCATGACGACCATGGTCACGCAGCGCCCGCCGCGCATGGCCACGACGACCATGCCCATGACGCCGGCCACGGACATGACGATCATGGCCACGCAGCGCCTGCCGCGCATGGTCATGATGACCACGGACATGCGCCCGCCGCGCACGGTCACGATGACCACGGACATGCGCCCGCCGCGCATGGTCACGACGACCATGGACATGCGCCCGCCGCGCACGGTCACGATGACCATGGACATGCGCCCGCTGCGCAAGGTCATGACGACCACGGACACGCGGCTCCGGCTGCTCATGGTCACGACGACCACGGCCACGATGCGGGGCACGGCCACGACGCAGGCCATGGGCATGACGATCATGGCCACGCTGCGCCCGCCGCTCATGGCCACGACGACCACGGCCACGCCGCGCCGGCAGCCCACGGCCATGATGACCACGGACATGCCGCACCCGCTGCACATGGCCATGACGACCACGGTCACGCAGCGCCGGTCGCCGCAGCCGCCGTCGCCGGGGCCGCTGTGGCCGCCGCAGCCAAGCCGCCCGTCTGGAGTGACTCAGGCGACGCACCCTTCGAGGACGTCGATGCGACCCCGGTCTATGCCCGCGGTGACGGCAAGAAGCGCAAGTCGAAGGGCGGTTCGAGCAATGAGGGTATGGAGATCTTCAAGACGATCTTCTTCGCCCTGTTGATCGCCCTGGTGCTGCGCGTCGTGCTGTTCCAGCCCTTCACCATTCCGTCGGCCTCGATGGAGCCGAACCTCTATGAGGGCGACTACATCGTCGTTTCGAAATGGAGCTACGGCTATTCGAAACACTCGATCCCGTTCAGCCCGCCGGTCTTCAACGGCCGCATCATGCTGCCGGGCGTCAGCCAGGAGCCCCGCCGCAGCGACATCGTCGTGTTCAAACTGCCGCGCGACAACGAGACGGACTACATCAAGCGCCTGATCGGCCTGCCGGGCGACCGCATCCAGATGATCGACAATGTGCTGTTCATCAACGGCACGGCGGTCCGCGACGTCGAGATGAGCCGCCAGGACGTCCAGAACCTGTACGGAACCCAGACCGTCATCCAGATGCGCGAGACGCTGCCGGAAGGCCGTGAGATCAACATCCAGGACTGGGGTCCGGGCAATATCTCCGACAACACCCCGGTGTTCGAGGTTCCCGCCGGCCACTACTTCATGATCGGCGACAACCGCGACAACTCGCAGGACAGCCGCTACGACGAGTCCGTCGGCGTGGGCTACGTCCCGGCCGAAAACCTGATCGGCAAGGCCGAGATCATCCTGTTCTCGTGGAAGCCCGGCGCCTCGCTGTGGAACCCCGTCAGCTGGTTCTCGAAGGTCCAGCCGAGCCGGTTCTTCACCGTTCTCGACTGATGGCTGACCGAAGGGCCGAGGCAGTTCAGGCGCTGCGGCGCCGCCTCGGCCACGACTTCCGGGATCCAGCGCTGCTGGACCTGGCCCTGACGCACGCCAGTGTCGGGGAGGGGGCCGAGCGCGATGCGCGCGGGCGGCCGTTCGCGGACAACCAGCGGCTGGAGTTTCTGGGTGACCGGGTGCTGGGGCTGCTGGTCGCGGACCGGCTGGTCCGTGATTTCCCGGGGTCCAACGAAGGCGAGATGTCTTCCCGCCTGCATGCGTTGGTCGACAAGTCCGCCTGCGCCCGGGTGGCCGAGGCGCTCGGCGTCGGCGACGCCATGCGTCTGTCACCCGGCGAGGCCAAACAGGGCGGCCGGCGGCGCGAGGGCGTGCTGGGTGATGCGATGGAGGCCCTGCTCGCCGCCGTCTGGCTGGACGGCGGCTTCGATGCGGTACGGGTGGTGTTCGACACGGCGTGGAAGGACGAACTCTCTGCCCCGCCGCAAAAATCGCTGACCAATCCGAAATCCGCCCTGCAGGAGTGGGCCCTGGGGCTCGGAAAGCCCCTGCCGGCCTACCGGATCGTCGAACGGAAGGGCTCCGATCACGCTCCCACATTCACGGTGGAAGCCAGCGTGGCCGGATATCCACCCTTGACCGCACAAGGCCGTTCGCGTCAGGACGCGGAGAAAGCGGCCGCGATCGGCCTGCTGCAGCGTGAAGGCGTGATTTGACCGATACAGAAAACCAGCGGGCCGGCTTTGCCGCCATCATCGGCGCGCCCAACGCGGGCAAGTCCACGCTGGTCAACCGGCTGACCGGAACCAAGGTCTCGATCGTCACGCAAAAGGTCCAGACCACGCGCTTCCCCGTGCGTGGCATCGCCATCGAGGGCAACGCCCAGATCGTGCTGGTCGACACGCCCGGCATCTTCACACCGCGCCGCCGTCTGGACCGGGCCATGGTCGCCTCGGCCTGGGGCGGGGCTTCGGACGCGGATGTGGTCGTCCACCTGATCGACGCCGCCTCTCACATCGCCTCGGAAGGCAAGGAAGGCCAGGCGGCCGACCGTCGCTCGGCCGAGGACACCGAGACCATCATCGCCAATCTGAAGGCGTCCGGGACCCAGGTCATCCTGGCCCTGAACAAGATCGACGGCATGCGCCGCGACACCCTGCTGGCGCTGTCGCATGCGATGTTCGAAACCGGCGTCTATTCCGAGGTCTATATGATCTCCGCCCTCAGCGGCGACGGGGTGGATGACCTGAAGCAGCGGCTGGCGCGGTCGATGCCGGCGGGCCACTGGCTCTATCCGGAGGACCAGTCGGCCGACGTGCCGATGCGGGTGCTGGCGGCCGAGATCACGCGTGAGAAGGTCTATCTGCGCGTCCACGAGGAACTGCCCTATTCAGCGGCGGTCGAGACCACGGCCTTCGAGGACAAGGCCGACGGATCGGCCCGGATCGAACAGATCATCTATGTCGAACGCGAGAGCCAGCGGCCCATCGTGCTGGGCAAGGGCGGCCAGACCCTGAAATGGATCGGCCAGAAGTCGCGCGAGGAGCTGACCGAACTGCTGGACCGGCCCGTGCACCTGTTCATCACGGTCAAGGTCGACCCGAAATGGCAGGACAGCCGCGCGCTCTACGCCCAGTTCGGGCTGGATTTCGACGTCTAGGTCTTGTTTCAGGTTCCCAGACAATCCGGGGGACACCCCCGGCTGACGATGGCTGCCATTGCGCTGCTGGTCGTGGTCGTCGTCGGCCTGGTGGCGTGGCCGACGGTCCGGCCCGGGCCGACCGCGACGGCACCCGAGCCGCCTCCGCCGCGGCCTCCGCTCGTAGTGGTCGAGTCCCTGCCGCGGCTGACGGAACAACTGAACCGCTGGGGCGGGTCGGGGCAGTTCACCGGCGGCGTACTGGTCGCGCGGGGCGACGAGGTGCTGTTCCGGCAGGTCCACGGCTATGCCAACCGCAGCCTTGGCACGCCGCTGGCGCTGAACTCCCGGTTCCGGCTCGCCTCGGTCAGCAAACAGTTCACCGCAGCCGCCATTCTGCGGTTGCAGGACGACGGCGTGCTGTCGGTCGATGATCCCGTCTGCCAATGGATCCAGCCCTGTCCGGCGGCCTGGGCCCCCGTCCGGCTGCATCACCTGCTCGGGCACAGCTCCGGCATTCCGGACCTGATGGCGCGGCCCGGCTGGGGCATTCGCCGGGTCACGCCCGCTTCCATGGATGAGCTGACCGCTGAATCCATGCGGTACGGACTTCAATTCCCGCCGGGGACGAAGGTCCGGTACAACAACGCCGCCTACAACCTGCTGGGTGCCGTGGTCGAAAAGGCCAGCGGCAAGCCGCTGCACGTCTATCTGCGCACCGCCTTCTTCGAGCCGTTGGGCATGGCGGACACCGGCTATGACGACGGTGCCTCGGACGTGGTCATGGGCTACGCCAACCTCGGCGGCGGCGGTCCGTCACCCCAGCCGGACGCCAATGTCAGTATCATTGTCGGGGCAGGGGCCCTGTATTCGACGCTCGACGATCTGCTGGTCTGGCAACGGGCCCTGCATCACGGCCATCTGCTCAGCCCGCGCAGCCATGCGATGATGATCGCCGACCACGCGCCGCCCGATACGCCGGATGAACGCGGCCGGCCGAGACGCGACTGGGGCTATGGCCTGTTCAGCAATAGCATCGGCCAGCGGGTCTCGCCCGCGTTCATGGACCGGCAGACCTTCCACACCGGCAGCTGGTCAGGGTTCCGCAATCTGGTGAGCTACCAGGCGGACTCGGACGCGACGGTGATCGTCCTGTCGAACAATTTCCACCAGCGTGACGCCGTCTTCCTGCTGTCCCAGCAGGGGATGGCAGAGGCCCTCGGGCGGCCGTTCCCGACCGCCATGGCGCGCTAGCCCTCCCGGGCCCACCGCGCGCGGCGCGCCAGTTCGGCTGCTCCGGGCTCGACCTCGCCCAAGGACCCGGTCGGCGGCGGCAGGTCGGTCCTCTCGTACGTATGAGCCACGACCCCGGTACCGGACTGTCGCGTCCGGGTGAGGGTCCAGGCCCCCGGGTGCGCGCCGGCGTCGAACAGGCGTTTGCCGGTTCCGAGGATGACGGGGAAGGTCAGCAGGGTCAGCTGGTCGATCAGGTCGTGGGCCAGCAGGGTGTGGATCACCTCGCTCGATCCCTGGATCAGCAGGTCCCGGCCTTCGGTCGCCTTCAGGGCCCGCACGGCCTCGGCGAGGTCGCCTTCGAGCCGATGGCTGTGAGCCCAGGTCAGAGGCGTTTCCGGCCCGGCGGCGACGTATTTGTTGATGGCGTTGAACGTGTCGGCCATCCCGCCGTCCATCTGCGGCCAGTAGGCGGCGAAGATCTCCCAGGTCTTTCGGCCGAGAAGCAGGTCGTAGTCCTCGCCCATGGCCTCGCCCATCAGCCCGCCCGAGGCCTCGTCGAAATGGGGCCAGACCCAGCCGCCGAAGGCGAAGCCGCCGGTCGTGTCCTCGTCCGGCCCGCCCGGTGCCTGGATGACACCGTCGAGACTGACGAAGCTCGCGGTCCTGATCTTGCGCACTCTAACCTCCCGTAACGGCCCGGACATGGGCTTCGAGCTTGTCGAGGCTGCCGTTCCAGCCGGCGTCCATACCGCTGAACGCCCCGAGAGCGTCGGGGCCAGCCGTGATCGCCCGGACCTCAAGCCGCAGGATCGTCCGGCCGTCGACCTCGTCGAGCAGAACCGTCTGCTCGACCTCGAACCAGGTCGAGCCGTCGGCGTAGTTGACCCAGGTCCGCATCACCAGCCGCTCGGGCTCGTCCAGCGAGATGAAGCGGCCGTCGAAGGGATGATCGCTGCCATCCGGCGCGCGCATCACCACATGAATGGCACCGCCCGGGCGCACCTCCATCTCCACCACGGGGGTCGTGAAATGCTCCGGCGCCCACCAGACGGCGACATGCGCCGGGTCGGTCCACATCTTCCACAACAGCGCCCGGGGCGCATCGAACTCGCGTCGGATCGACAGCCGGGTCAGATGTTCCGGAATGGCGGCATCGACGGTCATGCGCCAGGCCTCCGCAAAGGGAAGACCGCGCGCAGCGAGGCGTCCCGCAGCCACAGACCGCCCCACATGACGAGGCCGAGATAGATCCCGAACAGGGTGTGGCTGAACAGGGGGTTTTCGACCCTCAGGTTGGTGGCGATGGCCCCGCCCAGCAGGCCGGTCATCAGCACCGCGCCCAACAGGCTGGTGCGCGGGATGACGTAGAGGACCACGCAGGCCAGCTCGATCAGGCCGATCAGCAGGAGGTATTTCGCCGGCCAGCCGAGGGGCGTCATGCTCTGCTCGGCGACCATGTCGGCCATGAGGAATTTGGGGGCGATCGAAGCCGCGAGCATGAACAGGACAAACAGGCCGCTCAGGACCCGCCCCGTCCAGACGGAGGGCGCGGCCTTCACTGGTCCGCCTCACAGGTCACCGCCGGCGTGGTGTTGACCATCCACGGCACGCCGAACTTGTCGATCAGCCCTCCGAAACCGGGCGACCAGAAGGTGGCGGAGAACGGCATGGTCGGCTGGCCGCCCTCGACAAGGGCATCGTACCAGCGCCGGGCCTCGGCGGCGTCTTCGGTGTGCAGGGTGACGTCGAAGCCGTTCTTGAGCTGGTCGAGGGGCGGGGCGTATTCAGGCGGCGAATCCGAGCCCATCAGGGCCTGGTCGCCGACCTGCAGCCAGCAGTGCATCAGCCAGTCGCTGTATTCAGGGCCGATCGGCATGTCCGGCGGGGCGTCGCCGTAACGCATGGCGGCGATGATCTCCCCGCCCAGCACCTTTGCGTAGAAGTCGAACGCTTCACGGCATTCGCCGCGGAAGCTGAGACTGGTCACGATCTTCATGGTCTTGCTCCGTGAGCAGGTTGATCCGAACAGCGGGTCGTCCTCAGGACGCCCCGCCCGCCGCCAGAAAGGCCTCCAGCCGCTCGAAGGTGCTGGTCCAGCCGTGTTTGTGTCCGGTCAGGCTCTGTTCCGACTTCAGGCCTTCGTGGGTGAAATCCATCAGGGTGCCGCCGTCGGTGGCGTCGCTGAGCTGGACGGTGACGAGGGTGTCCACAGGCGGCCCGTCCTCATGCGACTCGTCCCATTTGAAGGTGAAGACCAGCCGTTCATCCGGCACGATCTCGCGATAGACACCGCCCTGCCAGAGGTCCTGGCCCGTATCGGGTGAGCGCAGACAGGCGCGCCATTCGCCGCCGACCCGCAGGTCCTGGGTGGCGCTCACCGCGGGCCATTCGACCGGACCCAGCCACAGCACCATGACCTCGGGCGTCGTCCAGGCCCGCCACACCAACGGACGCGGTGCCGCGAAATGACGCTGCATCTGCAGGGTGGGGCGGGTGGCGATACTGTCGACGAGGGGCATCGGGCGGGCTCTTCAGCGGGTCCGGTCGGGCCGGGTGGTCAGTGGGTCTTGAGCAGTTCGGCCAGCTGGTCGGCGCAGGTCCCCCAGCCTTCATGGAAGCCCATGGCCTCGTGCTGCTTCATCGTCTCGGCGTTCCAGTGACGCGCCGTGGCGACATAGTCGGTCTTGCCGTCTTCCCGCGGCGTCAGCTCGACCGTGGCGACCATGAAGGGCTGGCCGGCCGGCTCCCAGGCGGGGGTGAAGGCATCGGTCGTGATCCAGCGGCGGTTGGGCTCGACGGCGAGGAAGATCCCGCTGTTCGGCATGACCTCGCCGTCCGGCCCGTGCATGACGCAGTTGAACACGCCGCCGGGACGGGGGTCGATCTGGATGTCCGAGATCGACCAGGGCTTGGGCACGAACCACTGCTGCAGCAGTTCCGGCGTCATCCACGCCTTCCAGATCGCCTCGGGCGTCGCATCGATGACGCGGCGGAGGACCAGCGCATGCTGATGGGCGACCCCGTCGGTGTTGCAGGGGTTGGAGTCAGTTTCTTGGGCCATCGGGGTCCCCTTTCTGGATTTTCTTCAAATAGGCGTCGAGACGGTCGAAGCTGGCGTCCCAGTAGCGGCGGTAGTGTTCCAGCCACTCGGCGATACCCTTCATCCCCATGGGTTCGAGCCGGGCGGGGCGCCACTGGGCTTCACGGCCGCGGCTGATCAGTCCGGCCTTCTCCAGCACTTTCAGGTGTTTCGAGACGGCCGGCAGGCTCATGTCGAACGGGGCGGCGAGGTCATTCACGCTGGCCTCGCCCTCGCACAGCCGCGCCAGGATGGCCCGACGGGTCGGGTCGGCCAGGGCGGCGAATTTGGCGGAGAGAGGGTCGGTGGGCATGGAGTCCGCTTCGTGTGTAACTTGCAGGTTAAATGGTCGCGATCGGAGCAGCTGTCAACCGCGGAGTTAAATACGGACCGGCTGCCGGGGGAACGGACCGGTCAGGTGGCGGGTTCGAACCGGACCCCCTTCCGGAGACTCCCATGAAAGCCCTCGTCCTGAACTGTACCCTCAAGCTGTCGCCGGAGACTTCCAGCACGGAGGCGCTGGCGAAGGTCGTCATCGCTGAACTCGAAAAGGGCGGGGCGGAGGTGGAGATGGTCAGGCTGGTCGACCTGAATCTCAAGCCCGGCATCAAGACGCGTGAGGGCGAGGGCGACGACTGGCCTGCGGTTCACAAGAAGATCATGGCAGCCAATATCGTCGTCTTCGCCACCCCGACCTGGCTGGGTCAGATGTCCAGCGTCTGCCTGCGCGCCCTCGAACGGATGGACGCCATGTTCGGCGAGTTCGACCAGGCGGGCCGTCCCGTCGCCTTCGGCAAGGTCGCCGGTGTCGTGGTCACGGGCAATGAGGACGGGGCCCACAACATCGTCGCCACCGTCTGTCAGGGCCTGATCGACATGGGCTTCACCATCCCAGGCCAGAGTTGGACCTACTGGCACCTCGGCCCGGGACCGGGCCCGGATTATGTCGAGACGGATCAGGGCCACGACTATTCCGACCGCGTCGGCCGCAACGCCGCGCGCAACCTGCTGGCCCTGGCCAAGGTCCTCACACCCGAAACCTATCCGGTTCCGGAGAGCGGCGAGGCCTGACGCCGTCACTCCGTTCGTGACGGGGCGTGAAAAGCCGGGATAGGGTGGCGCATGTCCCTGATCGCCCTGACCCTCGCCGCCGCTCTCCAGACCACGCCACAGCAGGAGGCCGCGGCCGCCCTGGACGCCCTGCACGCCGCCGCCGCGCGGGCCGATTCCGTGGCCTGGGCTGACAGGCTGGCACCCGGCATGGTCTGGATCGGCAATGAGACGTCAGAGCGCTGGGACCGTGAGGCCTTCCTCGGCTTCGCTGCACCGATTTTCGCGCGGGGCGAGGGCTGGGTCTATGCGGCGCGCAATGACGGCCGCGACCGCCACGTGACCCTCGCGCCGGATCCCTGCGCCTGCGTCGCCTGGTTCGATGAGGTGCTGGACAGCCAGACCTACGGCACCGCCCGGGCCGAGGGGATGATGGTGCGGGACGGGGCGGACTGGCGCGTGCTGCGCTATGCGCTCAGCTATCCGATCCCCAATGATCTGGCCAACGGGATGACGACCGAGATCAAGGCGTTCGAAGCCGCGACGCCCATTGTCGACGCGCCCGGCGAGGCCGCCGACACACCGGAGGAGGAAGCCGCCGCGGTCGTTCTGGACGCCCTGCACGAGGCCGCCTCCAAGGCGGACGGCGCGGTCTATTTCGACCTGTTCACGCCCGACGCCACCTACATCGGCTCCGATGTGACCGAGTACTGGTCGATCGCCGAGTTCCGCTCCTATGCCGAGCCCTATTTCAACCGCGGCCGGGGCTGGACCTATACGCCCCGGTCCCGCTCCCTGACCCTCGCGCCCCTGGACTGCCGCTGCGTGGTCTGGTTCGACGAGGCGCTGGACAGCCAGTCCTACGGCACCAGCCGGGGCACGGGGGTGCTGGTGCGCGGCGAGGACGGCCGGTGGCGGATTGCCCTCTACGCCCTGACCTTCCCGATCCCCAATGCGCTGGCGCGGGACATGACGGCGCGGATTCGGGCGGCGGCGGTGCCGTAACGGGAAACCGGAACATATGGCCAACCCCGGCGCAGTCCTCTAACACCGCCGGATGGATTTCACCGACGACGCCTTCGTCCTGTCCGCGCGCGCCCATGGCGACACCGGGGTTGTGGTCGAACTGCTGACCGAGACGCACGGTCGACGCGCTGCCTATGTCGCCGGCGGGGCCTCCCGCAAGATGAAGCCGTTCCTCCAGCCCGGCGCGAGGGTGGTGGCAGACTACAAGGCACGGACCTCGGACCATCTGGGCTCGGCGCGGCTTGAGCCGGTGGGGGAGGGGCCCAGCGCCCTGTTCGACGATCCGCTGGCCCTGACCGGCCTCGCCGCGGCCGCGGCGGTAGCGCAGGGGTCCCTGCCGGAGCGCGAACCGCATCCGGGGGCCTTCCTGGCCTTCGAGGCGCTGATGTCGGCCTTCGCCCTGCCGGACGTCTGGCCCGCCATCTT
>Ga0187842_1000034_pt1 | contig 71389 bp, 71 predicted proteins | sample SpaLakP09_SKY_41_FD_134514 | JGI IMG/M metagenome (GOLD analysis project Ga0187842, IMG submission 134514) | Oligotrophic lake water microbial communities from Sparkling Lake, Wisconsin, USA - SP09_SKY_41 | ecosystem: Environmental > Aquatic > Freshwater > Lake | place: USA: Sparkling Lake... | reverse complement strand
GCCCCCACGGCCAGCACCCAGGGGAAGCGCTTGCGATTCTCGGAGACCAGCCAGCAGAGGCCGAGGGTCAGCGCCAGACCCGCAAGGGCCTGAACGTTCTCGGGACGAAACATCAAGACGGAAGAACCTTTGAACAGGGCAACGCCCCCACGACGTCTGCCAAGGGCCGAGATTGACACCAAGTTTACACTTCGAGGCAAGCGGCTTGCGCGTTCTGCGGCCATGGAACGGCGTTGTGCCAGCGGGAAGAGCGAGCCTGGTGCGCCAGGGCAGCCCGTTCAACCCTGTCATCCCGGCCAAGTGGCCCGAAGCGCACCACCGCGCCGGGATGACAGGGCCGGCAAGGCTCAGGCCGTCGTGCTGACCCCCGCGCCGGAGCCGGACTTCAACGCCAGGGCGGTGTCCAGCTGGGCCAGCAGCCGGGTCATCAGATCCGACGCCAGGGTCGAGCCCGACAGCACGCCCGACAGGGCCGAGGCGCTGTCCGAACCGCCGGTCGACGCCGCTTTGGCCGAGTCCAGCAGGTCGGCGAGTTCGAAGCCGGACAGGGCTCCGTCACTGTCGGTATCGCCGGCCGAGATCAGCGCCTCGGCGGCCGAAGTGGCGTCGGTGTCGCCGGTCCCGGCGGCGGCCAGTTCAGCGGCCGAGACCGTGCCGTCCTGGTTGGTGTCCAGGGCCTCGAATACGCCGCTGGAGCCGGTCGAGCCGGAGGCTGACGACCCCTCGCCGCCTGAGGGCGGTGGGCCAGGTGGCGGTCCCCGCATGCCCTGCATGGCCGAGGCGGCTGACGACAGGCCGGCGGCGATCTCGTCCGACGACAGCGATCCGTCAGAGTCGCTGTCGAGGGCCGTGATCATGTCACTGGCCATTTTCGACTCCAGACCCAGCCCCTTGGCCTCGTCCGGGGCATTGGCCGACAGGGCCGAAGCGATCTCGTCGGCCGATAGCAGGCCGTCACTGTCGGTGTCGCCACGGCTGAGGATAGAGCCGGAGTCTGACCCCAGCATCTGGACCGACATCAGCGACCGTAGTGTGTCACCGCTGAAACCAGAACCGGGGCCATTCCCACCACTCATGGGTGGTGGACCGGGCCGCTGCTGGCCGCCCTGCACATTTTGCCCGATCGCCTGGAACTCGCTGAGTGACAGCGAACCGTCGGCATCGGCATCGGCCGAGGTGAACAGGGACTGCTGAAGCTGACGCAACTGCTGGGTCAGCGTGGATGATCCGACACTGGAGACGGTCATCGGGTGCTCCTTTTCTGGTATGGAGCGTGCCGGTCAAGCGACCAGATCGCCCGCGCAGGCCATCCTGCGCAGGCTAGTCCAGCGAAAAACATTCCACATTTCAGAGTGTTGCGGCCCTGAAATGCCCTGAGGCTCCACCCCTGCCCTAGGCTTACCCCGATTTAACTTGGCCCTTCGCCAAACGCCGGTCATTGCTGCAACTCTTGATTGGGGGAGCATTGTTCGCATGTCGCTGGCCTTGGCCACGTTGTTGTATGAGTGGCGTCGCTATATGGCGGCTGTCGTCGCTCTGGCGTTCTCGGGCCTGCTGGTCCTGGCGCAGGTCGGCATGTTCGTGGGCATCGGCAAGGGCTTTACCGCCCAGATCGACCGGGCCCGCGCCGACATCATGGTGCTGGGCCCCGGGGCCAAGGCGCTGTTCGGCGGCCCGTCGGGCCTGCCACGCCGCATGATCCCCCTCGTCTACAGCCATCCGGAAGTGACACAGGTCGCGCCACTGGACGGTTCGGGCGGGCGCTTCCAAAACATTCTGTCGCCGGAAGAACAGGCCAAGATCGACGCCCGAACCAAGGCTGCGGCCAAGGGCGACACGAAAGGCAAGGGCGGTGAGGGTGGCGGTCGCAAGACCGAGTTCGTCAATGTCACGGTTGTCGACGCCATCCCCGGCTACGTGACCGTGCCGACGGACTATACCCAGGACATGATCGAGGCTCTGCGCCAGCCCTATGCCGTCGCAGTGGACCAGACCGCCCTGAAGCGTCTTGGCGTCAAGAAGGGCGACAAGGCCATCTATAACGGCAAGACCATCACCATCGCCGTGGTTACCACCGGCTATCCCAACATCATCCAGCCGACCCTGGTGATGTCGCGCGACACGCTGCGGATGCTGGGCGAGGCCGATACGGGCCAGCGCGTCGGCCCGCTCATGGTCCAGATTCGCGACCCGGCCCGGGCCGAGATCGTCGCGGCGCAGCTGAACAAGAAGGCCGACGGCAAGTTCCGCGCCTGGACCCGCCAGGAACTGGCCGATGCCAATTCCAGCGCCATGCTCGACGACCAGATCATCGGCATCATGCTGGGCTTCTCGGCCTTCCTGGGCCTGCTGATCGGGGTGGCCATCACCTGGCAGACCCTGCGCGGGGCGATCATGGCCAACATCAAGGAGTTCGCCTCCCTGCGCGCCCTGGGCGTGTCGATGGGTGACCTGCGCAACATCGTCATGGAGCTGTCCTTCTGGGTCGGCATCGTCGGGGTCGGGGCGGCGGGTCTGCTGACCTGGCTAGTCACCCTTCTGGCCAGCGCCGGCGGCGTGCCGATGTTCTTCCCGCCCAGCCTGATCATCACCGTGGCCATTTTCCTGGTGGTGATCGCCATGCTCTCCGGCTTCCTGTCGCTGGGCGTCCTGAAGAACAGCCAACCTGCGGACCTGCTGCGATGAGCAACGATCACAGCCACCTGCGCGGCCAGAGCGCCCTGTCGGCCAAGGGCCTGGTCAAGCGCTTCAAGACCGGCCGGACCTTTATCGAAGTGCTCAAGGGCGTTGATTTCGACGCCCGCCACGGCGACGTGACCATGGTCATGGGCCCGTCCGGCTCGGGCAAATCCACCCTGGTGGCGGCGCTTTCGGGCCTCTTGCAGCCGGATGAGGGCCACGTCGCGGCCCTCGAGGCCAAGGACCTGTGGTCGCTGTCCAAGGGCAAGATCGACAAGTTCCGCCTCGACCACTGCGGCTTCATCTTCCAGGGCTTCAACCTGTTCCCGGCCCTCACGGCCAAGCAGCAGGTGATGACGGTCCTGAAGTACCAGGGCGTGGGTCCGGGCGAGACCGCGCGCCGTGCCCAGGCGGCGCTGGAGTCGGTGGGCCTCGGCCCCCGCGTCAACCAGCGTCCGTCCGAGCTGTCCGGCGGCGAGAAGCAGCGCGTCGCCATCGCCCGGGCCCTGGCCAAGAACCCGAACCTGATCTTTGCCGACGAGCCGACCTCGGCCCTCGACGGCAAGAGCGGCGAGATCGTCATCAAGCTCCTGCGCGCCGCCGCCACCGAACGCGGTGCGGCTGTGATCTGCGTGACCCACGACCCGCGGCTTGAGGCCTATGCCGACCGCGTCATCCACATCGAAGACGGCCGGATCCTGGACGACGTGCGTAGAACGCCCGACGCCAATCCCGTGCCGCTCAGCCACTGATTTTTGGGGAAAACCGACATGCCCGGCTTTTTGCGCCGTCCCGCCTTCTGGATCGTCATCGTCGTGCTCGGCCTGCTGGCCGGGGCCGGCTTCTATTCCAAGGGCCAGCAGGCCGAGAAGAAGAAGAAGCTCGAGGCCGCCGCCGCCCAGGAAGAGCCCTCCCCCTATGCGGCCATCGCCAACGGCAAGGCTGATGTCGAGGGCGGCATTATCCAGGTCGCCGCCCGTCGCGGCGGCGTGGTCGAGGCCGTCTATGTCCAGGAAGGCGATGTGGTCGTGAAAGACCAGATCCTCGCCCGCCAGCAGAGCGACGAGGGCCGCCTGGCCGTCGATCGTGCGACCGCCGAAGTGGCCCAGGCCCGGGCCCTGCAGGCCTCGACCCGCGTGCAGCTGAACACGGCCCAGCGCGAGCTGAACCGCCTCGGCAAGCTGGTCAGCGACAACTACGTCGCCGGCACCCGCCTCGATGCGGCCCGCGACGCCGTCGACCAGGCCCGCGCCACCCTCGCCGCCCAGGAAGCCCAGATCGCCACGGCCACCGCCCGCAAGAACGAGGCCCAGTACAACCTCGAACTGACGGTCATCCGTGCACCGATGAACGGCCGTATCGCCCGCCGCTACGCCAATCCCGGCGCCGGGGCCTCGACCCTGAACGTCTCGAACATGTTCGACCTCGAGCCCGATACCCAGCGCATCGTCCGCGCTGAAATCGTCGAGGCCGACATTCCGAACGTGGCAGTCGGTCAGGAGGTCGAGATCCAGCCCGAAGGTGACCCGGACAAGGTCTATGTCGGCAAGGTCCTGCGTCGCGCCGCCGTGTTCGGAGCCCGCAAGCTGGCCTCGGACGATCCCAGCCAGCGCAGCGACGAGCGCGTGGTCGAGGTGGTGGTCAGCGCCGACGGTGCCCCGCTACTGGTCGGCCAGCGCGTGCTGGTCAAGTTCATGAAGCCCGGCAAGAAGGCCGGCGTGAAGCGTGACAAGCCGACCTCGCCGGTGGCCGGCGGGATGACCAAGCCGAAGTAGGCAGCGGATTTGACTTCCCCCACCGGGGGAGGCGCGCCGCAGGCGCGGAGGGGGCGAGTTTCGCAGCGCCTCCGCCCCTTGCCCCCTCCGGGCGCATCTGCGCCCTCCTCCCCCGGAGGGGGAAGGCGATCTCAAGCGCCGCGCGGCTGGCCCGCGCGGCGTTCTTCGTTTGTGACCCCACCCTTGACGCCTCTCCTCCCGCGCCGCACAAACGCGCCAAACCAAACACGTGTTTGAGGGAGACTAGGCATGTCGGACATCCGTTTTGACGGCAAGGTGGCGATCGTGACCGGCGCAGGCGGCGGCCTGGGTCGGCAGCACGCCCTGGAGTTGGCCCGTCGCGGCGCCAAGGTGGTCGTCAACGACCTCGGCGGCAGTGTCGACGGCTCGGGCGGCTCGTCCGAAGCGGCCCTGAAGGTGGTCGAGGAGATCAAGGCGTTCGGCGGCGAAGCCATCGCCCACGGGGCCTCGGTGACCGATGACGCCGGCGTCGCCGACCTGATCAAGACGACCATGGAGACCTGGGGCCAGATCGACATCCTGATCGCGAATGCCGGCATCCTGCGCGACCGCACCCTGACCAAGATGGAACTGGCCGATTTCGAGGCGGTCATGCAGGTCCACGTCTGGGGCACCTTCAAGCCTATCAAGGCCGTCTGGGACATCATGAAGGCCCAGAACTATGGCCGCATCGTCGTGACGACCTCGTCCTCGGGCATGTACGGCAACTTCGGCCAGTCCAACTACGGCGCGGCCAAGATGGCGGTGCTGGGCCTGATGAACACGCTGAAGCTCGAAGGTGCCAAGAACAACATCAAGATCAACGCTATCAGCCCGGTCGCCGCCACGCGCATGACCGAAGGCCTGATGCCGCCGGAAGTGCTGGCCAAGCTGGCTCCCGAGGCCGTGACGCCCGGCGTCGTCTATCTGGTCTCGGAAGACGCCCCGACCGGCGCGATCCTGACCGCCGGGGCCGGCGCATTTGCCCTGTCGCGCATCTACGAGACGGAGGGCGTCTATCTCAGCGACGGCGACCTGTCGGCCGAGGGCATCCGCGACCACTGGGACCAGATCACCGGCGAAGACGGCCAGAAGGCCTATTTCAACGGCGGCGAGCAGGGCCAGAAGTTCTTCCGCAAGATGGCCGGCGGCTGAATACAGTCTCACAGTAAAAGTGACACTTAGTCCGTCACATTCGCGCCATTACTGACATAACAGCGATTGAAACGGGGCCCCTGCGGCCCCGTTTCTTTGCCTGGAGCAACAAAATTCGCACCAGACAGCAGAAATAGCGACGGTTTCTGACGGGATAGTTTAGAGGCGCGCCCTCCTCCAGCGCTGCAAGGCGTTCTGGGCGAATGTCCTCCCCAAGAAAGTCTCGTCAATCTCATGTCCTTTTCGCGTAACCGCCTCGCCGCCGGCGTGGCTTTCGGCGTGCTCATTGCCGCCACCCAGGCCTCGGCTTCGGCCTTCTATCTGCAGGAACAGTCGGTGCGCGGCAGCGGCCGGGCCTATTCGGGCGAAGTCGCCGACCGAGGTGCCGCCAGCCTGTGGTGGAACCCCGCCGCCATCGCCGGTCTCGAGCACAACGAAGTCTATGGCGGCCTGAACGCCATCCTGGTCGATTCCGAGGTCAGCAATGCCGGCTCGACCATCACCCGGCCGATCCCGCTGACCACCGCCGTCGGCGGCGCGTCGCGGGCCAGCAAGCCGATCAACAACGGCGTGGTGCCCAACTTCGCCGGCGCCTGGCGACTGAACGACCGGCTCGCCCTGGGCCTGTCCCTGGGCGCGCCCTACAACTTCACCACCGAGTATGATGCGGATAGCTGGACGCGCTATGACGCCCTGACATCGCGTCTGACCACCGCCGACCTGCAGGGTACAGTCGCCTACCGGGTCAATGACCGGCTGGATCTCGGACTGGGGATCAGCGCCGTCTATGCCGACGCCGAACTGACCAACGCCCTGCCCAATATCTCGCCCTTGCAGGCTGACGGCCGCCAGTCGCTGAAGGGCGATAGCTGGGCCTATGGCTGGAGCCTCGGGGCCCAGTACCACGCCTCCCCGGCCCTGACGGTCGGCGCCAGCTACCGCTCGAAGGTCGAGCACAGCCTGAAGGGCGAGGTCGAGGTCTCCGGCCTGCTGGCCCCGATCCCGGCGGCCAGCAACTTCAGGACCCCCGGCAAGGCCGACATCACCACGCCGTGGACGGCGACGCTCGGGGCTCGCTGGGCCGTGACCGACCGCGTCACCCTCAACGGCTCGGTCAGCCGGATCGGCTGGAGCGAATTTGACGCCATCCGCGTGCGGTTCGCCAAGACCGGCTCGACCAGTGTCCAGGACTACAGGGACATCACCACGGCAGCGGTCGGCATCGACTATCAGGCCAGCCCCCGGCTGACCCTGCGGAGCGGCGTGCAATATGACCCGACCCCGACCCCGGACGTCGGCCGCACCGCCCGCGTTCCGGACGGCGACCGGAAGATGTATGCCGCCGGCGCGACCTGGGCCGCCCTGCCGCAGCTGAAGCTGGATGCGGCGATCTCCTACATCGCCTTCGACGAGAGCCGCATCAACCGAACCGACGTCACGGCGACGGCCTCGACCGTCAACCTGCGCGGCACGGTGACCGGCTCTGCCGTCTTGCTGTCGACCGGAGCCCGGTTCAGCTTCTAGAAGCGCCTTCACGCCCCTTCCCCGCGATGGGGAAGGGGTTCTAGCCCTTCATAACGTCCCACAGCGTCTTCGCCGCCCCGGCGAAGGCCCTGGCGGCGGCGCTGTCGGGTTTCGCCCGCACGACGGGGACGCCGCCGTCGCCGCCCTCGCGGACGGCCAGCTCGATCGGCACCTCGGCCAGGACCGGCACGCCCAGTTTCGCAGCCTCGGCCACGCCGCCGCCGGTACCGAAAATCGGGATCGGCGCGCCGGTCGCGGGATCGGCGAAGAAGGCCATGTTCTCGATCAGGCCCAGGATCGGCGTCGCGGTCTTGCCGAACATGATCGCCGCGCGGCGGGCGTCGATCAGGGCGATCTCTTGCGGTGTCGTCACCAGCACCACCCCGTCGATCCGCAGCTTCTGGACCAGGGTCAGTTGCACATCGCCGGTGCCGGGCGGCAGGTCGACGACCAGCACATCCATCGGGGCGGCCTCGCTGCCCCAGGCCACGTCGTGGATCATCTGCCGCACCGCCGACGAGGCCATCGGCCCGCGCCAGATCATCGCCTTGCCCTCGTCGACCAGGAAGCCGATCGACATGATCCTGATCCCGTGGGCCTCAAGCGGCTGCAGCTTGCCGTCCTCGAAGCTGGGCTCGCCGTCGACGCCCATCATGCGCGGGGCCGACGGGCCGTAGATGTCGGCGTCCAGCAGGCCGACCCGCAGGCCCATGGCCTGGAAGGCGCAGGCCAGGTTGGTGGCGACCGTCGACTTGCCGACCCCGCCCTTGCCTGAGGCCACGGCGATCACGTGTTTCACATGGGCCGGCTTTTCAGCTTCCGGCGGCGGCACCATGCGGGCCTGGGGATCCTCGCTGACCTTGGCCCCCTTGCGGACCCGGGTCGCACCTTCTGCGGCCTGGGCTGTCAGGACCACCTGGGCCTGGTCGATGCCGGGCAGCCCGGCAAGCGCCCGCTCGGCCGCCTCGCGGACGGGGGCATAGGTGGCGGCGCGAGAGGCCGGAACCTCAAGCATGAAACCGGCCCGGCCATTGCGCACCACCAGGCCCTGCACCAGTCCGGCCGCAACCAGCCCCTGGCCTGAGACCGGATCGGCGATGGTGTCGAGCGCCGCGCGGGCGTCGTCGAGGGTAGCTGAAGCAGCGACAGTCACGTCTTTGTCTTGCCTTGTGGGTCGGGGCTCCTCATATCCGCGTGGAGGGTCTGATTTACAAGCCCGCCCATAAGCAAGACGACGGGAAGACGACGCCGCCCATGCCATGGAATGACAATGCAGGCCCCGGTCCCTGGGGTACTCCGCCTGACGGCGACAGGGACAAGCCCGAATCCCAGCGTCCCGGCCCGCGCAGGCCCGCCGGCGGCCCCCGAAACGAGGGCCCGATCGACCTCAACCAGGTCCTTGAAGAGTTCACGGCCCGTGTTCGGCACTATTTCGACGGTCCGGACCGTCCGCGCGCCATCCTGACGGCGGCCGGTGCGGCCGTCGGTCTCTGGGCGCTGACCGGCGTCTATGTGGTCCAGCCCGACCAGCAGGGCGTGGTCACCACCTTCGGGGCCTATTCGCGGACGGCCTCGCCCGGCCTGCGCTACCACTTCCCGTTCCCGTTCGAGCGGGTCGAGAAGGTGTCCGTCACCTCGCTGCAGCGCATCGACATTGGCGGAACGCCCGGCGCGCCACTTCCCGACGAGAGCCTGATGCTGACCGGCGACGAGAACATCGTCGATCTGAGCTTCTCGGTGCAGTACCGGATCGCCGACCCGGCCAAGTACCTGTTCAACCTGCGCGGCCCGGACGAGACCATCAAGGCGGTGGCCGAAAGCGCCATGCGCGAAGTGGTGGGCCGCACCGCCCTGCAGCCGATCCTGACCACCGCCCGCGGCCAGGTCCAGGACCAGGCCGGTTCCCTGACCCAGGCGATCCTCGACCGCTACGGCACCGGCGTGTTCATCGACAGTGTGCAGATCCGCGCGGCCAACCCGCCGCCGCCGGTCATTGCCGCCTTCCAGGACGTCAACACCGCCAGCCAGAACGCCGAGGCCAAGGTCAACACCGCCCGGGGCGAGGCCGCCAAGATCCGCCAGGCGGCGATCGGATATCGCGAGCAAGTCGTGCGTGAAGCCGGCGGTGACGCCGCGCGCTTCAACCAGCTTTACGAGCAGTACAAGCTGGCCCCGGCCGTGACCCGCGAGCGCCTCTATATCGAGACCATGCAGCGCGTTCTGGCCAATTCCAACAAGGTGGTGATCGACAGCAAGGGCGCCAGCGCCCCCGTCATCCTGCCGCCGGACGCCTTCCGTCCCAAGACCTCGGCCGCCCAGATCACCGCGCGAAGCCTCCCGGGAGACAGCCAATGACCCGCGACCGTCGCCTGACCTTCCTGGCCATCGCGGCCGTGGCCGTGCTGTTCGTCCTGAGCAACACGGTCTACCAGATCGACCAGCGCGAGCAGGCCCTGATCGTGCGGTTCGGGGACCCGGTGCGGGTCGTCGAACGGCCGGGCATCAACCTGAAAACGCCATTCATCGAGAACGTGGTGCGCTTCGACAAGCGCAACATCGCCATCGAGGCCGAGCAGGAAGAGATCATCGCCGCCAACCAGGAGCGCCTGGTCGTCGATGCCTTCGTCCGCTACCGGATCACTGACCCCCGGCAGTTCTTCAAGACCCTGCGCGACGAGCGCACCGCTGATGACCGCCTGACCCGGCTGGTCAACTCTTCCCTCCGTCAGGAACTGGGCCGGGCCTCGGCCGAGGAAATCATTTCCGGTGGCCGGGCGGCCCTGACCCGCCGGACCCGCGATGACATGATCCGGCGTGCCGCAGGCTCGAACCTCGGCGTCCAGATCATCGACGTGCGGATCAAGCGCGCCGACCTGCCCGAAGCCAACCAGAAGGCGGTCTTCGAGCGCATGCAGACGGCCCGCCAGCAGCAGGCCGCAGAACTGCGCGCCATCGGCGACCAGCAGCGGCAGGAGATCATCGCCACCGCCACCGGTGAAGCCGAGACCATCCGCGGTGAAGGTGATGCCAAGCGGGCGCAGCTGTTTGCCTCGAGCTTCGGACGCGATCCCAACTTCGCAGCCTTCTATCGTTCGATGCAGGCCTATGAGGCATCGCTGGGTCAGGGAGACACCACCTTGGTGCTTTCGCCCGACAGTGCCTTCTTCAAGTACTTCCAGCGCGGACCGCAAGCGCAGTAAGAGCAGGGGCCGCCGGATTCTCCGGCGGCCCTTTTTCCATCCAGGGAATGCCATGCGCCGTCTTGTGGTTCTCGCCGGTCTGCTGGCCAGTCTTCTGGCCCTGCCCGCCTTCGCGGCCCCGCTCGAAGTCCGAGTGGTCGTGGTCACCGCCTTCGAGATCGGCGAGGACACGGGCGACATGGCCGGCGAATACCAGGCCTGGGCGAAGGTCATGCCGCAGGTCCTGCCCTTTCCGGCCGGCTACCGGCATCTGCGCTACGATCCGCAGCGCAAGACCCTGCTGCTCTCGACCGGCATGGGCACCAGCCGGGCGGCCATCTCCACCCTGGCCCTGGGCCAGGATCCACGGTTTGACCTCTCGCGCGCTTACTGGCTGGTCGCCGCCATCGCCGGGGTGAACCCCAACCATGCCTCGGTCGGTTCAGCGGCCTGGATCGGCGCCGTGGTCGACAGCGACTTCGGCTACGCCATTGATCCGCGCGAGATGCCCAAGACCTGGAGCACCGGCCAGATCCCCTTTGACCGCAAGGCCCCCTACGAGGCCCCGGCCCCGGCCATGCCGAACAGCAACCTGTTTCCGCTCAATAATGCGCTGCGCGACTGGGCCTTCGACCTGACCCGCCATGCCGCCATCCCTGACAACGAGGCCCTGCAGGCCCTGCGCGCGCCCTATGCCGGATTTCCAAAGGCCCAGACCCCACCGATGGTCCTGAAGGGCAATGAGGTCAGCGGCCAGACCTTCTGGCACGGCATCGAACTGAACCGCCACTACGAGGCCTGGGCCGACTACTGGACGGGCAGCCGCGAGGGCTTCGTGATGACCGGCATGGAAGACACCGGCGTGCTGGCCGCCATCGCGGCCCTGGGCCGCACCGGGCGCGCCGATCCGGCCCGGGTCCTGATCCTGCGGACGGCCAGCAACTACACGACCCAGCCGCCCGGCGGCGATGCGGCGACCAACCTGCTGGGTGAGCACAGCGGCGTGCCGGCCCTGCAGTCGTCGCTGGACGCCGCCTTCAAGGCCGGTGATCTGGTCGTCGACGAGCTGAGCCGCAATTGGACGCGCCATGCCGACACCGTCCCCGGCACCCGGTAAGGCTAGCGCTCGACGACGCTGCGCTGCATCGGGGCCAGTTTGGCCACCAGCCGGTTCTGGACCCTGAAGGGCACGCCCGCCTTGTCCATGGCCTTCTGCAGGTTCTCGACCATCGCGTTGAAGTCGCGATGGGTGACGCCCATGTCCTTGTGGACGGCGGCCATGTCGCGGCCGGTATAGGTGCAACCGCCCCCCAGCACGTAGCAGAACTGTTCGGCCAGGGTCCGCTTCAGGCGCGGAACGTCCGTGGTGGCGAAGATGTCCTTGATGCGCGGATCGGCCATGCTGAAGTCGACAGTGTCGGCCGCGATGCGGATCAGACCGTCCTTGCCGCCGAAGGCGTCGAAAGTGGCCTTATCAACCAGCGGTTGGGCATGGGCATTGGCATTGGACTGGACATAGGCGTCCACCGGCTTCTCACCGGCCGGAACCTCCTGGGCCAGGGCGGCACCGGCAAGTGCCAGGCCAAGACCGGTAGCCAGGGCGGCACGCTGAAGGAACGGATGCATGGGGCGCACTCCTAGAAACCGGCCTGCAGCGAGACATAGAGGCCCCGCTGGTCCTTGAAGGTGGCGATGTCGCCGAGATCGACATAGGCGGCCGTGACCGACACAGTCCTGTTGATCGCATAGGCCGCGAACAGGTCGACCCAGTCATCATCCCGCGCAAAGCCGAGATTGCTGGGCTTTGACCGGTACTCCGCCCCCACGGCGAGGCGCTTGCTGAGCAGCAGAGCCGCCGACCCTTCAAACTGGGGCTTGTAGCTGTCACTGCGATCGCCGCCGAAGCCCAGCAGGCCGGTCTGGTTGGCCTTGGTCAGGCGGACAGCGCCGCTGAGCAGCAGGCTTTGATCAAGCAGCAGTTTGGTGGCCGACACATAGTAGTCGGTACCGCTGTCGCCCTTGCCGCCGACGGCCCGAACCACGGTGCCCTGGTTGTTCTTCTTGTACTGGGCCCCGACCGAGACCTGGGGCAGCCAGCGGTCCTGGTCATAAACCGCGTCACCCAGCACCCGCACCTTCACGCCATAGACGTCCTGGCGGAAGGTGAAGCCCTTGCCGAGCCCCAGCTTGGCCCCGGTGTCCCCCGTGTCGAATTCCTGACGCGCGACCGAGAGTTCGACCCGGTCGTGCAGACCCACGGCCGCCCCGGCAGCCCGCAGGCTGTAGTCGGAAACCTCGACGCCGGTCAGATGGACCTTGCCGCCGAACCCGTCACGGGTTTCGTTGCCGGCAATCACGCTCCAGGTTGCCAGTCCACCGCCGGCACCACCTTCCAGAGAACTGTCTCCGCCCGTCAGCAAGAGTTTGCCGCCTGTATTGATCTCTCCGGCCCTGGCCACGCCGGTTACGGCCAGCGCGCAGAGGGCTGCGAGACTGAGACTGACCTTGGTAAGCAAACGCCCTTGCATTCCAACCTCTGTGCCCTGGCGCGGGAAAATACCCGTCGCGCCTGCGTCCCCGAGGCCAAAATCGGACAGAACACTTTACAGACCCTTGCGCATCAAGCCGCGACTGGGACCGCAAACACCCCTTGCAGCCCCTGCATTAACGGCGATTTCACGGGCCCCGGGTTAGGCAGGAAGCATGAGGTTCATCGCCACACTCCTGTTGATCGTGTTTTTCAGCTCGAAGGCGCTCGCGGGCACCCTCAGCGTCACGGTGCGATCGACCGACGGCAAGCCCGTTCAGGACGCCGTGGTCATGGTCTACCCCGGCGGACAGCCGACCCGGGGACCGATCGCCTTCCCCTGGCCTTACCGGGTGGCCCAGCAGAACATCCAGTTCACGCCGTTCGTCCTGATCGTGCCGGTCGGCGCAGAAGTGGCCTTTCCGAACCTCGATAAGGTTCGCCACCACGTCTATTCATTCTCGGCCGGCAACAAGTTTGAACTGAAGCTCTATGGCCACGAGGAGAACCGGACGGTCCGGCTCCCGACCGCCGGCGTCGCCGCCATCGGCTGCAACATTCACGACCAGATGGTCGGCTTCATCCGGGTCGTCGACACCGCCTATGCCGCCAAGACCGATGCCGCGGGCGTGGCGACAATCAGCGACGTTCCCTCCGGGAGCGTCGTGGCCCGGGTCTGGCATCCCTACCTGCGGGCCATGAAGAACGAAAAGACCCTCGCCACCACCTCGGTCGGCAACGGCACGACCCGCGAAACCATGGCGGTCGAGTTGCGCCCGCAGGGCGGACACTGAGACCGCCGTGTTCAACCGCCTCCAGACCAAGCTGACAGTGCTCTATGCTGGGCTGTTTGCCCTGGCCCTGAGCCTTGTCGCCGTGACGGTCTATCTGGCGATTGTCGGCAATGCCCAGCAGACCGTCCGTAAGGAGCTGACCGCCACCGGTACGGTGTTCGACCGGGTATGGGCGCTGCGGACCCAGCGCCTGCAGGACGGGGCCGACCTGCTGTCGCGCGATTTCGGCTTCCGCGCCGCCTTCGCGACCCGTGATGCGCCCACCGTCGAATCCGCCATCACCAACCTGCGCCAGCGCCTCGGGCTGGACCTGGCCTTCACCGTCAGCGTCGACGGTGAGGTGATCGGCATCGATCCCGGCCAACTGGACCTGGAAAAGCTCTGGACGGCCCTCGACGGCGAGACCGGGGCGCAGGGCGTTTTCGTCGTCAACGGCGCGCCCTACCAGATTATCTCGGCCCCGATCCTGTCGCCGAACCTGACCGGCTGGATCGTCTTTGCCGCCCGTCTCGACCATCGCGAAATGCAGGCCCTCGAGCGTCTGTCGGCCATCGGCCTTGAGGCCCAGGTCTTTGACCGCCGGGGCCAGGCCTGGATCACCGACAGCATCACGGCCGACACGCCCCGTCTGGCCGTCTTTGTTGACACCGCCATCCGCGACAAGGCGGGTAAGCCCAGCCTGCTGAAGGGCAAGGCCGGCGAGAGCCTGGTTCTGGTCAAGCCTCTGAAATCATTGTCATCTGACGGGGCGGCGGCCCTGGTCCTGCGCTATCCTATGGCCCTGGCCATGGCCCCTTACCGTCCCCTGATGGCGGGCGTGATCCTGGTCGGCCTGATCGGCGCAGCCCTGGTGGCTGCCGCCAGCTGGGCTTTGTCCCGGGGCCTCGCCCGGCCGATCATGGCCCTGGACGACGCCGCCCGCCGCCTGCAGCGGGGCGAGACGGTCCACGTCACGGTCCAGACCCAGGACGAGATCGGCCGTCTGGCCGACAGCTTCAATCACATGGCGACCGAGATCCGCGATCGCGAGGCCATGATCACCCACCAGGCCCTGCACGACGAAGAAACCGGCCTGCCCAATCGTCGGGCGCTGGAACGCGAGATCACCACGAGACTTGCCCAGGTCGTTCCCGGTCAGCACGTCGTGGTCAGCGCCACAGGCCTTGACCGTTTCACCTTCGTGCGCAGCGCCATCGGCTATGAACTGGCGACCCAGCTGATTACCGAACTGGGCGCACGCATCGGCCTGATCTCGCCCGAAACCTTCATCGGCCGCCTGACCACCTCGACCCTGTGCGTTGTGGGCACCCATGACGATGTCGAGACGACGCTCTCCCGCATCGAAGCCGTCCTGACCGGACTGGAAGCCCCAATCCGCGTTCGCGGCGAGTTGGTGGACATCCATATGACCGTCGGTGTGGCGACCACCATTCCGGGCGGCCCGGATGCCCCCCGCGTGATCGAACAGTCGATGATCGCCCTCGATCAGGCCCGCGCCGCACGCCGCAAGGTGATGCTGTTTGACCCGGTGGCCTATGGCGATCCCTCCGGCAACCTTTCGCTGATGAGCGAGATGCTCGAAGGCGTCGCCAACGGGGCCCTGTTCCTCAACCATCAACCCAAGCTCGACCTGCGGTCTGGCCGGATCACCGGGGTCGAGGCCCTGGTGCGCTGGAAGCACCCCACGCGCGGGATGATGCGGCCGGATCTCTTCGTCGAGATGGCCGAGGAAACCGGTCATATCCGCGCCCTCACCGACTTCGTGCTGACCCAGGCCATCGCCGACCAGAAGGCCCTGCGCGCCGCCGGTCATGATGTTCTGATGTCGGTCAATGTCTCCGGCCGCCTGATCGACGATGCCGAATTCGCTGATCGCGCCATCGACCTCGTGGCCCGCGAAGGGGCCAGGGTCTGTTTCGAGATCACCGAAACGGCCGTCATCGGCAATCCCGACGTCGCCCTGGGCGTGCTCGACAGGCTGGCCGCAGCGGGCATTCCGGTTTCGATCGACGACTACGGTTCGGGTCTGTCGTCCCTCGCCTATCTGAAGCAGATCCGTGCTGACGAGCTGAAGATCGACAAGGCCTTCGTGCTCAAGCTTGAGGCCGGGGGCAAGGACGCCCTGCTGGTCAAGTCGACCGTGGACCTGGCCCACAGCCTCGGCATGAAGGTCACGGCCGAGGGGGTCGAGACCCGCGAGGCCCTGGCCCTGCTGCAACTGATGGGCTGCGATCTGGCCCAGGGTTATCACGTCGCGCGCCCGATGGGCCTTGAGCCCCTGACCACCTTCCTCGAAGGCTGGTCGATCGACCTGCCGGGAGATGTCGAAGGCGGCGCGCTGAAGCAGGCCTAAACTCCTGTCACCCCGGCCGCAGCGAAGCGGAGAGCCGGGCCCCGGCGGCCAACGCGACGCGGCTGTCCCTGGGTCCCGGATCGGCTACGCCGTCCGGGATGACAAGAGTTTGCTTGCCGGAAAACTCAGCCCTCAGGCCGACGCCTTCAGCAGGTCGAGCACCACGTGCAGACTGTCGGCGATGTGCACGCACTTGTCGTGCATCTCCTCGTTCGGATCGAGGATGTCGGGCACCATCACAGTCATCATGCCGGCCGCATGGGCGGCCCGGACACCGGGGTGGGAATCCTCAAGCGCCAGGCACGCCGCAGGGTCGATGCCGATCCGCCGGGCCGCTTCCAGATAGGGATCGGGATGCGGCTTGTGACGGGTGACGTCCGCATGGGCGACTACGGCATGGAAGCGGCGCTGCAGGTCAAACCGGCCCAGATAGCGCTCGACCGCGGGCATACCGTTCGAGGTGGCGATGGCCCGCGGCAGGCCCCGGTCATCCAGATAGTCGAGGATCTCGACCACCCCGGCCTTCAGGCGGGTTTCGGCCTCGAGCAGGTCCTCGACATCGTTCCAGACCCTTTCGAAATAGGCCTGGACCGGAAAGTCCTCGCCATAGAGGCCGCGTAGCAGCACGGCGCTTTCGGGATTGGTCCGGCCGACCAGGGCCGCATAGATCTCGCCGGTGAACTGGATACCGAAGGTCGCACCGGCTTCGATCATCGCCGCGCGATAGACGATCTCGGTGTCCAGCAGCAGGCCGTCCATGTCGAAGACCACCGCCTCGACGCAGCGGGGAAAACTCACGAGACGAACTCCGCCGCCGTATAGCCCTGGAAGTAAAGCAGGGTCGTCAGATCGGTGTAGTCGACCTTGGCATGGGCCTGGGCGGCAACGATCGGCTTGGCCCGATAGGCCACCCCGAGGCCGGCCGCCTCGATCATGGCCAGATCATTGGCCCCATCGCCGACCGCAAGCGCGTCGGCCGGCGTCAGGCCGAGAGCGGCCGTTTCCTCGCGCAGGGCCGCCAGCTTGGCTTCCTTGCCGAGGATCGGGTTGCCGACCTGTCCGGTCAGCCTGCCATCCGCCTCGATCAGGGTGTTGGCGCGATTGAGGTGGAAGCCTGCCGCCTCGGCCACGCGACGGGTGAAGAAGGTGAAGCGACCCGAAACCAGGGCGCAGCGGGCCCCATGGGCGGCCATGGTCGTAACGAGGGTCCGGGCCCCGGGATTGAGCTGCACGCGCTCGTCATAGCAGGTCTGCAGGGCCCCGACTGCCAGTCCAGCCAGCATGCCGACCCGCTCGCGCAGCGCGCCCTCAAAGGCCAGTTCGCCGCGCATGGCCCGCTCGGTGATCTCGGAGACCTTGTCCTTGACCCCGGCGAAGTCGGCCAGTTCATCGAGGCATTCAACATTGATGATCGTCGAGTCCATATCGGCGATCAGCAGGCGCTTGCGGCGATTGGCCAGAGCCTGAACGGCGAAATCGACCGGCTGGTCGCCGATCAGCGCGGCAATTCGAGCCTTGAGGGTCTCAACATCGCCTGTCGCGGTCAGGTCGAAGGCCTCGGGCCCGAGCGGGACCGGTGTCCCCAGATCCAGGGCGCGGGCGATGGTTTCGGCCCCGGGGCCGACGAGCGTGATGGCGAGCATGGGCGGGCGCTAAGCCAGGTGCCAGCGCCCGTCAAGCCGGGTCAGTTGCTTGTTATGCCCGTACAGCGCTGCATCAGGGCCGCCCCGGCCTCGCGCCCGAGATCCTCGGCCTTGCCCCCGGCCGTCGGCTTGACCAGCTGCAGCACCTGGTTGACCCCGGCCTCATAGGTCTGGGCCGGCGTCAGCCCCAGGGCACTGCCCTCGACAAAGCCCTCATCCATCATCGCCCGACCCTTGAAGCCGAGGGCACTAAGGACCGTCTGGATGGCCTTGCCGTTCGGGTCCTTGGCGAACAGGTCCGGATAGCCGTCCGCCACCTTGCCGAGGATCAGTAGGACCGCCCCGCAACCGACCTTCTCGCTGGAGGCCGGGCTCAGGCCCGTCGCCGGCGGAAGCCCCTGGACCGGCGGCGTCGCCGCTGCGGGCTTGACGGCCTTGGTGCCGATGTCGGCTGCTGTCGCCAGCACTGGCGAAAGCACCACGGATGCGGCAAGGCTGGCCGCGACGCGATAGGACGGACGCATGAGCTCCCCTGTGATGGACGCAACCCTGGATCAGGCCAAGGCCCCTGATGTTCGCATCTGGCTGATCGGCGGACCGACGGCAAGCGGCAAGTCGGCCTATGCCCTGCGTCTGGCCGAACAGATCGGCGGTGAGATCGTCAATGCCGACTCCATGCAGATCTATGCCGGCCTGCGGGTCCTCACCGCCGCCCCGTCCGAAGACGAAATGGCTAGGGCCCCGCATCATCTGTTCGGTGTCGTCGACGCCGCCGACGGCTGGTCGGTCGGACGCTGGCTCGCTGCCGCCGACGAGGCCCTGAGGCGGATCGCCCAGCGCGGCCGTCCCGCCATCGTGGTCGGCGGAACCGGCCTCTATTTCCGGGCCCTGACCCATGGTCTGGCCGAAGTGCCGCCCGTCTCGGAAACGCAGCGCGAGATCTCCAGCCTGCTCTACGCCGCCCAGGGCGAAGCGGAATTTCGCGAGGTCCTGCAGACCCTGGACCCCGAGGCCGAGGCGCGGATCGAGCGCGGCGATCGCCAGCGCCTGCTGCGGGCCCATGCCGTGGCGGTGGCGACAGGCCGCTCCCTGACCGCCTGGCAGGCCGACACCCGCCCAACCCTGGTGCCCGGCAGCTGGAAGGGTCTGCTGCTGGATCCGCCCCGCGCCGAGCTCTATGCCCGCTGTGATGCGCGCCTCGGTCTGATGGTCGAAGACGGCGCGCTGGCGGAGGTGGAAGCGATGCAGGCCCGGGGCCTGGATCCAGCCCTGCCCGCCCTGAAGGCCGTCGGCTATCGCGAACTGGCCAGCTATCTGCGCCGCGAAACCACCCTGCCCGCCGCCCTCGACGCCGCCCGCCAGGAAACCCGCCGCTACGCCAAGCGCCAGCTGACCTGGTTCCGCAACCAGACTCCGGACTGGGAGCGGATTTCGGGAACGGCCTCCAACGATCAAGGACATTAGCCTATGACCCACCTCGCCGCCCTCGCCGAAGCCGTCGCCGAGCGCCTGATTGCCCGGGGCGAAACCCTCGCCATCGCCGAATCCTCGTCCGGAGGACTGATCTCGGCGGCCCTGCTGGCCGTGCCGGGCGCGTCGAAGTTCTATATCGGCGGCAGCGTCGTCTATACGGCCCGGGCCCGGATGCGGCTGCTGGACATCCCGCACAAGGCCACAGAGGGCATGCGCTCATCCAGCGAACCCTATGCCGCCCTGCTGGCCCGGGTGACCCGCGAAATCCTGAAGGCCACCTGGGGCCTGTCGGAAACCGGCGCAGCCGGACCGACCGGCAATGCCTATGGCGACGCGGCCGGTCACACCTGCCTGGGGGTCGCCAATGCCGAGGGCGAGACGGCCTTTACCCTGGAGACCGGCAGCGAGGACCGGGCCGCCAACATGCAGGCCTTCGCCGCTGCCGCCCTGGAACGGCTGCTGGACGCACTGAAAGATTGAACTTCGGGCAAAAAAGGCACAACCTTGCCGCCAACCCCGCCTTGACGCCCTCCTTCGCGCATGGCATCACCCTTTCCGTAGCTTTGGAGCAAGACTTGTGCGCAAAACCATGGACGTACTTATGGAGCGGCTGTCCGCGATGTGACCCTGAAGTCACGTCGTAGTTCAGTCGCGCGCGCAAAGGTCCTTCGGGACCTTTTTTCTTTTCCGCCTACCCCTTCCCGCCTTTCCACCGGACCATCGCCATGACCGCCCACCAGACCATCGAGAGCCCCGCTCCCGCCGAAACCGCCGACCGCGCCATGACCGGTGCCGAGATTGTGGTTCGCGGCCTCGTGGACCAGGGCGTCGAGGTGCTGTTCGGCTATCCGGGCGGCGCGGTCCTGCCGATCTATGATGCGCTGTTCCATGAGCCGCGCCTGCAGCACATCCTGGTTCGCCACGAACAGGGCGCGACCCATGCCGCCGAGGGCTATGCCCGCAGTTCGGGCAAGCCGGGCGTGGTCCTGGTCACCTCGGGCCCGGGCGCGACCAATGCCATCACCGGCATCATGGACGCCCTGATGGACTCCATCCCGATGGTCGTCATCACCGGCCAGGTCCCCACCCACCTGATCGGCACCGACGCCTTCCAGGAAGCCGATACCGTCGGCATGACCCGCTCGTGCACCAAGCACAACTACCTGGTCAAAGACGTCCGCGACCTCCCCCGGATCATCCACGAGGCCTTCAAGATCGCCACCACCGGTCGCCCCGGCCCGGTGCTGATCGATATCCCCAAGGACGTCCAGTTCGCCAAGGGCGAGTATTTTGGTCCGCACGAGGTCGCCTCGACCCATGCCTATAACCCCAGGACCAAGGGCGAGGCCGGCCGCATTGCCGAGGCCGCCAAGCTGATCGCCCAGGCCCGCCGGCCGATCTTCTACACCGGCGGCGGCGTCATCAATGCCGGTCCGCGGGCCAGCGAACTGCTGCGAGAGTTCCAGGCCCTGACCGGCGCGCCGGTCACCTCGACCCTGATGGGCCTGGGAGCCTTCCCGGCCGCCGATCCGGCCTGGCTGGGCATGCTGGGCATGCACGGCACCTTCGAAGCCAACAACGCGATGCACGACTGTGACGTGATGATCTGCGTTGGGGCCCGCTTCGATGACCGCGTCACCGGCCGGCTGGACGCTTTCTCTCCCGGCAGCAAGAAGATCCACATCGATATCGACGCCTCGTCGATCAACAAGAACGTCCGCGTCGATCTGCCGATCATCGGCGATGCCGCCAGCGTGCTGGAAGACCTGATCGCCGCCTGGAAGGCCGCCGGGCACCAGCCCAACAAGGCGGCCCTGAGCGACTGGTGGGCCCAGATCGACACCTGGCGCGCCCGTCAGTGCCTGAACTACCGGGCCTCCGAGACCACCATCAAGCCGCAATACGCCATCCAGCGCCTGTATGAGCTGACCAAGGGCCGTGACACCTACATCACCACCGAGGTCGGCCAGCACCAGATGTGGGCGGCGCAGTTCTACCGCTTCGAGGAACCCAACCGCTGGATGACCTCGGGGGGCCTGGGCACCATGGGCTACGGCCTGCCGGCCGCCCTGGGCGTGCAACTGGCCCATCCCGGAGCGCTGGTGGTCGACATCGCCGGCGAGGCCTCGATCCAGATGTGCATCCAGGAGCTGTCGACGGCGATCCAGTTCGACCTGCCGGTCAAGATCTTCATCCTCAACAACGAGTGGATGGGCATGGTCCGCCAGTGGCAGCAGCTGCTGCACGGCGAGCGCTACAGCCACTCCTATTCCGACAGCCTGCCCGACTTTGTGAAACTGGCCGAAGCCTATGGCGCGGTCGGCATCCGCTGTTCGGACCCGGCGGAGCTGGATGGGAAGATCCTGGAGATGATCAACAGCGACAAGGTCGTGGTCTTCGACTGCCGCGTCGAGAAGCACGAGAACTGCCTGCCGATGATTCCCTCGGGCAAGGCCCACAACGAGATGATCATGGGCGAGGTCGAGGACATCGGCAACGTCATCGGCGAGGCCGGCGCGGGACTGGTCTGACGATCCCCCTCGCCCCCTTCCCACTCCTTGCTTAGAAGCGTGCCATGACCAACGCCCCCGCCGCCCTCGGATCCGCCTACGATATGCCCACCGCCGCCCAGGCCGAGCAGACGGCGACCTTCGCCCTGCTGGTCGACAACGAGCCGGGCGTGCTACATCGCGTCGTCGGCCTGTTTGCCGCCCGCGGCTACAACATCGAAAGCCTGACGGTCGCCGAGACCGACCGCAAGTCGCACACCAGCCGCATCACCGTGGTGACGCGCGGCACGCGCCAGGTGCTGGACCAGATCGAGGCCCAGCTGAACAAGGTGGTCAATGTCCGCCGCGTGCACGATGTGACTCGCGACCCTAACGGCGTCGAACGCGAACTGGCCCTGGTCAAGGTGCGCGGTTTGGGCGCGGAGCGGGTCGAGGCCCTGCGGATCGCCGACATCTTCCGGGCCAAGCCAGTGGACACCACCCTGGAAAGCTTCGTGTTCGAGATTTCGGGCGCGCCGTCCAAGATCGACAAGTTCCTTGACCTGATGCGCCCCCTGGGTCTGGTGGAAGTGTCGCGAACGGGCGTCCTGTCGATCGAACGCGGCCTTGAGGGCATGTAGGCGGCGGCCATCCCCGGCCATTTGACCGGCAAGCCTTCCCTCGCCCGACCGAAGTCCCTATATTGGATTTGTCCGGTCTCGGCCGGACTATGGGGATAAACGCGCACGTAATAAGCGGACTGGACCCGGGTGCGATTCCCGGCGGCTCCACCAATCCTTCCCGAGTTATCACGGGATGCATGGGGCCGATCAGCATCGACAGACGTGTAAAGGTGTTATGCTTTCTCTCGGCGTGGCTCACCGTATCGGGCCGCTAAACTAACTGCGAACGATAACTTCGCTGAAGAGTTCGCCGTCGCCGCGTAATGCGGTGCAGGTGAATTCGCCTCTTAAGTCCTAGGGGTTCAGATCCTTAGGCGGGGCCCGGAGGGAGCCTGCCAACAGAATCCCTCCACTTTCCAAAGCGGCAGCCGAGGCTCCCTCCTCCGGCTTCTAGCGGACATGAGGGAGCCTGAAGGACCGTGTCCACGGGCCGCATACCCCTTTGAAAATAGTGCACTCGATGACGCCCCCGCCATCTTTGCCGAAGGGGCATGACAGGCTAGGCTGGGAGTCTCGTTTCAGTTCCCTGTTTCTGACGGACCGCATGGCCCAATCCAATCCGCCTGAAGACTTGATGCAGTATGAGGCCATGGCGCAGGACGCCCTGCGTGGCGTGGTCAAGGCGGCCCTGAAGAAGGCGGCTGCTCCCGGCGGCCTGCCCGAGCCGCACCACCTCTACATCACCTTCAAGACACAGGCGGCCGGCGTCTCCGGCCCGCAGGACCTGCTGGGCAAGTATCCGGACGAGATGACCATCATCCTGCAGCATCAGTACTGGGATCTGGCCCCGGGCGAGACCTTCTTCTCGGTCACGCTGAAGTTCGGCGGCCAGCCGAAGCGCCTGTCGGTCCCGTATGCGGCAGTGACCCGGTTCTACGATCCGTCGGTTCAGTTCGCCCTGCAGTTCGAGGCGCCCGAAATCCTGCCGCCGGAACCGACCGACGAACCCGAGCCGGACTCGCCGTCGCCCCCGTCGGGCGAAGACGCGCCCAAGATCATCTCTCTCGACCAGTTCCGGAAGAAGTAGACCGTGAGCGACGTCGCGGCGGACGAGCCCCAGGCCCTGACCGACGAGGCGATCCTCGCCCGCTTCCGCGCGTCCAAGAATGCGCCGACAGGCTCGCAGACCCTCGGCTTCGAGCTACTGGCCGTTCGCCAGGCCGAGCGTGAGGTCGAGGTCGCCTTCACGGCCCGGGCGGACCTTCTGTGCAATCCCATGGGCCAGATCCAGGGCGGCTATGTCTGCGCCATGCTCGACGAGTGCATGTCGGTGGCGGGCATGATCACTTCCGGCATGACCCACGTCGTCCCCACCCTGGAGATGAAGACCAGCTTCCTGCGTCCGGCCATGCCCGGCGCGTTGCGGGGCATCGGTCGGGTCGTCAAATGGGGCCGGACGGTCTGCTTCACCGAGGGCGAACTCTACGACAGTGAGGGACGGCTGCTGGCCAAGGCCAGCGGAACGGCCATCCCCACCCCCTTCGCCCGGTTCAAGAAATAGGGCGGAGCGATGGGGCGCACAGCGGGCATTCTCGTCAGCCTCGTTCTGTTCGTGCTCGCCCCTTCAGTCCAGGCCCAGACCCCATTTTCGCGCTGGTCCGCCGTGGTCGTGGCCGGTGACTGGCATGCCCATTCCGGCGGTCCGACGGAAGCCTTCGACAATGCCCGTCGCGACGTCGCCGACACCCTGGCAGGCCTGGGCTTTGCCCGGACAGCCATCCGCCAGTATTCGGTACGCCCGGAACGCTATCCGGGCCAGTCGCCCGAGCCGGCTGAGATCACGGCGATCCACCAGGGCCTGAAAGACAGCGCCCAGACAGCCAGGTCCGGTTGCCTCTTCTACATCAGCAGCCACGGCGGACCGGAGGGAGCCCTGCTGGGTGAAGACCTGCTCCGCCCGTCGCGTCTGGCCGCGCTGATCGACGACGCCTGTCCCGCCCGCCCGGCGGTGGTGGTCATTTCGGCCTGCTTCTCGGGCGTCTTCATCCCGGCCCTGCAGAAGCCCAACCGGATGATCCTGACGGCCGCCCGCCCCGACCGGGCCTCGTTCGGCTGCGGCGAGAGTGATCGTTATCCGTTCTTCGACGACTGCTTCCTGTCTTCGGCCAAGGGGGCAAGGGATTTCATCGCCCTTGGCTCGGCGGTACAGGGCTGTGTGGCCCGTAAGGAAGCGGAGGTCGGGGCAGCGCCCCCCTCCGAGCCCCAGGTCTGGATGGCCCGGCCCTACGTCCGTTCCTGCCGCTGTACGCATTCGACAGGCGAAAGCCCCCTGAACGATAGGGCGGCTCCAGTATTCGCGAGGAACAGTGCACGCCGCTCTTTGAACGCTGTGCGAGGCGCCCTAGAAGTCACTGGAACTCCGCCTGCATTGTCCCAGAGGTCGGCCCCTTGACGTCACGCCTTTTGTCCGGCTCCGCCCTGCTGGCGGTCTTGATCGGCCTTCTTCTTCCGGCCGGCCTCGTCGGGGCCCAGGAGACCACGCCGCCGGCCGAGCCCGCCGCGTCAGTGACCTCGACCGGTTCTGCAGCGCCCGTCGCCGAGGGGCCGCGTCCCTATGCCAGTCTGAAGCGACCCGCCCGCCTGCGTCCACGGCCCGTGGCCTTCGCGACGCGTCCCGTCACGGCACCGCCGGCTGCGCCTGCCGACATCCCCCAGGCCCCGGTGGCCACGGCCGCCGCCCTGCCCGCTCCGGAGCTCGAAGCCTTCGTTGATGGCCTGATGCAGCGCGGCATGGTCGAAGACCATATCGCCGGGGCGACGATCTCGGTGGTCCAGAACGGCCAGGTGATCCTGAAGAAGGGCTATGGCGTCGCCAGCGTAAAGAGTCGCCGCGCCGTCGATCCCGACAGGACCCTGTTCCGCGTGGCGTCGATCTCCAAGACCTTCACCTGGATCACCCTGATGAACGAGATCGAGGCCGGCCGCATGCGGCTGGACGGCCCGGTCAATCTCTATCTGCCGGAAGCCATCCAGATCCGCGGCAAGAACATGGGTCCGGTGCGTCTGCGCGACCTGATGACCCATACGCCGGGCTTTGAAGACCGGGCCATGGGCCAGTTGTTCGAGCAGGACTGGAAGCGCGTTCGGCCGCTGAACGAGTATCTGCGCCAGGAACGTCCGCGCCGCGTGCGGGAGCCGGGCACCCTGCCGTCCTATTCCAACTATGGCGCGGCCCTGGCCGGGGCTGCCGTAGCCAATGTCACCGGCAAGCCGTTCGAGCAGCTGGTGGCCGAAGAGATCCTGTTCCCGGCCGGCATGACCCGCACGACCTTCCGCGACGCCCGCCCGTGGCGCGACGATCTGCCGGCCCCGATGTCACCGGCCCTGGCCGCCGACCGCTCGGACGGCTTCCGCTGGACGCCGCTGGGCTGGCAGGAGCAACCGCCGGAAATGACCGGCCAGATCGCGCCGGCCGGCGGGGCCTCGTCCACGGCCGCCGACATGGCCCGCTACATGATGCTGCTGCTGGGCGGCGGCACCCTGGACGGCAAGACCGTCTATTCGCCCCGCACGGCCAAGGCTTTCGAGACGGTGATGTATCGCCCGACCCCGGATGCGGCCGGATGGAATGCCGGCTTTCAGGACATTCCGCTGCCGGGCGGTCGCCGGGGCTTCGGCCATGCAGGCGACACCCTGTGGTTCCACTCGAACCTCGTCGTGGTGCCCGACCTCGGCCTCGGTATCTTCATTGCGGTCAATACCGACACCGGCGCGGAACTCCCGTCCGAGATCCCGTCAGCCATCATTTCCCACTTCTACGCCCGACCACCGGCTGTGCCAGTGAGCCGTGCCCTCAGTGCGGAAGACGCCCGGCGCTATGAAGGCGACTATCTGGGCACCCGCCGTGCCTATCACGGCCTCGAAGCCTTTGTTGGCCGGATCATCCGGCTGGCCAAGGTCCGGGCGACCCCGGACGGGCAACTGGCTATCCTGATGGACGGCAAGTCGACCCTGTGGAACGCGACCAGCCGTCCCGGTGTCTTCCAGTCGGTCAACGGCCCGGAAGTGGTCGCTTTCGAGACCGCCGGGGAAAGGGCCGTTCGCTTCTACCCGAACGGCGGCTGGGCCGCTTTCGAGCGCGTCGGCTTCCCGTACGGGGCGGGCCTCCTGACCTGGGTCGTGGTCCTCGCGGCCCTGGCCTCGGTCGCAACCCTGGCCGGCGTGTTCGTGCGCAATCGCCGCGAGACCCGCCAGACCCCGACCCAGACCCGCGCCAATCTCCTGCAGACGACGCAGGCCGTGCTTTGGCTGATCGCGCTGGGCTGTGTCGGGGTCTTCGCCTCCAAGAGCAACGACATTGCCGCCGTGTTCTTCAACTGGCCCAGCGGCTGGCTCGTCACCGGCTCGGCCTGCGCCCTGGTCGCCAGTGTGCTCGCCGTGGTGACCCTGCTGATGGCCCCGATGGTCTGGAAGGGCGGCCGCCGGGTCGACAGCTGGACCACCCTGCGCAAGGTCGCCTTCACCTACACGACCCTGCTTTACATCGGGCTGGCGATCCTGCTCGGACTCTGGAACGTACTGCTGCCCTGGGGCGGCTAGCCTTCCAGCGTGCGGCGCAGGACGTCCGTATCGCGCTTGCGGACGACGATGATGATCCGCTCGCGCTCGCCGGACCGGCGCTCGACCAGCAGTCGGGCGACCTGGGCGTCATCGTGAAAGGCATAGCCCTTGATGGCGTCCAGCAGGGCCTTGGCCAGGTTGTCGAGGTCCATCCAGGGCGGCTCGCCGACATAGTCCATGACAATGTCGACTTCGAACTCGCCCCAGGCCGGACGCGATCCCCGCCAGACCTTGCGGAAGAACTCGTAGATCAGCGGCTTGTAGTACTTGGCCTGGGTGGTGAGACCGTCGACCTCGAGGGTCAGTTCCCCGTTCGCCTCGCGGGCGCGCACCTTGCCGTGATGGGTCCAGCCGTCGTTCATCAGGGCGTCTTAAGGCCTTACGGCTTTGCAGTCTTCTCCCCCTTTCGCTAAACCCGCGCCAACAGCACGTGAGGGATCTGCTCCATGACCGCCACCCGCATCGAGACCGATACGTTCGGCCCCATCGAAGTCGCCGCCGACCGCTACTGGGGCGCTCAGGCCCAGCGTAGCCTCGGCAACTTCAAGATCGGCTGGGAAAAGCAGCCCCTGCCCGTGGTGCGGGCCCTCGGCATCGTCAAGCGGGCGGCCGCCGAGGCCAACCTGGCGCTTGGCAAGCTGGATCCGAAGATCGCCGAGACGATCATCGCTGCCGCCAATGAAGTGATCGAAGGCAAGCTCAACGACCACTTCCCGCTGGTGGTCTGGCAGACGGGGTCGGGCACCCAGTCGAACATGAACGCCAACGAGGTGATCTCGAACCGCGCTATCGAGATGCTGGGCGGCGAGATGGGTTCGAAGAAACCCGTCCACCCCAATGACCACGTCAATATGAGCCAGTCGTCGAACGACACCTTCCCGACGGCCATGCACATTGCCTGCGCCGAGCAGGTGGTCCACGATCTGCTCCCGGCCCTGAAGCACCTGCACACGGCCCTCGCTGCCAAGGCCGCCGAGTGGAAGGACATCATCAAGATCGGCCGCACCCACACCCAGGACGCCACGCCCCTGACCCTGGGCCAGGAGTTCGGCGGCTATGCCCAGCAGATCGAGAACGGCATCGCCCGCATCGAGATGACCCTGCCGATGCTGATGCAACTGGCCCAGGGCGGCACCGCCGTCGGCACCGGCCTGAACGCCCCCGTGGGCTTCGCGGAGCTGGTCGCCGAGAAGATCGCCGGCGTGACGGGGCTGGCCTTCACCACCGCCCCCAACAAGTTCGAGGCCCTGGCCGCCCACGACGCCATGGTCTTCAGCCACGGGGCCATCAACACGGTGGCCGCCAGCCTGTTCAAGATCGCCAACGACATCCGCTTCCTGGGCTCTGGTCCGCGCGCCGGCCTCGGCGAACTGTCCCTGCCGGAAAACGAGCCCGGCTCGTCGATCATGCCGGGCAAGGTCAATCCGACCCAGTCCGAAGCCCTGACCCAGGTCTGCGCCCAGGTTTTCGGCAACCACTCGACCCTGACCTTCGCCGGCAGCCAGGGCCATTTCGAGCTGAACGTCTTCAACCCGGTGATGGCCTACAACTTCCTGCAGTCGGTGCGTCTGGTGGCCGACGCGGCGATCAGCTTCACCGACAACTGCGTGGTCGGCATCGAGCCGCGCGTCGACAACATCCGGAAGGGCGTCGAGAACAGCCTGATGCTGGTCACGGCCCTGAACGGCAAGCTGGGCTATGACGCCTGCGCCAAGATCGCCAAGACCGCGCACAAGAACGGCACGACCCTGCGCGAGGAAGCCGTCGGCGGCGGCTATCTGACCAACGAAGAGTTCGACCAGTTCGTTCGTCCGGAGAAGATGATCTCGCCGGGCTGATGCTTCAGCTCGTCAGGCTCTTTGACGACCTGCCGGAGGATTTCGACGCGCTCGCCGCCGAAGCCTCCGGCGAAGGCGTGCGCAACATGACCCTGCTGGCGGATGGCTGGCGGGCCGGCGTACGTTTCCAGGGTGATGGCGAAGCCCTGCTCGCAGCGTTTCTGGCCGGCACGCTGGCCGGCGTCGGCGGCCTCTCTGTCGAGCCCGAGGCCGCCGAACCGGCCCGCCGCCTGCGGCGCTTCTATGTGCGCCCGGACCTCCGCCGACGGGGTGTCGCCACCGCCCTCGCCTCCGCCCTGGTCCAGGAAGGCCTCGACAGCGTCGGCCTCCTGACGGTCAACGCCCGCGCCTCGCAAGCGGCAGGTCCGTTCTGGGAGGCCCAGGGCTTTGTGACCGATACGAGCGGCCCCTGGACCCATGTGATGCGGCGCTGATCAGCCAAGCCGAAGCTTACCGCTTGACAACCTCGCGGCCGATCGGGGCCAGGGCGATCATGGCCAGCTGGAAGTCCTTGATCGCGAAGGGAATGCCGACGATCGTGATGGCTTCGGCAAAGGCGATCATCAGGTGGCTGAGGGCGATGTACCAGCCGCCCAGCAGGAACCAGACAATGTTGAGCAGGAAGCCCAGCGGCCCGGTGCCGAGGTCATGCTGGCCGGTGACGATCTCGCGGCTGACGATCTCCTTGCCGAACGGCCAGAAGGCAAAGCCGGCGATCCGCCAGGCCGCGCCCGTATAGGGCAAGCCGACAATGGTGATGGCCAGCAGCGCGCCGCCCAGCAGCCAGAGCAGGCCGGAGATCCAGCCCCCCAGGATAAACCACAGGATATTCAGTATCAGCCGGATCATCGAGACCGTCTCCCCACTCAGGACCTAGAGGTGGTCGTGTTCCGGCCTTTTGTCGAGATCAGCGGGGCAGCCTTACGCCGAATTCACCATGCCGGGACGATGCGCCTATTTGATCAGCTGCCAGCGCCGGGTCCAGCGCCCCTTGCCGACCTGGGACAGGGCCAGCAGGTAGAGGCCCGCATAGATCACCGTGCCGGTGCCGATCAGGGCCCAACTCCAGGGTCCGGGCATGTGCAGGGTCGGGGCTGTGTCGATCCAGTCATGGCGCGGCGACGTCAGCTCCAGCCAGAGCCCGCCGGCCCAGGCCGCCGAGAACAGGGCCACGACCGGATAGCGCAGCAGCGGACTCTTCTGGATCAGCAGCAGGGCCTGGATCAGGCTGACCGCGACAAAGGCCGATATCCCGACCAGCCAGGGCCACCAGGGCCCGGGGACAAAACGGGCGGTCCTTAGTCCGGCCCACAGCGGGGCCCACAGAACCGGCCCGAACAGCAGCAGCAGAAGCACCAGGCCCACCAGCACGCCGACACCGCCGCCGATCACCTTGCCGGCCGCCTCGCCGGCCTCATGGGCCCGCACATTGGGATCTCCGGCGGGATTGGCCGGTGAGGTCGCAATCACGGTCTGCAATCGCGGCAGGGGCTCGTCCGGTGATGCGCCCAGGCGCGGCGGCAGCGGACGTTGCGCCATCAGGCTCTCCGGCTGACCGCGAAGTCGGCCAGGCTTTCCAGTGCCTCGCGCCAGTCATTGGCCGGGAAAACGGCCAGGGCCGCCTTGGCCTTGTCGGCATAGTCGGCGGCGAGGTCGAGTGTCGCGTCCAGTGCGCCCGAGCCGATGATCAGCTCGCGGGCCCGGCGGAAGTCGGCTTCGGTCTGTTCGCGACGGCCGATGGCCCGCTCCCAGAACTCGGCCTCGCGCGGACCCGACCGGGCGATAGCCAGCAGCAGCGGCAATGTGGCCTTGCCTTCGCGGAAATCATCCCCGGCATTCTTGCCCAGGGTCTCGGTCGCGCCGCCATAGTCGAGGGCGTCGTCAGCCAGCTGGAAGGCCAGGCCGAGGTTCAGGCCATAGGACCGAAGGGCTTCAGAGCGAACGGCATCCACACCGGCTGAAACGGCACCGGCTTCAGAAGCCGCGGCGAACAGCTCGGCGGTCTTGGCCGCGATGATGTCGAGATAGATGGCCTGCGACAGGTTGAGGTCGTGGCTGCGGGTCAGCTGCAGCACCTCGCCCTCGGCGATCACCCGGCTGGCGCGGGCCAGGATCTCCAGTGCCTTCATCGAGTCGGTCTCGACCATCAGCTCGAAGGCGCGGGCGAACAGGAAGTCGCCGACCAGAACGCTTTGCGCCGCGCCCCAGATCAGATGGGCGGCGACCTTGCCGCGCCTCAGCTGGCTGCCGTCGACCACGTCGTCATGCAGCAGGGTCGCGGTGTGGATGAACTCGACCGAAGCGGCCAGCTTGAGACAGGCCGCATTGTCGGAGCCGGCCAGGCGGGCCGCCGCCACGGTCAGAAGCGGCCGCAGGCGCTTGCCGCCGGCCGCGATCAGGTGCTCGGCGAGGGCCGGAATCACCGGCACGTCGCTCTGCATGCGTTCGGTGATCAACTGGTCGACCCCGGCCATGTCGGCTGCGGCCAGACGCACGAGACGATCCACCGATCCCGGTTGTCGGGCGAGGGTCGCTGCTGCTGCGTCCAAGACCATGCTCTCCTTGACCGGCACTTGATGGTGCCCGGGCCTCACCTACGCCTCCCAGCGGGATCAGCCGTTGCGAGGGACAATGGTGGCGGGATAGGTCAGGGTCAAGGCGAGCACAAGGCTTGATGCATTGGACGAGAGCAAGGTCACCGAAGATCGGGTGCTGAACGGCAGGATTCGCCTGCGCCAGACCCTCGGCGGCTACCGCGCGGGGCTGGATGCGGCCCTGCTGGCGGCCGCCTGCGACTCAGGGCCGGGCGATCGCGTGCTCGAGGCCGGCTGCGGCGTGGGCGGGGCCCTGCTGGCCGCTGCGGCCCGCAGACCTGATACGACCTTCTGCGGCCTTGAGCGCGACCCGGAGGCGGCGGCCCTGGCGCGCGACAATGTCGCCCTCAACGCCTTGGGCACACGGGTCGAGATCCTTGAGGGCGATGTCCAGACCGGCTTCAGGGCCCTGGAGCGGCCAGTCTTTGATTCCGTCATGGCCAATCCGCCATTCTTCGACGATCCCTCGGCCCTGCGCGCCCCGGCTCCGGAAAAGACCGGGGCCTGGATGGCCGACGGCGGGCTCGCCGCCTGGACGGTGTTTCTGCTCAAGGCCGTGCGCGAGGGCGGCCGGATCACGATCGTCCATCGTGCGGATCGTCTCGCCGACATCCTGACCCTGCTCGCCCCCAAGGCCGGATCCTTCCGGATTCGCCCCGTTCAACCCTTTGCCGACGCCCCGGCCAAGCGCGTGCTGGTGCGGGCCATCAAGACGGGCAAGGCCCCGCTGGTGCTGTTGCCGCCCCTCGTGCTGCACGACCGGAACGGCGGTCAGCACACGGCAGAGACCGAAGCGATTCTGCGGGGCGATACCGACCTGCCCTGGTGAGCCCGGATCCGATAGCCGCCGGGCAAAAGCGCTCCTAAGGTGAGTGCCTGTTCAGGAGCGCCCCATGAGTCTCGCCTTTCCCCTGCGTGCCGGCCTGCTGGCTGCGGCTGCGGTCTTCGCCCTCACCTCGGCAGCGCACGCCCAGACGCCCGCGCTGACGCCGGATATCGACGGCAAGTATGTCGCCGCCAAGGTCGGCTATGACTACGAGAAGCGCGTGGTGATGATCCCCATGCGCGACGGGGTGAAGCTCTACACTGTCATCGTGATCCCCAAGGGCGGCAAAAGCCTGCCGATCATCATGACGCGGACGCCCTACAATGCGGCCAAGCGCGCGACCCGCAACGACAGCCCTCGGATGATCTCGACCCTGCCCCAGGGCGACGAGCCGTTCGTGGCCGACGGCGGCTACATCCGGGTCTTCCAGGACGTGCGCGGCAAGTATGGCTCGGAAGGCGACTATGTGATGACCCGGCCGCTGAAAGGGCCGCTGAATTCCTCTGAAGTCGACCACGCGACCGACGCCTATGACACCATCGACTGGCTGGTGAAGAACGTGCCCGAGACCAATGGCAAGGTCGGCATGATGGGCAGTTCCTATGAGGGCTTCACGGTGGTGATGGCCCTGGTCAATCCGCATCCGGCCCTGAAGGTCGCCGCTCCGATGAGCCCGATGATCGACGGCTGGATGGGCGACGACTGGTTCCACCACGGCGCGTTCCGGCAGATCAATTTCGACTTCTTCGCCAGCCAGACCACCGCGCGCGGGGCCGCCGACGAGGTGACCCGTCCCGGCTATGACGACTACGAGACCTTCCGCCGGGCCGGGTCGGCGGGCGACTATGCCAGGCTGAACGGTCTCGATGGCCTGCCCTGGTGGAAGAAGCTGGTGGAAAACACCGCCTATACGCCGTTCTGGAGCGAGCAGGCCCTCGACGTGACCATGGCCAAGACGCCGCTCAAGGTGCCGGTCATGTGGATCCAGGGCCTGTGGGACCAGGAAGACATGTGGGGCGGCGTCCATGCCTATGCCGCTACCGAGCCCAAGGACACGGCCAACGACAAGAGCTTCCTGGTGCTGGGCCCCTGGCGGCACAGTCAGGTCAATTATGACGGCTACAACCTGGGCCCGTTCAAGTGGGAGGGCGACACCGCCCTGCAGTTCCGGCGCGATACCCTCAAGCCGTTCTTCGACCAGTATCTGAAGGACGGTGCGCCCAAGGCCGACACTCCGCCCGTGCTGATCTACAATACCGGCGCCAATCACTGGGACCGCTTCAAGACCTGGCCGCTGGCTTGTGAGAGCAACTGCCAGAGCAAGTCCAGGCCGTTGTACCTGGCCCCGGGTGGCGGCCTGTCCTTTACCACCCCGGCTGCGGCCAAGGGACCGGCGGCCTATGACGAGTATGTCGCTGACCCGGCCAAGCCCGTGCCCTATGTGCTGCGTCCGGTCCGCTTCGCCGACGGGGATCGCTGGAAGACATGGCTGGTCACTGACCAGCGCGCCTTTGCCGACCGCACTGACGTCCTGACCTACACCACCGCCCCGCTCGACAAGCCCCTGACCATCGCCGGCGTGCCCAAGGTCAATCTGGTCGCCTCGACCAGCGGCACTGACAGCGACTGGGTGGTGAAGCTGATCGACGTCTATCCCGACGAGGTGCCCAGCCAGCCGGAACTCGGCGGCTACCAGCTGGCTGTCGGCATGGACATCTTCCGGGGGCGCTACCGTGAGAGCTTCAGTGCCCCCAAGGCGATCAAGGCCGATACGCCGCTGAAGTACGAATTCATCCTGCCGACCGCCAACCACACCTTCCTGCCGGGTCACCGGATCATGGTGCAGGTGCAGTCCAGCTGGTTCCCGCTCTATGACCGCAACCCGCAGACCTTCGTGCCCAACATCTTCCTGGCCAAGCCGGCGGACTATGTGAAGGCCACCCAGCGGGTGTTCCACGCCGGAGATACGGCCAGCTTCATCGAACTGCCGGTCGTGGAGACGAAGTAGTTCCTCCCCCTGATGGAGGAGGATCAAGACAAAAGAGGCCGGCGGATCACCGCCGGCCTCTTCATCGTCTGGAGCCTGCTGCGGTCAGCGCTTGGGCTGTTCCATCTTGCCGGCCTTGTCAGCCTGTCCGCCGGGATTGTGCCCGGGCTCGGGCTTGCGGGTCTCGGCCTGCTTCTGCTGTTGACCCGGAGCCTGGCGCGACGGTTCGCTGGGCTGCTGCGGCGGATTGCGAGTGTTCTCGGCCATGGGCTTGGTCCTCTGCAAGGCACGCTGATTGCGCACGGAGAAAGAACGGCCGGAGCGACGGGCCGTTCCTCCGGCCCAGCTGCCTTAGTTGCGGCTTAGCTTCTGAATCTGCACGGGTTTCGCGATGATCTGCCCCTTCAGGTAGGGATCATCGGCCGAACTGGTCGTCGGCGCGTCATGGATCAGCCGGACGACGGACATGCATTCAACCACCCGCCCGAAGGCCGCAAAACCCTGACCGTCAGGATTACGCGCGCCGCCGAAATCCAGGGCGGGATTGTCGCCCAGGCAGATGAAGAACTCCGACCCCGCCGTGCCCGGCGCGGCCCGGGCCATCGAGATGACGCCGTCCGTGTGCAGGAGGCCCGTGACCTTGGTGGTCTCGTGGGCGATGGCCGGCATGGGACTGTCATCGCGGTTCAGCCCGCCCTGGATGACGCTGATGGTGGCCGGGTTATTGTCGTTGCGGGGCGAGACGGTGCGATAGAAGCTGCCCCCGTCCAGCAGGTGCTTGTCCGCATAGGCCAGGAAATTGGCCACGGTGATCGGGGCCCGGTCGGGGTACAGTTCAAGGACGATGACGCCGAGGTCCGTGATCATCTGTAACCGGACGGGCGCCGGAGCTGCCGCGACCAGCGGCAGGGCGGCGGTAAATGCGAGCAGGTGGCGACGGGAGATCATGACAGGGCAGCTCGCTTGACGTCGGTGTGAGTGAAGTCGTTTCCCTTGAACAGCAGCGGCTCATCCATGTCCTTAGCAAGCGAATAGGCAAAACAGACGCCATAACTCAGCGCAACGCGAGACCGCCCCCTGCCGTAGGTCCGCCAGGCCACGGCAACGATAGAGGTCTGATGGATGGCCTGGGTCAGGCTCTACCCGGTGGCGAGGGCGTTTGCACAAGCCAGAGCCTCTGTTTCCACCCGCTTGATGCTGATGCCCATTCTAGAACCACCTTTGCTCTTTCTAGAATATGGCGGAATCCCCCCGGCCGCGCTAGAAGGCCCGCCCATGAGCACCGCCCCCGCCCCCACGAAGTCCATGGCCGATACGGCCCGCGAATTTGGCCTGAATGCGGAGGAGTACGCTGTCGTGCTCGACCGCCTGGGCCGTGAGCCCAATCTGGTCGAGCTGGGCGTGTTCTCGGTGATGTGGTCCGAGCACTGCTCGTACAAGTCCTCCAAGAACCAGCTGAAGAAGTTCCCGATCACGGGTCCCCGCGTGATCTGCGGCCCGGGCGAGAACGCCGGCGTGATCGATATCGGTGATGGCGACGCGATCATCTTCAAGATGGAGAGCCACAACCACCCCTCCTATATCGAGCCCTACCAGGGCGCGGCGACGGGCGTGGGCGGCATCATGCGCGACGTCTTCACCATGGGCGCGCGCCCCATCGCCCTGCTGAACGCCCTGCGGTTCGGTGATCCGTCGCATCCGAAAACCAGGCGCCTGGTCGACGGCGTGGTGGCCGGCATTGCGGGCTACGGCAACTGCGTGGGCGTGCCCACGGTCGCCGGCGAGACCAATTTCCACAAGGGCTACAACGGCAATATCCTGGTCAACGCCATGTGCGTGGGCCATGCCGAAGCCAACAAGATCTTCTACTCGGCCGCGCCGGGCGCGGGTCTGGCCGTGGTCTATTTCGGCTCCAAGACCGGCCGCGACGGCATCCACGGCGCGACCATGTCGTCGGCGGAGTTCTCCGAGGACTCCGAAGAGAAGCGCCCCACAGTGCAGGTCGGCGACCCCTTCGCCGAAAAGCTGCTGATCGAAGCCACCCTGGAACTGATGACCACCGGCGCGGTCGCCGCCATCCAGGACATGGGCGCAGCAGGCCTGACTTCGTCGTCGGTCGAGATGGCCGGCAAGGGCGGGGTCGGCATCGAGCTGAACATGGACATGGTCCCCCAGCGCGAAACCGGCATGAGCGCCTACGAGATGATGCTCTCGGAAAGCCAGGAGCGGATGCTGGCAGTCCTGAAGCCCGGTCGCGAGCACGAAGGCCACGCCATCTTCGAAAAGTGGGGCCTGGACGCCGCCGTCATCGGCTACACCACCGACACCGGCCGTCTGGTTCTGAAACATCACGGCGAGACCGTCTGCGACGTGCCGCTGGCCCCGCTGTTCGACGATGCGCCGCTGTATGACCGTCCCTGGGTTCAGCCTGCCCTGCACCCGCGCCTCGATCCGACCGAACTCGCTGCGCCGGGCGACTGGAAAGAGGCCGTCCTGAAGATCGTCGGCAGCCCCGACATGGCCTCCAAGCGCTGGCTGTGGGAGCAGTACGACCGGCACGTGATGGCCGACACCCTGGAAGACAGCGCCACCGGTTGCGATGCGGGCATCGTCCGCATCCACGGCACCGGCAAGGCTATCGCCGTGACCAGCGACGTCACTCCGCGCTACGTTCAGAACGACCCCTATGAGGGCGGAAAGCAGGCCGTGGCTGAAGCCTGGCGCAACCTAACCGCCGCCGGCTCACTGCCGATCGCCATCACCGACAACCTGAACTTCGGCAGCCCCGAGAAGCCCGAGACCATGGGCCAGATCGTCCGCGCCACCGACGGCATGGCCGAGGCATGCCGCGCCCTCGACTTCCCGGTCGTGTCGGGGAACGTGTCGCTCTACAACGAGACCAACGGCGTCGCCATTCCGCCGACCCCGACCGTCGGTGCCGTCGGCCTGCTGGTAGACTATGACCTGCGCATGGGCTTCGGCAATGTCACCGGGGGCGATACGCTGGTGCTGGTCGGCGAGACCCGCGGCGAACTGGGGGCCTCGATCTATCTGCGCGAAATCCTCGGCCGCGAGGACGGGGCCCCGCCGCCGGTCGACCTCGGAGTCGAGCGCAAGCACGGCGACTTCGTCCGCGACCTGATCCCCACCGGTCTGGTGGCCGGCCTGCACGACCTGTCGGACGGCGGCCTGCTGGTGGCTGCGGCCGACGTGGCCCTGGCCAGCAAGGTCGGGATCACCCTGGCCGTCGAAGCCACCCTGCCCGTCCACGCCTGGCTGCTGGGCGAGGACCAGGCCCGCTTTCTGATCGCCACGCCCGATCCGGAGGCCGTGCTGGCCGCTGCCAAGGCGGCGGGCATTTCGGCGTCAATCGTGGGTCAGGCGGGGGGCGACGCCCTTGCAGCCGACGGTGTGTTCAGCGTCTCGCTGGACGCCCTGCGGACCGCCCATGAGGCCTGGCTGCCCGGCTTCATGGCCGGCTGAGACATACAAAGCGCCGCGCCGGGCCCCTTGCGGTTCGGCGCGAGCGACCCACCTGTCGGTATCCCCGTCAGGCAGGATTCATGACGCTTCAAGCCCTTCACGCCACCGCCCTGATCGGTCTGACCCTGACGCTCGGCGCCTGCGCCACCACCGCGCCGGAGCGATCTGGGTTTCTCAGCGGCTATGACACCCTCCAGGCCCGGAAAAATCCAGGCCGGGCCGAGGTTCGCGAATACCGCGACGCGGCGTCACTGAAGGCTGTTCAGAAGGTTCGATTGACGCCGACCGTCCTGTCAGAGGGGGCCGACAGCCGCTCTCCCCTGACGCCGGAGGAGCGGCTGGCCGTGCTGCGCGAGGTCGATGCCCAGCTGTGTTTCGAACTGTCCGAGCGGTTCGAGATCGTCGGTGCCGAGCCGGCCGATGCTGATGTGCGGGCCGCCGTCACCTGGTTTGAACCGACCGGACGGATGGCCTCGGCGGCGTCGGCGGCTTCGGCGTTCCTGATTCCAGGCCCCATCGGCCTGCGCGTTCCGGGGACCCTGGGCGGGCTTGGCGTCGAGGCCGAGATGCGGACGACGGTCGATGACCGACAGATCGCCGCGATTGCCTGGGCGCGCAGGGCCATGGCCGTCGGCACGGATGACCCCTCACTCTCGCGCCTGGGAGATGCCCTGCAGTTTGCCGAACCCTTCGCCGATGCGGCCGCCGCTGCCATGACGCCAGACGGGCACAAGGCCCGTGACATCAAGGGCAAGGCCGATCCCTGCAAGGCCTATGGAGACAGGTTCCAGCCGGCCGGCCTGGCCGCCAAGATCATCACCAAGCTCTATGTGCCGGACTCACGGGGCGACGCAGCCGCCGGGGCCGCGCCGCCGGAGAAGTGAGCGGACCCGGGCCGCTGGCGGCCGCCCGGGTCACAGCGGGATCAGGGCATCAGCACGCCGTCGATGACGTGGATCACGCCGTTCGACTGCAGCACATCGGCGATGGTGATGTTGGACACACCGCCCTTGGCATCGGTGATCGTCCAGCCATGGTGACCCTTGGCAACGGTGATCGGCTCACCCTGCACGGTCGTCAGCACAGCCTTGCCGTGACCGGCCCTGGCCATGGCTTCGATATCTGCGGCCGTCAGGCGACCTGCCACCACGTGATAGGTCAGGATCGTGGTCAGGGTCGCCTTGTTCTCCGGCTTCACCAGGGTTTCGACCGTACCGGCGGGCAGCTTGGCGAACGCGGCGTTGGTCGGTGCAAACACGGTGAAGGGGCCCGGGCTGGACAGGGTCTCAACCAGACCGGCGGCCTTGACGGCCGCGACCAGGGTCGTGTGGTCCTTTGAATTGACGGCATTTTCGATAATATTCTTCGACGGATACATGGCCGCACCGCCGACCATCACAGTCTTGCCGTGGCTCATATTCGAATGATTCATTTGCGCATACGCCGTACCGGCGAGCGAAAGCGAAAGCACGCCGACTGCGGCGAGCATCAGGGACTTGTTCATTGGGTCGTCTCCGGGGGAGTTACTGGTCCTCTGCTGGGACATCAGGAAGTACGCCGCATCCCCGGAGGAAGATGCGAGCCCACTGAATTTTTTCCGGCAAGGTGGCTCAGTCGACCGTTGCCTCGCCGTGGCGACGTCCGACCAGCGCGCTACGGCTTCCAGAAGGCGGGCCGGATTGATGGGTTTGCCCAGATGGTCGTCCATCCCGGCTGCGAGGCAATTGGCGATCTGCTCGGACAGGACGTTTGCGGTCATGGCGATGATCGGCGTCGCGGCATCGTCGGCATGGCTCATGGCCCGGATATGCCGCGTCGCGGTCAGGCCATCCATGCCGGGCATCTGGACATCCGTCAGGACCAGGTCAAAGCCTCCGCCGCGCACGGCCTCGACGCCGGCCAGGCCGTCATTGGCCGTTTCGACCTCGATCCCGAAAGGCTCCAGCATGGTGCGGACCAGTTCGCGATTGACGGCATTGTCCTCGACCAGCAGGAGACGAATGCCGTCGCCAGTATCGACCTGCACGGCCTGATCAACCCGGGTCGCCGGGACCATGTCGCAGAGCGGTGTCGCAATCTCGAACCAGAAGGTTGAACCTTCACCTTCGACACTGTCGACGCCGATCCGGCCGCCCATCTGGTCGATGATCCGGCGGGAAATGGCCAGGCCCAGCCCCGTGCCGCCGAAGAGTCGTGACACCGCTGCGTCGGCCTGTGAGAAGCGCTCGAACACGCTGTCCTGCTGGGGCTTCGGGATGCCAATGCCGGTGTCGCGAACCGACACCCGCAGCCGACCTTCCGGTCCATCCAGAACCTGCTGCAGATCAAGATCGATGCGACCGACGCTTGTGAACTTCACCGCGTTGGACAGGAAGTGCAGGACCACTTGCGACAGGCGCGGACCGTCAACCAGCATGGGACGCAGGCTTTCGGGTGCATTGACCGCCAGGGACAGCCCGCGATCGCGGGCCTGGGCCTCGACGAGCGCCGCACAGGATGCCGCCATGGCCCGGGGGTCCAGGGGCTGCGGATCCAGTTCAACGCCACCGGCCTCGAGGCGGGAGAAGTCGAGGACGTCATTGACGACATTGAGCAGGGTGTTGCTGGCGTCCTCGATCAGCCCGACGTGGCGCGCATCGCGCTCCGAAAGGCTGCTCGAGCCCCGCAGAACCCCGGCAAAGCCGATAATGGCGTTCAGAGGCGTCCGCAGTTCATGCGTCATGTTGGCCAGGAAGTCAGATTTGGCCGCAGCGGCGGCCTGAGCCAGTTCCAGGGCCTGCTTGAGATCCAGCTCTAGCCGTTTGCGTTCGGTGATGACCCGCGAAGCCACCAGGAGTTCGCCGTCTTCTCCGGCCAGTCGCGAATAGGTGCTCTCGACCCAGATCGGATGGCCAAGCTTGTGGACGCTCTCATACTCCAGCGTCTTGGCCTCTCCCCCCGGCTCCAGGGTCGCAATCAGCGCCTGGACCTGATTATAGACCTCGGGACTGACATTGGCGCTCGGGGACAGGTGAACATAGTCCTCAGGGGTGAAGCCGGTCAGCTTCTCGATCGAGGGCGACATGTAGAGCGGCTTGCCCTTGCGGGACCAAAGATTGACGTTGTCGGTGAGATTGTCAGCCAGGAGCCGGTAGAGACGATCGCTCTCGCGGGACTGTTTCAGGGCGTCTTCGGCTTCGGCATGCCGGCGCTCGGCTTCGTCTATGGCCCGTTGCTTGGCCTCCAGGCTTTGCGTGAGGTCGGCGCGCAGGAGCTCTAGGCTTTGCTTCCGGGACGCCAGAAACCAGGCCAGCGGCGCGCCGAGAGCCGCCGTGATCACAAGTGTGGCGACCGGCGTAAAGCCCGCAGGATTCCGCTGAATCACGACGTTGACGACAAAGTCGAGAGCAACGGCGGTCGCCACGAGGGCTACAACCGTGCTGAGGGCACTGACAAACTTGTCTCGCAGCATGGACATGCCGATCGCAGCGGGGCCCTTGATGGCTACAATCCCTTACTCCGGAAGATTAAGATCGCGTGTGAGGCAAGAGCATGGGTGCGCCAATTCGCCGCACCTTAGTCATCAACGCCCTGGCGGCAATCCGTCCAGCGCGGTCTCCAGGGCGAGTGTCGCCAGGATCACCGTCGCGACGGAGCGGCGATAGAAGTCCTGGGGTATCGTGGCGAACTCGTCCGTGGCCTGGTGATACTCGGGGTGGTCCTCGACGCCGAAATAGACCCAGGGCACGCCCTTCTCGGCAAAAGCATAGTGGTCGGACTGGTTGGTCCAGTTGTCGCGCGGACCGTTGATGTCGGTGTCATGGCCAAGCTTCAGCGACACCGGCGCGATCTTGGCTACGGACTCGAGGATGGGTCGCAGAGCCGGGAACGGGCTCGCGCCGGCGGCATAGAGCTCATTCTTCGTGTTCTTGCTGAGCATGTCGAAATTGACGTTCAGCCCGATGGTCGCCAGCGGCACCGGCGGGCTCGCCACAAAGGCCCGGGCTCCGCGCAGACCGCCCTCCTCCGCATCGACGACCGCGAAGATCACGTCATGACGGGGCGGTTTGGCCTTGAAGGCCTCGGCGACGGCCAGCAGGCCACCGACGCCCGAGGCATTGTCGTCGGCCCCGTTGAAGATCTCGCCGGCCCGCACGCCCAGATGGTCGTAGTGGGCGGTGACGACCAGAACCTTGCCGCCCTTCGCCGTACCCGGGATCCGGGCCACGAGGTTGGTGGCCTCCACCTTCGTCCCGTCGCGCTTGGTATAGCTGAACGGCTGCTCAAACGTCGTCCCGACCGGCTCCAGGCCGATCTCGCCGAACCGCTTGAGAATATAGGCGCGGGCCATCGCTGACCCCGGCGTTCCGGGGGCCCGGCCCTGCATGTCGTCGGCCGACAGGATGCGGACATCCTCCAGGGCCCTGTCACCGGGTCCGGCGAAAGCGGGGGTGGCGGCCAGGGCGAGGACGGCGAAGAGCGGGGCGAGGCGGAGAGCGGTTCGAACGAGCATGATGCCTCTATGCCGCGAGACTGCGTTGAATTGAGGTTAAATTCACTTAAGCCTGCACAAATAGCCAAGTCGCGCTATCTAAGCGTGCACGTTCCTTCACAGGAGTCCTGAGCGATTCCCTTCGCTCAACGATCGGAGTTTCTGCCTCGTGCCCATGTCTCCCGCCGACCTTGAAGCCCGCCTGCAGGCGGCCTTCCCCGACGCCGAGATCGTCCTGACGGACCTGGCCGGTGACGGGGATCACTACAAGGCGCGCATCGTGTCGCCGGCCTTTCGTGGCCTGAACCGCGTCAAGCAGCACCAGATGGTCAACCGCGCCCTGGCCGACGTCCTGGGCGGCACCCTGCACGCCCTGGCGCTCGAAACCGCGTCACCGGCGGACTAGGCCCATGCGCTACCGGCCGTTCGGCAATTCGGGCATGGCGGTCTCGGCGATCACGCTTCGCCTGGCTGACTCGCCGCGCCTGCGGGCGGCTGACTGGCGGTCGCTGATCTTCGCCGCCCTCGAAAGTGGCGTGAACAGCTTTCAGGTCGACGGCGAGTCGCCGGCCCTCATGCAGGGGGCGGCCGAAGCCTTCGCGGCCCTTGAGCGGAACCTGCTGTTCGTGACCCTGCGGGTGCGCGACGACAGCGACAGACTGACGGCCGAGTCCGTCGGGACCCTGGTCACCAAGGCCCTCAATGGCCTCGCCCTCGACTATCTGGACCTGATCCTGATCAATGCCCCGGCAGGCGAAGATCTGGCCGAAGGGGCCACAAGGACGCTCCGGGCCCTGCGGAGCGATGGAGCCCTGCGGGGTCTGGGTGTCGCCAGCCGCGACGACCTGCCCGCCGGACTGCAGGCCTCCGACCTGCTTGCCGCCCTTTCCTCGCCCTTCAACCTGTCCTCGGGCTGGGCCGAGCGGAACCGCATCCGGGGTGCAGTAGCCCGCAATCTGGCGGTGATCGGCGAAGATTATTGGCCCCAGGCCCTGCGGGACCTGGAAGTAAAGCCCGTTTTCCAGAAGCCGTCCCTGTGGCGGCGGCGGACAGATCCCCTGGCCGATGTCGGCAGCTACGAATTCCTGACCGGCACTCACGGCTGGACCGGCGAGGAGATCGCGCTCGGCTATGCCCTGACCGAGCCGTCGCTGGCCACTATCGGTGTCACGGCCGAAAGCCGCGCCGAAATCGAGCGGCTCGCTGCGGTCGTCGAGCGCGATCTGCCCAACGGCGTCTGCGCCCAGATCGAAATGGCCCGCTTCTCGGCCCAGGAACGCGAGAAAGCCGAGCGGAAAAAGTAGGGGCCTTGACCCGGCGGTGCCCGGCGCCTAGCTGAAGGGCCTTGCAAGGACCTGCCGACATGAACGACGTCACCGCCTCCCCCGCCCTGGACTTCATCGCCAAGACCGTGGCCGACCATGCCGTGGTGCTGTTCATGAAGGGCGTCCCTGACCAGCCTCGTTGCGGCTTCTCGGCCGTATCCGTGCAGATCCTGGATCACCTGGGCGTCGAGTTCATCGGCGTCGACGTGCTGCAGGACGACGAACTGCGCCAGGGCATCAAGACCTTCACCGACTGGCCGACCATTCCCCAGCTCTATGTGAAGGGCGAGTTCGTCGGCGGCAGCGACATCGTGCGCGAGATGTTCCAGTCGGGCGAACTGAAGACCCTCCTGGCCGAGCAGGGCCTCATCCAGGCGTGAGCCGGATCTTCGTCCCACCGGCTGACGCCTTTTCCCTGCCCTTCACGCCCCGGCCTGAGGACATCGACGCCAACGGCCACGTGAACAATGTGGTCTATCTGGCCTGGGCGCAGGACCTGGCGACAGCCCACTGGGATGCCCGCACCTCGCCCGAGGAACGCGCGCCGTGGAGCTGGGTGGCCCGACGGCACGAGATCGACTACCGGCGCGAACTGCTTCTGCACGAAACGGCCCGCGGCTACACTTGGGTGGGCGAGCTGAAGGGGCCTCGCTTTGAGCGCCATGTCCGGATCGACGGCCCTGATGGCAAGATGTGTGCGCAGAGCCGTACCGACTGGGTACTGATCGACATCGCCGCCAAGCGCCCGGCTCGGGTGCTGCCCTGGATGGTCGAACGTTTCTCGCTCAGGGTCTGACCGGATTGGCCACCATGACGCGTTCGCCGCGCCGCAAACCCAGCTCCGCATAGCTGAACACCAGGTCGACAAACCCCGGCTCGCCAAACTGGCAGGTCTCCAGCCGCCGCCGCGCGAAGGCGACCACCGCCCGGCCGTTGCTGCGGTCAACCCGGAACACAAAGTCCGCCCGCATCGCGCAGCCCTTTGAGACCACGCGCACCGTCAGCCCCTCGCGCCCGGCCTTGACCGCCGACAGGGTCTCCAGGCCGGGCCAGACCTCGTCCGACAGCGACAGTTCGGGGCGGGTGGCGCAGGCCGTGGCCAGCAGAGCCATGCCGGTGACCAGAGCCGAGCGTCGGGACAGCCGGTGCATTGCCGCGCGCCCTGCCCGGCTCAGGCCCTGGCCGCCCGCTCCCACTCCAGGAAGTCCGGCGTGGCCAGCAGGCGATCGGCATAGGCCGCAGCCGCGCCGGTGTCGCCATGGTCGGCCAGATCGATGGCGTAAGTGCGGAATCGGGTCGCCACCGGGGCGAAGAAGGCATCGGCGATCGACCAGTCGCCCAGCAGGAACGGCCCGCCCGAACGGTCGAGAAGCTGGTTCCAGCGCGCCACGATCTTGCGCACGTCCTTGCTGACCTCTTCGGAAAGCTCTGTCGGTGACGACTCGACATCGAGGGCCATGGAGCACTCGCGACGCAGGGCCATGAAGCCGCCATGCATCTCGGCCGCCGCCGAGCGGCCCAGGGCCCGAAGTACCGGATCGGCCGGCCACAGACCCGCTTCGGGGAAGCGCTCGTGCAGATACTCGCAGATGGCCAGCGAGTCCCAGATCACGAGGTCGCCGTCCTTCAGCACCGGGACCTGGCCCGACGGCGAGTGGGGCGAAATGGCCTGGGCGGTCGCCTCGCCCTGCCGCAGCTCGACCACGGTTTCGCGGAAGTCCGCACCGGTGCGCTTCAGCGCCAGCCAGGGCCGAAGCGACCAGCTGGACCAGGCCCGGGTGCCGATGACGATCTCCATGGGACGGCTCCTGCGTGGACGGATGACGGGTAGTCATCCCGATTAACCTGCGGCTAAGGTGGCGACAACGATTAGAACAATACCATCAGGGAGTGCGCCCATGGCGGACACGGCAACACCGTCGCCGGTCATCAATCCTGTCTCGAGCGGCTATCGACGCTATGCGCTCTGGGTTCTGCTGATCATCTACACCCTGAATTTTCTCGACCGGCAGGTGATCAATATCCTGGCCGAGCCAATCAAGGCCGAACTGGGCTTGGCGGACTGGCAGCTGGGCATGATGAGCGGCCTGGCCTTCGCGATCTTCTACACGGTCCTGGGTATCCCGATCGCCCGTATCGCCGAGCGGAAGAACCGGCCGATGATCATCGGGCTTTCGGTAGCGGCCTGGAGCGCCTTCACCGTCGTGTGCGGCTTCGCGCAGAACTTCTGGCAGCTGGTTCTGGCCCGCATCGGGGTCGGCGTCGGCGAGGCCGGCTGCACGCCGGCAGCCCATTCGCTGATCAGTGACTATGTGCCCCGCGAAAAACGGGCCAGCGCCATTGCCTTCTACTCCATCGGCACACCGCTTGGCACCCTGGCCGGCATGGCCATGGGCGGCCTGGTCGCCGATGCCTATGGCTGGCGGGTGGCCTTCATGGTGGCCGGCGCGCCGGGGGTGATCTTCGCCCTGATCTCGATCTTCACGCTCGTGGAGCCCCGCCGGCAGCTGGCCGCAGACATCGCCGCCCGCGCCAGCCAGCAGATCAGCTTCGGGGCAGCCCTCGCCGTTCTGCTCGCCAAGAAGACCTTCTGGCTGGTGGCCCTGGCCGCCGCGATCAAGGCCTTCATCGGCTACGGCCAGGCCCCGTTCGCCGCCTCGTTCTTCTTCCGCAACCACACTGCAGAACTGGCCCAGCTGGCCTCGCTGTTCGGCCTGAAGTCGGCGGGTTTCCTCGGCCTCGCCCTCGGCCTGATCGGCGGCACCGCCGGCGTGATCGGGGCCTGGCTGGGCGGAGTACTCGCCGATCGACTGGGGGCCAAGGATCTGCGGGCCTATGTCGTGGTGCCGGCCATTGCCTCTTTCCTGGCGATTCCGTTCTACATCGCCGCCATCAACCTGCCCTCGGCCGTCCCGGCCATGGTTCTGCTGACCATCCCCACCCTGCTGGGCACCCTCTGGTACGGCCCTGTCTATGCCACGGCCCAGAGCATCGTGGACCCGGCCATGCGGGCCACGGCCTCGGCGGTCCTGCTGTTCATCATCAACCTGATCGGGCTGGGACTGGGACCCGTCGCCGTGGGCGCGCTCAGCGACATCCTGGCCGGACCAGTGGGGCTGGGATCGGCGGAGGGTGTCCGCTGGGCCCTGATCATCTCGTCCCTTCTGGGCCTGGTGGCGTTCGGCCTGTTCTGGCAGGCCCGCAAGACCATCCGCGAGGATATGGTGGCCTGATCCGGCCACCTATTTCCCTACTGGCGCACTGACTTCCGTTACGTCTACAGTCGCCTCAAGAATTAGAACAAATGTTTGAGGGGAGAGAGTCTTCAATGGCCGAGGCGATCGCGTCCGGCGGGTCAAAACCCGTCTATTCCAACGGCTACAAGGCCACGGTGCTGGGCCTGCTGCTCGCCACCTACACCTTCAACTTCATCGACCGGACGATCATCGCCACCATCGGCCAGGCCATCAAGGTGGACCTGAAACTCACCGACACCCAGCTGGGCCTGCTGGGTGGTCTCTATTTCGCCCTGCTCTACACCCTGCTCGGCATCCCCATCGCTCGCCTGGCCGAACGCTGGAACCGGGTGACGATCATCTCGGTCTCCCTCGTGATCTGGTCGGGTTTCACGGCCCTGTGCGGCAGTGCCGCCAGCTTCGCGCAACTGGCCGCCTACCGTTTCGGCGTCGGGATCGGCGAAGCCGGCTGCTCGCCGCCCAGCCACTCGCTGATCAGCGACTATTATGCCCCCAAGCAACGGGCCACGGCCCTGTCGATCTACTCGTTCGGTATTCCGCTGGGCACCATGTTCGGCGCGGTGGCCGGTGGCTGGTTGGCCCAGGAGTTCAGCTGGCGCGTCGCCTTCGTGATCGTCGGCCTGCCCGGCATCCTGCTGGCCCTGATCGTCAAGCTGGTGGTCAAGGAACCGCCGCGCGGCCATTCCGAGATGAAGGAATCTCCGCTGGAGGCCGAGGACGTCGTGGTCGAGCCGCCGAAACCGGCCTTCTCGATGGCCACCGAGTTCGCGGAAATGTGGGCCGTCACCAAGGTGCTGTTCGGCAAGTGGCCGGTGCTGCACATGGTGCTGGGTGTGACCATCGCCTCGTTCGGCTCCTATGGCTCGGGGGCCTTCGTGCCGTCCTACTTCGTGCGGGCCTTTGGGCTCGATCTGGCCCAGGTCGGGCTGATCACCGGCCTGATCGGTGGCTTCTCGGCCGGCATCGGCACCCTGGTCGGCGGTTTCCTCAGCGACTGGGCCGGCAAGAAGAGCGCCAAGTGGTACGCCCTGACCCCGGCCATCGGCCTGACCATCTGCACGCCAATCTACATCCTGGCCTATCTGCAGACCAACTGGCAGGCCACGGCCCTGATCCTTCTGGTCCCGGGCATCTTCCACTATGTCTATCTGGCCCCGACCTTCGGCGTGGTGCAGAACTCGGTGGACCCGCGCCGTCGCGCCACGGCCACGGCCATCCTGTTCTTCTTCCTGAACCTGATTGCCCTGGGCGGCGGCCCGGTCTTCACCGGCTGGCTGATCGACCATCTGGCCCAGTACAATTTCAACACCCCGAATGCCGGGGGCCTGATCTCGTCGCTGATCGGTTCGTTCGGTCTGCCGGACTCGGCGGCCAGCTTCGCGGCCAGCTGCCCCGGCGGCGTCGCGCCCAAGGGCTCGCCGGCCGACCTGGCGGCCCTGTGTCACACCACCCTGGCCCACTCCAGCCAGCAGGGCATCATCGTCTCGCTGTGCTTCTATGCCTGGGCCGGTCTGCACTACGCCCTGGCCGCCATCGGCATGGTCAAGCACATGAAGGAACGGGCGGTGGCCCAGGCCTGAGGACAGGACGATCCTCGCCCCCTCCGGATGCTGCGCATCCTCCTCCCCCAGAGGGGGAAGATGAGAAGCGCTGACGTCATCTTCCCCCTCTGGGGGAGAGGGGCCGAAAGGCCCGGAGGGGGCAAGTTTCCGCCAGACTACCTTGACTCACCGGCCCCATCGGCCGAAACGCCCCGTCCATGATCAGCCGTTACGCCCGCCCCGAAGCCGCCGCCATCTGGTCCAGCCAGACCAAGTACAAGATCTGGTTCGAGATCGAGGCCCATGCCGCCGACGCCATGGCCGAGCTGGGGGTCATCCCCAAGCTGTCGGCCGAGACGATCTGGGAAAAGGGTCGCGACGCGGTCTGGGACAGCGACCGCATCGACGAGATCGAGCGCGTCACCAAGCATGACGTCATCGCCTTCCTGACTCACGTGTCGGAAATCGTCGGCCCCGAGGCGCGCTTCCTGCACCAGGGCATGACCAGCTCCGACGTGCTGGACACCTGTTTCGCCGTCCAGCTGTCGCGCTCCACCGATCTGCTGATCGAGGGCGTCGACCTGCTGCTGGCCGCTCTCAAGCGCCGGGCAATGGAACACAAGATGACGGTCTGCGTCGGTCGCAGCCACGGCATCCATGCCGAACCGGTCACCTTTGGCCTGAAGCTCGCCGGCTACTATGCCGAGTTCCAGCGCGCCAAGGAGCGTCTGGCGATGGCCAAGTTCGAGGTCGCCACCTGCGCCATCTCGGGTGCCGTCGGCACCTTCGCCAATGTCGATCCCCGCGTCGAAGAACATGTGGCCAAGATGATGGGCCTGACGGTTGAGCCGGTCTCGACCCAGGTCATCCCCCGCGACCGCCACGCGGCCTATTTCTGCGCCCTCGGCGTAGTGGCCTCGTCGATCGAGCGCCTGGCCACCGAGATCCGCCACCTGCAGCGCACCGAGGTTCTGGAAGCCGAAGAGCCCTTCGATCCGGGCCAGAAGGGCAGCTCGGCCATGCCCCACAAGCGTAACCCGATCCTGACCGAGAACCTGACCGGCCTGGCCCGGCTGGTCCGCTCGGCCGTGACCCCGGCGCTGGAAAACGTCGCCCTCTGGCATGAGCGCGACATCAGTCACTCGTCGGTCGAGCGCGGCATCGGCCCGGACGCCACCGTCCACCTCGACTTCGCCCTGCGCCGTATGGCCAGCGTCATTGAGCGCTTCAACATCTATCCCGAGAACATGGCCAAGAACCTCGATAAGCTCGGGGGCCTGGTGTTCTCGCAGCGGGTCATGCTGGCCCTGACGCAAGAAGGCGTCAGCCGCGAAGACGCCTATGCCGCCGTGCAGGGCAATTCGATGAAGGTGTGGCGTGGCGAAGGCAAGTTCATCGACTTCCTCAAAGCCGATCCCGTAGTCTCCAAGGCCCTGTCGGACAGCGTTCTCGAAGAGCTGTTCGACTACGGCTATCACACCAAGAACGTCGACGTGATCTTCCGCCGCGTGTTCGGCGAACAGGGCTGAGGATGAGCGAACCGCCGGTCCTTCGCCTCAATCCGGCGCTGGATCCGGCGGCCTTTGCCCCGGCCTATGCCCGCGACGGGCTGGTGCGTATCCCCGAGGTGTTCGAGCCGGCGGTCGTCGACCGTCTGGCCGGTATCCTGGAACAGACCCTCGACTGGGATGTCATCTGCTCCACCGAGACCGGTGGGGCCGAGATCATGGATCGTGCGCGCCGAGCCCAGCTGGGTCCGGATGCGGTGGCCGGCCGGCTGCATGCAGCGACGCTGAAGGCCCGCAGCGGCTTTGCCTATGTCTATCTCGGCTATCCGATGATCAACGCCTATGTCGACGGCCGCGATCCGGGGCACCCGATCCACGCCCTGACGGCGTTCCTCAACAGTCCCGACTTCATCGCCTTCGGCGCAGCGGTGACCGGCGAGACAACGATCACCAAGGTCGACGCCCAGGCCACCCTCTATCGTCCGGCCGACTTCCTGACCCTGCACGATGATACCGGCGTGGGTGAGCGGCTGGCGGCCTATACCCTGGGCCTGACCCGCCTCTGGCGGCCCGACTGGGGCGGGCAGCTGCTGTTCCATGACGCCAACGGCGACGTCGAGCGCGGCTTTGCCCCGGCCTTCAATGTCCTGACCCTGTTCAGGGTGCCACGCGCCCACTCGGTGGCGCCCGTGGCCCCCTATGCCGGCGCGCCACGCCTGACCGTTACCGGCTGGCTGCGGAACGATCCGCCCAATGGCCGCTAAGCGCAAGCGCGGCTTTCCGCCCGTCGTCGATGCCCGGACCCGCCTGCTGATCCTCGGCAGCCTGCCCGGCGAGGCTTCGCTTGCCGCCGGCGAGTACTACGGCAACCCGCGCAACGCCTTCTGGCGGCTGCTTGAACAGGTACTTGAGCGGCCGCTGGTGGTTCTGCCCTATTCCGACCGCCTGCAGGCCCTGCTGGAGCGGCAGGTCGGCTTGTGGGACGTGATTGCCGAGGCCGAGCGCCGCGGCAGCCTGGATGCGGCAATTCTCGATCCCGCCGCCAATGACCTGCCCGCCCTGATCGACACCCTGCCGCAGCTCGAGACGGTGGCCTTCAACGGCGCAACAGCGGCCCGGTTGGGCCTGCGCGGGCTGGCAAGCGTCGGTCGCCCCCTGAGCACCCTCGCCCTGCCCTCCTCCAGCCCGGCGCATGCCGCCGTGACCTTCGAACAAAAAGCTCAGGCCTGGGCCGGACTGCGCAAGGCTCTCGCCTGAATCCACGCACATTACAGCGTTTTCATCTGCTTTGCGGGCCCGCTTGGGGCAGCATCCGCGCCAATCCGGGGAGAGACTATAATCATGCGTTTGATACTGCTGGCCGCGAGCTCGGCCGTCGTTCTGTCACTGGCCGTTCCGGCCGCCTTTGCCGCTGAACCGGCCAAGCCGATGTACGGGACCTGGGGCGTGGACCTCACGGCGCGCGATCAGTCGGTGAAGCCGGGCGACAACTTTGACAAGTACGTCAACGGGGCCTGGGAGGCCCGCACCGAGATCCCCTCTGACCAGGCTTCGGCGGGTGCAGGCTACGACGTCTACAACCGCTCGCAGGAGCAACTGCGCACCCTGATCGAAACGGCCGATGCCTCGACCCAGATCGGCGGGCTCTACAAGAGCTTCATCGACGAGGCCCGGCTTGAGGCGCTGGACGCTGCACCGCTGAAGGCTGACCTGGCCAAGATCGCCGCGATCACCACCAAGGCCGACTTCGCCCTGGCCATGGGCCGCGCGCACGGCGGCGTCGGGTCCGACATCTTCTCGCTGGATATCTATCCGGACGCCAAGAACCCCGAGATCAACACCCTCTATATCGGCCAGTCCGGCCTCGGCCTGCCCGACCGCGACTACTATCTGACCGACGGTTTCAAGCCGCAGCTGGAGGCCTATACGGCCTTCATCGCGCGGGCCCTGACAATGGTCGGCTATGCCGATCCGGCCAAGAGCGCTGCCGATGTCGTGGCCTTTGAGACGGCCATCGCCAAGGCCAGCTGGGCCGTCGCTGATCGCCGCGACATCGACAAGGTCTATAACCCGGTCACCCAGGCCGAGCTGAGCGCCTATGCGCCCAACTTCCCGTGGACGGACTATCTGGCCGCGGCCGGGATCAAGGATGTCGCCAAGCCGGTGCTGGGCGAAAAGACCGCCGTGCGCGACATTGCCGCCCTCTACAATGCGACCCCGCTCGAGACCCTCAAGGCCTGGCAGACCTTCCATTCCATCCAGGAAATGTCGCCCTACCTCTCGAAGCGCTTCGTCGACAGCCGCTTTGAATACACCAAGGCCCTCAGCGGCCAGTCGACCCAGCGCCCCCGCTGGAAGCGCGGCGTCGTCCTGGTGGACGGCAGCCTCGGCGAGGTCGTCGGCCAGACCTATGTCGCCAAGTACTTCCCGCCATCATCCAAAGCCAAGATGGTCGAGCTGATCGCCAATCTGAAGAAGGCCATGGCCGCCCGCATCGACAGCGCTCCCTGGATGGCCGCCGCAACCAAGGCCGAGGCCCAGACCAAACTGGCCAAGATGGACGTCATGGTCGGCTATCCCGACAAGTGGCGCGACTATTCGGGTCTGAAGATCGACGCCACCGACCTCTACGGCAACGTCAAGCGCAGCAGCGCCTTTGAGTGGGCCTATGCCCTCGGCGATCTGGGCAAGCCGGTCGACAGCAGCAAGTGGGCGATGACCCCGCAAACCGTCAATGCCTACAACGGCGGCCTCGAGAACAAGATCGTCTTCCCGGCCGGCATCCTCCAGGCCCCCTATTTCGATCCCGCAGCCGACCCGGCCGTGAACTACGGAGCCATCGGCGCGGTGATCGGTCACGAGATCAGCCACGGCTTTGATGATCAGGGCCGCAAGATCGACGCCAAGGGGGCCCTCCGCGACTGGTGGACGGCCGAAGACGCCAAGCGCTTCGAGGCCCAGGCCGATATCCTCGGCAAGCAGTACGACCAGTACGAGCCGGTTCCGGGGGCCAAGATCAACGGCAAGCTGACCATGGGCGAGAACATTGCCGACCTGGCCGGCCTGCAGGTCGCCATCGACGCCTATCACGCCTCGCTGGGCGGCAAGCCTGCGCCGGTGATTGACGGCATGACCGGCGACCAGCGCCTGTTCCTGGCCTTCGCCCAGGCGTGGCAGGAAAAGTCACGTCCGGACTCGCTGAAGCAGCAGATGGCCTCGGACCCGCACTCGCCGTCGTCGTTCCGCGTGATCGGCCCGACGCGCAATGTCGATGCCTGGTACACCGCCTTCGGCGTCAAGCCGGGCGAGGCCTACTATCTGTCGCCGGAGGCCCGCTCGCGGGTCTGGTAGCAACAGCTGAACATCCGTGTGGCATCAGCGGGGGCGTGGCGATCACGCCCCCGCTTTTGTTTGTCGGTGGGCCGGATAGCAGGCAGGGTCTGAGCATGATCTATGCGCGCGCCGTGGCTGGAACCCGCTTCGTCTTCGATGGCCTGGCCGATCTGATGGCCAAGGCCTCCCCCCTGCGCTCGGGCGACGTTCTGGCCGGCCTTGCTGCGACCAGCGCCCAGCAGAATATCGCCGCCCGCATGGTGCTGGCCGACACCCCGCTGAGCACCTTCCTGAGTGAAGCCCTGGTCCCCTACGAGCGCGATGAGGTCACACGGCTGATTCTCGACACCCATGACGCGGCCGCCTTCGCCCCGGTCGCCGGCCTGACCGTCGGCGGCTTTCGCGACTGGCTCTTGTCAGAGGCCGCCACGCCCGCCGTCCTGGCCCGGCTGGCACCCGGCCTGACGCCTGAGATGGCGGCCGCCGTCAGCAAGATCATGCGCAACCAGGACCTGATCCTGGCGGCCAGCAAGTGTCAGTTGACGACGCGGTTTCGCAACACCATCGGCCTGCCAGGGACCATGGCGGTTCGCCTGCAGCCCAACCACCCGACCGACGATCCCGCCGGGATCACCGCCTCGATGCTGGACGGCCTGATGTATGGCTGTGGCGACGCGGTGATCGGTATCAACCCGGCCAGCGACAATCTCTCGATTCTGGGTGACCTGATGCGCCTGATGGACGACCTGATCCAGCGCTTCGAGATCCCCACTCAGTCCTGTGTGCTGACCCATGTGACCAGCGCCATCGAACTGGTCGAACGGGGAGCACCGGTTGACCTGGTCTTTCAGTCCATCGCCGGGACCCAGGCCGCAAACGCCAGCTTCGGCGTGACCCTCTCGCTGCTTCAGGAGGGCCTCGACGCAGGGCGGTCGCTGAAGCGCGGAACCATCGGCGACAACGTCATGTATTTCGAGACCGGTCAGGGCTCGGCCCTGTCGGCCGGCGCACACCACGGCGTGGACCAGCAGACCCTTGAGGCCCGTGCCTATGGCGTAGCCCGGGCGTTCGAACCGCTTTTGGTCAACAGCGTGGTCGGCTTCATCGGCCCCGAGTACCTCTATGACGGCAAGCAGATCATCCGGGCCGGGCTGGAGGATCATTTCTGCGGCAAGCTGCTGGGCGCGCCGCTCGGGGTGGACGTCTGCTACACCAACCACGCCGAGGCCGACCAGGACGATATGGACACCTTGCTGACCCTGCTGGCCACGGCGGGAGTGACCCTCATCATGGGCGTGCCGGGGGCCGACGACGTGATGCTGAACTATCAGTCCACCTCGTTCCACGACGCCCTCTATGTGCGCGAACTGCTGGGCAAGACCCGCGCACCCGAGTTTGAGGCCTGGCTGGCGCGCCTGCGGATCACCGGCCCGGACGGTCGACTGGCACCGGCCAGCGCCGGTCATCCCCTGCTGACGGCGCGCGCATGAACAGGCCACCGTCAAATGTGCCGCCCGATCCATGGAGCGCCCTGCGCGCCCACACGCCCGCCCGCATTGCTCTGGGCCGCAGCGGCGCCAGCCTGCCCACCCAAGAGGTGCTGGCCTTCGCCCTGGCCCACGCCCAGGCCCGCGACGCGGTGCATACGAGCTTTGAGGCCCAGGCGGTCGGCGAGGCCATCGCCTCCCTCGGCCTGGAGACGCTGCAGGTCGCCAGCGCTGCGCCAGATCGCGCCACCTATCTGCGTCGGCCTGACCTTGGCCGGCGACTGTTGGAAACCTCTCGCGACGCTCTCAAACTGCAGACGCGTGGGCCGGCGGATCTGGTCATCGTCGTCGCCGACGGCCTGTCCAGCACTGCTGTCCACACCCACGCCGCGCCCCTGATCGCCGCCCTGCTACCCCAGGTCCATCAGCAAGGCTGGTGCCTGGGGCCTGTCGTCATAGCCCGTCAGGCCCGGGTGGCACTGGGCGACGAGGTCGGCGAGATCCTCGGTGCGCGACTGGTCCTGCTGCTGGTCGGCGAGCGGCCGGGTCTGTCCTCACCCGACAGCCTGGGTGCCTATCTGACCTTCGCCCCGCGCGTGGGCCTGACCGATGAAGCCCGCAACTGCGTCTCCAACATCCAAACCGAAGGACTGTCCTACGAACAGGCTGCCTTCAAGCTGGTGTGGCTGGCGCGTGAGGCACTGCGCCTGGGCGAAAGCGGCGTGGCCCTGAAGGACGAGAGCGACACCGCCCAACTGGCCCCGCCAAGGCCTGCGCTCTCGCCCCAGTCCTAGCGCAGGGACCGAAAAGGTCGCCGCAGCGCGGGCAGAGATGACATGGTTTTGCACGCCGCCCGCTCCAGGTGCCGAAATTGTAAACTCCAATCGCCGAAAGCCGGTTTACCGCCCTGCCGGAGTCGCCGCCCCCGGCCCGCGCGCAACCTTGGATGAAGCTTCGCATTCAGGGGGACCACGATGAGCGAACCAGCAGCCGGGGGCGGCGTCAGTTATGAAAAGGTCGATGCGGCCTATTTCGACAAGCGGGGCCTGAAGCGATACGCGGGCGTGTTCTCGCTATGGGCGCTGGGCGTCGGCGCGGTGATCTCGGGCCAGTTCTCGGGCTGGAACCTGGGCATGGGAACCGGTGGCTGGGGCGGCATGCTGGTGGCCACACTGATCATCACGGTGATGTATCTGGGCCTGACCTTCTCCATCGCCGAAATGGCGGCGGCCCAGCCCCATACCGGCGGGGCCTACAGCTTCGCACGCTCAGCCATGGGCCCCTGGGGCGGCTTCATTACTGGCCTGTGCGAAAATGTCGAGTATGTGCTGACGGCCGCTGTCGTGTGCTTCTTCATCGGCAGTTATCTGGGCGGGATCTTCGAGACCCCCGCCTGGGCCCAGCCGCTCTACTGGATCGGGGCCTATGTTGTCTTCGTCGGCCTGAACGCCGGCGGCGTGGCGATGTCATTCCGGTTCACCGTGGGCATCACCCTGCTGGCCCTGGCCTGCCTTGTCGTGTTCTGGGTCAGCGCCCTGCCTCACGCCGACTTCGCCAGATACGCCCTCAATGTGGGTCCCGGCGGAACCGAGTTGCCGGAGGGGCATGGCCCCTTCCTGCCGGCCGGCATTGGTGGGGCCCTGGCTCAATTGCCGTTTGCTGTCTGGCTGTTCCTGGCCATCGAGCAACTTCCCCTGGCGGCCGAGGAATCCCACACGCCCCAGCGCGACCTGCCCAAGGGCATTATCCTGGGCATGCTGACCCTGATCGTCTCGGCCCTGCTGGTGCTGTGGCTGAATGCTTCGATCCCGGCTGGAACCTTTGCCCTGTCCAAGTCGGGCGAGCCGATCCTGGACGGCTTCCGCGCCATCTATGGCGGCGGGGCCCTGGCCAAGGTTCTCGCGGCAGTAGCCGTGGCGGGCCTGGTGGCCAGTTTCCACGCCATCATCTTCGCCTATGGCCGGCAGATCTACTCGCTGTCGCGCGCCGGCTACTTCCCCCGTGCCCTCTCAGTGACCCACGGGGTGCGCAAGACGCCGGACGTTGCGGTGATCACCGGCTCGCTCGCAGGCCTGGGCGTCCTGCTGGCCGTGTGGTTCATCATGGGAGCCGAAAAGGGCGCGGCAGTGATCGGCGGCACCCTGCTGAACATGGCCGTGTTCGGGGCCATGCTGTCCTATGTGGCCCAGGGGGCCTCGTTCATCCTGCTGCGCCGGAACTTCCCGGACATGGAGCGCCCGTACAGGAGCAAGTTCGGCCTGGCGGGTGCGGGCCTGACGGTGGTGATCTCGCTGGTAACGATCTTCTACCAGCTGAAAGACCCCATCTATCGGGCCGGGGTCATCGGCGTCGCCGTGTGGTTTGCGATCGGCATCGCCTATTTCGCCGCCTTCGGCCGCAAGAAGCTGGTGCTGTCGCCTGAGGAGGCCTTCGCCATCAGCGGCGGCAAGAGCGCCTACGAGACACACTGACAAGCCGGCCGGACGCAGAGCGGCCCCTGCGTCCGGCTTCAGGCCCTATTGGGCGACGGCGAGGGCCTCGATACGGATGGCCACGCTGTCGCCGATCATCCCGGCGGCCGACGCGCTGCCAAAGGCCTTGCGGCTGACCGTGCCGGTGATGGTGAAGCCGGCCTGCTGTTTCTGGCTGTTGGGCGACTTGCCGATCTTGTTCAGCTTGACGTCGAGGGTGACCGGCTGGGTCACACCCATGATCGTCATGTCGCCGGTAACCCTGGCAGTGTCTGCCCCGGTCTTTTCCACCTTGGTCGACTTGAAGGTCATGGTCGGCGACTTGACCGCATTCAGCCAGCGCTCGCCCTTCAGGTGCTCGTCGCGGGTGGTGTTGGCCGACAGCAGGCTGTCAACATAGACCGTCGCCTCGACCCGTGACTTCTCCGGCGCGGCTTCATCCAGCCAGATCGTGCCTTCCGACTTCGCAAAGATGCCGATCACCGAGTTGAAGCCGAAACGGTCGATGACGAAGGTGGTTTCGGTATGGGCCTCGTCGAGCTTGTAGGCGACCTCGGCGGCCATGGACGGCGCGGCGGCGGCCGACAGGGCGGCACCGGCGAACAGGGCGGCAAGCAGGCGTTTCATGGGGCGTCTCCTTCGTCATCCCCGGACGGGACCGCGCGGACCTTCCCGCGCGGTCGGAGACTCTGCAAGCCGGAAACGGGGTCTGTGTTCCAAACCGGGCGCGGCCGGGGCTCAGGCCACGCCTTCGGCGAGCAGCTCGTCCAGTTGCTCGAACTGCAGCGGCAAGCCCGCCGCCGAGCCCTGCAGGGCTTCGTCGCAGGCCGCCTTGCTGGGATAGAGCTCGCTGAGGGTCAGAAGGGTCTTGCCGCCCTGATCCTCGAACATGACGGTCGTCACCGTGATCTCGCCGCTCTCCTCATTGGTCCAGACGATGCGCGAGGGCGGGGTGACGTCAGTGTAGGTGCCGTAAAACGCCATCGCATTGGCCGCGTCCAGGCCGAACTCAAGGCGATAGCCGCCGCCGGTGCGGACATCCATCTCGCAGGCCCGCAGGGGCACGCCAAGAGCCTTGGGCACCCACCAGCGCTGGAAGAGGTCGGCCCTGGACCAGGCCTCGAACACAAGCTCGACCGGGCCGTCGAACAGCCGGGTCACGACCAGTTCCAGGTCAGATTTCCGTACTACCACCGTCTTGTTCATTCCGGCCATTGGCTTCCTCCCGCGCCTTCAGTTCCGTGACGACCTCGTCCAGCGCATCGAAGCGCAGCGCCCAACGTTGCCGGTACTTCTCGATCCATGCCGCCTCGGCCTCCAGCCCGCCCGGGGCCAGCCGACAGGTCCGGACGCGGCCGGTCTTTTCCGTCACCACCAGTCCAGCGTTTTCCAGCACCGCGACGTGCTTCTTCATGCCCGTGAGGGTCATGCCGAACCGCTGGGCCAGATCCGTGATCGAGGCCTCGCCGCGCCCGAGCTGCTCCAGCACGCTCCGACGGGTGGCGTCCGAAAGCGCGGCAAAGGTGGCATCTAGCGGGGCGAACTTATACTGAACCATTCGGTTCACTATTGGACCCGATCCGCCCCGATGCAAGCCCGAGAATGAAAAACCCCCGACCTTGCAAGGCCGGGGGCTTCAGCGTCGCTAACTGGATTGCGTGGCCTAGTTCTTGGCCTGGTCGACCAGCTTGTTCTTGGCGATCCACGGCATCATGTCGCGCAGGCGGCCACCGACCTCTTCGATCTGGTGCTCGGCCGAACGGCGACGGGTCGCCTTGAAGCTCGGCTGGCCGACGGCGTTTTCCAGCATGAAGTCGCGGACGAACTTGCCCGACTGGATGTCTTCCAGAACGCGTTTCATCTCGGCCTTGGTCTCCGGCGTGATGATGCGCGGACCGGTGACATACTCGCCGTACTCGGCCGTGTTGCTGATCGAGTAGTTCATGTTGGCGATGCCGCCTTCATACATGAGGTCGACGATCAGCTTCAGTTCGTGCAGGCACTCGAAATAGGCCATTTCCGGCGCATAGCCGGCTTCCACCAGCACTTCGAAGCCGGCGCGGACCAGTTCGACCGTGCCGCCGCACAGAACGGCCTGTTCGCCGAACAGGTCGGTTTCGCACTCTTCGCGGAAGTTTGTCTCGATGATGCCCGAGCGGCCGCCGCCGATGGCGCTGGCATAGGCCAGGCCCAGGTCGTGGGCGTTGCCGGTGGCGTTATGATGCACCGCGATCAGGCAGGGCACGCCGCCGCCCTTCTGGTATTCGCCGCGCACGGTGTGGCCGGGGCCCTTGGGCGCGACCATCAGCACGTCGATGGTGTCCTTGGGCTCGATCAGGCCGAAGTGAACGTTCAGGCCGTGAGCGAACAGCAGGGCTGCGCCGTCGCGGATGTTGGGGGCGATGTCGTTCTTGTAGATCGCGGCCTGGTGCTCGTCGGGAGCCAGGATCATGATCAGGTCGGCCCAGGCTGCGGCCTCGGCCACGGTCATGACCTTCAGGCCCTCACCTTCGGCCTTCTTGGCCGTGGCCGAGCCGGCGCGCAGGGCGACGGCGACGTTGCTGGCACCCGAGTCCCGGAGGTTCAGGGCGTGCGCGTGACCTTGCGAACCATAGCCTACGATCGCGATCTTCTTGTCCAAGATGCGGGCGAGGTCGGCGTCGCGATCGTAATAGACGCGCATGTTTTTTCTCCAAGGACTGGTCAATCAGGCCGAACCGCGCAACGGCGGAGCGACAAAGGCCGGGCGTTTGAGCGTTTTTTTGCCGTTTCGTCAAGGTGCGGCGCACCATTGCCAAGACAGCGACGCTCCCCCGCGCAGGTTTTAGCGCGTGCGCGGCGCAGGCGCCACGCCGGGCAGCCAGATCCCGTAGTTTCGCCCATGAAAAAGGGCTCCCCGCATGGAGGAGCCCTGTCATCATCCGGGAGGTCCGGCTACCAGAAGAGGCTGTAATAGACGCTCAGCACCTGGCCACTCCAGACATCGACCAGAATGGCGTCATCGCCCACCCGGACCCACTCGCAGCCGATCGGCGGCTGGGGCAGGCCGTAGCGATACCAGTCCAGATAGTAGGCGCTGGAGTACCAGCCGCCCGGCAGATAGTCGCCGAACGTCCAGCTGCGCACATACCAGCCGCGCGGATAGCGGTAGGCCCCGAGCCGGAACCGCTGTGAAGAGTGGAAGCTGGGCCGGTAGGAACGCTGGTCATAGTAGGTGCGCCCACGGTCGCGGTCGCGATACTGGCCGCCATAGCCGGGCCGGCCGCGATCTTCGTGCCGGCGATCCCAGCCACCGGAATTCCATCCGCCACGATCCCAGCCACCGTAGCGATCTCCGCCCCGTCCATCCCGGTCTCGTCCATCGCGGTCGCGGTCGCCACGGTTCCAGTCCTGCCCCCCCCGGTTGTCGTTGCGATTGTCGTTGCGGTCGCCGCCCGGACGCCCTTGGTCGGGACGGCCCTGGTCGGGACGGCCGCCCTGATCGCCACGGCCCCAGTCACGACCGCCACGGTCATCACGGCCCCGGTCATCGCGGCCCCAGTCGCGGCCGTCCGAAGGACGCGGCTGCGGGGCCTGCGGAGCCTGGGGTGCCGGCGGGGCCTGGGGCGGAGCCGGCGCTGGGCGCCCGCCGCCGTTCCAGTCGGGGCGCCCCCCACCACTCCAGTCAGGGCGATCACCACGGTCGCCACGGTCGGCCTGCCAGCCGCCGCCTGGGCGCTCGCCACCGCGGTCTCCGCCACGGTCACCTCCGCGATCGCCACGGTCGCCGCGCGCCTCGCGCGGGGCCTGCTGACGCTCCTGCTGCTGCTGTTGCTCGCGCTGCGCAGCCACTGCTCCGGCCGAACCGGCCTCCGCCGCTGCTCCGCCCAGCAGCGACAACACCATGGCGGTTGAAATCAGACGCTTCATTTCCTGCTCCAAAAGGCCTTGTGCCAGGCCTGGGCTTTGTCCCTTGATAGCAAGATCGTCCTTCCAGGATGAACCGCGTTTGAACGAAGCGACGAGTTGCCTATGCCCGCCCACCCCCAGGATATTGTCGGCTTCTGGCGTTCGGCAGGCCCGAGAAAGTGGTTCGCCAAGGACCCGGCCTTTGATTCGATGATCGCCCTGAGGTTCGAGCAGACCCACTACCGGGCAGCCATGCGCCGCTATGATCATTGGCTTGAGGCAGCGGACGGAGCCCTGGCGCTGATGATCCTGCTCGACCAGTTCCCGCGCAATCTCTACCGCGGCACCGCCCACGCCTTCGCCACCGATCCCCTGGCGAGGACCATGGCCCGCCAGGCCCTGGCCGCCGGTCATGATCAGGCCACCGATCCGATGATGCGGTTGTTCTTCTATCTGCCGTTCGAGCACTCCGAGACCCTGGCCGACCAGGAGTTCTGCGTCGAACTGTGCGCGGCGTTACAGGCCGATGGCGGGGACGCCAGGGCCATGACCTCGGCCATCGAGCATCGCGACATCATCGCCCGCTTCGGCCGGTTCCCGCACCGCAACCCGCTGCTCGGTCGCGAGACAACGCCCGAGGAGCAGGCCTTTCTCGATGAGGGCGGATTCGCCGGTTAGGCCATCCGTGCGCCTGCGCCGCACTGGGCAAGCCGGCGATTCGCGCCCATTCTGGGTTCATGACCACCGCCGTTCTCGCCCCCGCCAAAGCCGCCGCCGATCATCCCGAGCGCCAGTATCTGAATCTGCTGGCCGACATTCTGGCCAACGGCGTGCAGCGCGGTGACCGGACCGGCACCGGCACCCTCGGCGTGTTCGGTCGCCAGATCCGCTTTGACCTCGCCAGGGGCTTCCCGGTCCTGACCACCAAGAAGCTGCACCTGCGCTCGATCTTCATTGAGCTGTTGTGGTTCCTGCGCGGCGACACCAATGTCCGCTGGCTGCAGGAGAACGGCTGCAAGATCTGGGACGAATGGGCCGACGAGAACGGCGACCTTGGCCCCGTCTATGGCAAGCAGTGGCGGTCCTGGGCGGCTCCGAACGGCCAGTCCATCGACCAGATCGCCAACCTGGTCGAGAGCCTGAAGACCAATCCCAACAGCCGCCGCCATATCGTGTCGGCCTGGAACCCGGCCGATGTCGAGGACATGGCCCTGCCGCCCTGTCACTGCCTGTTCCAGTTCTTCGTCGCGGACGGCAAGCTGTCCTGCCAGCTCTACCAGCGCAGCGCCGACGTCTTCCTGGGCGTGCCGTTCAACATCGCCAGCTACGCCCTGCTGACCCTGATGGTCGCCAAGGTGGTCGGACTGGAACCCGGCGAGTTCGTCCACACCTTCGGCGACGCCCACCTCTATCTAAACCACCTGGACCAGGCCCGCGAGCAGATGAGCCGCGAGCCCTTCCCCTTCCCCACCCTGACCATCGCTGACAAGCGCGACCTGTTCGCCTTCACCTATGAAGACTTCAGGCTGGAGGGCTATGAGGCCCATCCGCATATCAAGGCCGAGGTCTCGGTCTGACCTGGGCCACCGATCGTCTTGACCAGCTGAAGGCCGACGACACGGCCCTGCCGCCCGTTGTCGAGACCCTGAAACTGGGCGGACTGGATGACTGGGGCCCGGGCTGGGCCAGGAAGACCTGGCATCCTTCGCCGGAACTGCTCAATAGCGACGGCTCTATGTTTGGCGGCTATCTGGCCGCCCTCGCTGACCAGATCCTCGCCTTCGCGGCCATGACCGCAGCCCCGTCAGACGCCATGTTTCGTACCAGCCATCTGAAGATCGACTTCATTCGCGTGGGCAAGGCAGAACCCCTGCGCCTGGAGGGGCGGGTTGTGGCGAAAACGCGCTCGGTCATCCACGTCGAGGCAGACCTTGTCCGGCCCGATGGCGAACTGATCGCCCGCGCCAGCGCCCAACAGATCATCGTCCCCTTCGGTCAGGCCTAGGGCTTCAGCACGATCTTCCCGGCGGTTCCCGCCGACTGCAGCAGGTCCTGGGCGTTGGCCGCCTCGGCCAGGGGGAAGGTCGCCCCGATCTGCGGATCCAGGCTCCCGGCCCCGATCAGGGCCATCACGGCGGCGAGGTCCTCGCGATAGACCTCCGGCCGGGCATCGCGCCACGAGGTGACGTTGTAGCCGACCACGCCCTGGCTGGTCGAAAACAGCTTCAGCGCCGACAGGCCGTCGGCCAGCAACATCCGGATCATGGCTGTGGGCCGCATCTTGCCGCCCTTGGTGGCGTCATAGCCGCCATAGAGCACCGCCGTGCCGCCGTCGCGCAGGGCCGCGATCGAGGCCTGCTTCAGGTGTGGCCCGCCCACATGGTCGAAGGCCGCCACCACGCCGCCGCCGGAGATTGCCCGCGCCCGCTCGGCCACCGGTTCGGCACGGTAGTCGACATGGACTCCGCCCTTGGCCTCGACCACCGCCCGCTTGCCCGCCGAGGCCGTGCCGATTGCCCGCACCCCGGAGAGGCGCGCCAGGTCCAGCAACAGGCCGCCGACTCCGCCGGCCGCGCCATGGACCAGAATCCACTCGCCGGCCTTGGCCGAGGCGACCCGGTGAAACATCTGCCAGGCGGTCAGGCCGTTCAGGACACCGGCCACCAGCGCCTCGGCGGCAACGCCTTCGGGCGCGGGGACAAGATAGCGTGCTTCAACATTGCGGCGATCGGCATAGGAGCCTGTGACCGTCAGGGCCGCCACCCGCTGGCCGACGGAAAGCCCCTCGACGTCCGGGCCAACGCTTTCAATCCGCCCGATGAGGTCATAGCCCGGCGTCACTGGAGCCTTGACCCCGGGATAGAGACCCGTCCGCATGACGATGTCGGCAAAGGCTACGCCCGAAGCCTCGATCACGACCCGCGCCTCGCCCGGTCCAGGCGGCGGCAGCACAACCTTGCGGCCTTGCAGAACCTCGACGCCGCCCGTGCGGGCCATGTGCATCTCGAACGCCGTATCGCCCATGGTCAGCTCCCCACGATTTCGCAACAAGTTAACGCCGTTCAGATAACGCGCAAGACCTGACGTCTGGCGTCCGTCCCGGGGCGGCGCTAAGCAGGGCCCATGATCATTCCTCTCGCCCTCGTCGTCGCCCGCGCCGCTAACGGGGTCATCGGTCGCGACGGCGACCTGCCCTGGCGACTGAAGTCAGACCTGGCCCTGTTCAAGGCCAACACCCTGGGCAAGCCCGTGATCATGGGTCGCAAGACCTGGGACAGCCTGCCCCGCAAGCCCCTGCCCGGCCGCATGAACCTGGTACTGACCCGCGACGGCAGTTTCGAAGCCGAGCACGCCGTGGTCTGCGAGAGCTTCATGGAAGCCGTCCAGATGGCCCGCGAACAGGCCGAGGAAGACGGCGTCGGCGAAGTCTGCGTGATCGGCGGCCACGCCCTGTTCGAAATGGCCCTGCCCAAGGCGAAACGGCTCTACCTCACCGAAGTGGCCGCCGAGGTCGAGGGCGACGTGACCTTCCCTGACTTCAACGAAGCCGACTGGATCGAGGTGCGCCGCGAGGAACACCCCGTCGGCGACGGCGACGACCATGCCTTCACCTTCCGGGTCCTTGAGCGGCGTTAGCCCTCAGTCGTCGGTGAAATAGTCGGCGATGGTCGCATCCAGTGTCTCGAGGGCGAAGGACGGCGAGGCCGCCCGATCCAGCGCCCGGCGGACCTGCCAGGCGCTGCGTCCGACGTGCACCCCGATGCCACGCAGTTCGTCGACGATCGCCGTTCGGGTGACCTCGTCGACCGCCTTGTTGTTCTCCAGCCGGGCCTGATCCAGACGCCAGCCGAAATAGGTGTCGGGCGTCAGCTCGATGACGGCTCCCGGTGCCGGGAGCCATTCATAGATCGCGCTGCGCTGGTCGACCGCATGGTCCAGATAGCCGGCCAGGCAGTTACGGTAACGGCGGGCCGCATCGCGGATCGCCGCAGCGGTCTCCAGCGGACGCAGGCGCTCGGTCCCCGGATGGGGAGGAGGCGGCAGGTCGCGACGGAAGTCCTCGGCGACCAGGCTGAACAGGGTCTTGGCCACCGGTGCCCGGCCCCAGGCACTGACACGCTCGGCCAGCACCGGCGCTGGAAGCCGCCGCGCCAGCAGGGCATGGGCTTCGGCCAGGAGCGCCGCCTGGGCCGGCGTCACACGCAGGGCGAGCCCCCCGGCGTCGCGAAGCTGGCGCGGCAAGGCCGACAGGGTCCGTACCGTCTCAGGCGTGATCTGGACAGCATGGCGCAGGGTCTTGGCCGGTTCGGCATCGACCAGCAGGCTGACCAAGGCGCGATAGTCCTCGGCCGCCCAGGCGATCTCGCCCAGTCGCTCCAGGGCGCGACGGAGCCCTTCAGGGGCAGGCTTGACCACCAGGGGGATGGCCTTGCGCAGAGACAGGTCGAGCAGGCGCGAGACCTCGACCACCGAAGGGTCACTCACATTGGCCAGCAGCAGGCAGACCAGATGACGTCGGGCCGCCGGAGCGGTCAGGAAGGCGGCGTGCGGTGCAGGCCACAGGGCGGCCACCACATCGGCATAGGAAGGCGCGATCAGGCGCAGAAGCGGCGAGGCGACCGAGGTCGGCTCTACCAGGGAAACAGCGTGCATTGAAAAAGCTCCGGCGACGGCCGGAGCGGCCGCGCTAGCGGGACGTGCGAATGAGGCGAACTGGCGACCACGCCTCCAACGGCGCGCGCCGACCCGCCATGATCGGGGGTTTGTCAGGCTGTGCGGCGTCAAAGGTCATAGGGTGGATCGTCTCCGGAGCGTTGTTGCGGCGGGGCTGATCTCACAATCCGGAGCCGGCAACAAGTACGCGATTGCCTGAAACCACACGCGTCGGGGTTGATGTTGCCGGAACGACACGGTTCAGCGAACCGCGAATCCCCAACATCGCAGACCACTGCCAACGAGATGACTAGCCGCATTCAAACGCCCGTTTATAGTCCTTCCACTCGCCCGGCAGAGGCGAACAGGGAGAGACAAGATGGACATCGAACTCGTCGCCGAAGGCCTGCTGTTTCCGGAGGGGCCGATCGCCATGGCCGACGGCTCAGTGATCCTGACCGAGATCCAGGGCCAAAGGCTCAGCCGGATCACGCCCGACGGCCGGCGCGAAACCGTGGCCGAAACCGGCGGCGGCCCGAACGGAGCTGCGATCGGGCCGGATGGCGCGATCTATGTGACCAATAACGGGGCCAGCTTCCAGTTCATCGACATGGGCGGCCTCAACGTGCCGGGCCCGACCCCGGTCAGTCACACGGGCGGCCTCATCCAGCGGATCGACATCGCCACGGGCGCGATCACGACCCTTTACACCGAATGCGACGGCAAGCCGCTGGTCGGCCCCAATGATCTGGTCTTCGACCGCCAGGGCGGCTTCTGGTTCACCGACCATGGCTGCAGCACGCCCGAAGGCCGCAAGTTCGGGGCGCTCTATTATGCCCTGCCGGACGGCTCGAAGATCGTCCGGGCCCGCGATCACTTCGTGTCACCCAACGGGGTGGGCCTCTCGCCGGACGAGAAGACCGTCTACATGGCCGACACCACGCTGGGCCGCCTGTGGTCCTTCGACATCGAGGCCCCGGGCCAGTTGGCCGCGCCCGCCGGCTTCGCGCCCGGCAATGTCGTCTGCAACCTGCCAGGCTACCAGTTGCTGGACAGCCTTGCTGTAGAGGCCGGCGGCAAGGTCTGTGTGGCGACGATCATCAACGGCGGTATCACGGTGTTTGATCCCGACGGCACCACCGAGCACTTCGCGTTCCCGGATGTGATTGTCACCAACATCTGTTTCGGCGGACCGGACATGCGCGACGCCTGGATCACGGCCTCGGGCACGGGCAAGCTCTACAAGGCGCGCTGGCCGCGGCCTGGCCTGAAGCTGAACTTCAATGCCTGAGATCAGCGCCCTCCCCTTCGGGGGAGGGTTTGCGAATCAGTCCCGCAGAATGGACCCGACCAGAAGCAGGACCAGGGCCGACAGTCCGAACAGTCCGGCCAGAATGGGTAGCAGTTGCATGAGGCTCGGTCTCCTGGGCACCACAGGATGACGAGGGGCCCTTCAGCCAGACCATGCGCCGGGGCCGTCCAGCCGGACAGCCCCGGAACAGGGGGGATCGGGCCCGAAGCCCGACGTTCCGCCAGACCTAGTAGAGGACGCCCAGCGCTTCGCGTTCAAAGCTCTTGAGTTCATCGTTGCGGCCTTCGCGGATCTTCACGACCCACTCGGGATCCTGCAGCAGGGCACGGCCCACACCGACCAGATCAAACTCGTTGCGCTCCAGGCGCTCCAGCAGGCCGTCGATCGAGGCAGGCTGGCTGCCTTCGCCGCCAAAGGCCGCGATGAACTCGCCCGACAGACCGACAGACCCGACGGTGATGGTCGGCGCGCCGGTCAACTTCTTGGCCCAGCCGGCGAAGTTCAGGTCGCTGCCTTCGAATTCGGGTTCCCAGAACCGGCGCTGCGAGCAGTGGAAGATATCGGCCCCGGCATCGGCCAGCGGCTGCAGCCAGGCTTCCAGCAGTTGCGGGGTCTCGGCATTGCGGACCGAATAGTCCTGCTGCTTCCACTGCGACAGGCGGATGATCACCGGATAGTCGGGGCCCACAGCAGCGCGCACGGCCTTCAGGATCTCGGCAGCGAACTTGCTGCGATCGGCGATGGTCGGACCGCCGAAGGCGTCCGAGCGAACATTGGTGCCTTCCCAGAAGAACTGATCGATCAGATAGCCGTGCGCGCCGTGCAGCTCGATGGCATCAAAGCCCAGCAGCTTGGCATTGCGGGCCGCGTCGGCGAAGGCGGCGATGGTGTCAGCCACCTCGGCGTCGGTCATCGGTTCAGTGAAGGGGTTGCCGCCCTTCTTGGACAGGCCCGAGGGGCTGTCGATCTTGCCCAGAACGTCCTTACCCTTGGCGGCGCCGACATGCCAAAGCTGCGGCGCGATCAGGCCACCGGCGGCATGAACCTCGTCGACGACCGTCTTCCAGGCCGCCAGTTCCTTCTCGCCATGGAAGCGCGGCACATTGGCGTCATTCAGCGACGCGTCGCGGGCCACGCCCGTGCCCTCAGTGATGATCAGGCCGACCTGGTTCTCGGCGCGACGACGATAGTAGGCCGCCACGTCATCGGTCGGCACCCCGCCCGGAGAGAAGGAGCGCGTCATCGGGGCCATGACGACCCGGTTGGGCAGCTTCAGGGACTTGAATTCAAAAGGCTTGAAAAGGGCGTCGAGGGCCATAGGGGCGCTCCGGAAGGAGGAAACTTGACGATGATCCAAACATTTGTTCGAACCCGGCGCCATGCAGAAAAACTGCAACGGTTGCGGTTATCTGAAAGGTCTGAACCAGGATGCAGGGGTGAGGCTGCCGGTTGCTGTTGCCTTGCGCCCGGTCCGGTCCACCATCGCGCCCGCAGATTCGGAACAGGGTGCCACGATGTCCAAAACAGCCAAGCCGCTCAGGTTCTGGATCATGCTTGCCGCCGGGGCCTTCGCCTTCACGATCCTGATGTTTTCCCTGACCGACTATTTGCACGCCTATCTCGGTCATGCCGGACCGATCGGCCTGCTGAAGGCTCCGATCATCCAGCACAAGGTCGGCGAACTGCTGATTGCCATTCCCCTGTTCCTGACAGCCCTGACGCTCTCAATCTGGCCTGCGGAAAGGGTCGCTACCAATCTCAGAGGAGCCTGGCCGATGTGGGGTCTCGGGGCTGCCCTGAATCTGTTGGCCTGGGTCGGCTATTCCCTGCCCTGGACCGACGCAAACCGGCTGTGGTTCGCGCTGCTGGCGGTCGCGGGTTTGGCGGGCCCGCCGCTGCTGGCCCGCCTGATCACGTCGAAAGCCCGGTCCGGCTGAGCTAGAGCCCCAGCACCATCTTGGCCATGATGTTGCGCTGGATCTCGTTGGATCCGGCGTAGATCGAAGCCTTGCGATAGTTGAAATAGGCCGGTGCGGCAGGTGCCGCGTAGTCCGGCCCGGCCCGGCCCTCATTGGTCGGGGTCCAGGTGTCGCGCACGAACGGCGCGGCATAGGTTCCCACGGCCTCGAGCGTGAGCTCGGTAATCGCCTGCTGCGCTTCCGAGCCGACGCATTTCAGCATGGAAGAGACCGGTCCCACGGCCTTGCCGGCGCTGCGCCCGGAGAAGATCCGCAGTTCAGCCGCGTTCAGGGCCTGCACCGAGATCTCCATGTTGGCGATCTTGCTGCGGAAGTCCGGATCGTCGATCAGACGGCCACCGTCATCGGCCCGTTCAAGGGCGGCGATGCGCTTGACCTTCTTGATCATGTTCATCAGGCCCGGCGCATAGGCGTTGCCGCGTTCGAACTCGAGCAGGTACTTGGCATAGGTCCAGCCCTTGTTCTCTTCGCCGATGCGGTTGGCGACAGGCACCCGGACATTGTCGAAGAAGACCTGGTTGATTTCCTGCTGGCCGTCAGACGGTCCATCCAGGGTCGGCAGCGGCTTGATCTGAATACCGGGGCTGTCCATGCGCAGTAGCAGGAACGAGATCCCGTTCTGCGGCTTGCCTTCGCTCGACGTGCGAACGAGGCAGAACATCCAGTCAGCCCACTGGGCCTGGGTGGTCCAGATCTTCGACCCGTTCAGGACATAGTCGTCACCATCGCGCTCGGCCTTCATCTGCAGGGAGGCGAGGTCCGATCCGGAGCCGGGCTCGGAATAGCCCTGGCACCACCAGATGTCCGACGACAGGATCGGCGGCAGGTGCTGCTTCTTCTGCTCTTCGGTTCCGAAGGCGAGGATCACCGGCGCGCACATCTTCAGGCCCATGGGCGACGGGCTGGGCGTTCCGGCCAGCGACAGCTCCATGTTGAAGATGTAGCGCTGCGAGGCCGTAAAGTCGCAACCGCCCCACTCCACCGGCCAGTCCGGCGCAGCCCAGCCGCGCTCGGCCAGCTTCTTCTGCCACTTCACCTGACCGGCCTTGTCCAGATAGCCGTTCTTGGACTGGCTCATCTGCTTGCGCAGGTCGTCGTCATAGGCCGTGGCGATCCAGTCGCGAACTTCCTGCTGGAAGGCGATATCTTCGGCGGAAAAGGCGAGATCCATGGTCCCTACTCCACCGCGTCCAGATATTCGATCTCGGGACGGCCTGCCATGAACGGCCCCATCGCCGCGCCGCCGGCCTTGAAATAGTCCGTCGCGCCATGGGCCTTCAGGTCATCCATGGTCGCGTAGAGTTCCAGCACCTTGTAGGTGCCGGCCTCGGTCTTGGACCGGGTGAGCTGGTAAAGCAGGCAGCCCGCCTCGTTGCCCTTTACCTTGGCGGCCAGGTCGAGGAACACCGCCTCAAACTCTGCGGTCTTGTCCGGCTGGACCTTCAAGGTCGCGACGACACCGATCATACTAGCCTCCCAAACATTTGTTTGAAGGCAGTGTCGACCAGTCGAAGGCCGGCCGCAAGGGCGACGTTGGGTAAGGGGTTCTGTAACCGGCCAGCACGGGCCGATACGGCGCAGACTACGGGCGGTCGTTCCAGCCGTAGGCGACCCAGGAATGTCCGCCCACGTTACGGGCCTCGATCAGGGTGGGATCCTGGGAGCCGGCCTTGACCGTACGCCGGGCCCGCATGGCGAGGGCAACGAGGCCAAACAGGGCGCTGCCCATGAAACCGATCACGACCACGGTTGCGGCAAAGACCACCGCCAGGACCGAGCCGATGACGACGGCGGCCGACGTGGCCAGGGCCCCGGCCAGCCAGACCAGGCTGCGAAGGGCAGATCCTCCGGCCATCGATGTCGAACGCGCGTTCATCGTCGTCCTTTCCCGGCACGAAGGCCGATCGATCGCCCCCGTACCAAACAAGTTGGATCACCAAGGCTGAACGTCAACTGAATACCTGGGCCGAAAACCAGAAAAGCCTGATTCTGGGTGAAAGATGAGGATGCAACTCACGCCCCCGCGCCGGCCCTAGCCTGCCGCCGCAAGACCCATGTCGCGCCGCTCACGCATGACGGTGGTGAAGGCCTCATTGATCGCTGCGGCCTTTGCCTCGGCGACCTCGATGAACTCGGCCGGCAGGCCCCGGGCGCGGGCGCGGTCGGGGTGAGCCACCGAAAGGGCCGACTTCCAGGCAGCCCGGACGGTCGCGTCATCGGCGTCGGCCGGGACATCCAGAACCACATAGGGATCGTCGGCCTCGGTTCCGAGGTGCACGGCACGGAGCCGGCGGAAGGCCAGCGGCGACAGGCCGAACAGGTCTGCGACACGCTCCAGATAGTCGATCTCGACCTGAGTGACGACGCCGTCTGCCTTGGCGATGTGGAACAGGCCGTCGACGACGTCTTCCAGGATCTGCGGACAGCCCCGATAGCGCTTGGCCAGTCGCTTGGCATAGCTTTCGAAGCCATGGGTGGTCTGGCGCGCCAGGTCATAAAGCCGGTGAATATTGTCTTCCGACGCAGGGTCGGGATGAAACACTTCACTGAAGGCTGCAAACTCGTGACCGTCAGCCCGGCCGTCGGCCTTGGCCAGCTTGGC
>Ga0187842_1000033_pt1 | contig 71842 bp, 71 predicted proteins | sample SpaLakP09_SKY_41_FD_134514 | JGI IMG/M metagenome (GOLD analysis project Ga0187842, IMG submission 134514) | Oligotrophic lake water microbial communities from Sparkling Lake, Wisconsin, USA - SP09_SKY_41 | ecosystem: Environmental > Aquatic > Freshwater > Lake | place: USA: Sparkling Lake... | reverse complement strand
TCGTGGGCAATGCGGTGGCGACCCTGGTCGTCGCCCGCTGGGAGGGGGAACTGGACCGGGAGGCGCTGCACGCGGCGCTCGGGTCTGGACCGAAGGCATTGGCCGCACCGCCGGATCCGGCGGCGGGGCCGGGTGATCGAGACGTCGTAACGGCCGACTGAGAGCGGTCGACAATAAAAGCGGGAGGAAGAGACATGAGGACCATCCACAAGACAGCGCTGCTCGGCAGCGCCGCCATGCTGACGCTGCTGGCGTCGGCTTCGGGGGCCTGGGCGCAGACTGCGCCGGCGACCGGGTCGCAGGACGCGACCAACAATCTCGACGAGGTCGTGGTTGTGGGCTCGCAGATCCGCGGAGCCGCGGTGAACGCCGCCTTGCCGGTCACCGTGGTGAACGAGGAGCAGATCCTCGCGACCGGCGCCGTCAACGGTGATGACCTGCTTCGGTCGATTCCGCAGATGGGCGACGTCCTCTTCAGCGCCGCCAACAATCCGCAGACGTCCAATGCCGCGCGCGGGGACGTCAACTCGGTCAACCTGCGCTCGCTGGGCGTTGGCAACACCCTGGTGCTGCTCAACGGTCGCCGTATCATCACCCACCCGACCAGCCAGGGCACGTCCGACACGGGCACGGTGCCGGTGCTGAGCTACAACTCCAACGCCATCCCGGTGTCCGGCACGGGCCGGGTCGAGGTCCTGCTCGACGGGGCCGCGGCCATCTATGGCGCCGACGCCGTGGCGGGTGTTGTGAACACCGTCCTGCGCGACAATTTCGACGGCCTCCGCATCCAGACCCAGTACGGCGGTGCCGAGGGCACCCATATGCGCGAGCTCACGACCAACATCTTCGCAGGCCGGAATTTCGAGCGCGGCAACATCTCCGGCTTCATCGACTATACGGACCGAACCGCCCTTCTGGCGGAGGATCAGGACTATACCGCCTCGTCCAACCTGCGCAGCCTGTTTGCCAATGAGCCGGGCTTTGACACCAGCCTTGATCCCGACGGCCGCGCCACCCGCGGTGCGTGGGCCAATCTGCAGGCGCAGACCAGCACCACCATTCGACGCAACGGCACGGCCCTGACCACCTCGGCCGGGTTCTTCCACACCCAGCCCGCCAGTTTCGGCTGCGCGACGCCGATCGGAACGGACATCTGTATCGCCACGGGCAATGCCAGCGCCAACGGCATTCAGCGCGACCTCCGGTACGACACCCAGGTGGGTACGACGGTCACCCCCGAGGTGGAGCGCCTGAACGTGTTCCTCACCGGCCGCTATGATCTGAACGATGAACTCGAGGCCTTCGGCGAGATCGGATTCTATCAGGCGACGACCCAAAACATCCAGCCGCCGACCATCAGCCTGAATGCCCTCTGGATCCCGGCGTCCAACTACTGGAACCCGTTCGGACCGGTCACCTTCGCCAACGGCCAGGCCAATCCGAACCGTCTTTCCGGCCTGACGGGTGTGCCGGTCGGCGGTCTCAATGTCCGCCTCGGCAACTACCGCTTCAATGACGCGGGCTTCCAGATCGTGGACGTCGAAAACTACCAGTCCCGGATCCTGGGCGGACTGCGCGGCGAGCGGTGGGGCTTCGACTGGGAGACGGCGATCGTCTATTCGGAGGCCGAAGCCACGGACACCTCCAATGCCGTCAACATGACGGCCTTGCAGGCCAGCTTGGCCCTGTCCACGCCGGACGCCTACAACCCGTTCAACGGCGGTTGCGTCGCGACCACGACCTTTGGCGACTGCACGCCGAGTTCACAGGTCGCCATTGACGCGATCTCGACCGAGCTGGTCCGGGTGTCGAGCACGACCCTGACCATGGCTGACTTCAAGATGAGCCGGCCGGACCTGATGGAGCTTCCCGGCGGCCCGCTGGGCGTAGCCTTCGGTGTCGAGTTCCGACACGAGACCCAGAACGATGACCGGGACTCCGACCTCGACGGGACCAATGTCTTCACCGACATGATCGATGGCGCGATCAGTGTCTCGAACCTGTCGGCGGTCAGCTCCAACCCGGATACTTCGGGTACGCGCAATGTGACCTCGGCCTATCTCGAGTTCGCCGTGCCGGTCGTTTCACCCGAGATGAACATCCCGCTGATCCATAATCTGGAGTTCCAGGTCGCAGGCCGTATGGAGCACTACAGCGACTTCGGAGACGTGGCGAAACCCAAGATCGCCATGGCCCTGGACATCTTCGACGGACTGCGGCTGCGGGCGTCCTATTCCGAAGGCTTCCGTGCGCCGAACCTTGAGCAGACCAATGCGACGACCTATTCGCGCCTCGCATCAAACAACGACTATCTCCGCTGCGAGGCCGATCTTCGCGCCGGTCGGATCGCGACCTTCAACGCCTGCGCCCGGTCGGTCAGCTATTCGCTGCGTGTCTCGGGGAACCCAGACCTGAAGCCGGAAGAAAGCACCAACCAGTCGGTCGGCCTGGTCTTCGAGCCCAAATTCCTGCCTGAGGCATTCGGCGACTTCACCTTCATGGTGGATCGCTGGCGCATCCAGCAGGAGGACATCGTCGGCCTGATCGGCGGCCAGACGGCGGTGGTCCAGGATTATCTGGCCCGTCTGAACGGTTCCTCCAATCCCAATGTGGTGCGCGCGGCCCCGAACGTCGACGACATCGCCTTCTTCACCGGAACCGGCATCGCGCCGGTCGGTGCCATCCTGTTCGTCAACGACGGCTTCATCAACCTTCTGCCGCAGGACGTGCAGGGCGTGGACTACGCCGTGAACTGGCGTCTTCGGGACACGCCGTGGGGCGATTTCCGGGCCCAGGTGAATGTCGCCCAACTGCTCGAGTTCCATCGCGATGCCGGCCCGACCGTGCAGGCGCTGGACGACGCCCGCGACGCCGGCGCAATCAATCCCTCGACCCCGCTGCCCATCGCCAGCGACCTGCTGGCACGGAACGGACGGCCCGAGTTCAAGGTGTCGAGCACCCTGACCTGGAGCCAGGGACCGTTCCAGGTCGGTGCCTTCGTCCAGTACACCAGCGCGGTGGAAGAAACCGGCTTCCTCAACACGACCGGCGATCCCTGGATTGTGGAGGCCCAGACCACGGCGAACCTGTACGGCCAGTATGAGTTCGAGGGCGCGGGCTGGGCTGCTGACACCCGCATCCGCGTCGGTGCCCGGAACATCACCGACGAGGCGCCGCCGCTGACTTCGTCGGGCTATCTGGGATCGCTCTATCGTCCCTATGGCCGCTACTGGTACGCCAGCATCACCAAGACGTTCTGACACCAGGATCGGCGCCGCTGACATGGGTCACGGCGCCGGTCCGACCCGGCAGGAGAGACAGGCATGAGGCAGCTGGCGGCAGCGGCGCTTGCGATCGCCGGCTTCATTGCCGCAACCGGCGTGCGGGCTGACCCGCCGACGCCGCGTCCGATCGATTGTCCCGCTTCGGCCGGACGCGGAACGCGGTGCCTCTCGGGACAGGACGCCAACGGCGCCTGGTACGTGCTCGCGATCCCGCCGAACTGGAACAACCGGCTGATCGTCCACGCCCACGGCGGGCCGCGCACCGGGACGCCCGAGGCGGCCGATCCGCTGGAGGATCTCGACCGGTTCTCGGTCATGGTGCGCCATGGCTATGCCTGGATCGGCTCCACTTATCGGCGCGGCGGCTACGGCGTGCGAATGGCCGCCGAGGACACCGACAACAGTCGCGCGGTCTTCTGGTCATTGTACGGCCGCCCCGAGCGCACCCTGCTGCATGGCCAGTCCTGGGGCGGCAATGTCGCCGCCAAGGCGTCAGAGCTCTATGCCGGAAGCGCTGAAACGGGCTGGAACTATGACGGCGTCCTGATCACCAACGGCGTCGTTTCAGGCGGCACCCGCGCCTATGGCTTCCGGGCCGATCTGAGGGCGGTCTATCAGTACTACTGCGCCAACCATCCGGCCCCGGATGAGCCCGCCTATCCGCTCTGGCAGGGCCTGCCGCTGGACAGCCGCATGACCCGGGCGGAGCTGCGGCGGCGGGTTGAGGCCTGTACCGGCGTGGACCGGCCCGCTGCGCGCCGGTCTCCCGAGCAGGCCGCACGGCTGCGGGACATCCTGGCCGTGACCGGCGTGGCCGAGGCCCAGCTGGTCAGCCACCTGAGCTGGGCGACCTTCCTGTTCCAGGACATGGTCCTGCTGCGGCTCGAAGGACGCAATCCGTTCGACAACAGCGCGACGGTGTACAGCGGATCCGCTGACGATGCGGCGCTGAACGCGGGCGTCCAGCGCTTTGCGGCCGATCCGCAGGGCGTGGCGCTGCTGGCGCACGACGCGGATCTGACGGGCGAGATCGTCCGCCCGACCGTGACATTGCACGGCCTCCACGATCCGACTGTGAGCGTTGATCTTGAAGCCCTGTACGCTGCGACCGTCTCCGCGGCCGGCCGGTCGGCGTGGCTCGTGCAGGCGGTCACGGATGAATCCGACCACAGCAAACTGTCAGACGCGGGATATATGACAGTCCTGGATGCGCTGGAGCGCTGGATTGATCGTGGCCAACGGCCGGACCCCGCCGCCTTCCAGGCCCGTTGCCAAGCGCTCTGGTCGCAGCAGGGGCCCTGCCTGTTCATTGCACGCTGACGGGGGAGCACGTGGGTCGGCGGGCAAGTCCCGCCACTTGCGCTTCTGAACCGGCAGGGGCACCGGTATCCTCTCAGCCGTCATGACTGCCGAAAAGGGATGCAAGCGTATGTCGCTCACGGGACGTGAACTACGGTCGACCGTTTCTGACGGGGTGCTGAGGCTGTCACTCGATGAGGTCGTGATCGGAGACCTGGCGCCGGACGACATCGTCGTGCGGGTCGAGGCGGCTCCGATCAATCCGAGCGATCTCGGCCTGCTGCTCGGCCCGGCTGACGTTGCGTCGATGCGGTCAGAGGGATCCTCTGACCAGCCCGTATTGGCTTTCGACATTCCGGAGGCCCGGCGCGCCAGTGTCGCGGCCCGCGTCGGCCAGTCGCTGAGCGTGGGGAACGAGGGTGCCGGTACGGTCGTGGCCGCCGGTGACCAGGCAAAGGACTGGATAGGGCGGTGCGTCGGCATGGTCGGGGGCGGGATGTATGCTGACCTTCGCAAGATCAGGACGCGCGACGCGCTCCCGCTTCCGAAGGGTGTGGCAGCGGCGCAAGGGGCCGCGCTGACGGTCAATCCGCTGACGGCTCTTGGCTTTGTAGAAACAGCACGCGCCGAAGGTCACGCGGCGATCGTGCACACCGCTGCGGCCTCAAGCCTCGGACAGATGCTGCAGAAGATCTGCGCCAGCGACGGCATTCCCCTCGTCAATATCGTTCGCTCTGACGAACAGGTCCAACTGATGCGGGGCCTGGGCGCGCAGTTTGTCCTCAACAGCCGTGACGCAGACTTCAAGGCGCAGCTCGTCGATGCGGTCAGCGCGACCGGGGCGACCGTCGCGTTTGACGCGATCGGCGGGGGCTCGCTCGGCAGCGACATCATGCGTGCGATGGAGAAGGGGGCTGTCAATCGCATGACAGAGTACAGCCGATACGGCTCGACGAGCTTCAAGCAGCTGTACGTCTATGGTGCCCTGGATCTCTCACCGATGGTGCTGGATCGCCTGGCGTTCGGGTTTCAATGGAGCGTATCCGGGTGGCTGCTGACCCCGTTCCTGCAGAAGGCAGGAGCCGAAACCGTGATGCGGCTGCGCAAACGCGTGTTTGATGAGCTGACCACGACCTTTGCGACGCACTACACCAGGACGATTGGTCTTGGCGAAGCCCTCGATCCTGACCTGCTGCGCGCCTACGAACGCAAGGCGACGGGTGAGAAGTTTCTCATCAACCCGACGCTGAACTAGGCCGTCCCTCCTGCCGGGAGGCCGGCCTGATTCAGAGGGTCAGCCAGGCCAGGTGTGTGAGCGCGGCGGTCAGGACAAGGACGCCCGCCACGGCTACCCTCGGCCCGGCAACCAGGGTCGAGACCGGCTGTGTCGGAAAGGCCATGGCGTGGGTCAGGGCCACCATCTTGTATTCGTGCGCCTGCAGGAAGGCCGCATTGGTCGAGAGCACCATCATGTCGCGACGGCTGCGGTAGCGCATCAGGCCGACGAGACTCCAGCCCGGGTCCGCCGGGACATTGAGCGGGTCGACATAGGTCGAAATCTTCCGGTACGTCAGCAGGGGGATCCCGCCGCCGGCAATCAGCGTCGGGGCGAAGACCGAAAAATAGTGCTTCATCAGATCCGTTCCGCTGCGGATCTTGCCCGAGACCGGATCTGTCGCCGGCTCGCGCCTGATGCGGATCAGGTTGAACATGAAGAACTCGCGGCCGTCATCCTGTTCCAGGAAACGCCGGATCAGGGTCATGTCGTTGAGGCCCTGGGGCCAGAGGGCCTCGGCCCGGGCCACGAAAGCCTCGACCTCATGCGGCCGGAGCGGTCCCCGCCAGTTGTCGTACCAGAGCCGAAAAATGAGATACAGGCCCGCGGCCAGCGCCCAGATCATCCAGGGGTGAGGATTCACGACGCCCTCAGTTCGACCAGGTCACATAGGTGTCGCCGGGACGGATCGGGTCCTCACCGGTCCGGTCAACCCCCACCGGTGCCTCGACCAGGGCCGGCCACATCGGGGCCATCTGGGTGGCGTCATGGGCCTGCAGCTCTGCCCTCAGCCTGGTGACGACCTCGGGCCGGCTGGCTGCGAGGTTGGTCCGTTCGGTCGGATCGTTGGCCAGATCGTACAGCCAGACACGCGCCGGCCGGTCGAGCACCTGGAGTTTCCAGTCACCGGAACGGACCACGCGATAGCCGCCCGAACGCCAGAAGAGGGATTCATGCGGCCGTCCGGCCCGGCCGTCGGCCAGGAAGGGTGTCAGGTCGACGCCGTCCATCCGCCGGTCCGTCGGCAGGGTAGCGCCGGCCGCCGCCGCCGCCGTCGCGAAGATGTCGAAATGGGAGACCGGCGCTGACATCCGCGTCCCGGCGGGAATGCGTGCGGGCCAGTTCATGTAATAGGGCACCCGGATTCCGCCCTCGAAGAAGGTCAGTTTCCAGCCCCGGAAAGGCTTGTTGATGTTCGGCAGGCCGATGTAGTTGGCCCCGCCGTTGTCGCTGCTGAAGACCACGAGCGTGTTGTCGTCGAGCCCCTGGGCCTTCAGTTCGTTCATGATCCGGCCGACGCCGCGGTCCAGGGCGATGATCATCGCCGCATAGACGCGCTCACGGTGGTTGGTGATGTGCGAGAGGGCGTCGTAGTCCGACTTGAGGGCCTGCAGGGGCGTGTGCGGCGCATTATAGGCCAGGTACATGAAGAACGGCCGGTTGCGGTTGGCCCGGATTCCGGCCAGCGCCTGATCCGTCATATAGTCGGTCATGTACCGGTCGGGATGGAACCGCGGCCCGCCGTTGTACTGGACGCTGTAAGGCAGGTTGGCCCACAGGAAGCGGTCGAGTGGATCGAACGACTGACGCGAGTTGACCACGTTCGGGTCGCGTTCCGGCAGGAACATCTGTGCGCCGACCATAAAGCCCAGGCTCTCGTCAAAGCCCTGATCCTCCGGCCGCATGCCGGCAGTCTCGCCCAGGTGCCACTTGCCCAGGTGCATGGTGTGGTAGCCGCGGGACTGCATCAGCTCCGCGATTGTGATCTCCCCGGCCGGGACGCCCATCTGCTCATAGGGGGGGACCTGGTCCACCCGGTCGCTGCGGAAGACGGGTCGCATCTCATTGTCTTTGCGCGACAGGGTCGGCAGCAGTCGCGCCATCTGGACCGGAACCGAGGTGAACTCAAAGCCGAACCGGGTTGGGTAGCGGCCGGTCATCAGGGCCGCGCGGGAGGGGGAGCAGGTGGCGTTGCCGGCATAGCCCTCGGCCAGAATCGCGCCGCCCCGGGCCAGGGCATCGATGTGAGGCGTGGGGACGGTGCCGTCACCCAGACCGCCATTCAGGCTGATGTCGTTGAACCCCAGGTCATCGGCCAGGATGACGATCACGTTCGGCGGCCGATCGGCGGGAGCCATCGCCGGCGTTGCCGGTCCGGCTTCCCAGACAACCGGGCGGTTCGGTCCGACCGGCGGGCCGCGCCAGCCGGCCATGTGAAGGATCACATAGTCCTTGAGCGCGAGGCCACCGAAGCCAAGCAAAAACAGGCCCGCCAGGGCTCCACCAATCCAAATGGCCCGCTTCATGGTCAGTCCCCCGTCGGGCCCCTCGGAACGGACCCGTCTTTTATTGTCATAGAGGATGCCAATATATAGAAGGGCCTGTAAAGTCCCGGAACCTTCAGGAACCTGCCAAAATGAGCGAGCGACACGTGATGGCGACCCTTTTTCTGTTAGCAGGCCTGATCCTGGCTCCGGGCGCGGCCATGGCGGGAACGCCGGCTGAGGACTTCGTCGCCAGTGATGCTGACCGCTCCGCCACGCTGAGTCCCGCCGAGTTTCGTCGCTTCATCAGTCTCGGGGCCGCGGCCGGGCGCCCCCGGGCGGTCATGGTCCGTGACCGGAACGTCTATGACCGGGCCTTCCAGCAACTGGACAGCGACCGCAACGGGCAATTGTCCCGCGCCGAACTGCAGCTCCGCTAGCGACATCAGCCGCCTCGATGACGCCGGTCGCGCGGTGCCCTCGAGCGGGAAATGAAACCAGCCGTCCGTTCCCGTGTCCGGTCGGGCTGGCAAAGCTCCCGGGCACCAAAGAGGCGATCCACCGCATACCCCGTCCGGCTTTCAGGGCGGCTTAATCATTCAACCCCCAAGCACGGTCTGCGCCTTGAGTGCCACTCAGATGGCGGGCGTGCCGTCGAACGAGAACCCAGGCCCATGCCACACATCATCTCTGCCGACAGCCTCGTGGGCCGCGTGGGGGACGATCTTGGTTTTTCAGACTGGGTTCTGGTCGATCAGGAGCGGATCGACCGGTTCGCGGCGGCGACCGGCGATCACCAGTTCATCCATGTCGATCCGGTGGCGGCGGCACAGACGCCGTTTGGCGGCACCATCGCCCACGGCATGCTGACCCTGTCCATGGCCATCGCCATGCTGCCCCCCGGCTATCTGCTCATTGAGGGTCTGGTGATGGCGGTGAACTACGGGTTCGAGAAGGTCCGGCTGATCGCGCCTGTTCGCTCGGGCTCGGAGATCCGGGCCCGGCACAAATTCCTGGGTGCCACCCCGCGGGGATCCGGCTGGCTGCTGCGCAATGAGATTACGGTCGAGATCCGGGGCATGGACAAGCCGGCCCTGACGGCTGAGTCCCTGATCCTGCAACTGACGGCCTGACGATGCGCGGGGCGATCTACGACTTCATCATTGTCGGTGCCGGCTCGGCCGGCTGTGTGCTGGCCGAGCGGCTCTCGCGTAACGCGGACCATACCGTGCTGGTGCTGGAGGCGGGTGGGCCGGACAATAGTGCCCTGATCCGCACGCCGATGCTGATGGGCCTCGCCATTCAGTCCCGGGCCTACAACTGGCACTATGAGACCGAAGCCCAGGCCGGGCTGAACGACCGGCGGCTTTACTGGCCCAGGGGCAGGACCCTGGGCGGTTCGAGTGCGATCAATGCGATGCACTACATCCGGGGAGCGCCCGGAAACTACGACGAATGGCGCGACGTTTTCGGATGCGAGGGCTGGGGCTGGGACAGGGCCTTGCCGGCGTTCCGGGAGGTCGAGGGCCAGACGCGCGGAGCAGACGCGTATCACGGTGCCGATGGACCGTTGACGGTGCAGGACATTGCCCCGCTGAACCGGCTGACAGAGGCCTTTTTCGAGGCCGGGGGGCTGCTCCAGTATCCGCGTAACCCCGATTTCAACGGGGCCACCCAGCTGGGATTCGGTCCCTATCAGGTCACACAGCGTGGCCTGCACCGCTGGAGTGCGGCCGATGCCTTCCTGAAGCCGGCCCTGTCGCGACCGAATCTGACCGTCAGGACCGGCGCGCTCGCCCGTCGGATCCTGATCGAAGGTGGCGTCGCCCGGGGCGTGGAGGTGGGGATCGCCGGCCAGCACGAACAGTTCACGGCCCGGCGTGAGGTGATCCTCTGTGGCGGTGCCGTGCACTCGCCGCAACTGCTGCAGCTGTCGGGCATTGGCGATGCCGCGGATCTTCGCGCCGCGGGCGTCACGCCCGAGATCGACCTGCCGGGTGTCGGCCGCAACCTGCAGGACCATCTCGACATTATCGGTCAGATCTCGACCCGTAGCGCGGCCTCGATCGGCCTGTCCTTGCGGGGATTGCCGCCCCTGGTCGGCGGTGTCGCCGCCTGGCTGGCCGGGCGGCCGGGCCCCCTGTCGACCAATCCGATCCAGGGCGGTGCTTTTGTCCGTTCATCCCGGGCCGGCGACCTGCCGGACATCCAGCTGGTTTTCACACCGGGTCTGGCCGCGCCGCACGGACGCGAACTGCCGCTCGGGCACGGGGCGACGCTCCATGCCTGTGTGCTCTATCCGGAGAGCCGCGGCCGGATCCGCATCGTCAGTGACGATCCGGCCGTGCCGCCGGCGATCGACCCGGCCTATCTGACGGCCCCGCATGACCTCGAGGTCCTGACCGATGGGCTGGAGATCGTCCGGACCTTGCTGGGTTCGGCAGCGTTTGAATTTGACCGCCGCGCAGAGTTGCTGCCGGGTCCGGACAAGACCAGCCGTTCGGCGCTGATGGATGACGTCCGGGCACGGGCCGAGACCCTTTATCATCCGGTCGGCACCTGCATGATGGGGCAGGGCGAGCTCTCTGTGGTCGACCCGCAGCTGAGGGTGCGGGGCGTTGAGGGGCTCCGGGTCGTCGACGCGTCGGTCATGCCCCGGCTGGTCGGCGGCAACACCAATGCCCCGACCATCATGATCGCCACCCTTGGCGCCGCTATGATTCTGGAGACAGCCCAATGACCGGGACCCTGACAGCCCCACCTGCATCGGACCGGATCCGGGCCCTTATCGCGGCCCAGCAGGCCGCTTTCGCACAGGATCCCCGGCGTTCGCTGGCCGACCGGCGGCGCGACCTGGGCATCGTCGAAGCCCTGGTGCTCGACAATGAGGACGCCATTGCCGAGGCAATCGATGCCGATTTCGGCGGGCGATCGCGCAACGAGACGCGGCTGCTGGAGATTGTCGTCACGGCCCAGGCGGCGCGGCATGCCCGCAAGGACCTGTCGCGCTGGATGAAGGTTCGCACGGTGCCGACGCCTTCAATGGCTGCACCGGGGCGATCCCTTGTCCGGTATGAGCCCAAGGGCGTCGTCGGGATTGTCGCACCCTGGAACTATCCGATCCAGTTGAGCCTCGTTCCGTTGATTGCTGCCCTGGCGGCCGGCTGCCGCGCCCTGATCAAGCCGTCCGAACTGACCCCCCGGACCAGCGAGCTTATGGCCCGTCTGCTGTCCGAGCGGTTGCCTGCCGACCAGGTTGCGGTGGTGACCGGTGGGGCCGATGTCGCCGAGGTCTTTTGCAGCGAGCGGTTCGACCATCTGTTCTATACCGGCTCAACGCGGATCGGCCGTTCCGTGGGTCAGGCCGCCGCCCGGAACCTGACGCCGGTCACGCTGGAACTCGGCGGCAAGTCCCCGGTCATCGTCGATGCCTCAATCCCGCTGGACCGCGTGGCCCATCCCCTGGCCTGGGGCCGGTTCCTGAACGCGGGCCAGACCTGCGTCGCGCCGGACTATGTGCTGGCCGAGGGCCACCGGGCCGAGGCCCTGGGTCAGGCCGTGATCCGGCAGGCCGGGGTCTTCTATCCCGACTTCGCTTCCAACCCCGACTACACCGCCATCGTCTCGGACCGGCACCATGCGCGGTTGACGGCGATGATCGACGAGGCGCGACACAGGGGGGTGCAGATCCTGCAGCCACCCCACGACGCCGCATCCCTTGCCGGGAGCCGGCGGCTCCCCCCCACCGTCATGATTGACCCGCCCGCTGACCTGGCCGTCATGCGCGAAGAGATTTTCGGACCGGTGCTGCCGATCTTGAGCAGCGCCTCCATTGCCGCGGCCTGCGCCCGGGTGAACGCCGGGGAACGGCCCTTGGCGCTCTATGTCTTCAGCGATGACCGTGCCGTCGTCCGTCAGGTGCTGGACAGCACCCTCTCGGGCGGGGTCTCGGTGAACACGACCATGGTCCATCTCTCCAATGAACATCTGCCATTCGGCGGCGTGGGCGAGAGTGGATCGGGCGCCTATCACGGACAGCGTGGCTTCGAGGAGTTCAGCCATGCCCGCAGTGTGTTCCAGGCGGGCCGATGGCACTCGAGCCGGCTGATCGCGCCGCCCTATGGTGCCGTGTTCCGCTTCGCTGCCGGCATCGCCCTCAAATCCTGAACCGGGGCATTCCCCCGGACAAGCGGAGGATTGCGCTACGGAAGGGTCCGGTAGCCGAGAAAGACGGTCGCCAGCATCACCACTTCGACCGCGATCAGCGGCATGGCCTTTGCGCCGCTGCCGTCCAGGACGGCACTGAACAGCCGTCCCGCGATGATGACCGCGAGCATGATCATCGGGATGAGCAGGACGTCCGACCGGTTACGCACCGCGGCATAGATCGCCGAGAGGCCGAACATCAGGAAGAGCGCGAAGAAATCGCCGCGCAGGGTCGACAGTCCGACCGGGCCTGTCGGTTCCAGCCCCAGTCGCAGGGCGACCCGAGCAGGTGTCAGCAGGAATCCTGCGGCCAGCGGCAGGGTCAGGGCCCCGAGGCCAAACAGTGCAAACCGGACGATGGTATTCAAGACGCGGCCCTCTTGGCATGGTCGGTGACAGAACTGCGTCCGGTATGGTCAGGATCCTCCTGACCGCCGATCGCCCGGAACGCTTAACCAAGCCGGTATTCTGCGGCAAAGCTTAATCGTCGCAAGCCCACTTTATTTTGGCACTTATGGTGCTAACGTACCCCTCAGGTCCGCCGTGTAAAAAACGAGACAGGACGAGGGGAGGCTCCAGCTTTCAATAGCGTGGCAGCCAAGGGGAGGATTGTTATGAAGACCACCAGGAAACTCGGCGTATCGCTGTTGTCGCTCACAGCGGCCATGGCAGCTTCCAATGTTGCCATGGCGCAGGACCCGCAGAGCGGTGCCTCGGAGCCCGCAAGGCTGGACGAGATCATCGTCCAGGCGACCAAGCGGTCCGAGAGCCTGTTCGATGTTCCGGTGGCCGTGACCGCCTATTCGAGCGAGCAGCTTCAGGCCGCCCAGGTCCGCGATGTGCGCGATCTGCAGATCGTGGCCCCGACCCTTGCGGTCAACTCCAGCACCGGATCGACCCAGACGGTTTTCACTATCCGCGGTGTCGGCACTGCCGGCCAGAACACCGGGCTTGAGCAGTCCGTTGGCGTGTTCCTGGATGGCGTCTATCGCGGCCGTCCCGGCGCAGCCCTCGGCGACCTCGCCGACGTCAGCCAGATCGAGGTGCTGCGCGGACCCCAGGGCACGCTGTTCGGCCGGAATACGTCTGGTGGCGTCATCGCCGTGCAGACAAGACAGCCCGAGTTTCTCCCCGGCGGCCAGTTCACGGCGTCTGCGGGCGACTATGGCCATCGCCAGTTCATGGCGACCGTCACCGGGCCCCTGCTGGGCGACTCCGTGGCGGGACGCCTGACCGCGACCTCGCAGCAGCGTGACGGCTACGTCGACGATTTCCGCCTGGGTGGCACCTACAATGACCGGTCGCGCTGGTCGGTTAAGGGGCAACTGCTCTGGGATATCTCGCCCGATGCGACGCTGCGGCTGATCGCGGACCGGTCTGAGACCGAGGAGGTCTGCTGTGCCGCCATACCCGTCTTCTATGGCCCGACCTCGGCGGCGCTCACTGCGCTGGGGGGCGTGCTGCGCACAGGGACGGCAGGGTCCCATGGCGGTTTCGCCGGCCGCTTTGTCGACAACAGCATCTATGATGTGGCTGTGAATCCGGCCACCCAGCCCCTCGACGACTCCTCGGTCGACCAGGGTGTTTCGGCCCAGCTGGACTGGAACCTGGGGGCGACCGACCTGACCGTCATCGCCTCGCGTCGCACCTTTGAGACCATGCCCACGGTCGATGCCGACTTCACCAACCTCAACATGCTGTCCCAGACCACCGGTCAGGACATCACGGAGGGGTCCCTAGAGGTCCGTCTGGCCTCGGCGGATCCGGATGCCCGGCTCGAGTGGCTGATCGGCGGTTTCCTGTTCAACCAGGACATCTTCGCCGACCAGGAGCTCCGCTACGGCAACCAGCTCCGCGCCTATATCGAGGCGATCACGCCGCGCGTGCCTGTCGCGCCCGGGGTGACCGTGCCGATCCTGACCCGTCTGGAGCAGGTGACCGGACGCCCTGTGGGCACGTTCCTGGCCCCCGGCGTCGCCGTCAACGACGACTATGACTACGAAAGCCGCAGCGCGGCCCTGTTCGGCCAGGCGACCTTCAATGTGACGGATCGGCTCGCGATCACGGGTGGCCTTCGCTACTCGCGTGAAGAGAAGAATGCCGACTATCGAATCCAGTCATTCGATACGCTCTCGCAGATCCAGTTCGTTGGTCCCCTGGCCCCGTTTGCGGCGCTCCGGAGTCTGCAGCTCTACCCGGCGGTCAATCCGTTCACTGCAGAAATCAAGGATGACGATCTCTCCGGGACGGTCAGCGTGGCCTATGAGGTCTCCGATGAGGTCAACCTGTTTGCCCGCTATGCCCGGGGTTACAAGTCGGGCGGTTTCAACCTCAACCGTACGGCCGCGCAGACCACGCCGGGCAACCCGGTGGCTGACCCCAACAGGGTGATCTTCAACCCCGAGGTCGTCGATGCCTTTGAAGTGGGGACCAAGATCCGCTTCTGGGACGGTCGGGGCCAGCTCAACGCCAACCTGTTCTTCCAGGCGCTGGAAGATTACCAGACCAATGCTTTTGACGGCAGCAGCTTCCGGATTACCAACGCCGGCGGACTGGAGAGCAAGGGACTGGAGTGGGACTACCGCATCCGGCTGACCGACAACATCATCATCGATGGCCGCGGCACCCTGCAGGACGTCCAGTACACCGACTTTGCCAACGCCCAGGCTACCGCAGCCCAGGTCCTTGTCGGTCAGAACGTTCAGGACCTGAGCGGCAGGACGCCGAACTTCGTCTCCGAGGTGCTGATCTCTGGCGGCATCACCTATGAGACGCCGCTGACCGGGTCCCTCGGTCTGCGGGCCAACCTCAACTATCTGTACCGGTCGGAATACGCCACCGCCCAGGACCTCGACCCGCTCTCCTTCCAGGACGGCTATGTCATGCTCAATGCCAGCATCGGCATTGGCACGCTTGACGAGGCCTGGGGTGCGGAGATCTGGGTTCGCAACCTGACGGATGAACGGGTCGCCAACATCGTCTTCGACACGGTCTTCCAGACGGGCAGCCAGAGCGCCTTCATGGAGGCACCGCGCACGATGGGCATCACCCTTCGTCGTAACTTCTGACCGGGGGACGCCAGGGCTCGGCCATGGGGATCAAGGCACTGATCGGGTCCATGGTCAGCCGGGCTATCACCTCGAACCGGCGACGCGATACGCAGCGTCGCCGGTTCGAGGAGGCTCGTGTTCGGGCCGGAAAGCCGCATGAAGTCCTGTATTTCCATCAGGTGGATGACCCCTATTCTGCACTGATGGCCGGCCGGCTCGCCGGCCTCGTCGAGCGATACGGGGTCGTCCTCACGCCGCATCTGGTGTCCCCGCCGCCCGGCTGGGCAGCTCCGGAACGGCAGAAGCTGACGGTCTATGGCCGGCGGGACGCGGCGCTGCTCGCCCCCGCCTTTGGTCTGGAATATTGCGACCGGGCCACTCCGCCCGCGCCGGAGGTGGAGCGGGCCCTGTCCATTCTGAAGTCCGCGATCGACACCGGTCGTTTTCCGATCGCGGCCCCGGTGGTCGCGCGTGCCCTGGGCGCGGGTGAAGCGCTCGACGCTGCTGAGGCGGCGTTCGGTTCAGCGACCCCGGCGACCGTCGCCACGGCGCTCGAGGCCGGCGACCGCCTGCGGAACCGGCTCGGTCACTATCTCGGCGCGACCCTGTATCATGCCGGTGAATGGTATTGGGGCATTGATCGGCTCGGCGATCTGGAGATGCGGCTCGGAGCCCTTGGATGTGGCACCGGAGGCCCGTCGGCCAGCCCGCTGGCAGCGCGCCCCCAGCTGAGGTTTATCGAAACCGCCCGAGCCGCCGACACGCGTACACCGGCGCTGGAGATGTTTCTCTCCTTCCGTAGTCCCTACACCTATCTGGCGATCGAACGGGTCCGGGCTCTTGTCAGCCACTACGGGGTGGAACTGCGCCTGCGTTTTGTCCTGCCCATGGTCATGCGCGGCCTTCCGGTCCCGGCGGCCAAGCGGACCTATATCCTGCGTGACTGCAAACGGGAGGCCGACCATCTCGGGCTTCCCTTTGGCTCTGTCTGCGATCCGGTGGGACGGTCGGTTGAACGCGGCCTGGCCATCCTGAACGGTGCCATCGCAACGGGATTCGGCATGGCTTTCGCATGCTCCTTCCTGCGCGGTGTGTTCGCCGAGGGGATCGATGCCGGGTCCGACCGTGGCCTGCGTCATCTGGTCGAACGGGCCGGATTCGACTGGCAACAGGCCCTCGTCTGGATGGCGGATGAGAGCTGGCGCGAGGTCGCCGAGGACAATCGCCGCTCCATGTTCGCGGATCAGCTCTGGGGCGTGCCGTCGTTCCGTTTCGGAGACCTGGCCACCTGGGGCCAGGACCGGCTCTGGCTGGTCGAGCAGGCCATGATTGAAACCCTCGGCGGGCCCAAGGCGACCGCCTCAGACTTCGGAACCGGAACAAAAACATGAACCTTCGCCGCGTTGCACTCGCCGGTCTCATCCTCGTCGTTCTGGCGGCCGGAGTGCTGATCGTGTTCCAGCGACCCATCGGGGCCGGCGTGCTGGGGCGCATTGCGAACACCCAGGTCGGTCGCGACAGTGTCGCTGACATGGCGGACGGTCTCAATGTCGCGCTTTGCGGAACCGGGTCACCCTTCCCCGACCCGACCCGGGCGGGTCCATGCAGCGCCGTGATTGTCGGTGGCAAGGTCTTCGTGATCGACAGCGGGGAGGGGGCCGCCCGCAGCCTGGCGAGAATGGGTATTCCGGCCTCGCGGATCGAAGCGATCTTCCTGACCCATTTCCATTCCGACCACATCGACGGCCTGCCGCCGGTCCTGCTGCAGAGCTGGGTCAGCGGCACCCGCACCCGGCCAATGCCCCTCTACGGACCGGAGGGCGTCGAGAGTGTGGCCGCCGGGTTCAATGCCGCCTACGCGCTCGACTCCGGCTATCGGGTCGCGCACCACAGCGCGGCCATTGCGCCGCCCTCCGGACAGGGGGCCGCCCCCGTCGCCTTCAGTATCCAGGGGGCAGCGGCCGCCGGCGGGATCGTGGTCTACAATGCCGATGGCCTCGTGGTGACGGCGTTCACGGTCAATCATAATCCGGTCCATACGGCCGTCGGCTATCGCTTCGAATACGCCGGGCGCAGCGTCGTCTTCAGTGGCGACACGGCGGTCTCGGCCCATCTGAACGCCATGGCGGCCGGTGCCGACATCCTCGTTCACGATGCCCTGCAGCCGGCCCTGCTTTCGACCATCGAAAAGCGACTGGATGACAAGGGGCAGGCCAATCTGGCCCAGGTCATGCGTGACATCGTCGACTATCACGCCACCCCCGAACAGGCAGCCGATGCGGCGAAGGCCGCGGGCGTGGACACGCTGGTTCTGAACCACCTCGTGCCACCCCAGCCCCTCGACTATGGGTACGCGGCCTTCCTGGGCGATGCGCGCAAGCATTTTGACGGCCCGATAATCGTCGGCGAGGACGGCATGCTGTTCAGCCTGCCGCGCGGTGACGACAGCATGCAGCGCAAACGGCTGTTCTAGCTTGCGTCCGGTCTGGACGTGATCGCGTCCAGACCCGGCCCGCGGCAGGCGGGTCTGTCCCGGTTACGTCCGGGCTCAGCCGGCCGGCGTTCGGGCGGCCAGCAGCAGCGACCGAAGCGTATGCTCCATCACCCGTCTGGCCTCGACCACGGTCAACTGCTGGTCGCGGCGCATTCCGATCCATGTTGGCCAGGATGAGGCCAGGACCATGGAACGCAGGAACAGTTCCCGGTCGGCTTCGGCCGCCTGGTTCAACGACGTCGAGAAGACGGTGTTCAGGTAGTTGCGGTGGGTGCCTTCGTCCTCGCGCAGCATCCGGTCAATCACAGGATTCATGGCGCGCATGGATCGGGCGACATCCCGCACCGGGCTCACATATTCCCACAGCCGGCCCAGTCTCTGCGCCACCGCAGTAATCAGCTCGGGTTCGGGCAGGGCGCTGATGTCGCGGGAATGAAACCGGGCGAAGACCTCTTCGCGCTGCAATTGGGTCGCCGCGATGATCAGCTCATTGGTGTCGGCGAAATGCCGGAAGACGGAGCGCCGGGACACATTGGCCCGGTCGGCGACGGCGTCCATCGTCGGCATCTGACGTGTCTCGCGAACCAGGTCGAGCAGTGCCCGGGCGACCGCAGAGCGGCTACGCTGACTGCGGATGCGCCGGCCGTCGACAACAGACTCTTCGTCCGCGCTTTCCAGCAAAAGAGTGCTCCAAATATTGACATCCGGAATGCCAAAACATTACGCATTCCGCGTGGCTATTCCAGCCACCTTAACCAGTTTTATTTCCATACCGGAGGAACGTGACATGACGCTAGACGAAATCACCTCGGAGATCCGGGGCCGCGTCGCGGCCAACGGTGGCATCAAGGGCAAGACGGTGAAGTTCCATTTCGGCGACGATGGAGCCATCCGGATCGACTCCCGGGGCGACGAAGCGGTGGTCGACAATGAAGACAGTGCGGCCGACTGCACGGTCAAGATCTCGAAGGACGACTTCCTCGAAATGGCCGCCGGCCGCCTGAACCCGACGGCTGGCTTCATGTCGGGCAAGATCAAGATCGAAGGCGACATGGGCCTGGCCATGCAGCTGGGCAATATCCTGAACTAGAGAACAGCCGGGCCGGTCGCTCAGCTCGGGAGACCGGCCCACACCTCGCGGTTCCCAACACGTTCAATGCGTCGGCGCGCCTTGAGGTCCAGCCAGTGGGCCAGTCCCAGCGGCGCGAGATAGGCCCGCACGGACTCTCGCCCGGCCGGTTCCAGCCGGTCAAACGCGTCGGTCACCGACTGCAGCTTGAAGACACTGAAGGCCCTCAGGGTGGTGGTGACCGGCGTCCCCATCAGGTCGAAGGTCACTTGCCCCTTCGGACGGCGGCTCCGGTCCTCTGACTGCAGGAGCTCACCGGCCGCGAGGTCTGGATGGTCGGCCAGCCAACGGTCCAGCGCCTCGACCTGGGCGGTCAGTTCGGCGCTGTAGATCCCGGCCACGGCCGCGCAGACCGGACCCAGGGTCTCGGCCAGGCTGTCGTCCGCGGCATAGGCCGGATCCATATCGGCGAACTCCGGCATGTCGGCATCGGCCGCATTCATCCGCTCGACCCAGCGCAAGACGAAATAGGCCTTCCGCCGCATCTGATCGGCCGGGTAGGGGTCACGTCCCAGATGGGCATAGAAGGATGACAACAGGCCGAAATCGCCGACGCTGGGTACGCCGCCCAGCAGATAGGGCGACCGGCGGAAATGCTCGTTCAGAGCGGCCAGCAGGGTCTCATAGGCCTGTTCGATGGCGGGGATGGTCTCGGCCGTGACGCCCAGGATGGGCAGGTAGCCCCCCATTTTCGCCATCGCTGCTTCGGCGATCATCGGGACCTGCGACGGCTCGGCAGAGGGCGCGATCCCGGCGGCGAACCCGGCCTGGATAAAGGCGTGGTTCTGTTCGGGAAAGCTCCAGCGATAGTGCATGCCGGTCCGGATCATGCCCTCATCACCGAACAGTTCGAAAATGCGGGCGATGACCGACTGTCGGGGTCCGGTCGGATAGATCGAGACAGCCGCCGGAAAGGCCTGTTCGACGTGATCGAGAATATCGGCCGTATCCTGGATGATGGTGCCGTCAGGGGTCTCGAGGACCGGGATCATGAACCGGCCGAGTGCCGGCGCGATGGTGCCGCCAAACCGCGGGTCATTGACCAGCCGTTCCTGGAACGGAACGCCGCGTTTGCGCAGGTGGGCCCGGGCCTTGCCGGTAAACATGGATACCGGCATGCCGTAGAGAAGATAGGGTTGCGTCATGGCTGTACCTCGTCAGCGGATTGGGCGGCCCTGGCGGTCACTCAGACCGGGGGCAGGGGCGAAATCGGGGATGACCGGCCCTGACAGCAGCCGAACGGCAGCCGCGCCGAGCAGGTCGGTCAAAGTGTTCCGGGCGGCCGGGGGCAGGGCGGCGAAGGCCTGCTGCAGGCGTGACAGCCGCCCGGCCCGGTAAGGGTTGGTCGAATAGCGAATGTCGTGGTTGCCGAGACGGTATCGGACCTGGCCCGCGCCCGCGGCGCAGGCGGCGGCATTCGCCATGAGCTCGGGCAGGAAACGCTCCACTATCAGGCTGATGACAGCGCCCAGATCGCCGGGGATCGACGTCACTGACCGGGCATCGGCTCCCCCCGCTCCGTTCAGTGCCCACAGTCGCGTGACCCAGGCTGCGACGGACGGTGCCCTCGCCCGCATGATCCGGCCGGGCGTCGGGTCGCAGTGGAAATGGCGGAACATCGGACCGAACAGCCCGATATCAGCCCGTGTCGGCGCATCGCCCATGACCCAGTCCCGTCGGCTGAGGACGGGCTCCAGGGCATCCAGCAGATCGAGATAGTCCGCCTCGATTGCGGCCCGGTTCGCCGGGGTCACGCCCTCGCCTCGCAGATAGTGGGCGCGCTGCCGCCACAGGATCGGGAGGCGTTTCAGGGCTGCGGGGCCGGGGAGGTCCCGCAGCATGCCGCGCGCCGGGCGCGCGCTCATCAGGCGCGCATCGTCGGCGAAAGCCCATCTGTAGTACAGCGCCGGTCGCCAGAGGTGCTCGTCTCCAAAGGTCTCGATGAGTTCGGCCATGAACCGACAGACCGGGTCGGAAGGGGTCAGGGCGGGTTCCGGCCATTCGGCCTCAAGGGCGTCGATGATCCGGACCGTATCCGTCATCCAGCGTCCGTCTGGCATTTCCAGCTGCGGCATCTGCTGCACGCCGGTGTGGCGGGCGAGCCGGCGGAAGCTGCCGACGCTCATCTCGGTCAGTCGATAGGGCAGGCCCTTGGCGCGCAGATAGCCTTCCAGCTTGCCCGTGAAATACGACAGATCCAGCCCATGCACGACCAGCATTGAAACACTCCGGCCAGATCGATTGACCGGCCTCCCTGCCATCATCATTATGGCAGCCTGAATGCCAATAGTAGACAGTTCCAACCCCTGCAACGGAGGTTAATTTGCACGAGGATCTGGCGGGGTCGGGCCTGTATCAGCTCAAGGGGGCGATCGGATCGCCCTATTCGATGAAGATGCGCGCGGTCCTCCGGTATCGGCGAATTCCGTTTGTCTGGCAGGGTGGTCTGGTCGGCTTCATTGCGGCCCAGGCGATGAAGGCCAAGGTGGTGCCCGTGCTGGTCACCCCGGAGGGCGAGGCCTGGAACGACTCCACCCGGTTGATCCAGCAACTTGAGGTCTGGCACCCCGGCGCGCGCAGCCTGTTCCCGACGGATCCAGCGGTGGCCTTCCTGTCGCTGCTGCTCGAGGACATGGCGGACGAATGGCTGTCAAAGGCCATGTATCTTTACCGCTGGGCCCGGCCGGTCGACCAGGAACAGATGAGCCGCTGGCTTGCCTTTGACGCCGTTCGGGGGAGCGGGGTCGATGCCGTTGTCGAACAGGCTGCGGTCTGGCGGGACCGTCAGGTCGGGCGCCGCGATCTTGTGGGGGCGGGCGAGGCGGCCCAGCCGGTCATCGAAGCCTCGGCCGCCAGGATCATGGCCGCCCTGGACCAGCGGGTGGTCGAGCGGGGCTTCCTGTTTGGTGACCGACCGAGTGCGGCGGACATGGCCTTCTACGGTCAGCTGACCCAGCTCGCCACCGACCCGACGCCCCAGGCGCTCATGCGGGACCTGTATCCGTGGCTGTTCCGCTGGGTACAGATATCCGACGACCTGTCGGGCGAGGTCGAGGGCCAGTGGGATGAGGACGTCGACTCGCCGGCGCTGAGGGCCCTGCTCGTCGAATGCGCGACACACTACCTGCCCTGTCTGATGGCCAATGCCGCCGCCCTGCGCTCGGGGCAGGCGACGTTCCGCTACCGGGCAGGCGGCGTTGAGTTGTCCCAGCCGACGGATCGCTATCAGGCCAAATGCCTGCAGGCGGTGCTTTCGGCCTTCGCGGGTCTGGACCACGAAGCGCGCGCGCGGCTCGAGCCCGTTCTTGCAGAAACCGGGTGTTACTCGCTGCTCACCAGCGACGGATCCGAAGGAGTTGCGGCATGACCGATCAGGACCCGAAGAAGTGGTCATTCCGCCAGCTCGATCGCCGATCACTGTTGATCGGGACGGCGGCCGGGACCGCGGCGGCGGCCGGTGGTGCCCTGGGGATCGGAGCGATCCGCGAGGCCACAGCGCCCTACATCACCCCCGCGGCAGTGCCTGCCGGCGCGGCCGCGCGGGTGCGGGAATCCTTCCGGGATTCACGCCCGTCCTATTCCGCTGAGCCGACGGCCCCGCAGGGCGCGCCGAACATCATCACGATCGTTCTGGATGACGTCGGTTTCGCCGATCTGGGCTGCTACGGGAGCGAGATCCGGACACCGGCCTTCGATGCCCTCGCCGGGGCCGGGCTGCGCTATTCGAATTTCCGCACCTGCGCCATGTGTTCGCCAACCCGGGCGGCGCTGCTCACGGGGCTCAATTCCCATTCGGCCGGCATGGGCTGGCTGGCGGATATCGACAGTGGCTATCCGGGCTATCGCGGCGACCTGACCCGCGAGGCCGCCACCATGCCCGAGATCCTGCGCGATGCCGGCTGGTCGACCTTCCTGGTCGGCAAATGGCACGTCAACAACGCGAGCAGCAGCGGCCCCAACGGGCCCTATCACAACTGGCCGACCTCGCGCGGCTTTGAGCGCGCCTACTGGTACCAGGGCCATTCAACAGACTATTTCAAGCCGTCGAACCTGCATGACGGTGTGGCACCGGTCGAGCCGCCCGTCTCGGACGACTACTATGTCTGTGATGATCTGACCGACCGGGCGATTGGCTATATCCGGACGCAGAAGGCACTGTCGCCGGACAAGCCCTTCCATCTCCAGCTGGCCTTCCCGGGTGCCCATTCGCCGCTCCAGGCAAGGGGCCGCGAGCGCGACGCCTACAAGGGGCAGTATGACATCGGCTGGGATGCGGTGCGTGCGGCCCGGCTGGAGCGGCAGAAGGCGATGGGTCTGTCGCCGGCGACGACCAGCCTGCCGCCCCTGTCCTTCGGCACCCGACCCTGGGCCGAGCTGAGCGCCGTCGAGCGGCGGGTGTTTGCCCGCTACATGGAGGTCTATGCCGCCATGATCACCAATATGGACCGCAATGTCGGCCGGCTGATGGAGACCATCCGTGAACTCGGCCAGGCCGATAACACCCTGGTCCTGGTCATGTCGGACAACGGAGGATCCGGCGAAGGAACCCCCGACGGATCGCCCAACGTCTTCGCCCCTGCCTTCGGTCGGCCGGTGCCGGTCGAGAAGGCCGCCGAACTCTATGATGTGATGGGAGAGGACGCGACCTTCCCCCACTACCCGATGGCCTGGGCCTGTGTCTCGAACACGCCGTTCCGCCTCTACAAGCAGTATGCCCATCTGGGTGGCGTGGCCGACCCCCTGATCGTCTCCTGGCCCCGCCGGATCCGCGACAAGGGCCGGGTGCGGGAGAAGTTCGTCCACGTCGTCGACGTCATGCCGACCCTGCTTGAAGCGGCCGGCGTGGAGCGGCCGGACACCTATCTCGGTGCCCCTCAAAAGCCGTTGGAGGGGGCGAGTTTCCTGCCCAACCTTCTTTCCGGCCGGGCAAATACGCGGACCGGTCAGTACTACGAACTGGGCGGCAACAGGGCTTATGAGGACGGCCGCTGGCGGCTGGTCAGCCGGCACAAACGCGGCACCCTGCAGGAAGATGATGTCTGGGAACTGTACGACCTGAGCCAGGACTCCAACGAGAGCAGGGACCTCGCGGCGGCCAATCCCGAGGTCGTGCAGCGGCTTCGGGCTGCATGGCAGGCCGATGCGGAGAAATACAACGTCTTCCCGCTGGATGACCGCAGCCTCATGCTCAAACTCGTGCAGGACCGCCAGGCCAAGGGTCGTCGGGCGCGCTGGGACTTCCGGCCGCCGGTCGAGCGACTCGGGCCGGATGTGTCCCCGCTCGTCTGCGGTCTCGACCACAAGATCACCGTCGACCTGACCTGGGCACCGGGACAGGACGGTGTGCTGCTGGCGTCCGGATCCAAACATGCCGGCTATGTGCTCTATGTCGAGGACGGACGGCTGACCTATGAATACAGTCTCGTGCCCTGGAGCGAGCGGATCGTCGCCAGCGTCCCGCTGGTGCGGGGCCGGAATACCGTCCGCTACGTCCAGACGTTGACGGCCCGTCCGTTTGACGGCCGCGGCAGCCTGTTTGTGAACGGTCGCAAGGCGGGCGAGCGGACCTACGAACAGGTCCTGTTCTCGCCCGGCTATGACGGCTTTTCGATCGGTGCCGATTACGGCAACCAGGTCTCGGCCCGCTATTCGGGGCCGAACCCATTCGGCGGCACGATCGAGCGGGTCCTGATCGAGGTCGACAACAAGCCGACCAATCCGCTTGAAACCCGTCGCTTCCTTGATCGTATGGGCATGACCGTATGACCCCAGGGGCAGCACTTGGGAGCATGGTGGCCATACCGGGTGGTGTCTTCCACCTGGGGTCGGACGACCATTATCCCGAGGAGCGCCCGGTGCGTGCGGTTGAGGTACCGGCCTTTGTCATCGATGTTGGCCCGGTGACCAATGCAGCCTTTGCCCGGTTTGTCGCGGAGACCGGCTGGGTGACGACCGCCGAACAACTCGATCCGCCGGGCTCGGCGGTGTTTGCCATGACCCGGGAGGCTGTGGACCTGAGCCGCCCGGAACAGTGGTGGCGGTTCGTCGATGGAGCCGCATGGCACTGTCCGCAGGGCCCTGGATCGTCGATCGCGGGCCGCGAGGATCACCCGGTGGTCCATGTCTCTTACGAGGATGCACGCACCTATTGCGTCTGGGCCGGCAAGCGCCTGCCGAACGCGCAGGAGTGGGAGGTGGCGGCGCGCGGGGGTCTGGACCAAGCCGACTATGCCTGGGGCGACAGCCTTGCCCCGGGCGGGCGGCTGATGGCCAACATCTGGCGAGGGGCCTTTCCGTGGTGGTCGGAAAATCCCGAACCCGGAACGACCCCGGTCGGCGCCTATCCGGCCAATGGCTATGGACTGTTCGACATGATCGGCAATGTCTGGGAATGGACCTCCGATCCCTTTGACCGGACCCCGACCTGCGGCTGCGGCGAGGGCGCTGCCAGTGCGGTCCGGCAGACGCTGAAGGGCGGTTCATACCTCTGTGCGGGCGAATATTGCGCGCGCTACCGACCGGCCGCTAGAACCGGACTGCCCCCCGAAACCTCGACAGGACACATCGGTTTTCGGTGTGCCCAGGATCTGCCTTCCAGCCTGGACGAAGCCCCATGATTTCCCTCTACACCGCTCCAACCCCGAACGGCTGGAAGGCCTCCGTTGCGCTTGAGGAACTGGGTCTGCCCTATCACGTCCATGCCATCGACCTGCTCTCCGGTGCGCAGCGGGCCCCGGACTATCTGGCGATCAACCCCAATGGCCGCATCCCGGCCATTGTCGATCACGACGCCGACGATTTCGCGGTCTTCGAGTCCGGGGCGATCCTGATCTACCTTGCTGAAAAGACCGGTCAGTTGATGCCCTCGGACGCCAAGGGGCGCAGTCGCGTGCTCCAGTGGCTGATGTTCCAGATGGGCGGGATCGGCCCGATGATGGGACAGGCCAATGTCTTCCATCGCTATTTCCCCGAGAAGATCCAGGTCGTGATCGATCGCTACCAGGGCGAAAGCGGGCGGCTGTTCGGTGTCCTCGATCGGCATCTGGCGGATCATGAATGGCTGGCCGGGGACTATTCCATCGCCGATATCGCCAACTGGTGCTGGGTCCGGACGCACAAATGGTCGGGCGTGAACATCGAACCGTTTGAACACCTTCAGCGCTGGGTTGCCGCGATTGCAGCCCGTCCGGCGGCCCAGGCAGGGATCAAGGTGCCGTTTGACCTCGAGGCCATGATGGCGGCCACCCGCAGCGGTGCCGAGACCTTCGCCCGTGGGGGACAAACCCTGGTCAACATGGGTGGGTCCAAGGATTGACCGGGCTGTTTTCCGCGCTCGGGCGCGAGGTTCGCTTCCTTCGCGGGGGCCTGCGCATGCTGGCCCGTATCCGCCGTCTCAAACCGGGCTCCGGCGTCAATCTTGCCGATGACCTCGAAGGGGCTGTCGACCGTCATGCCGCACGGCTTGCCATCCTGTTCGAGGATGAGCGCTGGACCTATGCCGACCTCGAGCGCAGGGCCAACCGCTATGCCGCATGGGCGCTGGACCAGGGATTGAAGCCGGGCGCGACGGTTGCCCTGTTCATGGAGAACCGGCCTGACTATCTGGCGATCTGGTTCGGCATGGCCAAGGTCGGCCTGTCGACGGCGCTGATCAATACCCAGCTGACCGGAGCCGGACTGGCCCATTGTGTGGACACTGCCGGGGCCGCCCATGTCATCGTTGATGCCCCGCTCGCCGAGGCCTGGCGGTCTGCGCGTCCCCATCTGCGGACCCCGACCACGGCCTGGCTGTCGGGCGCGGCGGCCGGCGACTTCGCCGCTCTCGACCCGGTGCTGCTCAACGCCTCGTCGGCGCGCCCCGACCGGAAGCTGCGTGCCGGCATCCGGGCGGAGGACCTGGTCCTGCTGATCTATACGAGCGGCACGACCGGCCTGCCGAAGGCCGCGCGGATCACCCATCTGCGGATGCTGCTGACCATGCATTCTTTCGCGGCGGCCACAGGATCGACAGCGCGTGACGTCATCTATGCACCCCTGCCGCTCTATCACACGGTCGGCGGGGTCTGTGCGCCCGGCATCGCCCTGACCGTGGGTGGGGCCATCGGTCTGCGTCGTCAGTTCTCGGCCAGCACCTTCTGGAGCGATTGCGTCCGTTTCGACGCGACCCTGTTCCAGTATATCGGGGAACTCTGCCGCTATTTGCTCAACGCCCCGGCCCACCCGGACGAGCGTCGGCACCGGCTACGGCTGGTCATCGGCAACGGCCTGCGTCCGGACGTCTGGGACCGGTTCCAGGCGCGGTTCGCCATTCCGCGGATCCTCGAATTCTACGGGGCGACCGAGAGCAATCTGACCCTGTTCAACCTGGATGGGGGGCCGCACGCGATCGGCAGGGTCCCCTCCTATATGAAGGGCGCGATCAATGTGGCCCTGATCCGGTTCGACCCCGTTGCGGAATGTCCGGTTCGGGACACCTCCGGCCGGTGCATCCCCTGTGTCGAGGGCGAGGCGGGCGAAGCCATCGCCCGGATTGATCCGGCCAAGGCCGAGATGCGGTTCGAAGGCTATTCCGACGCCGGTGCGACCGAGAGCAAGATTCTCCGCGACGTCTTCGAGCCGGGGGATGCCTGGTTCCGGTCGGGTGACCTCATGCGATCCGACCGGCTCGGCTATTTCTATTTCGTCGACCGTATCGGGGACACGTTCCGCTGGAAGGGCGAGAATGTCTCCACCGCCGAGGTCGCCGGGGTCATCGCCGCCGTGCCGGGCATCCTCGAGGTCAACGTCTATGGCGTCGAGATCCCCGGCTGCAGCGGCCGCACCGGCATGGCCAGTCTGGTCGTGGACGAGGCGCAGTGCGATCTGGCCCGGGTTCGCGAGGCGGTGCATTCGGGCCTTCCGGGTTACGCCCGGCCGCTTTTTCTGCGCCTGACCCCGGCCATGGAGGTGACCGGCACGTTCAAACAGAAGAAGGCCGAGGCCGTGCGGGAAGGGTTTGATCCCCGCGCCATCGCCGACACGCTCATGTTCGACGACCCCCGCCACGACGCCTATGTGCGCCTGTCGCCCGAACTCCATTCCGAGATCGTATCCGGGACCCTGCGGCTATGACCGGTCGGCCGCAACGGGTCGCCGTCCTTGCCGCCCTGGTCATGGCGGGACTGGGCAGTTGCGGCCCCGCCGCCCGGATCGCTCCGGTCGTCTGCCCGGCGACCCCCACGACGGATCAGCCGGGACAGCTGAACGATGTGCCGGCCGGACGCTTCCTGATGGGCGACGACGTCTATGAAGATGAGGGTCCGCCGCGCCTCGAGACGGTCGCGGCCTTCCGCATCGATGCGACCGAGGTGACCAATGCCCGGTTCGCCCGCTTTGTGGACGAGACCGGCTATGTCACGGTTGCCGAGCGGCCGGTCGATCCGGCGCAGTATCCCGGCATGCCGGCGGCGGCGCTTCAGCCGGGTTCCGCGGTTTTCCGGCTGGACAGCGAGCGCTTCGATCCCGGCAATCCCGGGACCTGGTGGACCTTCGTTCCCGGCGCGTCCTGGCGCCATCCCGAAGGACCCGGAAGTGACCTGAACGGCCGGGACTTCCTGCCGGTGGTTCATATCGCCCTGGCCGATGCCCAGGCCTATGCGCAATGGGCCGGCCGTCGCCTGCCGACCGAGATCGAATGGGAATGGGCGGCGCGGTCGGCGGATGCCGCCGCCGGAAACTCCAGTCAGCAACCGTCCGAGGCCAACACCTGGCAGGGCGTTTTTCCGGTCAGGAACATGGGCCGGGATGGCTATGACGGTGCCGCCCCGGTGGGCTGCTTCAAGGCCAACCGCCTGGGAATTCACGACATGATCGGCCATGTCTGGGAGTGGACCTCTGATCCGTACCGGCAGACCCGGTCGCGGACGATCACGCCGGGCGAGCCCGGGGCCGATCCGCGTCAGCCGGGCGTCGCGGTGGGGGTCATCAAGGGCGGCAGCTACCTCTGTGCCCCCAACTATTGCATGCGGTACCGCCCGGGAGCGCGCCAGGCCCAGGACCTGACCCTGGGGGCCTCCCATGTGGGCTTCCGTACGGTCGCATCGATGCCGTGATCAGGCCCCGGTCTGTACCTCATAGTCCCGCAGCCGGAACCGCCGCAGGCGCTGCCGCAGCCGGCCGGCGCTCCACGGCCAGTTGGTGCTGTTGCGGCCGTTCCTGTCGATGAAATAGCTGGTGCAGCCGCCGCTGTTCCAGACGCTGGACTGCAGCGCCGCCTGCACTGCGTCATTGTAGGACCGGGAGACATCAGGACGGATCGCGAGGGTGGTTATCTTCCGCGCCTCGGCCTGCCGAAGGGCGTCCATGATGTAATCCAGCTGAGCCTCGATCATCACGAAGGCCGATGAGAACGTGTAGAGGTTCGGTCCGAACATCAGGAAGCAGTTGGGGGCATCCGGGGTCGTGGTCCCGAGGTAGGCTTCCGGGCTGCCTTGCCACTGTTCGGCAAGCGACCGTCCGCTGGTGCCGACGATGATCTCCGCCACGGGTGGATTGGCGACCTCGAATCCGGTCCCGAAGATGATCAGATCCACCTCGCAGGACGAGCCGTCGGTGGCGATGACCTTGTTGCCGCGAACCTCGGCGACCCCGCTGACGACCTCCACATTCGGTCGGGCCAGGGCCCGATACCAGGTGTTGGACTGAAGAATGCGTTTGCAGCCGATCGCGAAGTCCGGCGTCAGCTTTCTGCGCAGGGCCTCATCCTGGGTCGCCCGCTCAATGTTGCGGCGCGCCCGTGCCTCCAGCCGTTGTCGGGCTTTCGGTCGGTTGAGGCTGCCGTTCAGCCGTTCGAAGGCCCGGTAAAGCGCCTGCCGGAGCAGGGACTGCAGGATTGGAAAGCGCTCGAACCGGCGCTGCCAAGCCGCCGACACAGCGGCATCCATCTTGGGCAGCACCCATGGCGCGGTCCGCTGGAACAGGGTCAGCTGTGCCACGCGGGGCTGGATGGCGGGCAGGAATTGGATGGCCGAGGCCCCGCTGCCAATGACCGCAATCCGTTTGTCCGTCAGGTCATAGCTGTGATCCCACCGCGCTGAGTGAAAACTGGCGCCGCCAAAGCTGTCCAATCCCTTGATGCGGGGCAGGCGGGGCTGGTGCATCGGGCCGCAGGCCATGATCACGAAATCGGCCGTGAACCGGCCGGCGCTGGTCTCCAGTCGCCAGTGCCGCATCCCCGGATCCCAGGCGGCCTGTTTAAGCGCGTGATTCACCCGCACGAACGGCATGACACCGAAGCGCGCGGCGACGGCCTGGCAATAGGCCCGGATCTCGGTCTGGGCGGCAAAGAAACGGCTCCAGCGCGGGTTCGGTGCAAACGAATAGGAATAGAAGGCCGAGGGGATGTCGCAGGCGCAGTCCGGATAGGTGTTGTCGCGCCATACCCCGCCGATCTCCCCCGACTTTTCCAGAAGGGCGAAGGCGATCCCGGCCTGGCGCAGCCGGATCGCGGCACCGATACCGGCGAACCCGGCCCCGACCACGATCACCCGGACATGTTCGCTCCCGGATGCCGGGTCCGTCCCGATGCGGCCGGGCTGGTTCGTCCGGGTCGCTGAACTCATGGCATTTCTTTCCCGGGCCCACCGCGCCGGCGGCGGGTTTTTCCGGCGAACATCCAGTCCCCGCAGGCCGCGAGATGATGCTTGGCTCTTGAGCGGAATGCAATGTCAGTTTCGGAACAATATTTCCGCTTTGGCTTGATGGCACCTGGATTTGATCGTAGAACCGGCCGGTGAATAATAAAGCACCAGTGATCGCGCCCGTGAGTCGGGCGGAACGCCATCGCTTGCAGTTACGGCAAGAAATAATCGATGCTGCCTTCATGGAGTTTTCTGAACGCGGCTATCACCAGACCAGTATATCTCACATCGCAAAACGTCTCGGCATCGGACACGGGACGTTTTACAGATACTTCGAGAACAAGCGCGATATCCTCGAGCACGTCATCGATAGCGTTTGCGAGAAGATCAGGCTGGCCATGGCCGAGGCCAATGCGCCCACGGCCAGCAAGACGCTGCAAGACTATGAGGGCCAGCTGGCGCGGCTGGGCGTCTCATTGGGCAAGATCCTCCATGAGACGCCGGGCCTGTTCCGGATCCTGCTGCTGGAGGCGACCTCGATCGACCCCGAAATGACCCGGCGGATCACCGACTTCTTCGACTGGTGCGCCAGGCAGGTCGATGCCTATTTCGAAAACGGCATCCAGCAGGGCTTCCTGCGCAGCGACCTGGACAAGGAAGCCACGGCCCATCTGCTGGTGGGCATGATCTTCAGCACGATCCTGATGACCATCAACGCGGGTGATCAGGAACTTCTCAAACGGATGAACTCTGCCGTCAGGCGCATGCTGCTGGACGGTATCGCCAGTCGCTGAGGTTTCTCGAACAGGTCTGACCCAGGATGAAATATCCCCTCGATCCCGAGCTGGCGCAGTTCGCTGCCTCGATCCCTTCAGGTTCGTTCGTCGACCCGGTCCCGGCACGCCGGTATTTCGAGGACGTGAATGCGATGCTGTCCGCCGGGGTGGATACCAGCGCCCTGGTCATCGAGGATGGCTCGGTGCCGGGCGAGGGAGGACGGCCGCCGGTGCCGATCCGGATCTATCGGCCTGCCGATGCCCCGGATGTTTCGGCGGCCATTCTGCAGATCCACGGCGGTGGCTTCGTGGTCGGTAGCCTGGACACCGAACATGGTCTGGCCGTGCACAACGCCGTCAGCCTTGGCGTGACCGTCGTGACCGTCGACTACAGGCTCGCTCCGGAACATCCCTATCCGGCCGGGCTGGACGACTGCTATGCCGCGCTCGTCTGGATGCATCAGCAGGCCGCAGCGCTGCGGATCGACCCTGCGCGGATCGCGGTCTACGGCGTCAGTGCCGGCGGCGGTCTGGCCGCCGCCCTATGCCTCCTCGCCCGGGAGCGGTCCGGGCCGGCTATCTGTTTCCAGCATCTGAGTATCCCTGAACTCGACGACCGGCTGGACACCCCAAGCGCCCGGGCCTTCACGGACACGCCGGTCTGGACGCGGTCCCTGGCCGAGACCAGCTGGGACTATTATCTGGGGGCGGACTATCGGCGTGGTGCGGATGATGTGCCTGTCCTGGCCGCACCGGCGCGGGCGACCGATCTCAGCGGCCTGCCTCCGGCCCTGGTCAACACCATGGAGTTCGACCCGCTGCGCGATGAGGGACTGCTCTACGCCATGCAGCTCCTCCGCGACGGCGTCAGTGTTGAGGTGCACAGCTATCCGGGCACCTTCCACGGCTCGGTCGTGTTACCGGCCCGGGTCAGCCGGCAGCAGGCCCGGGATAGTCTCGACGCCTTGCGCCGGGCCCTTACGCTGCCGCCGGCCTGAGTGTCCGCAGAACACCCGGGGCCACGGTGCCGTGATCGATCCGGCCGGCCGAGGGAGAGTCATCGGGCCAAAAGGCCCGGCTGCTGAACGCCAGCGAGACTTGCCATCTATCGACACTCATGGTGCATTATGGTCGGCGGGGGCCGGACCGTGAAACCAGCCGGCAAAGGCTTGGACGACCGACCCGGACGGCCGCAGCGGTCGGCCGGGCGGAAGGGCTAACATTTTGGGGAAGCTGATCACATGAACCCGTTGAAACTCGGGCCGTCCATCGTTCTGGGCCTTTTCGCCCTCATGAATCTGGCGCGGGGCGGGGTCCATGCCTTCAGCCCTGACGGGGGTGCCGGCACGATCGCGGGGCTGGATCTGAGCACCTCTGCAAACACGATCATCCCGCTGTTCGCGCTCATCGGGGTCAACCAGATCGTGATCGGGCTGTTCGAGGCCTATCTGCTCGCGGCCCGACGGGACCTCATTGTGCTCGGGCTTGGTCTGCAGGCTCTTCTGACGGCGGGGGCGGTCGTGAACCTCCATTTCTGGAGGCCGCTGCCGGTTGAAGTTCCGGGCGAGATCTTCAACATGATCCTGCTGCCGATCATCGTGATCGCCTGGCTGCTAGCGGTCTATGGCGACCGTAAGCCCGGGCTGGGCCGGCGCTAGCCGATCGGGCGCCCGGACCGGGCAAGGCGGCCCCGGAGGGCCGACTGATCCCGGTTACACCTTGATCACCAGCTTGCCGAAATTCGTCCCGGCAAACAGCATGTCGAACGCTTGGGGGAAGCTCTCGATGCCCTCGACCACATGTTCCTTGAACTTGATCTGACCGGACATCATCCAGCCGGCCATCTCCATGATCGCCCCCAGGAACTGCTTCTGGTAGTCGAACACGACGAAGCCCTCCATCCGCGCACGGTTGACCAGCAGGCTCATGTAGTTGGCGGGCCCTGTCATGCCCTCGGTGGCGTTGTACTGGCTGATGGCACCACAGATCACGACGCGGGCCTTCTGGGCCAGAAGGCCCAGACAGACGTCCAGGATCTCGCCGCCGACATTGTCGAAATAGATGTCGATCCGGTCCGGGCAGGCCGCCTTCAGCTGTTCCTGCAGCGCGCCGCCCCGATAGTCGATGCAGGCGTCGAAACCCAGTTCCTCGACCACATAGCGGCACTTGTCGGCACCCCCGGCCAGGCCGACGACCCGGCACCCCTTGAGCTTTGCGATCTGCCCCACGACGGCACCGACCGCTCCGGCCGCGGCGGAGACGACCACGGTCTGACCGGCCTCGGGCTTGCCCACGTCCAGCAGGCCGAAATAGGCGGTCATGCCCGGCATCCCGAGGCCACCAAGGAAGGTGGAGGGCGGGGCCAAAGACGGCTCTATCTTGTTGAAATCCCTGGCGGCAACCGTGGCATCGGTCTGGACGCCTGTCAGACCCATCACGATCTCCCCGACCTTGAAACGGTCGGAGGCCGTCGCCGTCACCTCGCCCACGCCGATGGCTCGCATGACCTCGCCGATGCCGACCGGCGGGATATAGCTGCGACCGGCGTTGATCCATCCGCGCATGGCGGGGTCGAGCGAGATGTGGGTCACGTTCAGCCGGATCTCACCCGCTTCCGGATCACGGCCGGCGTCGTGGGTCGTCGCCCAGGTCGAAGCGTCGGCCGATCCAACGGGACGCTGGGCGAGGCGGATCTGGGTCGGTCGGGTCATGACGGGGCTCCGTGAATAGGGGTTGCGGCAGTCTATATATTGGCACTAACTCTGCCATAAGAATCGCATCGGGAGAGCATCATGGCCAGTGGACGACTCGAGGGCAAAGTCGCGCTGATCACCGGGGTCGGTGGTGGCATCGGGCTGGCGATGGCCCGCCGGTTCGTGGCGGAGGGTGCCCAGGTCTTCGGTGTCGACCGCTCCCTGCGTCGACTGGATGCGGCCCTCGATGGCTTTGGGCCGGTTTCGGACCGCATCGCCTTCCATCGTGCCGATGTGGCAGATGAGGCCTCGGTGGAGGCCTTCGTTGCCGCCGCCGAAGAGCGTTTCGGCGGGCTGGATGTCCTGGTCGCCAACGCGGGTGTCGGGGGCTGGATGGTTCCTGTCCAGGGCACGGATGTCGCCAATTTCATGGAAACGATCCGCATCAATCTCGTGGGGCCGATGCTGCTCATCAAGCACGGTGCGCCGCGCCTGGTCGCCCGGCGGTCCGGCGCGATCATCGTCACGGCGAGCATTGCGGGCCAGCGGGCCAACTCCGGTCCGATCGACTACAGCGCCTCCAAGGCCGGTGTGATCAGCCTGGTGCAGAACACGGCCCAGTCGCTGGGCCGGAAGGGTGTCCGCGTGAATGCGCTTTGCCCGGCCGGCACCGCCACGCCGATGACCAAGCCTTCGTTCGACTTTCTCGAGGCGGCGGTTGGGTCCAATCCGCTCGCGGACATCAATCCGATGCGTCGGATCGGCGCGGCCGAGGACATGGCCGACGCCGCCCTTTTCCTCGCGAGCGATGAGTCCCGTTACATCAACGGGCAGGCCCTGAACGTCTGCGGCGGCCTCAGCGCCGCCTTCCCCGCCCCGGCCATCATCACCGACAGCCTCTGACAGCCGGCCCCTTCCGGGGCCGGCACAGGCCGCGCCTCAGGCGACGCTCAGCATCACCCCGATGCCGGGTGAGGTCCGCCCATTCAGCATTTCCACATAGGCGTCGCGCACGGTGTCTGCCCCCCGGCTGTGCTGTACTGCGAGCATCGACCTGGCGTCGGCCGCAACGCGGGCGCTGGCCTCGAGGGCGCGCTGCATCACCACGCCGGGGCCCCAGTCCTGCTCGCGCTTGGCGAACTGGGCGGGCGCGAAGAAGAAGGTGGGCCGTGCACCCTGGGTCTCGCCCTTGTGTCGCTTGGCCTCCCAGTGGGTGGCACCGACGATGGAGCTGAGGACCACGTCCTTGCCCAGATGGTCATCGACCGCCTGGATCACGGCACCGGACCCGGACATGTCCACCAGCGCGGTCGGTATGCCGGTCTCCAGGGTGCCGATCTGATCATAGGTGATGTCCCGGTCATACAGACCGAGGCCGGTTGTGAACGCGACATTGCCGGGCGAGGTCAGGCCGATGACCTCGAGGGTCCGGTTCGGGGCCTTGGCGAGCAGATGGGCGAGGCCGAAGGCGGTCTTGGACGAGGCGCTGCCGATCAGCACGCGTTTTGCGCCGAAATTGGCGTTGTCTTCCAGATAGTCAGACAGAATGTAGGAGGTGGCGAACAGCGGGAACAACAGGCACCGCTCGTCACCCATGGCGGCTATCTCGGGGGCGTCGTCGGCGGTCCGGACATATCGATTGTAGACGCCCGGCAAGGGCCGACGGTGTTCGGCGAAATCCATGAAGGCACCGTCCGTCACCTTGCCGGGCTGCAGTACGACATGTGACGCCATGGGGAAGAAGCCATACAGGCGCTCCCCTTCCGGAATCTCCGGGCAGTTGGAGGTGACCACGGTCCCGTAACCCCAGACCGGAACCACGCCCCAGTCGGCGTCCACGGGGAAGAAGCCCCAGTAGCCGATAAAGTCACCGGTGACGGCATAGGTGATGTTGTTGGCCGTCAAGGCGAACCGGTCGACGGAGACCACCACTTCGCCCGCAGCCGGGACGGGCAGGGGGCGGTTTACGATCCGCGTGGTGTGCAGGTCGTTCCTGCGCACCTGGATCTGGGTGATCTCGTTCACGATGAGCCTCCGGTCAAAATCTTGTCTGGTGAGATTATTATGGCATCATGTGTGACGAAACAACCGAGGAGCCCTCATGAACGCCACTGCCGCCGTCCAGGTCAGAAACGCACTCTACCCGGTCTCGGAGGCCCAGAAGAAGGGCATGTTCGAGGCCGGACCGGAAGGGCCGATCGTCATGGTCAATCTGCTCAAATTCCGCGATCGCGCCGTCTATGAGGACGGCCGCCCCTGCGACCTGACAGGCCGCGAGGCCTATGCACTCTACGGGGCGGAGGTCGGTCCCATGATCACGGCCTACGGCGGCCGGGTCCTGTTCGTCGGGGACGTCACCTGGTTGGCGATCGGCGAGGTAGACCGGCTCTGGGACGAGGTCGCCCTCGCCCAGTATCCTGACCGGGCAGCCCTTGCCGCCATGAGCACCTCGGCGGAATGGCGTGCGATCTCGGTGCACAGGGCGGCCGGCCTGGAAGGCCAGCTCAACATCGAGACCGTGCTGCCGGCGTGGCTCAGGACGGCTCAGGACACGTCAGCCATCAAGGCCGGCTGACAGCGGGACTCCCGTTCCCGGTCAGCGCCCCATGAAGGACAGTATCGCCCGCGCCGCCTCCTCGGGGGCGTCCTCCTGCAGGAAATGACCGGCTTCGGGCAGGTGAACGTGCGCCTGCCCCGTCGTTCCGGGGATCTCACGCTGAAGGCGGCGGTCGCCGCCGGGGGTCACCATGTCCCTTCCGCCCCAGACGGTCAGGAACGGCTTGTCGAAGCGCTTCAGCTTCTCACGGATTTCCCGGTTCAACGGCACCCCGGGATTGTCCTCGAAGATGGCGATCAGTTGCGGGAAGGCGACGATGCCGGCCTGGTAGGCGGGCTCGGGGAAGGGGGCCTTCCAGGCGGCCATCATGGCGGGTGTGAGCGGAACCGTCATGCCGCCCTGCATGACGGCGTCGAACGGAAACTCCGGCAGGACCGCCATCATCGCCAGCCAGTTTCGCAGCATCTCATTGCCGCCTTCGCCCGCCGGCACGCCGGTGTTGCAGGCGATGACCCGGTCGAAGCGCTCGGGGGTGTTGGCGACCTGGGCTAGGCCGATCGTTCCCCCCCAGTCCTGACAGAAGAGGGTCAGCCCCTTCAGATCCAGCGCCGCCAGCCAGCGGCCGATCCAGTCATAGTGCCGGGCAAGGGTGTAGTCGTCCTTTTCGCTCGGCTTGTCGGACCGACCGCAGCCGACGAGGTCAACGGCCATGACCCGGCAACCGGCCGCGGCCAGGATCGGGATCATCTTGCGGTAAAGATAGGCCCAGGTCGGATTGCCGTGCATCAGCAGGACCGGCGGTCCGTCCCTTGGGCCCTCGTCGACGTGGTGGATGCGGATGGCCGTGCCGTCCGCATCGACGATTTCTGTGTAGTGGGGCGCGAAATCGTAGTCTTCCAGACCCTCGAAACAGGAATCGGGCGTTCTCAGAATCCGCATAGCCACCCTCCAAGATATTGCACGCAGTATGCCAATATAATCCATGGATCGCTGGCGGGCGAGCGCTAAACATCCCTGCAGACACGGTCTGATCGGCCACGCATTCAGGCTGCCGCCGCACCTCATGTCACGAGCCGGCCCGCGGCCCCTGACGCTCAAAGCCTTTCAGACCCGCCTCGAAACCATGCCGCGCCCGGCGCGTCGGGCGGAATGGTCAATGCGATGGGGACTGCAGTTTTCCTCCCGGCACCCGTCAGTCGTCCATCAGCCTCAACAGGGCATGGACGAAGAACGCCGCCTCATCCTCCTGGCTGAAATGCCCGGCTGACTGCAGGCGGATGTGAGGCTGACGCGCCGCACCGGGAATGCGCGTCTGGAGAACGGAGTCCATATGCCCAAGGACGGGGTCGCGGTCGCCGAACGCGGTCAGGAAGGGTTTCCGGAACTGTTCCAGCACAGACCAGGCTTGCCGGTTCTCAGCCGCCTCGCGGTCATCGGGTCCAACAGGAACAAGTGTCGGGAACGTCAGGACGGCGGCCTTGTAGGTGACGTCGGGAAAGGGCGCGTCATAGGCCGATACCTCGGCAGGGGTCAGACGGCGATTGACCCCCCGCGCCACCACCTTGCCGACCTCCATGTCCGGGCGGCTCTGACTGAAGTCGCGCCATTGCCGGAAACCATCGCCCAGGTCCGAGCCATCGGGAAGAGCGGTATTGGAGGCGAGTACGCGCGCGAACCGGTCGGGGTGAGCCGCGACCAGTCTGAGACCCAGGAGTCCGCCCCAGTCCTGGCAGAACAGGGTGACGTCGCCGAGGTCTCGCTTCAGGAACCATTGCTCCAGCCAATCCAGATTGGCGGCATAGGTATAGGCTTCGCGCGCGACCGGCTTGTCGGACCGGCCGAAGCCGATCAGGTCGGGCGCGAGGACGCGAAATCCGGCATCCGCCAACGGACCGATCATGGACCGGTACAGATACGACCAGGTCGGCTCTCCATGCAGCAGAAGCACCACCGGCCCCTGCGCGGGGCCCTCGTCGAGATAGTGGATCCGCAGCATCGAGCCGTCCGTGGCCTCGACGCTGTCGTAGCGGGGTGTGAATGCGTAGCCCGGCAGATCGGCGAAACGCTCATCGGGGGTGCGAAGAAATTCCATCGTCGTCCTCAATCCATATGTCGGTGAACAGGCCGGCCGATCACCAGACCCGGAGCCGGCCCCGGCCTGGCCCGCAGCCCCTGGCCGCCATCTTCGGACAAACCGGGAAGCGCAGGCCTTGCGCTCCGGTGCCCGGAGCCGCAAACCCGGGCAGCGGGCAGGACAACAGACCCATCTGATCCTTTCAGGCGCGTGTCGTCCCCCGCGCCAGAACAGCCGTCCACCTCTTAACGGCACTCTGAGTGCCATAAGGCAGAAGCCTTGTGAAGCCTCGAGGGCGCTGTCCGTCCAACGCCAACCGGTTTCCCGTTGACGCACGGGCGGCAGCGCTGGCGTGCCCGCTCTCTTCGTCGAAACGGCCGGTGTGAACTCCCGACGCGAGGGTTGAGCCAGTGACCTGAGACCGGACCGGTTCGACCAGAGCCGTGCCGTCAGACAGGTGTCGATGCCGCGCTCGGCCGGAAGGCCTCGGGCTGGCGCAGCGACAGCGGGGACCGGCCGTGGGCCATGACGACTGTCCGGATCCCTTCAGGCGAGCGGTCAACCCATCCCAACAGTTCGTTGGATTTGGCCCGCTGACCACGCCATGCGGCCCGAACAGCGGCACAAGCCTTGTGGGCCGACAAGCCCGGCCGAAGCAAACAATCGGCGGCTGTCGGTACGCAGTGATGTCGCTGGAGCGCGTGGCGGACAGAGAGGGATTCGAACCCTCGGTAGGCTTTCACCTACACACGCTTTCCAAGCGTGCGCGATCGACCACTCCGCCACCTGTCCGTTTCCACGACGTTGCCCTAGGGCCTTCGCAGCACGCCGGAGGTCGATCCGGCGCGAGGCGAGGCTGATAGAACACCCGGACCCCCTCGGCAAGCGGCTCATGAGGCCCCATATGGAAGAATGATCATTCGACCGGCCGCGTCGGATCGGGAAGGCCCGGCCTTCTGACCGTGGCCTGCCAGGGAGTCCCGCCATGCTGTTCCAGAAAACCCACGAAATCCCGACCGCGGCCGAGGCCCTGCCGGGGCGGGCGACGCCCCTGCAGACCGACGAGGTCCATTTCGTAACCGGACGGCCCCTGAAGGGGCCGCATCCTGAAGGGTTCGAGACGGCCATCCTCGGGATGGGCTGCGTCTGGGGCGTGGAGCGGATCTTCTGGCAGCTGCCGGGCGTCTGGGTGACCTCGGTCGGCTATGCTGGCGGGATCACGCCCAATCCGACCTATGAAGAGACCTGCACCGGCCGCACCGGCCATGCCGAGGTGGTGCAGGTGGTCTTCAATCCCAAAGAGATCAGCTACGGCGAACTGCTCAAGGCCTTCTGGGAAAACCACGACCCGACCCAGGGCATGCGCCAGGGCAATGACGTGGGGACCACCTACCGCTCGGCGATCTACTGGCTGAACGACGAACAGCGGGCGGAGGCCGAGGCCTCGCGCGACGCCTACCAGGCGGCGCTGTCGAAGGCCGGACGCGGGACCATCACCACCGAGATCGCGCCCGCGGGCCCCTATTATTTCGCCGAGGACTATCACCAGGGCTATCTGGCCAAGAATCCGGCCGGCTATTGCGGCATCGGCGGAACCGGCGTCGTCTGCCCCATCGGCGTGGGCGTGGAGGCCTGATCATGGACCGCGCGGGGGTCGGCAAGGTCTGCCTGGCCTTGCCCGGCGCGACGCTGGACCACCCGTTCGGCGACGATCACGACGCCTACAAGGTCAGCGGCAAGATGTTCGCCATTGTCGGGGGCATGGGCGGGCTGTCGTTCAAGGTCTCGGACATCGCCTTCGAGGTGCTGACCGGGGACGGCCGCGCCAAACCAGCGCCCTATCTGGCCCGCGCCAAATGGGTGCATCTGGATGATCCGGCCGACTGGCCGGACGCCGATCTGGCCGAACATCTGGCCATCGCCCACGGCATTGTGGCGGCTAAGCTGACGAAGAAGGTGCAGGCGGCGCTCGGCCTCTAGTCGGCCGGCCGCGCCTTCTCGTCAGCGATCCAGCGGTCCATCCGCGCGTCCAGCAGGGCCATCGGCAGGGGGCCGTCGACCAGCAGGGCGTCGTGGAAGCGGCGGATGTCGAAGCGGTCGCCCAGTTCGGCCTCGGCCCGGGTGCGGATCGCGCGCAGCCGGATCTCGCCGATCTTGTAGGCCGTGGCCTGGCCCGGCCAACCGATATAGCGCTGCAGTTCCGTCTCGATGTTCAGCGGAGCGAGGGCCGAGTGGTCGCGGAAACAGGCGCGGGCCTGTTCGATGTCCCAGCCGAGCCAGTGGATGCCGGTGTCCGAGACCAGCCGGCAGGCGCGCCACATCTCGTAGCTGAGACGGCCGAACCGCTCGTAGGGCGTCCGGTAGAAGCCCATCTCCTCCCCGAGGAATTCCGAGTAAAGGCCCAGCCCTCGGTGAAGGCGGTGACGTCGACGCTCTTGCGGAAATAGGGGCCGTCCTCGGCCTCCTGCTGCAGGGCGATCTGGATGTGGTGGCCGGGGACGGCCTCGTGCAGCGTCAGGGCCGGCAGTTCGTACAGGCCGCGCTGGTTCAGGCTCGAGGTGTTGACCATATAGCCGCCGGCGACGCCGTTCTCGACGGAGCCGGGATTGTAGCGGCCGGTGGTGTAGTTGGCCTCGATCTCGCGCGGCACAGGGCGCACGCCATAGGGCAGGCGGGGCAGGGTTCCGAACAGGGCCGGGAGGCCGTCGTCGGCCCGTTTGGCCATTTCCGACGCCTTCTCCATCAGGTCCTCACGCGTGGTGGTGTAGAACTGGGGATCGGTCCTCAGGAAGTTGAGGAAGCCTGCGAAATCACCGGTCCAGCCGGCGGCGCGCATCTCGACATCCATGCGGGCGCGGATGCGGGTGACCTCTTCCAGACCGATGGCATGGACCTCGTCCGGCGTCAGGTCGGTCGTGGTGTAGCCGCGCACCAGATAGGCATACATCTCGCGCCCGCCCGGCCGGTGAACCAGGCCCAGGGGTTCGGGCGCGCGGGGCAGATAGTCCTCGCGCAGGAACCGCGCCCACTCGCGCCGCTGAGGCATGATGCCGTCCGCCACAGCCCGGGCGGCCCGGGCGCGCAGGGCCGCCTGCTGGGCCGCCGGAATGGAGGCGGGCAGGGTCGCGAACGGCTTGAGAAGCGGGTCGGCGTCCGCGGTCAGCGCCGCCTCGGGCTCGATCAGGGTCAGGGCGTTCTCGACGATGGAGCGCGGCTGGACCAGGCCGGTCTCGAGGCCGCGCCGGGCGTTGGCCAGGGGGGCGGCATAGCTCGCGGGCATGGCCTGGAGCCGGGCGATCCAGGCCTCGGCATCAGCGACGGTGGCGATGCGGGTGACGCTGGCGACATAGGCCAGGTTCTGCCCGGGACCACCCTCGGAGTTGAAGGCGTCGATCCGGCCGGTGTCGAGCGGGATCCGGGCGATCGAACGCTGGAGCACATAGGTCAGGAAATTGTGGTTGAGTCGGTCGTCCTCGCTCAGGCCGGCCGGGTCGATCGCGGCCAGGCGGTCAGCGAATCCCCGAAGCACAGGCTCCTGGGCCACCTCGAAGGCACGGGAGCTGTCGGGCAGACGCGACAGGGCCGCCCGGTCGCCCTCCATGCCCGCATTGATCGGGTCCACGGCGCGCAGATACGTCTCGTAGTCCGCCAGAACGGCAGCGAGGGCGGGGTTCTCGGCATTGCGGACGGCCGCGGCCTGAACCGGTGAAGCGCCGGCGAAAACAGGAGTCGCAGCGGCGGTGAGCACGGCGACGGCGCAGGCGGTGATAACGCGTTTCATGAGGTCCCTCTCCCGGATCGGGCGGGACTGCACCGGAGCGGAGCCGTTGCGTCAACCGCAGAAGGCGAAGAACCGCTCGATATTGGGCGCCGACTCTGGCTGGGGGGCATAGGCCTGCCGTTCTCCGTCCAGCCACAGGGCCAGCCAGCCGACTCGCCGGAAGCGCTGGAACACAGGCGCATCCGCGTCAGCGTCCGCGGTCAGAAACACACCGTCGTTCAGCTCGGAGGGCTCGGACCGGGCCGCAAACCGTTCGGTTTCGCCGCCGGCCTCAATGGAGATTTCCGGTTTGGCGTCCGGACCGCCGACCGCGCTCAGGGCCAGACGCCCGCTGCCCTGGCTGCAGTCCAGTCCCAGCCGCAGGTCATCGCTCTCCGCCAGACCATAGACCAGGCGGGCCTCGCTTCCATCGCGATGGTAGAACCAGTCATGGTCGGCCACCGGCACCGGCGCGCCGGAGGACTCAACGCCCGGTGCCGCCTCGGTCGGTGTTTCGACCGTGGCACAGGCTGCGACCCCGAGGGTCAGGCCGGCGAGGATGATCAGGGCTGGGGCGCGCATCGACGTCTCCGGCAATCAGCCCGAGCACAGTTCCGCGAACCGGCGCAGCTTGGCAAGATGTGCCGGGGGTATATCGACCGGGCGGCGCTCACCGCCCACGACAATCGCCATCCGCCCGTCAACGGCAAAGGCGGCGAACACGGGATGATCCGTGCGCAGCGCCAGTCTGGTGGCACCGACCCGCGCCGCCGCCGCCTCTGCCACGGCGGACGATTCACCGGCGGTGACCCGCGCCATGCCGGTCAGGGCCGGGCCGCCGTAAAGGGTCAGACGCGCGACACTGGTGCCGGGATCACATTCCAGGGTCGTGCGGAGATCGGCGGTGTCCGGGACCTCATGCGCGAGAACCACGGGCTCGGCGTCGCTGTAGAGCGTCCAGGTCCAGGCCGACTCTGGCGGCGGGCTTTGCGCGGCCAGGGCCGCTATGACGAACAAGGCGATCATGGCTCAGCCCCCGCTGAAAGGTCCGGCCACTGTTGTGGTCAGACGCGGTCGGAACCGCAATAGGCGAAAAAGTCGCCGATCAGGCGGCGTTCGGCCGGGCTGGCCGACAGTTCGAACAGGCCCGCCTCGGCCTCGACCGCCAATTTGCCGTTTCGGGCCAGTTGCTGCAGCGCCGGATCGCGGACCGAGATCCGGGTCTCGCCGGCAAGGTCGCCGCTGAGGGGATCGATCGCGGCGGTCCTGGACGCCTTGACCACCCGGGGGCCTGCAGGCTGGACGTCGCCATAGACGATCGCCTGGGTCTGACCCCGCTCGCAGGTCATCATCAAAGCCAGCTGATCCGAGTTTTCAACGCCATAGGCCAGTTTCGCCAATGAGCCCTCGTGGCTCAGATGCCATCCCATCGGCGCGGCGATGCTCTGAACGTCGAGATTGGTCGCCTGCGACCGCGCGGCGAAGGCGATCAGTCCGAGGGCGGCGACGGCTGGAATGGCGATCTTGAACATAAGGGAATCTCGCGTCTGGTTGCGAAACGCTACATTCCATTAACGGTTCACGGCCCCGCTTGGACGCATCCCCGCCCGCCCAGGGCCGTGACGAATTTATCGCGCGTTCGACGAACAGCCCTACGCAGCGAGGCCGCGTCGGATCGACAGGGCGGAGCCCTGTGACCGCGGCCCCAACTCAGAACGGGCTGAAGCGCTCGACCAGCGACTGGGCCGCGGGCGTGGCCTGCACGCGGCTGATGTCGCCCCGGCCGCCATAGCTGATGCGGGCCTCGGCGATCTGGGTATGGGCGATGGTGTTGGCCGAGCTGATGTCCTCGGGCCGGACGATCCCGGCCACGGTCAGTTCGCGGACTTCACGGTTGGTGCGCACTTCCTGCCGGCCCTGAATGACCAGATTGCCGTTGACCATGACGTCGGTGACGACCGCCGCGATGGTCAGGCTGACCTTTTCGGACCGGTTGACCGAGCCGGAGCCGTTGGAGTTCGACGCGCCCTCGATCCCGACCAGAGTGGCCGGATCGAATCCGCCCGGGAAGGCCTGGCCCAGACTGTTCTCGAGGCCGAAGAAATTCGTCACGCCGCCGGAGATGTCGTTGGTCCGGCTGCGGGCCGTCGTGTTCTGGGTCTGGGCGCGATCGTCGATGTCGATATTGACCGTGAGAATGTCGCCGACCCGGCGGGCGCGCTGGTCGCCGAAGAAGGTCCGGGCTCCGGCGCGCCACAGGCTGTTGGCGCTGGCGGCACGGTCAGCGTGCTGCTGTTCGGGCGACGGGAGGTAGGCCTGGGTGGTCGGGACCAGGGCTGCCGGATAGCCGATCGGTGCCAGCTCCGGACCGCGCACGGCCTCGACGGCGGTGGAGCAGGCCCCGAGGGTGAGGGCGGCGGCGGTGACGATCAGGACGGTACGCATGGAACTGTATCCCTCTATCGGGCGGCGAGCTGTTGGGTGGCGCGGACGTCCTGGGCGGCGGGCCCGGCCAGGGCCAGACCCGGGCCGATGGCGACGGCGTCGATGGTGCGGTTCGACTGGAGGTTTCGAACCGCCAGGCGCTGGCCGACGGCCGCATTGCCCTCGGCACGACCGGTGATGGTCAGACGGACGCCGCCGACCTCATAGGCCACCTCGACCATGTCATTGCGGGCGATGACGCGCTCGGCCAGGCCCGCGCGTACGGGCTGGGGCCGAGCGGCCACGACCGGCGGAGCGGCGTTGGCGACAGAGGCCGAAACGGAAGCCGGGGGCGCGGGCGCGGCGGCCGCGTTTCGCACGACCACGCGGCGCAACCCGGACGGATTTGCCCAGTCCAGCCCGGACTGGCGCGCAAGGCTCTGGAGCTGGCCGGCCTCGAACACGATCGAAGGGCCCGCGCGGGTCCCGACCACGACGTCAGCCGCTGCGCCCGCGCCGTCGAACAGATCGCCGAGGGTCACGCGGCCGTCGCTGTCGACCGGATTGGCTTTCAGCGTGACCGGCCCTGCAACAGCGGCACCGGCCAGCATCAGGGCGGCGACGGCCCCGAGGATCAGGGACCTCACGATTTCACCTGCGCGCTGACCGACAGCATCTGGTCAGCCGTGGTGATGACCTTGGAGTTCATCTCATAGGCGCGCTGGGCGATGATCAGGGCGCTGATCTCGGCGACGGCGTCCACGTTCGAGGCTTCCGTATAGCCGTGCAGCAACTGGCCGAAGCCGACATCGCCCGGCGTGCCGACGTTGGCGGCACCGGACGCGGCGGTCTCCATCAGCAGGTTGTCACCGATCGCTTCCAGTCCTGCCTCGTTGAAGAAGCTGGCCAGCTCCAGCTGGCCGACAATGGAGGGCTCGGTCGTGCCGGCGGTGATGACCTGGACCTGTCCGGATTTGGAGATGCTGACATCCACCGCATCCTGCGGGATCGAGATGTTCGGCTGAACCGCATAGCCGTCGTCAGTGACCAGCTGGCCCTCACCATTGAGGGCGAAATTGCCGGCCCGGGTGAAGGCGGTCTCACCCGACGGAAGCAGGACCTGGAAATAGCCGCGGCCGTCGATGGCGACGTCGTAGCGGCCGCCGGTCTGGGTCGGCGAGCCCTGGTCAGTGATGCGATAGACGCTGCCGGCCTTGACGCCCGCGCCGATCTGGATCCCGGTCGGGACGACCGTGCCCTGGGCTGAGGACTGCGCGCCCATGCGTTCGACGTTCTGGTACAGCAGGTCCTGGAACTCGGCCCGCTGACGCTTGAAGCCGACGGTGTTCATGTTGGCGATGTTGTTCGAGATGACCTCGACGTTCAGCTGCTGGGCGGCCATGCCCGAGGCTGCGGTTCTGAGCGCACGCATGTCTCAGTCTCCCTTTCTAGGCCCGGCCCAGCCGCTCGACGGCGCGGCGTGACAGGTCGTTGGTGTTCTCGATCATCCGCGTCACGCTCTCGTAGGCGCGCTGGATCTCGATGAGGTTGGTGATCTCGAGGATCGGATTGACGTTGGAGCCTTCCAGCATGCCCTGACGCACCTGGGCGTCGGTCGCCTCGATGGCGGTGGCGTTGGAGGCGTTGCGGTACAGGCCGTCGCCGCCCTTTTCGAGCGCCGCCAGGGCGTCGAAGCGAACGACCGACAGGCGACCGACCGGATTTCCGTTCTGGCTGATCGTGCCGTCAGCGGCCACGGAGGGCTCGCCCAGTGCGCGGTCCAGAATGATGTCGCCGCCGTCGCCCTGAACGGCCGCGCCGCCCTCGGTGGTCAGACGGCCTTCCGGGTCAAGGGTGAAGGCACCGTCGCGCGTGTAGGCCTCGCCGGCGCCGTCATCGAGCTCGAAGAACGCGCCTTCGCCCTCGATGGCGAAGTCCAGATTGCGTCCGGTCTGTTCCAGTGAGCCCTGGCCGTAGTCACGGCCGATGCCGTTATCCAGCACGAAGCTGACGCCGGGCCGGACGAAGGCGTTGCGGGCCCGCTCGCCAATCTCGGCGCCGAGCAGCAGTTGTTCGACCTTGAAGCCGGTCGTGTCCGCATTGGCGATGTTGTTGGCCACGATGTCGAGCTCGCGGCGCAGCGTCATCTGGCGTGACAGTCCGACATAGGCGGCGTTTTCCACGGGGCGGCTCCTTTCGGCTTTCCCCTCGCAACGCCTGTGCCAACAGGGTTAATCCAGTGAGGGCGGGCATTCACCCTGGATTTGCCCCCCGATCACCCGGCAGGATTTGCCGGTTCTTAGCGGCTCGTTAACCAAAAAACGTTCGTATGGACCGAGAGATTCTCGGGGCGCGGTCCATGTTGAAATTCGGCAAGAAGAAAGGCGCGAAGGAGGGCGGCGACGACGCTGCCAACCTGCCTGCCGTTTCCGATGGGGCCGCCGAGGGCGAGGACGGCGCTGCGCCGAAGAAGAAGAAGCTTCCCCTGCTGTTCATCGTCATCCCCGCCGCCGTGGTGGTGCTGGGCGGCGGTGGGGCCGCGGCCTTCTTCATGATGCAGCCCAAGCCGGCCGCTGCCGAAGAGGGCGGGCATGGCGCGGAGAAGAAGGGCGGCCATGACAAGAAGGCCGAGAAGAAGGGCGGGGGCCACGGCGCGGCCGCCGACGGGCCTGCGGACCCATCTCTGGGCGTGATTGCGGAGGGCCCGGACGGGGTCACCTTCCTCACCCTGCCGGACATGGTGGTGAACATCCAGGCACCGGACGGCCGACCGACCTTCCTGAAGCTGAAGCTGACCCTCGAGACCCACGACGCCCATGTGGCCGAGCAGCTCCAGGCCGAGATGCCGCGGATGCAGGACATGTTCCAGGGCTTCCTGCGTGAGTTGCGGCCTGAGGATCTGGCGGGATCGGCCGGCAGCTTCCAGCTGCGCGCCGAGATTCTGCGCCGGGTCAATCTGATCGCGGCACCGGGCAAGGTGGACGCGGTCCTCATCGAAGAAATGCTGGTGCAGTAGGCATGACCGACGCGGCCTTCGCCGAAAGCGCCGATCCGTTCGCGGAAGAAGCCGGAGCGGAGGAGGCGCGTCCGTCGTCCCTGTCCGAACGCGTCCTCAACCAGGATGAGATCGACAGCCTCCTCGGGTTCGACCTCGGCGACGGCGAAGACGGCGAGCGGACCGGCATACGGGCCATCATCAACTCGGCGCTGGTCAGCTATGAACGGCTGCCGATGCTCGAGATCGTCTTCGACCGCCTGGTGCGGTTGATGACGACGTCGCTGCGGAATTTCACCTCCGACAACGTCGAGGTCAGCCTCGACACCATCTCGTCGATCCGGTTCGGCGACTATCTCAACTCCATCCCCCTGCCGGCCATTCTCGCTGTGTTCCGGGCCGAGGAGCTGGACAACTACGGCCTGCTGACGGTCGATTCCAACCTGATCTATTCGATCGTGGACGTGCTGCTGGGCGGCCGTCGCGGCACCGCGGCCCTGCGCATCGAGGGCCGGCCCTATACGACAATCGAACGCGTTCTGGTCCAGCGGATGGTCGAGGTCGTCCTCGCCGACGCCCGGGCCGCGTTCGAGCCGCTGACGCCGGTCCATTTCAGCCTCGACCGGATGGAGACCAATCCGCGCTTCGCAGCCATCGCCCGTCCCGCCAATGCGGCCATCCTGGTCAAGCTGCGCATCGACATGGAAGACCGCGGCGGCCGCATCGAGCTGCTGCTGCCCTACGCCACGCTTGAGCCCATCCGGAAGATGCTGCTGCAGCAGTTCATGGGTGAGAAATTCGGCCGCGACAACATCTGGGAAGGCCACCTAGCCACCGAGCTCTGGACCACGGAAACCGAAGTCCGCGCGGTTCTGGATGAGCAGCAGGTGCCGCTTTCCAAGGTGCTGGACCTGAAGGTCGGCGACACCCTGATGCTGAACGCGACGCCGGACTCCGACATTTCGGTTCGCTGCGGCTCCATTCCGGTCACGACCGGCAAGATGGGCCGCAAGGGCCAGTACATCGCTGTGCGCGTCGAAGCGCCGATCAGCATCGAAGCCGCGACCAGTCTGACCAAGGGAAGACGCTGATGACCGGAATGATTCTCGACGGCGTGCTGATGCTGCTGTTGGTGGCCGCGCTCGGCTACGGCGTGCGACTGGAAAAGAAGCTGTCTGCCCTTCGCGCCGGCCAGCAGGCCTTCGCCACCGCCGTGACCGAGCTCAATGCCGCCGCCGGCCGGGCCGAGGCCGCACTCGGCAGTCTGCGGGCCTCGGGCCAGGAAACCGATCTGCTGCACGACCGCATCGTCAAGGCGCGCGAGGTGAAGGCCCAGCTGGAAGCCCTGATCGCCCGTGCGCCGGACACCACGCGTACGCCGCCCCAGGAAGCGCCGAAGCCTGTGCTGGTCGCTGCCCGGGCTCCCGTGGCGGTCACGGCGGACGATGAGCGGGCCCTGCGCATGGCCGCCCTGGCGGAACGCATCCAGGGCATGACGCCGGCGGCCCGCGCCCCGGCACCGGTCGCCGCCATCCTCGGTGCCCTGACAGCCGGCCGCACCGCTAACCAGGCTGCGAAGCAAAGCCTCAACCAGTCCCGACGCAATCTCGACGAAGACCTCTTCGCCGCCTGAGCATCATCTTTGTAGCCCTGTGGCGAACGCGTTGCGTTCGCCGGTTTGAGGGCTGGAGTCGCCGACCATGAGCAATATCCCCCGCCTGCTGCCCCTGATCGCCGTCGCCATCGGCGGGGTGGTCCTGGTGCGCGCCGTCGGCGTCGCGCCCGGTCTGTTCGAGGGGGCCCGGGCCTGGGCAGAGGAGGTGGCACCCGCCGGAGCCGCCGCAGCCCCTGTGGCCGCCGCAGCCGCCGTCTGTGCCCTGACGCCGGAGCAACTGGCGCAACAGGCCGGAATTTCGCCGGCCGAACTCCGCATCATCCAGTCGCTGCAGGGCCGCCGGACCGAACTGGATGCGCGGGACGCCGATCTCGCCTCCATGCTGCCGCTGCTGGCGACCGCCGAGCAGAAGCTGGACGCCAAGGTCGCCGCCCTTGAGGCGGTGAAGGCCGAAGTCCGCGTTCTTCTGGGCCAGGTCAGTGAGCAGGAAAAGGCCGAGAACGACCGGCTTGTGGCGGTCTATTCCGCCATGCGCCCCCGCGAGGCTGCGCGCGTCTTCGCCACCCTCGACGATGATGTCCGCCTGCCGGTCGCCGCCGCCATGCGGCCGCGGTCGCTGGCCGCGATCATGGCCCAGATGGAGCCCGCCGCCGCGCGCAGCCTGACCGAGAAGCTGGCCCGCCGCTTTGAGGCGCGCCAGCAGCTGGCCGCCCGCGCGGCTGCGGCATCTGCGGCCGCTGCACCCGCGGCCGAGACCGCCGCCCCCCCCGCCACACCCGCGCCGCGTGCGGCGGGGGCAGCGCCTGCGCCGGCCCCGGCTCCGGCAGCGGAGACCCCGGCACCCGCGCCGGCTCGCGCCGCCCGTGCACCGGCCCGTCGCCCGGCGGCCCGTCCTGCGGCCCGCACGCCCGCACCGGCGACCCCGGCTCCGGCTGAGCCCGCCGGCGAGCGGCCCTATGCGGCTCCGGCCGCCGCCACCCCGGCTCCGCCGCGGCAGTCGGTGGAGTAGGGGCCTCTCCGGCGCTCACAGGGCCGGCACCGTGACCCAAACGAAAGAGGCCGCGTCCCGGGGGGCGCGGCCTCTGGTCGTTCAGCGCGGCGTGGCGCCTATTCGATGTCTTCGTTCAGCAGGCCGACCTTGAAGTAGCCGTTCTCCTGCAGGGTGTTCATGACTTCCATGAACTGATCGTAGGTCACGTCCGGCTGGGCGCGGACGAAGACGCGTTCCTCGCGGCAGTCGGTGGCGACGGCGAGGGCCGTGCAGACGTCGGTGGCGAGGGTTTCGATCGTGGTCTGGCGATCCGCCAGGAAGATCGAGCCGGTTTCCTGGATGGTGATGTACACCGGTTCCTTCGGCTTTTCGTCGTTCGCCGGCGGCGTTGCCGGCGGCAGGTCGAGGCGGATCGAAACCGTGGCCATCGGCGCGGCGACCATGAAGATGATCAGCAGCACCAGCATGATGTCGACGAACGGCGTGACGTTGATGTCCGCGTTCTGCTCGATCGTCTTGCCGCCCTGGCCGGCGGGTCCGGAAAGTTTGGAGCCCATGTGTCACTCTCTCCATCGGGCCCGACGCGATCGCGGCGAGCGCAAGCTATGACGTTCGGTTCGTCTCTTGGCGTCCCGGAACCGCCTTGTAAAGCGGGTTCAGTCCGGTTGGGGTTCCATAGCCCCGGGATTGTTCCAAATACGCCTTTCAGGCGAGCGGATCAGCCCTTCGCGAGCTTCAGGAAGCGATCCTTCAGCGCCGCGTCGGTCTTGAAGACGCCAGTGAACCGGGTGGTGATGGTTGAAACGTGGCGGTGATGCACGCCGCGAGTCGTCATGCACTGGTGTTCGGCGTCGATCATGATGGCCACGCCGGCCGGCTGCAGGTTTGATTCGATCGCTTCGGCGATCAGCTGGGTCAGGGTTTCCTGGGTCTGCAGGCGGCGGGCGAAGATCTCGACCACGCGTGCCAGCTTGGAGATGCCGACGACCTTCTCCTGCGGGATGTAGGCGACATAGGCCTTGCCGAGGAACGGGGCCATGTGGTGCTCGCAGTGGCTCTCCACCTCGATGTCGCGCAGCAGGACCATGTCGTCATAGCCCTGGACATCCTCGAACGTCCGCGACAGCTCCTTGGCCGGATCGGCGTCATAGCCGTCGAACCATTCGCTATAGGCGTCGACCACCCGCTTGGGCGTGTCGCGCAGGCCCTCGCGATCGGGATCATCGCCCGCCCAGGCGAGCAGGGTGCGGACGGCCTTGAGGGCCTCCTCGCGGCTCGGACGCCCGGCAGGGGCGCTGTCGCCGACCAGAACCGGCTTGACGGGGATGACGCTCATTCTTGATCTCGACGCTGTTCGCTTGTGCAGCAGGACCGCTATATGGGACGGCGGGTCCGTCCTGCAAGAAAACTGAAAGCTGCCGCCTCACTATGCCGCTGACCATCCACGACACCCTGCACCGCGAAAAGCGTGTGTTCACCCCGCGAGATCCGGACCGGGTGACGCTCTATGTATGCGGACCGACGGTCTATGACTATGCCCACATCGGCAATGCGCGCCCGCCGGTGGTGTTCGACGTGCTCGTGCGACTGCTGCGCCGCCAGTACGGCGCTGACCAGGTGATCTACGCCCGCAACGTCACCGACGTGGATGACAAGATCAACGCGAAGGCGGCCCGCGAGGGCACGCCGATCGGCGAGGTCACCGCCCGCTACGAGGCCGCCTATCTGGAGGACATGAGCCGGCTGAACGTCTCGCCGCCGGACATCGCGCCGCACGTCACCGACCATATGGACGCGATCGTGAAACAGATCGGCGCGATCATGGACCAGGGCTGCGCCTATGCCGCCGAGGGCCATGTGCTGTTCGATGTCTCGTCCTATGAGACCTACGGCCGTTTGTCGGGTCGCAACCTCGACGACATGATCGCCGGGGCCCGCGTCGAGGTCGCGCCCTACAAGAAGAATCCGCACGACTTCGTGCTTTGGAAGCCTTCGAAAGAGGGCGATCCCTCATGGCCGTCGCCCTGGGGCGAGGGACGTCCGGGCTGGCATATCGAATGCTCGGCCATGATCGAGGAGACTCTGGGTCTGCCGATCGACATCCACGGCGGCGGTATCGACCTGGTGTTTCCGCACCACGAGAACGAGATCGCCCAGGGCGTCTGCGCCCACGGCCACGCCCATTCGCCGGACGCCCACGCGGAATACAGCCGCTACTGGATGCACAACGGCTTCCTGACGGTCGACGCCGAGAAGATGTCCAAGTCGATCGGCAACGTCCTGCTGCTGCACGATCTGGTGAAGGCGATGCCGGGCGAGGTGGTCCGCTGGGCCCTGCTGAGCGCCCATTATCGCCAGCCGCTCGACTGGAACCAGGCGTTGCTGGACCAGAGCCGCAAGGCGCTGGACCGGCTGTACGGCGCGCTGCATCGCGCCGCGGGGGTCGAGGCCAACGGCGACGAGCCGCCCGAGGACTTCCTCAAGGCCATCGAGGACGACATCAACACGCCGGGCGCCATGGCGAGCCTGTTCGCCCTGTCCAGCGAGATCGAGCGCGCCATGACCGCGGGTGACCACGGCGTCGTGGCCCGCGCCAAGGGTGAACTGGTCGCGGCCGGGGCGATCCTCGGCGTGCTTCAGGCCAACCCGGCGGAATGGCTGGAAGGGGAGGTGTCCAGCGATCTCCGGACGGAAGTCGAAGGCCTTCTGGAACAGCGCGCCACGGCCCGTGCGGCCAAGGACTGGCCCGAGGCGGACCGCATTCGCGACCGGCTGAATGCGCTGAACGTCGTGGTCATGGACGGGCCCCAGGGCGCGACCTGGCGGGTGAAGGCCTGACGCCTGTCAGGTAATCCGCTTGGCGGACACCGGGTCGCTGGCGGGGAAGGTCTCTTCGAGGCCTTCGTCCAGCAGGGCTTCCTGACGGTCTTCGGAGTCCCGGGCGGCCTCGCGCAGCTGGTCCGGCTTGCCGGTTTCGCGAGCGGCCTTGCGGGCGTGCGGGGTCTCGGGATCGCAGTCGTCGCGCGGGGACGGCGGGGTGTGGTCGGTGTGAGCAGTCATGTCGCCCTCCTTATTTTGCGGGGTGATCGTCATCGCCGTCTGGGCCGTAGCCGAGGTCGGCGATGTCATCGTCTGAAAGGGTCTTGGCTTCCCAGTGGGCCGCGCTGGCCTGGGCGCCGCGGGCATTGCGCATGAGGCCGGAATAGACGAGCTCGACCTCGTCGGGGCCGCGTCCGCCGGCGCTTTCGCCGTCGATCTCGGTCAGACGTTCGCCGTCGACGCCCAGCAGGGCGTCGGCTTCAGCCTCGATGCCGGACGCGCCCTGAACCTCGTCCAGATCGTCCACGGCGTCTTCGTCGAACGGCTCTTCGTCCGCATCGCCGGCCATCTGGGTGACGTCCAGAACCAGCTCGGCCTCATCCGGCAGGATGTCGCCGTCGCCTTCATCGTCGATGTGGGTCTCGTCATAGACCTCGGACTGGGCCTGGTCGTCTGAATAGCCGTCGATCCCGGGCATGGTGTCGCCTCCTGCTGGAAGAGCAACGCCCGGTGCCTGTCCGATGTTCCGCACAGCCGCTCGCGTCGGCGACGCCGTACAACAGATGGTTAACCACGTTCATTTAGGCTGCGTTTGGTCCCGGCTTCCTATCGTCGTCGGGAGCCTGTCAGGAGACGCTCTCTCAAATGCCGCTCAAGCTTTCTTTGAAGCCCGGCGAGAAATTCGTCCTCAACGGCGCCGTCGTCCAGAACGGCGACCGCCGCGGCGTGCTGATTCTGCAGAACAAGGCGTCGGTGCTGCGCGAGAAGGACATTCTCCAGCCCGAGGACGCCAACACCCCGGCCAAGCGCGTCTATTTCCCGGTCATGATGATGTACCTGGACGAGACGGCGGCGGGTAAGGTGTATGACGAGTTCGCCCTGCGGCTGAGCGAGTTCATGGGGGCGTCCCGCAATCCCGAAATTCTGGCCGCCTGCGTGGCGGCTTCCCGCCATGTGATGGCGCGCGAATACTACAAGGCGCTGATGGCGGCGCGTAAACTCGTTGAATATGAAGAAGGTCTGGCGAATGTCGCTGCAGGCGTACAAGACCGCAGCCTCGAGGGCTGAAACTCCGCGTGAGACGGAGTATCGGCTTTTCGGGCAGGTCACCCGGGCCCTGATGCAGGCCTCGGAGCTCGACCCGTCGGACATCGCCGCGCGGATCGACGCCCTGGACTGGAACCGCCGGCTGTGGTCGGCCCTGGCGACAGACTGCTCCGACCCGAACAACAGCATGAATGCGGGCCTGAAGGCCCAGATCATCTCGATCAGCCTGTTCGTGAGCCGTCACTCGTCCGCGATCATGCGTGGCGAGGATGACTTTGAAGCGCTGATCGACATCAACCGGATGATCATGCAGGGCCTCGCGGGGCCGGGCGCGCAAGAGGCGGCCTGAGCCCGGCAACGACCCCTCCGCCTCAGCCGCCGAACAGACCCGTCAGCCAGGCCCAGGCATCCGGCAGCAGGCCGTTGAGCCAGGCCCAGAAGGGCAGCAGATAGGGCGACACCCAGGTCCAGGCGAGCCAGATGATCAGGGCCGCGACGCCGATCAGGGCAATCGCGCTCCAGCCGATGAGGATGGCCAGGCCGTCCCTTTGCAACAGGCCGAACCCGAAGGTCGAGATGATCAGGGCCGGCACGAGGTTGCCGCCCCACAGGGGCAGGACCAGAATGATCGCCAGCAGGACGGTGGCGATGTCGATCAGCACCTCCGAAACCTCGCTGGTCATCACCTCGAGGCGCGGTTTCGACAGCCGCTCCATCTTGCGGAGGCGCGGGAGGACCCGGGCCACGCCCGCCCGATAGGTTTCGCGCTCGATCCAGCGGCTCAGGGCCCAGCGCGGCAGCCAGAGCTGGTCGCGGCGGATGACCAGCTGCACGCCCATCAACAGGAGCGGGGCACCAAGGATGGTTGTGGTCCCGGGAATGATGCCGATCGCGACGCTCAGCAGGCCGAAGAACAGCATGAGAGCGCCGAAGCCGCGTTCGCCGAACGCATTGACCAGCTCGCCGAGGTACAGTTTCGGGTCGTCCTTGACGCCGATGTCCTCGATCACCTGCGAGAAGGGCCGGGTGTCGCTCTGATAATCGTAGTCAGGCATCGGCGACGGTGCGTCCGGTCGAGGGTGACTTGATCTAGGCATGAGGATAGACCCGCGCCACTTAACAATCGTCAATCCTCGGTGCCCCCAAGCGATCCGCTCAGGCTTTGGCGTGCGCCGGTTTGCTCCCGCGTCGGATTTGGCGGGCATGGGAAGGCGCTTTCCTTGCAGCAGCAACCGGCTAGCGGGCGACTGGTTCCGAATCTGCAGCAAGGGAAATCGTAACGGACGGCGGGGCCGTCCCGACCGGTTCTGCTGTGGATCGTTCCCGCTCCGGCATGGCGAAGGCGCTGGATACGAGAAGGCCGGCACCGACCACAGGGAGCCAGCGGACCAGCATGACATGACGCCGGAAGCGGGGACGTTCGGCGGATGTCTTCACAGACCAGATCAGACCCAACAGCCGGGCACCGGCCAGTTGGGAGTTGTGTGGATCCGGAACAGGCGACGAGATTTCCCCCCGCCGCTCGCGCGACCTCAGCTTCGGCATCAGCTGGATGAGAGCCAGGCCCCCGAGCGCGAAGGCGACCAGCCCCGCCACTGCGAGAAGGGTCGACAGCGGCATCAGCTGCCCAGCAATTCCCGCCCGATCAGGAAGCGCCGGATCTCGTTCGTCCCGGCGCCGATGTCGTAGAGCTTGGCGTCGCGGACCAACCGTTCGCCCGGCCACTCCTTGGTGTAGCCGGCGCCGCCGAGGGCCTGGACGGCCTCGAGGCTGACCTTCACCGCATTTTCGGACGCCAGCAGGATGGCGCCGGCGGCGTCGTAGCGGGTGGTCTTGCCCTGGTCGCAGGCGCGGGCCACGGCATAGACGTAGGCGCGGGCGCTGTTCAGGGCGACGTACATGTCGGCGACCTTGGCCTGCATCAGCTGGAAGCTGCCGATGGCCTTGCCGAACTGCTTGCGTTCGCGGACGTAGGGCAGGACCACGTCGAGTGCGGCCTGCATGATACCCAGGGGACCCGCCGCCAGCACGGCGCGTTCATAGTCGAGGCCGCTCATCAACACACCGGCACCGCCGCCGACCGGGCCCATGACGTTCTCTTCCGGAACCTCGCAGTCCTCGAACACCAGTTCGGCGGTGTCCGAGCCGCGCATGCCCATCTTGTCCAGCTTCTTCGAGACGCTGAAGCCCTTCATGCCCTTCTCGATCAGGAAGGCGGTGACGCCGCCGTTGCCCTCGCCGGTGCGGGCGTAGACCACCAGGGTCTCGGCGTGCGGGGCGTTGGTGATCCAGAATTTGGTGCCGTTCAGGACGTAACGGTCGCCTTCCTTGCGGGCCTGGGTGCGCATCGACATGACGTCGGAGCCCGAACCAGCCTCGGACATGGCGAGCGAGCCGACGTGCTCGCCGGAGATCAGTTTGGGCAGGTATTTCTGCTTCTGCGCCTCGGTGCCCCAGCGGCGGATCTGGTTGACGCACAGGTTGGAGTGGGCCCCGTAGGCGAGACCGATCGAGGCGGAGGCCCGGGAGACCTCCTCCATGGCCACGACGTGTTCGAGGTAGCCGAGGCCGAGGCCGCCGTATTCTTCCTCGACGGTGACGCCGTGCAGCCCCAGTTCGCCCATCTCGGGCCAGAGCTCGCGCTTGAAGGCGTTGGTCTCGTCGATCTCGGCGGCCAGGGGTGCCAGACGGTCGGTCGCCCAGCGGGCGGTGGTCTCGCGGATCATGTCGGCGTTCTCGCCGAGGCCGAATTCCATCGATTGGGGGGCGTTGGGAATGCTCATGAGGGCGGGGTTAGCACCGCCCGCCCTCGCCGGAAAGTCAGTCCGGCTTGCCCCACCGCACATAGAGGTGCCAGGACGACACGCCGACGCAGATGATGCCGATCAGGGCGAGGACCCAGCCGAGGACGGTGGTCTCACCCATGTCGGAGGGCTGTTCGATCGACAGCCGGAAGGCAGCGGCCGAAGCAGCGCAGGCCGCCAGTCCAGTGACGCCCATGATCAGAAAGGCGCCGGTCTCGCTCCAGTCGAAGCGGCGCGGGCCGGCCGGTTCGACCTCGTGGCGAAGCACCGACAGGGTGGGCTCATCCTCGAACAGGACGGTTTCCTCGTCCGCGGGCGCGGGGGCCCGCTGATCCGACGGCCAGACGGGGCGCTCGGCCTCGACGAAATCGGCCTCTGTGGCAGGCGTCAGGACCAGCTCCGGGTCCATCGCCGGGAAGGGCGAGGCGATCGGCGCGGCGGAGACCAAAGGAGTAACGGGCGTGGGCTCCGTGACCGGCTCCGGGTCGGGCTGGGGCTCCGGCTCCGGCTCCGGCTCGGGCGCGGGTTCCGGCTCGGGCTCGTGCCTGGGCTCGGGGGCCGGCTCAGGCTGGGGCTCAGGCTGGGGCTCTGGCTCGGGTGCCGCGGTTGGCGTTTCAAAGGTGAAGACCGGCTGCAGCACCGGCGCCGCGACGGGCTCGGCCTGCGCGAAGCCGGGGAGGGGGCCGATGATGGCGGCGGCGTAGGGCGAGTAGCGGCTCAGATTGACCCGCGTCACCGCATCCACCGACCGGAACGCCGGGGCGTCCGCGGCGGGCGTCGTCGGGGTCTCGGCAGGTTCGGGATCAGCGGGTTCGGGTGCCGGCGGCGGCGCGGCCTCGGGCAGGACGGACACTTCCCCCAGCAGGGTGGCCAGGGCGGCGGCGCGCGCGTCGGGCGCGAGGGTCTCGGCCTCGGGCTCGGGGGCTCGGGGCGCGACGGCAGCCTCGACCGGCGGCGGCGGGAGGGGTGCGGCCAGCAGCTCGGCCAGGGTGACGGCTGAGGCCGGATCGGCCACGAACAGGGCGCGCTCGGCGGCCCGGCGGCGCAGGCGGGCGTCGGCGGAGGCGTCTTCGGGCCAGCCGATCAGGGCGTCGGCGGCCTGGCCGGCATGGCCCTCATTGAGCCATTGCAGGACATCGGAGGCGAGGAAGCGGTCCACGCCCACGGAGACGGCGAAACTGGCCAGGGCGTCGAACTGGTGCTGGTTCAGCGCGCTGTGAACCTGTTCGTTCAGCGCCTTCACCACCGGCATCAGATCGTATTGCAGAAGGAGTTCTGCATCAGCCTCGGCGACGGTAAGGCCTTCGCGGGCGGAGGCGGTGTGGCCGTAGCCGATGGTCCAGCGGCCGTCCTCGTCCTGTACGGCGCGCGGACGGAAGCCCTCAAAGCTCTTGATGAGGACCATCCCCTCGCGGGAGACCTTCAGACGGGGCGTGGGCGTTTCGGACACGGATTGACCCAAATCGAGACGGGCGCGCTCGCCCGATCAGAGAGCCAGCAAGGGACGCGCCGTTCTACAGCAGGACGAGGGTGGCGAGGCCGAGGAAGATCAGGAAGCCGAAGAAGTCCGTCGTCGCCGTCACGAAGACGGCGGAGGATACGGCCGGGTCAAACTTCAGCCGGGACAGGGTCAGCGGGGTCAGGACACCGACCGTGGCGGCCACCAGAAGGTTCAGCACCATGGCCATGCCGATCACGGCACCGATGCGCCAGTCCCGGAACCACAGGCCGGCCGCCGTCCCGATCAGGGGGGCCAGCACAAGACCGTTGGCGAGACCGACGGCCAGCTCGCGGCGGAAGGTGCGGGCTGCGTTCGAACTGTTCAGCTCGCGCGTCGCCAGGGCGCGCACGGTCACGGTCAGGGCCTGGGTACCGGCATTGCCCCCGATGGCCGAGACGATGGGCAGCAGGATCACCAGCGCCACGATCTGGGCGATGGTGACCTCGAACCAGGAGATGACGATCGAGCCGAGCACCGCCGTGCCGAGGTTGATCGCCAGCCACGGCACGCGGCCGCGCACGATCTCCGACACGGACGAGCCGCGGTCCTCATCCGAGACGCCGGCGAGGCGCAGGATGTCCTCGCGGTTCTCTTCCTGGATGATGTTGACGATGTCATCGACGGTGATCTGACCGACCAGCCGGCCTGCCGCATCGACGACGGGGGCCGAGATCAGGTGATATTTCTCGAAGATGTAGGCGACTTCTTCCTGGTCCTGGTCGACGGCGATCGCATTGATCGGCTCCATGATGTCGACGAGGGCGATCGAGCGGGCGGCGCGGAGCAGGCCGCTGACCGGCAGGCCGCCGACCGGCTTGTTCAGCGGATCGACGATATAGATGTCGAAGAACAACTCGGGCAGGTCTTCGCCCTGTTTGCGGATGTGGTCGATGGTGTCGCCGACGTTCCAGAACGACGGCGCGGCCATCACCTCGCGCTGCATCAGGCGACCGGCGGAATCCTCGTCGTAGCGCAGCGAGTTCTCGATCGCGGCGCGGTCGACCTCGGGCATGGCCGCCAGCACCTTCTCGCGCTGGTCGTCCTCCAGATCCTCGACCACCAAGGCAGCGTCGTCGGAGTCCAGCTCCTGCAGCGCCTCGGCCAGGGTCAGGTGCGGGACGCGCTCGAGCACTTCCTCGCGGATGTTGTCGTCCAGCTCCGGCAGGGTCTCGGCCAGCAGGTCGGGCGGCATCCAGAGCACGACGACCGCGCGGTGCTCGGCGGTCAGGAAGCCCATCAGGTCGGCGACGTCGGCCGGGTGCAGGTCTTCCAGCAGCGAACGGAGCTTCAGCCCATCGCCGGAGTCGGAGGCGTCGACGACCTTCTCGACGAAATGCGCGGTGAGGACATAGTCCTCATCCAGTGCCACGTGCTCGATTTCAGTCTGGGAGGCGACGGGCAGGGGGGCGTCTGCGAACTTGCTCACGCTTGGCCCCCCTGTTTTCAGATCAGCTGTTCGCCGATGTTTCGCCCTGTCAAATCAGATGGTGCGGTCGAGACGACTCGAACTTCCACTCCGGTTAGGGAACAGCGACCTCAACGCTGCGCGTCTACCAATTCCGCCACGACCGCTCGCATCGGAGGGGGGCTGATAGCGGAGGTCGGCGTGGAAGGGAAGGGGCTGAATAGGGATTAGGCAGTAGGCAGTAGGCAGTAGGAAAAAGCGCCCTTCATCGCGCGGAATGGCTTTGCAGTTTGGAGATGAGGCTATTGAGCATTCGTCCGAGTTCATCGGAGGCGCTCAGAAGGCTGTCGGTTGATCCGGAAGCGGTCACGCCGACCCGCTCGGCAAGGATCAGATGCGTTTCCAGCTCTTTGAGCGAGCCTTGCGCGATCCTGAGGAAGTTCAGATAGGCCGGCTTCGTCGATCGTCCATAGCCCTCGGCTATGTTGGCTGCGATTGATGTGGCCGCTCTACGCGTTTGCGAGGTCAGGCCGAACTGCTCATCGCGAGGATAGGCGCGGCTAAGTTCGTAGGTAGCGGCCGCAAGGTCCATGGCTCGCTGCCAGACAAGAAGGTCTCGATAGCTGCGCACTTCGGCCATGTGACCCTCCGTCCCGCGCTACACCCTACTGCCTACTGCCTACTGCCTGACCTCAGGCCGCTCCGGCCATGAAGTCATAAACATCCGCCGCACGGGTCACCGTGATCGCGATGCGGTCGTCGCGGATTTCGATCTCGCCGCGGGCCACCGGATGGTTGTTGGCGAGGATCCAGACTTCGTCGGTTTCCGAGGCGTCAAGCGGGATCACCGCCCCGCGGCCCATCCGCAGCAGCTGACTCATCGGCAGGACGGAACGCCCCAGGACGACCGAAATTTCGACTTCGACGGCTTCGATCTGACTCACTGGGCACTCTGACGCTGACGCTGAGGAGACGGGGTTCTGGGCGATGTTGACTTGCATGGCGCTCCCGACCCCCACATTGGAGGCGTCATGCTTTCCCAAGCCTTAAGCGAAACCCTGTCGAAGCTGGTCCGCACCGACGGCCGCCCGGTCGAATGGGCGGTGTCGACCGGCTACGTTCCCTATGACGAGGCCGTCGCGGCCATGGAGGCGAGGGCGGCGGCCATCGCCGCGGGCGAGGCGGGGGAATTGATCTGGCTGCTGGAGCATGCACCGCTTTACACGGCGGGCGTTTCCTCGAAGGACGGCGACCTGCTGGACGCGGCGCGCTTCCCCGTCCACCGCAGCGGGCGGGGTGGGCAGTTCACCTATCACGGGCCGGGTCAGCGGGTGGTCTATGTATGCTGGACCTGAACCACCGCGGCAAGGATGTGCGGACCTTCGTGCGCGGGCTCGAGCAGTGGATCATCGGCGCGCTCGGTGAATTCGGCGTACCGGCCGATGTGCGCGAGGGGCGCGTCGGCGTCTGGGTCGGACGCAAGGGCCCCGGCTGGAGCCGGGAGGACAAGATCGCCGCCATCGGCGTCAAGGTGCGCAAATGGGTCAGTTTCCACGGCATCAGCCTGAACGTGGAGCCGGACCTGGACCACTTCAGCGGCATCGTGCCGTGCGGCATCGCCGAGCATGGGGTGACCAGCCTGGTCGATCTGGGCGTGCCCGCGACCATGGATGAGGCGGACGCGGCGCTGCGGACCAGCTTCCGACGGGTGTTCGGAGCGGTCATTGAGGGCGCGGCACCGGTCTGAGCCTTCGGTGGAGCCGCGCCGCGGCTCCACCGCAAGCCGTCACCCTCTAGCTGAGGACGACGATCGCCACGCGGCGGTTCTGGGCGCGGCCCTCGGGCGTGTCGTTGGAGGCCACCGGCGACTCCTCGCCATAGGAGATGGTCGCCATCCGGTTCAGGGCGATGCTGTTGCGGCTCAGATAGCGACGCACGGCCTCGGCCCGCGCCTCGCCGAGTTGTTCGTTGAACCGGGCGTCGCCGCTGGCGTCCGTGTGGCCCTGGATCTCGAGGTAGACGTTGCGGTTCTCGCTGGTCAGGCGCTGGACCAGTTCGGCCAGTCGGGCCTCGGCCTCGGGCGAGAGTTCGTCGCGGTTGACCGGAAATTTCACGGAGTCGTCGGACAGCACGACTTCATAGAGGAATTTGCCTTCCGCCAGCTTGTGGGCCGCATTGGCCCGGGCGAGGGCCTCACCCGCGGTGCCGGCGACTTCGGTGACGCGGGTGTCCACGCCGGCAACGCGTTCGTCGACCACGGCGAGGTTCTCACGCACGAATTTGTGGCTGGCGCAGCCGCCCGCGGTCAGGCCGGCGAGGAGGACGACGCCGGTCACGGTCGCCATTCTGGAAGATATTCTGGTCAAGGGATGAGCCTCTGTTCAGTCGGGGCGCTACTCCCGGGGGCATGCGCAGTCCATCAGGTACCGTAGCCGTGATGGCGACGTGATGACCCGTACGGGGCGATAAGATGTCAGCTTGACCGTGAACGTTCTGATTATTGTTCGGCGCATCAAGGTGTTGTGAAAACCGGGGCAGTGAGTGGATATTCATTTCAATGTTCGCTCAGGAAGACTGTTGTGGCGCGCCATGATCCTGACGCGGACAGGTGATGATCTCTGGATCGCCGATAACCGGGATCGGCGTCTGGATCGCCCATGCCCGCAACGCCCCCACGCCGTGACGCCGCGACCGCCCCCAGTGCGGGGCCGAGCCTGACTCCGCGTCCGCCGTCGCGGTCGAGGCCGCGCACCTGGCTGCTGGCCGGTGCGGTCAGCCTGGCGGCCCATGTGGCGATCCTGCTGCCGGTGCTGTTCGCCCAGCGGGGGCCGCCGCCGGTCTGGCCGACGCCCGAGGCGCCGCCGCCGGTGATGGTCACCCTGTTCGAGCCGCCGCCGCGTCCGGAGCCCGCGCCCGCGCCGGCCGCCGATCTCCAACCCCCGGCCGGTCCTCCGACGCCGACGCCCGCCGCGCCGCCGGCGAAGGCGCGACCGACGCCCCCCGCGCCCGCGCCCCGGCCGAGCCGCGCGCCGGTCCCGCCGCCGCCCGAGGTCGAGACGATCGCCGCCCGCGCGCCCGCGCCCCCCGCCCCGATGGCCACCCTCAGCGACGCCCAGCTGGCCGGAGCGACCGTCGCCGGGCCCGGCGGCGGAGTTGGCGGCCGGGGCGGCGGCGGAGGGACCGGCGGAGCTGGCGGCTCCGGCGCGGGCGACGGCGGTTGCGACATGGTGCGCTGGCTGCAGGACGCCCTGCGCGAGGACCCCGAGGTCCGCGCCGCCGTGAACCGCGCCCAGGGCGAGGTCGGACCGGGCGAGGCCCTGCTGGTCTGGAACGGCGAATGGATCCGCAATCCGGGCGAGGCCGGCGAGGGCCTGGCCGGCGTGCGTCAGGCCATCGCCATGGAGGTCGCCTTCGCCCCCCAGGCCTGCCGCGCCCAGCCGATGCGGGGGCTGGTGCTGATCCGCTTCAGTGAAGCGGCCGGCGGGGCCCGGCTGGTTCTGGGGAAGGGCGCCTGGCGGTGGGGGGATATGCTGCGGGGGCGGTAGACGCGCGGTTTCAGCGAATGCTCAGGTTTCGCTCATGCCGCTCACGGGGGCGATGGTCACGGTGCAGGCCTCACTGACCGGGACGCCGTCATGATGCCTGCCTTGCACGCCTACGCCGGATGCTACGCCGGGGAATCCGCCGCCTCCGCCGAGGTCATGGTCGCCGACGGAGGCGTGGCCGTGCGGTTCGGGCGGGGATCGCTCGGGCGGCTGGAGCTGGCGGCGGCCTCGCCGGACCTGTTCCGGCAAGGGGCGATGGTTGCGCGGTTTCACCGCAACGCAGACGGCGAAGTGACCGGCTTCAGCTACAGCGACCCACTGCTGCGCGGGCTGCGGTTCGTGCGGCAGGGCTGAGCCTTATTCGAACTCCACCAGCACGTCATCCGCGGCCACCGGGTCGCCCGCCGCGGCGCTGACAGCCTTCACCACGCCGTCGCGTTCGGCCTTGAGGATGTTCTGCATCTTCATGGCCTCGATGATGGCGACGGTCTCGCCGGTCTTGACCTCCTGGCCGACGGTCACCGGGATGGAGACGACGAGGCCGGGCATGGGGGACTGGATCAGCTTCGAGGTGTCGGCGGCGACCTTCTCCGGCAGGCGGGCGTAGAGGGCGGCGACGGCGGGGCTGAGGACGCGGACGCGGGCGCGGGCCGCGCGGGTGCGGATGCTGAAGCCGTCGGCGACGCGGGCGACCTCGGCGGTGAAGGGGACGCCGTCCAGCACGGCGCGGAACTGGGCCAGGCCCGGGCGCCAGTCGATGTCGCTGAGTTGCAGAGCGCGTTCCTCGCCGGCCAGGTCGAGGGTCAGGGCCTCATCGTCGTCATAGGCGAGGGAGACGCCGTGGGCCTCTCCCGCGCCTGATCCCGTGGCGATGAGGACGATCCAGTCAGTGCGGCCGGAGGGATCGCCGGAAGCTTCGGCGGCGATCTCGTTCATGGCGGCGGCCGAGGCGATCAGGATGTCGGTCTGGCGGCGATCGGGGGCGAGGCCGTGGAAGCCGTCGGGGAACTCGTCCTTGATGTAGCTGGTCGAGATATGGCCCGAGCGGAAGCGGGGCTGGTCCATGACCGCGGCGAGGAAGGGGATGTTGTGGCCGACGCCCTGGATGTGGGTGTCCTCCAGCGCCCGGGCCATGCCGTCGACGGCGGCGTCGCGGGTCTCGCCCCAGGCGCACAGCTTGGCGATCATGGGGTCGTAGAACATGGAGATCTCGTCGCCCTCGCGGACGCCGGAATCGTTGCGGACGATATAGTCCCCCTGGTCGCCTTCCTCGGGCTGTTCGTAGCGGACAAGGCGGCCGATCGAAGGCAGGAAGCCGCGGTAGGGGTCCTCGGCATAGATGCGGCTCTCGATGGCCCAGCCGTTGATGGCGAGGTCCTTCTGCTCGAAGGCCAGGGTCTCGCCCCAGGCGGAACGGATCATCTGCTCGACCAGATCGACGCCGGTAATCAGCTCAGTAACCGGATGTTCGACCTGAAGTCGTGTGTTCATCTCAAGGAAATAAAACGACTTGTCCTGACCTGCGACGAATTCGACCGTGCCGGCGCTGTCGTAGTTCACGGCCTTGGCCAGGGCGACGGCCTGGGCGCCCATGGCGTCGCGGGTGGCCGGATCGAGCAGCGGGGAGGGGGCCTCCTCGATGACCTTCTGGTTCCGCCGCTGGATCGAGCATTCGCGCTCGAACAGATGGACGACGTGGCCGTGCTTGTCGCCCATCACCTGGATCTCGATGTGGCGCGGGTCGATGATGAATTTCTCGAGGAAGACGCGGTCGTCGCCGAAGGCGTTGAGCGCCTCGGCCTTCACGGCGGCGAAGCCCTCGGCCATGTCGGCGTCGGAGTGGGCGACGCGGATGCCCTTGCCGCCGCCGCCGGCCGAAGCCTTGATCATGATCGGATAGCCGATCTCATTGGCGATCCGGACCGCCTCTTCTGTCGTCTCGATCAGGCCCATATGGCCCGGGACGGTGGAGACACCGGCGGCGGCGGCCAGCTTCTTGGAGCTGATCTTGTCGCCCATGGCGTCGATCGCTTCGGGATTCGGACCGATGAAGGCGATGCCCTCGTCGCGCAGGCGGCGGGCGAAGCCGGCGTTCTCGCTGAGGAAGCCGAAGCCGGGGTGGACCGCCTCCGCGCCCGTTTGACGCACCGCTTCGACGATCCTGTCCGCGAGCAGATAGGACTGGGCGGCGGGAGCCGGGCCGATCAGCACCGCCTCGTCGGCCATTTCGACCGCCAGCGAACCGGCGTCGGCCTCGGAATAGACCTGCACTGTGGCAATGCCCATGCGGCGGCAGGTCTTGATGATGCGGACGGCGATCTCGCCGCGGTTGGCGATCAGGATTTTGGAGAACATGTGTCTTTGAATCTGAAGCGAGCGTGATCGCAGCGTGGGGTGATCGCCCCGATTAGGCCGCGATCCCACGGGAGTAAACCGAGGGGGCGTTCACCTGAGCCGGGTATGGGCTTGGCAAGGGCGGTTCCGATGGGGTTTAACCCGTTCCAGTTCCATTCATTGCCGTTCTTTCAATCTTGATCCGTCCCTGTCCCGCTTACTGGCCTGGAGCCTGACCTGATGTCCCGACCGCTTACCTTTGTCGCCGCCGCCGCCCTGTCGCTCGTTGTCAGCGTCGGCGCCGCCTCCGCCCAGGATTTCCGGGCCCTGGCGCGGCAGGATCTTCAAAGGTCGCATGATGAACTGGCCGCCAACCACCCCGCCCCCGCGGTTCAGGGCGCGGCCAGCCAGGGCTTCCGCGCCTGGCTGGACAGCGGTCTGCAGGAAGCGCTGGGTCTTTCGTCGCGCGTGAACAGCGGCGACAGCCACGCCTATCTGCTGCGCTACTACGCCGGCGGCTTCCGCGATTCGAACATCCTGGTCAGCCCGACCTTTGAAGGCATGGGCCCCTATTTCGGCATCAGCTGGCCCGGCTTCGCCACCGGCTGGCGTGATGGCCGCTATGTCGTGACCTATGTGAAGCCGGGCACCCGCAGCGCACCGCGGGTCGGCGACGTGGTCACCGGCTGCAACCTGACCCCGATCGAGGAATTTGCCCGCGCCAAGCTGGACCGTTGGGAAGGCAACCTCGAGACCGAGGCGGGCCGGGTCACCTCGGCCCCCTATCTGATGTGGAACCGGAACAACCCGTTCACCACGGGCGTGCCGTCGCAGTGCAGCTTCCAGTCCGGCCGCGGTCGCCCGCGCGACATCCAGATCCGCCCGATCCCGGTCGTGGCCGGTGACCTCGAGGCCGCCTACCGCGCCACCGTCTATATGCCGCCCGCAACGCCGCTGGCGGTTGAGACGGTCAACGGCCGCCCGTGGCTGCACGTTCACTCCTTCGCCGACAGCGCCGGCTGGCCGGCCTTCAACGCCGCCGTCGAGGCCCAGGCAGCGACGCTGCGCGGGCCGCAAGGCTTCGTCCTGGATCTGCGCGCCGCCTCGGGTTCGGGCGAGAACTCCTCGACCGCGCGCGGCTACGGCATGGCCAACCGCATCTGGACGCCGGAGTTCACGGTCAGCCGCCAGCCGGCCGCCGGCGACATCACCTACCGCGCCACCCAGGGCAACCGCGACTGGTACGCCGCCGCCCTCGGCCGCATGGAGGCCGATCCCTATTTCGTCCAGGAATCGATGTCCGTGATCGAGCAGACCCGCGAGATCGTGGCCGCCTTTGACGCCGCCATCGCCGCCGGCCGTCCGACCTTCACCCTCGCCGGCCGTCCCGCCGTGGCCGACACCGGCGCGCCCAACCCCGTCCAGGGGCCGGTGATCGTGCTGGTCGACGCCGGTTGCTCGGGTGGCTGCCTCGACACGCTGGACCTGCTGTCGAAACTGCCGAACGTCCGCATCGCGGGCACGACCACGGCGACCGACTCGATCTTCGTCGAGCCGACGCTGCTGCGCCTGCCGTCGAACTATTCGGACCTCAGCTACGGCCACAAGGCCTGGACCTCGCGCCCGCGCGCCAACAACCAGCCCTACACTCCGGCCCAGGGCCTCGTTTACACCGGCAACCCGGTCGATGAGACTGCGGTCCGGACCTGGGTGGGAACGCTGTTCCAGTAAGCAGTACAGTCTCGAGAGCCAGGAAAGGCCGGCCGGGGCATCCCGGCCGGCCTTTTCGATTCCCGCACTGCCTCCTGTCATCCCGGCTGAAACGAAGCCGAGCCGCCTCGCTGTCCGATGCCTGCCCCGATGGCGAGCGGTTAAACCCGCGTTGACTCGTCACCCACTAGGGACCGGGGGCGGGGGGACAACAATGGGCCGTGGCGACAGACAACCACACGGGCAGGGGCTGCGTATGCTGGCCCTGGCCGTGCTCCTTGCGGGCTGCTCTGACGGCGCGTCGGTCCCGGCCGTGAGTCCGGGCGCGCCGAAAGCTTTTGGCGAGGGTGTCGCCGCAGCCCGGCTGACCCCGGCCATTGACGCCTGGATTGCGGGCGACACGTCAGCGCTTTCGTCTGAGATTCGGGCGATCAAGGCTGAAAGCGTCGTCGCGCGCTCCATCCGCGATTGGGAAACCGCATGCACCGAGGCGGCCGCCGCCGCACGCATGGCGAACCTCACCGCCATCATCGCTCAAGGGCTCGACGAGCCGACCGTCATGGCCATGTCCGATATGGCGCGGATGGATTATCTGGACGTGCTCGGCCAGGGCCGGGCCTGGCACCGGCACGACATCCAGCTGCCCCTCGCGCCGGACTGCACCACGGCCGACCGTCTGGTTCAGAAGCACAGCTATGATGAAATGCGCCTTCTGCTCGCCGAGATGACCCGGCGGCGGGCGATCTGGTACACCGAACTTCATGCGAAATACGGAACCCAGTACGGCGACCGGCACCTGCTGGCCGCCGATCTGCTCCGCAGCAACGGCATTCCGAGCACAGTCTACGGCGACGATTGATCCACGATCCGCCCCGGACGAGGGCCCGCGCGGGCCCGGATCGGGGCTCCCGGACGAAGTCCTATGCGCTCCTCCCCATGGAGCGGAGGAAGAAGGCTGGAACCCTCGGCAGGCACTTCCTATTTCATGGCCATGACTGATCCAGACACCGCCCCGACCCTGCGTTCCCAGTCCGGCTATGACCTGACGCCGCCGAGCGACAGCCAGCGCGTCGCGCTGGAGGCCGACCTGTCCGCCGAGGAGAAGCGCGTGCTGCTCGCGCATGGCACCGAGGCCCCGTTCTGCGGGACCTTGCTGGGCGAGAAGCGGGCAGGGGTGTTCTGCTGTCGGGAATGCGGCCTGCCGCTGTTCCGGACCGGGACCAAGTTCGAGAGCGGCACCGGCTGGCCCAGTTTTACCGAGCCGGTCGATCCGGCCCACGTCCGGGCCATCACCGACCGGTCGTACGGCATGACCCGCACCGAGACCCGCTGCGCCCGCTGCGACAGCCATCAGGGGCATGTGTTCCCGGACGGGCCCGGACCGGGCGGCCTGCGCTACTGCATCAACTCCGTGGCGCTCAGCTTCGTGCCGGAAGGCGGCACGCTGCCCGACCCCCTGGGCCGCGGCGACGGAACGGCCTGACCTTGGCCTCATTTGCGGCTAGGGTGATCCAACCAGTGGAGTTCCTTGCATGGCCGTATCCGGACTGATCCTCGCGGCCGCATTGATGGCTTCGGACCCTGACGGCGTCGTCGTCACCGCCCCCGCAACCACCGTCGACCTTGAGGCCAACGTCCAGCCGGTCGCCGCTTCCACCGCGGGCGCGACCCAGGACGCCGTGCCGCATGGTCTGACCACGGACCAGCAGATTGATCGCTGGATCGCGGGGCGCTCGACCGCGGACAGGCCCTGGGCCGAGGCCGCGCGCGAGCCGGCCGATGATCGCAAGATGCATGGAGAAGTCAGTTTCGGCATCGGCACAGGCGGCTATCGCGACTACGGCGTCGCCGTGTCCCTGCCGATCGGCGAGAACGGCCGTCTGGACCTGCGCTATCGCCAGGTCGAGAACGGCTATCCCTACGGGGGCTACGGCGGCGGCTACGGCAATCCCTACTTCGATGACAGCGGCTATGCCTTCCCGGGCTATCAGCCGCCCGAGGCGGCCGGGGCGTTCGAGTCGAGGGTCATGCGGCCGGGCGGGCCTCCGCGGCGCTTTCCGCTGGTCCAGCCGAATCGGGCCGACGACAACTGAGCGCCCGCCAGGGCAGGCCGGAACGGAAAAGGGCGGAGCTTGTAAAAGCTCCGCCCTTTCTGTCTTCAGAAGTGGTGCCGCCGGGGGGAATCGAACCCACGACCTCAGCCTTACCAAGGATGCGCTCTACCACTGAGCTACGGCGGCCTGTTCTGAGGAAGCGGCCCTATAGCCAACCGGGGACAAAGGGGGAAGCCCAGAATGCACCCGCTTGCGGAAAAGTTCTGCAGCGGGTCTGATCGGCCCATGGATGAGTCCGAGACCGCCGCGCCCCGACCCGACCTGCCGGCGTCCCTGCCGGACCCGCTGGCACCGGCGAAAACACCCGCGACAGCAAGGGCGCAGAGGCTGGCCACGGCCCTGCGGGACAACCTCCGACGCCGCAAGGCGGCGGGCCGGACGGGTCGACCTGCAAAGCCGAGCAACTGAATGTCATCGACCGGACCGATGTCGGCCTTTCGCCGGGGTGGTTGTCCGCGCTAGATAGCCGATCCCCCCTTGCGCCCTGCACGGGGTCGCAAGAGACGACATGGACAGCATCGCCATCACCGGCGGCGCCCGGCTGAACGGAAGCATTCCGATCAGCGGCGCCAAGAACTCCGCCCTCAAGCTGATGGCCGCCTCGATCCTGACCGATCAGCCGCTGCTGCTGACCAATATGCCGCGCCTGGCCGACACCAAGTTTCTGGGCCGGCTGCTTGAGGCGCTCGGCGTCCAGGTCAGCGAGCGTGACGGCGCGGACGGGCAGGAGACGCTGTTCCACGCCGCGGCCCTGACCTCGACCTTCGCCCCCTATGACCTGGTCCGGCAGATGCGGGCCTCGTTCAATGTGCTGGGGCCGCTGCTGGCCCGCACCGGCGAGGCCAAGGTCTCGCTGCCCGGCGGCTGCACCATCGGCGCGCGGCCGGTCGACCTGCACCTGCAGGCCCTGACCGCCATGGGGGCCGAGATCGAACTGGAAGAGGGCTATGTCATCGCCCGCACGCCGAACGGGCTGAAGGGGGCCGAGATCGAGTTTCCCTTCGTCTCGGTCGGGGCGACGGAACATGCGCTGCTGGCCGCCGTGCTGGCGGACGGGGTGACGGTCCTTCGCAAAGCCGCGCGCGAACCCGAGATCGGCGACCTGGCCCGCTGTCTGACCGCCATGGGCGCGCGGATCGAGGGGATCGACACCGATGTCCTGACCATCACCGGCGTCTCGTCCCTGGGCGGGGCGAGCTGGTCGGTGATTCCCGACCGGATCGAGATGGGCTCCTACGCCGTCGCCGCCGCCATGACCGGCGGCGAGGTGCGGCTGACGAAGACCCGGCCGGAGCTGATGACGGCGCTGAGCGAGAAGATGATCGAGGCCGGGGTCGAGGTGACGCCGACCGCCGACGGCGTGATCGTGAAGCGCGACCCGGCCGTGCGGCTGAAGGCGGTCAATGTGGCGACCGAGGTCTATCCGGGCTTCGCCACTGACCTGCAGGCCCAGTTCATGGCCCTGATGACGACGGCCGACGGCGACAGCGTCATCCACGAGAACATCTTCGAGAACCGGTTCATGCACGCGCCGGAGCTGGCGCGGCTCGGGGCGGACATCTCCGTCCATGCCGGCGAAGCGGTGGTGAAGGGGGTGTCAGAGCTGCATGGGGCCCAGGTCATGGCCACCGACCTGCGGGCCTCGGTCAGCCTGGTCATCGCCGGCATGGCGGCGCATGGCGAGACCACGGTCGGGCGGGTCTATCACCTCGATCGCGGGTTCGAGCGGCTGGAAGAGAAGCTGAGCGCCTGCGGGGCCGAGATCCGGCGGGTCAAAGACGATGCGAATGAGCACTGAGGTCGGCGAGGCGGAGACGGAGACGACGGCGCGCGCGCCG